>Ga0114994_10000384_pt1 | contig 29137 bp, 16 predicted proteins | sample ArcticOcean_MG_C_9_FD_87043 | JGI IMG/M metagenome (GOLD analysis project Ga0114994, IMG submission 87043) | Marine microbial communities from western Arctic Ocean - ArcticOcean_MG_CB2_152 | ecosystem: Environmental > Aquatic > Marine > Oceanic | place: Arctic Ocean: Canada Basin | collected...
AATGGTCTAAAACATTGATGGATCCAATATTTTTAGGTCTATTAGCAAACGGTCAATATAACAAGCTAAACCCAGGTAGGTTTAAGAATTAATTTTTTAAACCTATCACTAGACCTTAACTCTAGCATTCATTTTTTTATCTTTTATTAGAAAAAGTAAGCTGTCAACAAATTTTTGATTGTATTTAGGATTTTTGTCTGATGGAATAGGGGCATTTTTATCTTCTCTCCACTTTTTTAAATCGTCAAATAGCTCTTTGGTTTTTTCTTTATTTTTTTTACTTAAATCTTTTGATTCTGAAACATCGTTATCAATATTGTAAAGCTCTAATCCATTATCTTCAAAATAGTGATGAAGCTTCCAGTTATCCTTAATAATTACTGATCCAGGTCTTGTTCTAAACAAAGGATCCCTCCCATCGTCCTTCCGAACATTGTATGCTTCCAAATAGATAGGGAAATGAAAAAACAAAGCTCTTTTTTTTAAATTTTTTCCTTCAAATATTGGATTTAAGTCAACTCCATCCAGTTCTAAATTTTCATTATTGTGGTCTATTACATTTTTTATAGTTGGATAAAAATCAATATTGCTAACTCTTTCATATGATCTAGTTTCAGCAGTAATTTTACCATGCCATGAAAAAATCAAAGGAACTCTTATTCCTCCTTCATAGTAAGATCCTTTTCCAGCTCTTAAAGGGAATTGATTTGATATTGATCTGATTCCGCCATTATCTGAAGAAAAAATAATCAATGTATTTTTAGTTAAACCTAATTTTTCAATTTGTTTTAATACTTTACCTATATTCTCATCAAGTGAATGAATCATGCCAGCATAATCAGATCGATTATGATTTTCATCTCCATTTTTTTTAGAATATTTTTCTTGGTATTCTTTTTTAGATTGAATTGGGGTATGAACTGAGTGAAAAGATAAGTGCAAGAAAAATGGTTTTTTTTTATTTTGATCAATAAACTTAATAGCCTCATCAGCAAGTCTATCGGTTAAATACTCTCCTTTTGGACCATCTTCTAATTTAGGATTTTTATAAGGAGAAAAATAACCTCCTTTTGGACTCCCTTTTTCCCAACCTCCTATATTAATATCAAATCCATTTTGCTCAGGATAAAAACCCTTAGAGCCCAAATGCCACTTTCCAACATGAGCATTAATATACCCTTCACTTTTTAGCATTTCTGGAATTAAAAAAAAATCCAAATCTAAATTTTCTGTATTTATTGTTGGGATTATTTTTCTAGTTTTTTCAATACCTCGATCAGAAGGACTTACAGTATAAATTCCATGATCTGGATGGTACTTACCTGTCATCATGGACGCTCTACTTGGCGCACAATTTGCAGCAGATGCATATGCATTGTAAAATGTCATTCCGCTTTTTGAAAGTTTATCAATATTGGGAGTTTCGTAATAAGCTGACCCCATATATGATAAATCTGTCCAACCCAAATCATCAGCCATAATTAAAACTATATTGGGTTTTTCTTCTTTATTACAGGATGCTATAAAAATAATTATAAATAATAAACATAAATATTTAAAGTGTGTGAAAATTCTATTCATTGTTAGTTAAATAATTCATCCTCCTATTAACAAGTTCATTTTCCTTTTCGATCCATTTTTCTGGAAATACACTTTTATTTAATTCTAATTTGTAATTAGGATTTTTTGTTTTAAATAATGCCAAAGTATTGAGCATTAGATTTGCTTCTGTTTTTGATTTAGCACTTTTTAATAAACTATTTATTTTTGAAGAATCTATTTTTAAATCATTGAGAAGAAGGTATTCTGCAGCTCTTATTTTAACCAAGTTTTCTGGGTCATTTTCAAAAATTGAATTTATTTTATTCAAATGCTCTTTTGCATCTATTCCAAAAGAAGAACATACTATAAGCCCCCAATACCTTATCCATGGGTTTTCATTTTCTAAAGCATTTTTAATTTCCAAAGAAACATCCTTGTATGGATACAAATTTAAATTTGCTGTTTCTACAAGGTTTTGAATTATTTTTTTATTTTTTTGGCCAAAATCCACAGCATTTTCTAATCCATTTTCTAAAAAATAAGGTTCTGGAAAAAAACTAAGGTCTGGCTGGGAAATTACATGATTATTTAAAGTTTCTCTTAAGTTTAGTAGTGTTTCTTTATGTTTTTTAAGTTTAGCTAAATTATTGACTTCATAAGGATCATCTTCTATATTATAAAGTGCTTCAGGTGTTCTAGGAAGAAAAAATTGACTTTGAATTTTATTTAACTTTCCTTCTTTAAATAGATTATACCATTCTTTATAAGCTAGCATTTTATATCTGTAAAAATTATATATTCCATCTACATTAAAGGGCTGATAGTTTCTAATATACTTGTATTTTCCTTTTCTAACGGATCGAACTAGATCATATTTTTCATCAAATCTATCAGCATAACCAAATGTGATATTTTGTTTTTCAAGATTACTCTTTTTTAAATCTTTTCCTAAAAAAGGAGTCCCATCCATTCCAGCAGGGATTTCAATTCCAGCTAGAGATAATACAGTAGGGAGTAAATCCACGAAATCAATAAATGTAGAAGTCCTAGTTCCTTTTTTAAAAGGCGAAAGATGAGACCATTTTTCAGGAACATATACAACAAAAGGAACATTAAGACCACTTTCATATAAATAGCCCTTACTTCTAGGTAAGACCCCACCATGATCACCATAGAAAAAAATAATGGTATTTTTCATTAATCCTTCATTTTCTAAATTCTCTATAAACCCCCCTATTTCAGTATCAATATTCTTGTGGTGTGTGTGAAGTAAAGACTGAGTATACCTAAATGTTGGAGTATCTGGATGATATGGAAATGGATTAATACTATCTAAATCATTTATTTCAAGAGCACTACTAAGCTCCTTCTTGTTAAAATGTAATTTTCCCTCATGAGTTGTGTTATAATTTTGAACATGAAAAAAAGGTTGTCCAGCTTTTCTGTTACTATAACTAGCTTTCAATGAAGATTCATCCCATATTTCATTTTCTTTAACAAAATTATAATCTTCTTTTGCATTATTAGTGGTATAGTAGCCTAACTCTTTCAAGTAAACTGGAAGAGGTATTATGTTTTCAGGTAAATATACTGGCGATGCTTTTCTATGATATTGTGTTCCAATTCTAGGCGCATAAGATCCAGTTATTATTGTACTTCTAGCAACAGAGCAAACTGGAGCATTTGAAAAAGCATTATCAAAGACAATACCATTATTTGCTAATTCAGCAATTGCCGGCATCTCAGCTCCCCCTTTAGTATATAAATCCATATAATGCACTGAATTATCTTCGCTAACTAACCAAACTATATTTGGTTTTTCTTGATTATTTTCTGGTTTTGATGTACAATTAATCAATAATCCCATAAAAAATAAAATGGGAAACAATAATTTTATATTTAAACTCATAGTTGATTTTTATTAAAAATAGATAATATAGTTGTTAACAAGGAGAACATATGGTGCATAATAAAAGGGTAAATAAATCACTAAACTATACTTATTAAACCTACATAATGATTACTTTATCCCAATAAATTATAATAAAATTTTATTTATTTACAAATATGTTAAAATCATGTGTGCTAATATTAATTACTTTTTTTATAGTAAGCTGCAGCAAACCTAAAACTAATATCATTATAATTCTAGCTGATGACGCAGGCTATGCTGACTTTGGTTTTACAGGAAGCAGCGATATACTAACACCTAATATTGACAAATTAGCTTCAGATGGTTTAGTTTTTAAAAATGCTTATGTATCTGCATCTGTTTGCAGTCCATCTAGAGCAGGTCTTTTAACTGGCATGTACCAACAGAGGTTTGGTCATGAGTGTAATTTAGATTCTGATGTAAATAATTCATTTGATCCAAATCAAATTACAATTGCTGAAGCTTTAAAGTCTAAAAGTTATCATACAGGAATAATTGGCAAATGGCATTTAGGTGACAAAAAACAAAATCACCCATTAAATAATGGCTTTGATTATTTCTGGGGTTTTATTTCAGGTGCAAGAAATTATTTTTTCAATAAAAATGAGACTCTTAAAACATCCCATAAAAGTGTTATGGAAAATAACACCTATACAGAATTTAAGGGTTACCTAACAGATGTCTTAGGCAATAAGGCAGTTAATTTTATTGACATCTATTCAAAGTCTGACAACCCTTTTTTCCTTTACCTTTCTTTTAACGCTCCCCATACTCCAATGGAAGCTAAAAAAGATGTTTTAGAAAAATTTAAAAACAATCCAAGAAAAACTTATGCTTCAATGATGTGGTCAATGGATCAGGCAATTGGAAATGTAATTGAAAAATTAAAAAATGATGGTGTTTATGATAATACCATAATATATTTTTTAAGTGATAATGGAGCAGCAATGTCAAATGGAGCTTCCTCTTTCCCCTATAAAGGCTGGAAAGGAAACCAATATGAGGGAGGAATAAAAACTCCTATGATAATGACCTGGAAAAATAGAATTAAACCTAACACGACATATAATGGATTTATTTCTTCTCTTGATATTTTTAAAACTTCTGTAACAATTGCAAAAATAGAGGATTCATTGACTAGTAAATCAGATGGAAAAAACATTATGAACCTGTTAACGAATCCATTAATAATAAACGAAGATTTATATTGGAGAAAAGACAAAATGGCTAGTGTTAGATCTGGAAATTATAAATTAATAAGATTAAATGAAACCAATACGGTTCTTTACAATTTGAAAAATAATTTTCGTGAGGATATAGACATTAAAAACACTAAAAAATACATACACGATTCTTTATTAAAAAAACTATTACTTTGGGAAGGTAAATTAACAAAACCTAATTGGACAGAAAATAAAGACTGGGATTTGGTGACTCAAATGATTTATGAAGACCTTATGAGTAATTCCGAAATTAGAGCTAAATCTCCAAATGACTTAAAAAACAATTAATTATGAAACTAAAGCACTTATTTATAATTAGTTCTACTATATTTTTTAATATTTTAAATTCACAATATAGAGAATGGGAAGATCTTTCAGTTTTTTCAATAAATACTGAAGATCCTCATGCTACATTTTATCCATACTCATCTGAAGATAATCTATTGAATTTAGATTTGACAAAATCTGAATTATATAAATCTTTAAATGGGACTTGGAATTTTAAACTTTTTTCAAACGCAGATTCACTTCCAAAAATGTTTTTTTTAAATAATTTCGACAAAAGTAATTGGCAAAAAATTCCAGTGCCTTCAAATTGGCAGTTTCATTCAGATGATTTTCCGCTTTATACCAATATAATATACCCTTATAAAATCAATCCTCCTTACATGCCAAAGGATTATAATCCTATTGGACTTTATCATAGAAAATTTGAACTTAAAAAAGGATGGGATGATAAAGAAATATTTATTCATTTTGGTGCTGTAAACTCAGCTTTTTATATATGGGTTAATGGAACTAAAGTTGGTTATAGTGAAGGCAGTAAAACACCTGCTGAATTTAACTTGACCAATGTATTAAGACAAGGAGAAAACACAATAGTTCTTCAAGTTATAAGGTGGTCTGATGGAACTTATTTAGAAGATCAAGACTTCTGGAGATTGAGTGGTATAGAAAGGGATGTTTTCCTATATGCTCAGCCGAAAGTCGCTTTAAGAGATTTTTTCATTCAGACTAATTTAAGTGATAATTTGAAAGAATCTGACGTTAAAATCGATGTCGACATAAGGAATTATAATGAGTTTAATTCTAAACTAACTGTACAATCAAAACTATATGATAATAAAAATAAAATAATTAAAACTTTTATAGAAGATGTTGAAATTGAGGCTCTTTCAAACCTGAAAATAAATCTTAGTGAAGAAATACTAAACCCCTTGTTATGGAGTGCGGAACAACCAAATTTATATTATTTAACTACCGCATTAATTCAAGACGGTAAAGAAACGCATGCAATTGGTCAACAAGTTGGTTTCAGAAAAATTGAACTTAAATCAGGTCAGATCTTAGTAAATAAGCAACCTATATTGTTTAAAGGAGTAAATAGACATGAACATGATGAATTCACTGGTCATGTTGTTTCTAAAGAGTCTATGTTGAAAGATATAGAGATAATGAAACAAAATAACATTAATGCTGTTAGAACCTCCCACTATCCAAACGATCCGTATTGGTATGAACTGTGTAATAAGTACGGTATTTATCTTATTGATGAAGCCAATGTAGAGTCTCATGGGTTTGGTTATCAAAAAGATAAAACGCCAGCTTATAAACCTGAGTTCGAAGCAATGCACATGAATAGATGGGAAAGGATGGTTAATAGGGATAAGAACCATCCATCAATAATTATGTGGTCTTTAGGAAATGAAGCTGGTGATGGTCCAACATTTGTAAAAGGTTACGATTGGATTAGAAATTTCGATGATTCAAGGCCTGTTTTTTATGAAAGAACATCTGATAGAAGTGATTTAAAAAGAATGGGTATTGATTTGAAACAACATACCGATTTTCTAGGTTGGATGTATGCAACAATGAATCAAATAAAAAAAGAATATTTAAATAAATTCCCTGATAGACCATTTATATGGGCTGAGTATTCCCATGCCATGGGTAATAGTAATGGTAATATTTCTGATTTATGGGAAATGGTTCACAAAGAAAGGCAAATGCAAGGAGGTTTTATATGGGATTTTGTTGATCAAGGACTTGCTGAATATGATGATAATGGAAATAAATATTGGAAATATGGCGGGGATTATGCACCAAGCAATTATCATAACGATACCAATTTTTGCATGAATGGATTAGTCAATCCAGACCGAACATTTCATCCAGCGATGGCTGAAATTAAAAAAGTTTACCAAGATGTAAAATTTAGTTTGGAATCAATTTCAGAAAACATCAAAATCAAATTAGATAATCAGTATTTTTTTACAAATCTTAGTGAATTCGATTTTAAATATGAGATAATTAAAGATGGAGTAATTATTAAAATTGGTGAGTTTAATTTAGACCTAGAACCTCAATCTTCTAAAATAATTACATTATCTCTTGATGCTAATTTATTAAATGAATTAAAAAAAGAGGAAGGTCTTAAAGCGAAAGATTATCATTTAAATTTATTTGGCATCCAAAAAAAGGAAAAGAACTTAATTCCTTCAAATCATTTGTTATTAGCTGAGCAAATAGAATTAATTAAATCAAATTTTAAAAATCAACTTACTCTAGAAACAGAATCAATAAAAATCAAATCTTCAAAGGATTTAATAAGAGTTTATAATAAAGGTATTGAGATCAATTTTAATAAAACAAGTGGTGAATTAGTAGCTTATAAAATTAATAATAATGAATTTATTGATAAAGCACCTTATTTGAACTTTTGGAGAGCACCAATTGATAATGATTATGGAAACAAACTTCCTGTAAGATCAAAAGAATGGAAAATTGCTTCTCACAATAGAAAATTAAAATCATTCGATTATGAAAAAATTAACAACAGTTTAATTAAAATCACTTCAAAATATGAGTTAAAAAACCTTTCATCTTTTTATATAACTGAATTTTTAATAAATGGAAAAGGAGAAATGAGAATAACTAATGATTTCAAATATAATGGAGAATTAAAAGATGCTGAAATGCCTAGGTTTGGGATGAATTTGCAAATACCTAAATCGTATTATAATGTTAAATGGTATGGAAGAGGACAACATGAAAACTATATTGATAGAAAAAATTCAGCATTTAAAGGGATCTACAATTCTACTGTTAGTGATCTAGGCTTCGATTACTCTCGTCCCCAAGAGAATGGATATCGTATAGAAAATAGATGGCTCCAACTAACTAACAAAGCAGGTGTTGGTTTTAAGGTTTATGGTGATCCTTATATATCTTTTAGTGCTCATTTTAATACTATTGAGGATTTTGATGATGGACTTAGCGAAAATAAGCCAGGCCAAAAATCATCTCCAAGATCAAGAATCGTTAAAAAACAAAGAAAGCCTATTGATGTGCCAAAAAGAGATTTTATAAGTTTAAACATTGATTTAAAACAAATGGGAGTTGGAGGAGATAATAGTTGGGGGGCTAGGCCATTAAAAAAATATTTAATTCAACCTAATAGTTATAAATATTCATTTATTATTAAACCCATAACTAATTAAATCATATATTAATTCAAATTTTAATTTTTTGATAATAAAATTGACAAATAATTCAATATTAAAAATGTGTAATTCTATAATTAGAATAGTACATACATTGTTGTTTTTATTTAGCACGATAATTCATTCTCAACAAACTGACTATACAGTTGAATACCTTACTACAAAAGAGGGATTAAGCAGTAATTATGTTACAAAAATAATCAGTGATGACTTAAGCATAAAATGGATTGCTACAGAAAATGGCATTTCAAAATACAATGGAAATGATTTTGAAATAATCAAACCTGGTCCTTTATATCCTCAACTTTTAAATGAAAATATAGAAACGCTATTTAGGGATAGTGACAATATAATATGGATAGGAACTAAAAGCGGGGGTCTTTCTTCAATAAATCCAGTGAATAATGAGACTAAAAGCTATAATTCAATTATAGGAATGTCCAATGATTTTAATTTCAGAATTTTTTCAATTAATGAAGATAAAAAAGGAAGAATTTGGGTAGGAACATATTCAAAAGGTGTGTATGTGTTTAATAAAAAAAACAATAAATTAATTTATCATTTTAAAAATGGTCAAAATGTGACAAGTATTATTAAGGATAAAAAAGGAAATATATGGTTTAGTTCATTAGGAAATATTAATTTTTTTGATTTAAACAAAGAGAATTTAATATCCTATGATACCAATCCTGTTAATGTTATCGGAGATATTGTTGAAGATGTTAAGAGAAATAAAATATTATTCATTTCTGCAAATGGAGTATTAAGGGAATTTGATAAAAAAAATAAAAAAATAAAAAAAATAAAAGAATTTAAATCCAACTACAATCCTTCCTTGTCTATTGACTATGAAGGTAAATTATGGGTTGGAACATGGAGGCATGGACTTTATGTTAGTGATTCCAATATTGAAAATTTTAAAAAAATAAATTTAATAAAAGCAGAGAGTAGGAAACTTCCAATTAACTATTCTTCGATTAATGATATTAAACACTCTACAAACAATACAACATGGCTCTCTATGGCAAATGGTGGAGTAGTTATATTAAGTCCTACCAGAATATTTCAATCTATAGAAAGCATCGGAGAAGGCAAATTTAAACTTAAAGACAAGAATATAACTTCTGTTTTTAAAGATGATAAAGATTTGTATGTAGGAACACTATACTCTGGTCTGTTTAAAATTGATGATAATGGAAAAACGTCTCTATATGAAAATACAATTGGATACAAAATAAATACAATAGGACGATATAAAAACTATATCATATGTGGTGCAAAAAATGCATTGTATATTATTGACACCAGGACAAATAAAATATTAAAACGGAATTTGATTCCGAATATCGAAAACTATGACAAGCTCTTTGGGGAAAATAATAAATTAGCCCAGAATGAAGTAACTTCGTTTTTTGTTGATTCATCAAATAATATTTTGATAGGATCTCAACAATCTGGTTTATTTATAACTGATGAAAAGGGTTTATTTAATAATCAGTTTAAGCGTATAAAATCAGAAAATTCATTTAACAATAGTAGAAGAATTACTGGAATTAGACAAGATGAGTTAGATAACATTTGGATTAGCACTTATAATGGACTTTACCTATTGAGTGAAAATAATAAAATGACTCGTTATAGCGATTTTTCTAAAATCACTTTACCAAATATAATTAACGATATCATTATAGATGAATTTATTTGGCTTGCCACTCCTAACGGGCTTTATAAATTAGATTATAAATCAAAAGATGAAAACAATAATTTTGCATTAAACATTGATCAAATCATCAATAAAAAAAATGGTCTTAATCATGAGTTCATCAACTCGATCTTAAAAGTAAAAAAGGAGAATTCAGATATTGGTTCAATATGGATGTCAACTATGTCTGAAATAGTGAATTATAATCAGAATACTGGAGGAATAACACATTTCAACGAACAAGATGGTTTAAAGGTTACAATGTTTAATTTAAGAGCGGCCCACAATTACAATAATAAAACTCTTTATTTTGGTGGAAATGATGATTTAACATATGCCTCTCTTAATAAAATAAACAATAAACAAAATATTGGAAATTTAGTTTTTACAGATTTAAAGATTAATCACGACAAAGTTTATCCTAATCAAGAATTAAATGGTAGAATTCTTATTAAAAAAAATCTAGCCTATTTAGATCAAATTACCTTAAGCCATAAAGAAAAGTCCTTTTCTATAGGGTTTGTTAATAATGATTACAAAGAGAAAAGTAAGTATGCTTATAAACTAATAGGGCATCAAGATCAATGGATTAATCTAGGCTATCAAAAGGAGGTTGATTTTACTGGATTGTCGTCGTCATTATTTTCAAAAGGAAATTATAAATTACAAATTGCCTCTTCATTAGATAATATAAACTGGAATAATTCTGCTGAAATTTTAATAAATGTAAAACAGCCTCTTTTTTTATCACTTCCATTTCTTATAATTTATATCCTAATAATTATTTTTATTATTTATCTCATTTTAAAAAATTACTTAGAAGCAATACATTTAAAAAACAGTTTAGTTAATATTGAAATGGACAAAAAAAGGGAATTAAAACTTACTGAATCTAAATTAAGTTTCTTTACCAATATTTCTCATGAATTCAGAACTCCACTTACTTTAATAATCAGTCCTTTACAAGAGTTATTAAATAACTATGACATTAAAGCAGAAATTTCAAGTAAACTAATAACTGCTGAAAAAAATGCTAATAAATTATTGAACTTAATTAACGAGCTTTTAGATTTCAGAAAGGCCGATCATGGTTTATTAAAAATTAAAGTCGTGAATGGAGATTTTACAAACTTTAGTAAAGAAATTTTTCTTCTTTTCAGTGAATTAGCAAAATCTAAAAAAATTGAATACCACTTCCACTCTAAACAAGAAGTAATTAATTTCCCTTTTGATAGAAACAAAATGGAAATTGTTTTGAGCAATTTAATTTCAAATGCTCTAAAGTTTACTCCAGATGGTGGAAAAATAGATGTTTATGTAAAATCAATTAATGGGTTTTGTATTTTCACTATAAAAGATACTGGAATTGGGATTCCAATAAATGACATAGACAAAGTTTTTGATGAGTTTTATATGGTAAAAAGGGAAATAAACAGCAATGCTGTTGGAACTGGAATTGGTCTGTTTCTTTCTAAAAAAATAATTGAACTTCATCATGGAAAAATTGATGTTTTAAGTGAATATGGTATTGGGACAGAAATAATAGCTTCTATTAATATGGATCCTGCTAATTACAGTGAAATTGATTTAAATTTTAAAAAATCTGAAGATATTAGCTCTTATAAACAAAATGAAGACCCTCTTAATTTGACAAATTTAAACATTGAATCAAAAGAAACCCTATTAATTATAGATGACAATAAAGATATTAGGACTTACTTAGGATCTTTACTGTCTAATGAATACCATATTTTAGAAGCAGAAAATGGAGATTTGGGATGTATTGCCGCAACTCAAAAGATGCCAGATCTAATAATAAGTGATATAATGATGCCTGTTAAAGATGGAATTACTTTATGTAGTGAATTAAAAAAGAATTTAAGCACATCTCATATCCCAATTATACTACTTACTGCAAGAAATTCTACTTTATTTGAAATAAGCGGGTTAGAATCTGGTGCAGATGATTATATCACAAAACCATTTAATGCCAATATTGTAAAAGCAAGAATTAAAAGTTTATTAGACAACAGAACTAGTACAAGAAAACATTTGCTAAATAAAGTAAGATTTGAACCTATTATTGAAGTTAATGATAAGGATATTGAGATAGGATTTATTGAAAAAGCAATTATTCTTGTCGAAGAAAATCTGCAAAACACAAATTTTGGAATTGATAAAATGACAGATTATTTTTGTATGAGCCAATCTACATTATATAGAAAAATTAAGTCACTAACAGGATTGTCTTTAACGGCATTTATTAGATCTATAAGATTGAAACAAGCAGCTTTTTTAATTTCCACTACAGATACAAAACTTTCTTATATATGCTATGAAGTTGGGTTCAATGACTATAAATACTTTAAGACTTCATTTAAGCAACAATTCAACTGCCTTCCTTCAAAATACAAAAATTCAAAAATTCTAAGTGAAATTTCTAATATATAAAATTTGTTAAAAAACTTTATATATGAACGATAGCTCCCCTTACATGAATTATTTGTGACCTATATTAATATCAATGATTCCTTAATTTTATAGTATTAAACGTAAACAATTAACTAAATACTATGAAAAAAATTAAATTATTACCATTTCTAATTATATTTTTATTAGGAATAGTCAGTGGGTTTGCTCAACAAAACATCTCAGGTTTAGTTTCTTCTAATTTAGGACCTTTACCTGGGGTTTCTATTGTAGAGGAAGGCACCACTAATGGAGTAACAACTGATTTTGATGGTAATTATACTATTACAATTCAAGGCTCTAACTCTAGACTTATCTTTAGCTATTTAGGGTATATAACTCAAGTACTTCCTGCTGCATCTGCTACATTAGATGTAACTATGATGGATGATGTTGCTAGCTTAGAGGAGGTTGTAGTAACTGGTTACGGATCTCAATCTAAAAAATCATTAACTGGAGCTATTGGAACAATTGCTTCTGAAAGTTTAACACAAAGACCTTCTCAAAACACATCTGAACTTCTTATGGGTCAAGTAGCTGGTCTATCGACAAGACAAAGTGGATCCTTACCAGGAAATGATTGGGCAACTCTTAGTATTAGAAACTTTGGAGCAGCACTAATTTTAATAGATGGAGTGGAGTCTACTTTGGGAATGATTGATCCAAACGACATTCAATCCATTTCAGTTCTAAAAGATGCTGCTGCTACAATTTATGGTGCAAGAGCTGGTAACGGAGTTATTCTTGTAACAACTAAAAGAGGATCTGATGCCGCACAAGGGGCTAAGTTCACTTATCATGGAACTACAACTTTTTCTTCTTTAATTACAATGCCAAAAACTGTAAATGCTCATCAGTTTGCTGAACTAATGGAGGAAAATGGACTAGGTGCTGAAAACGAGATGCCAGAATATTTAAATTATGATATAGATAGAAAAAGAGTATACAATAGTATGACTGGTACAGATTTTGACGGAGTGGATTGGTACAGAACAATGTATAAAGATAATAATGCTCAAAAGCAACATAACTTAAGTGCTCGTGGAAGAAGTGAAAATATGGGCTACTTTGTTTCATTAGGTTTTACTGATACACAAAGTGCTTTTAGAGATGCTGACTACAAAAAAAATAGATATAATATTAGATCTAATTTAGATGCCAAGTTCAACGATAATTTAAGTGCTCAATTTGACTTTAGTTATCGTCAAACAACACTTGATAGAGCGAATTTTGGTATTTCTGAGATGTATAATAGACTTGCAACAGGAAAACCTACTAATCTTCCAATATTTCCAAACCCTGAATTCGCATCACAAACTGGAGCTGCAACACCATATTCTCCAATGTACATGGTAAGAAAGTCTCACTCTGGAAGTAGAATAGATCGTGATAATAATTTACAAGCTAAAATTAGTTTAACTTACGATGTACCTTTTATTAATGGTCTATCTGCTACAGCTAGTTTAAACATGGAAACTCAAACTGAGTGGAACAAACAAATTCAAAAGAGATTCAATATGTACACCTACAACCCTTTGTTGGGTGAAGGAGATGCCGCTTATGTATTTTTCGGAACGTATCAAAGAGATTTGATCTCTGTGAATTCTGATCGTGATATGGAATTACTTCCAAAACTTACTTTAAATTATGAAACTCAATTTGACAACAGTGAATTAAAAGCCACTTTTGTAGCTGAGTCTACTACTTTTGAAAGAGACTATTTAATGGGATCTAGAACAGATCCATTATCATTTGAAGCTCCATATTTAAATTATTCTTCTGAAGCGGAAAGAAACAATGCTGAAATTTTCTCACAATCTGCAAGATCTAGTTACGTTGGTAGAGTTAACTATAGTGTAGATGATACCTACTTTTTTGAAGGAATTATGAGAGCAGATGCAACTGCTAGATATGCACAAGAAGGCAGATGGGGGTATTTTCCTAGTCTTAGTTTTGGATGGAGAATTTCTGAAGAAGATTTTATGAAAGACAATGCTTCATGGAACAACCTAAAGCTTAGAATGTCTTACGGTATGATGGGTAACGATGGTGTTTCTAATTTTGATTACTTAACAGGATATAATATTTCTGGTGGATTTTACATGTTTGATGGAAAACCTTATCCAATTATCTCCTCAGCTGGATTAGCAAATATACTTATTTCTTGGGAAACTATGAAAATAGCCAATGTTGGTATTGAAGGTACTTTATGGGATGGTGGTTTAGGGTTTGAGTTTGATGTTTTCTACAGATTAAGAGAAGATATTTTAGCACTTCCTGATTCTGATATTCCTTTTCATTTTGGTGCAAGCTTACCAAGAACCAATCTTAATTCTAGAGATAATAGAGGTTTTGATTTAATGTTAAAACATAAAGGTAAAATAGGAAATGTATCTTATAACATAAACCCTATGGTTTCTTATTCAAGAGGGAGATATGTGTCTTGGGAAGAAAATATTCTTTCAACAGATGGTGAAGATGCTGTTGCTAATGCGGAATATAACAAAAGATATGTACTTACTGGCAATTGGGATGATCGTCAATGGGGTTACCAAACAAATGGATTCTTTACCAGTCAAAGTCAGATTGACAACTACCCAGTAGATATTGATGGTGCAGGAAATGTAACTTTAATTGTTGGTAATTTAATTAAGATTGATCAAAATAATGATGGAGTAATTGACTGGAAAGATCAAGTAGTTATTGGACAAGGAGGTATGCCTAAATTTAATTACAGTACAAATATGGGGGCAAAATGGAAAAATTGGAGCTTAGACATGCTATGGCAAGGAGCTGCAGGATATTCTTTAACTTTTGGGGGTGCTGCTGGACCATGGTCTCATTCAGGACATCAAACTGTTGCAAAAAGTTTTGCTTATGAAAACAGATCTATAAGAGGAGCTAATGGAGATATTGAAATATTAAGAGAATTTCCTCCAACATTTACAACTGGAGGTGCGCCAGAAATTGACACAGCTGCTTCAGATTTTAATAGAATTGATGCAATGTACTTAAGGCTTAAAACAATTAACCTTACTTATAATATTGGAAATAAATTAGTTGATGAATTAGGTTTATCTAGTATTCAACTTTATTTAGCTGGCTCAAACCTTTTAACATTTGATAATTTAGGTGTTTATTCTGGAAGTTACGATCCTGAAATTATTAGTGGAACAGCTGGTGGTAACATGGACAGAGCATACCCAAATAGCAAAACTGTAACAACTGGAATAAAAATAGGATTTTAAACCTTTTAATAAATAATGAATCATATAATATATAAACTAACTAAAATGAAAAAATTAACTTACTTACTAATTATACTTTTCACATTCGGATGTGCTGACTTAGACCTTTTGCCAACTGACATGATAGGTGAAGAGGCTGTTAAAAAAGATCCTCAATTAGTGGAAGCATTTTTAACTAAAATTTATGCTAACGCAGTTTTTGAACCTAACGAAGATGGGGTCAAGCAAGGTCAAGAAAGATTAACAGATGCAGTTGTTGGTGGTGAATACACACTTATGGCTCCATGGCAAAATGCAGTTAAAGCTTCTTACAATATTCCTACATCAAGTGGGGCGCATATCAATTTAAATAGATGGCATTACGGAAATATAAGATCTTGTAATGAAATAATTGATATTTTAAATAGTGCAAGTTTTGATCCCCAAATTATAAAACAACAAATTGCTGAGGTTAAGTTCTTAAGAGCTTGGATGTATTTTGATATGGCAAAAAGATATGGCGGAATGCCACTTGAAATAACAGCAAAACCTGTTGATTCAAGTGCCGATGAATTAATGATTCCTAGATCAACTTTACAAGCAACTTATGATCAAATAATTTCTGATTTAGATGCTGCAACTACTGATTTACCTGGAACAGTAATTTATGGGAAAGCTTCTAAGTGGGCTGCTAGAGCATTAAAGAGTCGAGTAGCTTTGTACGCTGCAAGAATTGCAAAATATCATCCTCAATCCTCAAATGGATTAACATCCATTCCTGCAGGATCAGCTGATGCTTATTATCTATTGGCTTTTCAATCTGCCAATGCGGTAATTGATGCAGGCAAACACCCTTTACATTCAGGTGCAGATAATGAGAAAGCATTTGGAGAAATATTTTATAAAGTAAAAGGAATTTCCGAAGTTATTTTTTCAGAAGAATATAATACAGCTTTAGGAAAAACTCATGCTTGGAGTGGATATGCTTTACCTGATGGATTTAAGGCAGGATGGGGTTCAAACATGCATATGTACGTAGCTTCTGATGCTAGGTTTGAATACCAAGATGGAAGTGCTGGAGACAAGCATCATGCTAAATTTGATAATAAAACATGGTTTGATATCGAGGAGGTCGTATATAAAAAAGATCCTCGTTATTTAGCAACACTCTTTACTCCTGAAGATGTATTTCAAGGAAGAGAGGTGTGGTTTCATGACAATACAGTAGGATCAGGAAGTAAATTAGGTCGAGCAGGTAATGTCGTTCCTAAAAGAGCACCGGGAAGAAACAGAAATAGAGGTGGAAGACTTCTCCAAAAAAGAATACATCCTGATGTTGAATTTCCTGCATTTGGAACAGACGATGTAGATTACATAATCCTTAGAACAGGTGAGCAGTACCTAAATGGTTCTGAAGCTGCCTTTGAATTAGGAAGAATGGATACAGCGAAAGGCTTATTAAATACTCTTAGAGCTAGAGTAGATATGCCAGCAAAGACTACTTTAACATTAGATCTTATTAAAAATGAAAGATTTGTTGAGCTTTACGCAGAAAACCATAGGTATTGGGATTTAAGAACTTGGAAAGATGCTGAAGCAGAGTTACATCTAACTGCTAAGTTTGGTACAAAATGGTACAGAAGAGCTAGTGATGGAATGTATAAAGCTAAAAAATGGAAATGGAATTTTTCACAAAACACACCTTTCCTTCCAAAAATGTACTGGCTTCCATATGGAACAAATAGATTGGCTCAAAATCCAAACCTAATAGAGAACCCAGGGTATTAAATAGAGTTTTTATAGTTTGTTTTTAAAAAGGTCCAGTTTTAACTATCTGGACCTTTTTTAAATATTAAAACGAATCTTTAGTAAAAATAATTTTAAAATTAGAATATAACCTAAATCTTGAACAATATGTGAACATTAAAATAATAGGTTTTATGTATTTTAGAATAAACTGTTGAAATTTTTATAAATATGAAACTAAGACTTTTATTGATGTCAATTTTTATAACGTTTAGTTGCTCTTCTGGATCATCAGATGGAGATGATGTTTCAGGAAGCGGAAATAATAATGGAGGAGGAAATACCGGGGGTAATATCGATGACGAAACAGATCCCGACAAATACACCGACTCTTCTTCAAGTGGAAATACAATATATTATATTAGTTTTTCTGGTGGAGACGACTCTAAAGATGGCAAATCTGAAGCTAATGCATTTAAAAATTTAGGAAAAATTAATAGCATAACATTTGCTCCAGGTGATAACATTAAATTTAAAACTGGAGACACATGGAAAGGATATTTCAAATTAAGAGGTTCTGGCAGTGATTCAAGCCCTATTATTATTGAAAGTTATGGAGCAGCTAATAAACCTATAATAGATGGAAATGGTTACCAAGCATCATTATTTTTAGACAATGTTCAATATATTGAAGTAAATAATCTCGAGTTTAAGAATGATGCTTCTCATAAGAAATCTAATGGAGACGTTAAATTAATGAGTGGTTCAACTAGAAGTGGACAAGATGAACGATTTGGGTTGTTAGCTTTAAGATTTGGAGAAGGTAAGAATATAAATCATCTAAAGGTTTCTAATGTTAAAGTTTCAAACATATATCCCACACCGAATGAAACATCATATAAACATCAGGGTTACGGAATGAGGTTTGAGTCATATAATGATTCTGAAATAAATTATTTTGATGGAATTATAATTGACAACGTAGATATTAGTTTAATAGGTCATTATGGAATTCATATAGTAAATAGAATGTCTGGCGCACAGGCTGATTATTACCACAGAAATATAACTATAACTAACTCAAAGTTTCATAACACTGGAGGTTCCGGAATCGTTTTAGCAAGAACAAAAAATGTATTAATAGAGAACTCTACGTTTAAAGGTACGGGCTCAATTGATGATAGTAGGATGTGGAATAGAGGGAGTGGGCTTTGGATGTTTACATCCAATGATGTTATTGTTCAAAAATGTACGTTTGAGGATGCTTATGGTCCACTAGACTCTTTTGGAGCTCATATTGATTGGGGAAATGAAAGAGTTGTTATTCAATACTGTCTTAGTAAAAATAATTTTGGTGGTTTTGTTGAAATTCTTGGAGAGAATTTAGATTGTGGTTATCGATATAATATTAGTATCGGAGATGGTACTAGAACAGGCGATCATAAAGGTTTGATTTTTTGGGTTTCTGATTTTGCTGGTAATAATAGAAGAATAGGATCAAAGAACAACTTTATTTATAATAATACTGTATTTGTACCAAGTACGAATCCGGTTACAGGAAGTGCAATGACACCTAGCGTACTTATTAGAGAAAACACTGAGGATACATTTGTTTATAATAATTTAATTTATATCAATTCAGGTGCAAGCATGAGTATTAAAACAGATAATGACAAAGATTTAAATTTCTTTAGAAACAATTTATATTTTGGCGATGTAAAAATCAGTGACAATACTGCTTTTGAGCACCATTCAAGTGAAATCTTTTCTGACCCTAAATTAGTTAATCCTGGTTCTACTGATCCAAATGATTATAAATTACAATCAGGAAGTCCTGCAATTGGGAAAGGGATTTTAATTAATGGCAGTACTGATTATAAAAATTTTATTCAAAATAATGGAGGAAAAGATTATTTCGGAAATTCTGTTTCAAATACTTCAAAACCAAACATAGGTGCATATAATGGTTCATAAATGAAAAATATTCGATTTCTTTTTTTAATACTTCTTTTAATTTCTTGTGAGGAAAAGACTAAATCTGTCTCTTATTATTTTGATTCAGAATTAGGGAATGATTCTAATAATGGTCATTCTATTCAAAAGCCTTTTAAGGCTTTAGAAAAATTAAAAACCTTAAAACTAAAATCTGGAGATAGAATATTTTTATCAAATGGATCATTTTTTGAAGGAAATATTTCTATTATTAATTTAGATAATATCTCGATTTCAAATTACTCTAAAGAATCAAATAATAAACACCCTATAGTTGATTCCAAAGGTCATATCGCAGGTATTTACATTGAAGACTCTTCAAATACATCCATATCTAATTTATCAATAACAGCAAATGGTGGAGGAGTTATTGAAAATTATCCAAATTTAAAGACTGGCAGAGTTACTAATAAAGCAATTATGAGATCTGGAATATTAGTCAACATACATTCCAATAATATTTACAAAAATATTTCAATCGATAACGTGACGGTTAAAGATGTTTTTTTTGAAAATGAAGGTTTTACAAGAGATTTAAATGAAGTAAAAACTTCAATGGGTACTCAAGCATATGGTTTTGGAATTAGATTTTATAATTCAAGTAAATCTGGATTCATAGATGGTATTTCAGTAACCAATTGTTATGTTGAAAATGTTGGACATACTGGCATAAAAATGACCTCTAAAGGAAGTGAAAATAGATTTAAAAATATTGAAGTAGCCAATAATAAACTTTTAAGAACAGGTGGTCCTAGTATACAGTTTAGTTTAGTAGAAGACCTACATGTTTATGGTAATGATGTAAAGTATTCAGGAAGCGCAGATGATGGTAGAAAATGGGGAAGAGGAAGTGGATTATGGACTTGGGGAGCCTCTAATGTTCTGATAGAAAAAAATTCATTTATGTATGCTAATGGACCTGCAGATTCTGCAGGTTGTCATATAGATTTTAATTGTGATAATGTAATTGTTCAATATAATTTAAGTGTAGGAAATGCAGGTGGATTTATTGAAATTTTAGGAAATAATCACAACTGCTCATATAGGTATAATGTTAGCGTAAATGATGGTCATAGAATTAAAGGAGAAAAAAATGCATTTCAAGAAGGAAAAACATTTTGGCTAAGTGGTTTTATTGGAAAAAATAATAAAAGAAATGGTCCATTTAATAGTTATATATATAATAATACTATCTATACAAATGAATCTTTCTTATCCAAAATTGCAGTAGACAAAGCAACAGATGGAGTTTTAGTTGTTAATAATATTTTTCACATTGAAGGGAAGAGTAAGTTCGTTCTAGGAGATCAATATCGTCCTGATAAATCAGGAAAAGGGAAGGTTAAAAATGTGTTTTTTGAAAACAATTTATTTTTGAATGATTCTTACTGGCCTAAAAATGTTTTAATTCAACCAAAAAATAGTTTTTTTGGTAATTCTCAATTTTCAAATAAAGGAGGTCAAAATATTCACGATTATATTCCAAAAAATATTAATCTAATTAAAAACAAAGGAATTAAAATTCAGAATATTTCAAATGACACTATAGGTCTTTTTAAAGGGTTAGAATTAGAGTTTGATATATTAGGAAATAAAATTACTGGTCTTCCAGATTTGGGTGCAATTGAGATTGATTAATTCTGAATTAAAAAACTTAATTGAGTCATTTATTTTTTTGAAAGGTTCTGTTCATGGTGTCTATAACTAATAAAAAATACAAAAATATCTATATCATTTTTTTATAGGGTCTCCCCTACTAAAATAATATCTGTTTTCTTTTGACGAGAGGTGTTTGTATAATAGTGAGGGTGTTCTTTCAATGAATATTATAAAACTAACCTTTTGACTCAGCTCCATTTGCCTTTTAAAACGTAAATATGTAAGTTAGTATGTAATATAGAACATTTTACAACTTAATTAAATTAAATATTTTAAATGATTATAAACAAGAAAACACATCAACAAAAAAGAATAGATTTTAGAGTGGCTTTAAACTCTGGAAAACTTTTAGAATTCCCTGGAGCTTACAATCCAATGGTTGCTATGATGGTGGAGCAATATGGCTACGATGGAGTATATTGTTCTGGAGCTGTAATGGCAAACTCTCTAGGTTTACCCGATATTGGATTAACTACAATGTCTGAGGTCACTCAATTTGCAGGTAATATTGCTAAGGTAACATCTTTACCAACGATCATGGATGTGGATACTGGTTTTGGAGAAGTAATGAATATGGTTCGTACGATTCAAGAGGTGGAACATGCAGGTGTTGCAGGTTGTCATTTGGAGGATCAAGTGAATCCAAAAAGATGTGGTCATTTAAATGGTAAACAACTAGTTACTAGGGATGAGATGGCTAAGAAGGTGAAAGCTGCGGTCGATTCTCGAAATGACGATAATTTCTTAGTTATAGCTAGAACAGATGCTAGAGCAGTAGAAGGATTTGATTCAGCAGTAGACAGAGCGAAGGCGTATGTTGATGCTGGAGCTGATATGATTTTCCCTGAAGCTATTAAAACACAAGAGGAGTTTGAATCTTTCAGAAAAGCAGTGAATGTTCCTTTATTAGCTAATATGACAGAATTTGGTAAATCTAGATTATTAACAAAAAAAGAATTGGAGAATCTTGGGTATAATTTGGTAATCTATCCTGTAACCACCCAAAGATTGGCAATGTATGGCGTAGAACAAGGACTAAAAGCAATTAAAGAAACTGGAAGCGCAGATGCAGTTCTAGATATCATGCAAACTAGATCAAGGTTATATGAATTGTTAAACTACCCTGCATACAATAATTATGATGATAGTTTGTATAATTTTGAATTAACAAAAGAACAATAAAACAGTCTAACATTCAGGCTATCAAAATTCATCCATTCTTTACCATTGATTGAATGATTTCTTCCATTAGTTTAAAAAATTATTTAAATTATTCATTTTAAAGTATTTTCATTTGACTTAAATTAATTTTGCAGTAATTCATAGGAACAAAGTCACTAAATAAATATAAAATATGGCAGAAAACATTACAGTACCAAAAGGATTAGCAGGAGTCATCACAGACGATACCTCAGTATCAAAAGTAATGGCTGAAACGAATTCATTAACATATAGAGGTTATGCTGTTCAAGATTTATGTGAGAAATGTAGTTGGGAGGAGGTTGCTTTCTTAATGGTGAATGGAGAATTACCATCATCAACTGAATTGACTAATTTCGTTGCAAAGGAAAGAGGGTATAGAAACGTATCTCAAGATTTATTAGACGTAATCCGGAAGTTTCCTAAAGGAGCTCACCCAATGGATACTTTAAGGACAGGTGTTTCTTTCTTAGGAATGGAAGACGAAAGAATTTGGGATGATTCTCCATCTACAAACATGGATAAGTACATCCAGATGTTGGCTAAGATTCCTACCATAATTGCTTCAGCTTACAGACATAAAGAAGGAAAAGTATTTATCGCACCTAAGACTGATCTAACAGCTTCAGAGAATTTCTTTCATATGTGTTTTGGTAAAATTCCTGCAAAAGAAGTAATTAAAGCGTTTGATGTTTCATTGATTCTTTATGCTGAGCATTCTTTCAACGCCTCTACGTTTGCTTCTAGAGTAATTACTTCTACTAATTCTGATATCTATTCTGCAGTTTGTGGCGGTATTGGTGCTTTAAAAGGGCCTTTACACGGAGGTGCTAATGAGCAAGTGATGCATATGTTAAAAGAGGTTGGTGAAGTTGTAAATGCAAAAGAGTGGATCCTAGATGCATTAGCAAATAAGAAGAAAATAATGGGATTCGGACACAGAGTTTATAAGTCTGGAGATTCAAGAGTTCCTACAATGACTAAGTATGCTAAAAAAATGGCTTCTTTTACTGGTGGTGAGAAGTGGATGCAGATTTCAAACATCTTAAAAAATACCATGATTGAAGAAAAGAACATCTATCCTAACTTAGATTTTCCTGCTGGACCAGCATATTACATGATGGGGTTTGATATTGAAATGTTTACTCCAATTTTTGTTATGTCTAGAATTACGGGATGGACGGCTCACATTATGGAGCAAGCTGCTGACAATAGAATTATCAGGCCATTATCTGCTTATTTAGGATCAGTTCAAAGAGAGGTGTTATCAATGGATGAAAGAGAAGGAATTGTATTTGAATAATCACAAATTAAACTTTCTAATTATGAATCTTACACAAATTAAATATGAAGGCAGTAGATAGAGGATTAGTAAATCACAAATTAAGGGTTTACGCTTCTAAAGAAAACTTACCAAAAGAAGAACAATTAGCTTATAAAATCGCTAAAATGGTTTATGAAGATGTTGAAATCTCTTCCGAAGTAGAGGATATGGTAATCAACAGGATTATTGATAACGCTTCAGTAGCAATTGCTTCTCTTGAAAGAGGGCCAGTAGCTAACGCTAGAGCAATGGCAGTAAACCACCAAAGGCATGATGATAGAGGTGCGGCTATCTTTGGAATGCCAAATAATCAAAAGTTTCACGCTGAGTGGGCTGCATGGGCAAACTGCACAGCAGTGAGAGAGTTGGATTATCATGATACTTTCCTAGCAGCGGATTATTCTCATCCAGGAGATTCTATTCCTGCTGTATTAGCTGTTGCACAGCAGTTAGGGAAAACTGGTAAAGACTTATTAAAAGGAATTGTCGCTTCTTATGAAGTGCACGTTAACTTGGTGAAAGCAATTTGCTTACACGAACATAAAATTGATCACGTGGCTCATTTATGTCCTGCGCAAGCTGCTGGTATTTGTGCGATGTTAAACTTAGATGTAGAAACTACATTCCAAGCGATTCAACAAGCATTACATGTTTCAGTATCTACAAGACAATCAAGAAAAGGAGAAATTTCTTCTTGGAAAGCTTATGTACCTGCACACGGAGCTAAATTAGCTATCGAAGCAGTAGACAGAGCTATGAGAGGTGAAGGGGCTCCTTCTCCAATCTATGAAGGAGAAGATTCAGTATTGGCTTGGATCCTAGATGGACCTAAATCTGATTACACTGTACCGTTACCTGCTCCAGGAGCTGAGAAGAGAGCAATATTAGAAACTTATACTAAAGAGCATTCAGCTGAATACCAGTCTCAAGCTTTAATTGATATGGCATTCAGAATGAGAGATCATATTTCTGATTTCTCTCAAATCAAAGATATTTTAATTGAAACCTCTCACCATACACACTATGTAATTGGAACAGGGGCACAAGATCCACAAAAAATGGATGCAAATGCATCTAGAGAAACTTTGGATCATTCTATCATGTATATCTTTGCTGTTGCATTATTAGATGGAACATGGCATCATGTTGATTCTTATGCTAGGACTAAAGCACAAAATCCTAAGACAATTGATGTATGGCATAAAATTTCTACGGTCGAAAAACCCTACTGGACAGAAGCATACCACGAAAAAGATCCAAATAAGAAAGTATTTGGGGGTAAGGTGATTATTACTATGAGTAACGGAACTGTTATCGAAGACGAAATCGAAAGAGCAAATGCTCACCCTGCAGGAGATAGACCCTTCGTAAGAGAAAACTACGTTGGTAAATTTGATATGTTAACTGAAGAGTTAATTACAAAAGAAGAAAGAAACAGATTCATCGGATTAGTGGAGAATTTAAGAAATTTAACAGCTGAAGAAGTTAAGGAAATTAACGTTCAAGTTACTGAGTTATCTAACAACACTTCGGATACGAAAGGAATCTTTTAAAACATACTCCCTTGACTCTCCTTGTATTACACCATCTACATAGCAAGTTAACAGAAGAAATGCATATTTTTGCATATTAGAAGGTACAATCACCTCCCTTCGAAGATAGAGCCTACAAATTCACTTAGTAAAACCTTAACTATTTTACAAACAAGTGATTAAGGTTTTTGTTTTTAAAAATTGCACGATTATTGTAGGATTAGTACTGCTAAAAACCCAAAAAATCTCAATAGTAATTTTTAATTGGTGCTCTTCTAATTCCAAAATATCGATTCTCTATTAACCTTCTTTTTATCTCAATAATTGATAACTTGTAAGTATAAAAACAAATCATATGCAGCAAAAAATAATAACAGCTCGGGGCTTATTTACTTACAGAAAGTATGGAAAGAAAGGTAATCCTCCTATTTTCTTGATTCATGGCTGGCCACAAAGCAGTTATTGTTGGCATGACGTTGCGCAAGACTTGACGGATTTCTATGTTATTGCTCCTGACCTTCGTGGCTTGGGTGACAGCGAACGAACCCTTGAATTAAGCACATACACCAAAGACCAATTGGGGCTAGATATTTTTTCAATAGCAGCTGCTTTAAAAATAGAAACCTTTTTTTTATGTGGTCATGACTGGGGATCTGCGGTGGCTCAAGAAATGACGCTTTTACAGCCTGAACGCATTCGTAAATTAATATTAATAAACATGATGATTATCAATAATGGAGTGGGGAAGAAAAAAGCAGCTGAAGAATTAAGTAAAGAAATGTTTCGTTCCTCTTGGTATCAATTTTTTCAAAGTATTCCCAAATTTCCAGAACAGATACTTAAAGGAAAAGAAGATGTATGGATACGTTTTTTCTGTAAAGGAATTACCAATCCAATTCCTGAAGAAGCCCTATTGGAATACATTCGTTGTTATCAAATTCCAAACACTATAACCACTGCAGCTAACTTATACCGAAGTATGCCTAATGACAGCAAAAGATGGAAACATTATGTAAATAAAAAAATAAGAACTCCTAGCCATATCATCCATGGTCGATTAGATCGTGTAGTCATTCCGGAGTTTTTATCCAATATCGATAAGGCTTTTAAACATCCCATTGACATAACTTATTTAGAAGGAGGGCACTTTATCTGCGATGAACAACCCAAGGAAGTGGCAAAGGTTATAAATGTTTTTTTTTCATCAAATTAGGAGGTGTAAATTAAAAACAAAAAATACAAATTCTAAAATATTTAAGAATTGGGTTAAAATATAAAACGGCTATAACTTAATGATATAACCGATTTATAATTACTAGTTCCTAGTCTAATGAAATTTAATATTGACTATTTTGATATTTAAAATTTTACTCAACAGGACTCTCAGCTCTTTCATATACATAAAACATTTGAACCTTACCATCAACAATACGCGCATCGTGAACTTGATTAACTTTAATCTCAATTCCATCAACATTCATAGTTAAATCATGTCCTGAAGTTACCCATTGACGCAACTCACCTTCTTTGTTTGTGAATTCATTTGCAATCATATAATTTGACTTCCATTTAGGGGAATTATCAGCAAACCATTGTGTTAAAAATTCTATATGAGCATCAGAACCTTCAAGCAATTCACCTCTTGGACCCATTACTTTAAAATCTTTTTCTGCACTTAAGCTACGGATAGCTTCCAAATCACCATCATTATGAGCATTTATGTAATTTTCCCAGACTTGAATTGTAGACATGGAACCACCATAAAGAGAGATTTTGGTACCCTCTTCTGAAATTTCATGTCCTATAGGATCTGAAACTTTTTCTAGTTTTTGAGTAGTATTACATGAAAACGTAAATACTGTAATTAATGCGATTAAAATTGATTTTTTCATTTTTGTTATTTTATAATTAACAATAAATATACCTAAACATTCACAATAGCATGTATAATAGTGAAGTTCTAGAATTAATTTATCAATTTTATTCTAGTTAAATACTGATGAGAAGTCATATACAGATATTCATATTTGTCGTCAAAAGCACAATTTGCACTTCTAACTTCAGTTCGAATTGTACCAATATGATTTCCGTCACTTTTAATCAACAAAACCCCACCAGGACCTGTTGCAAAAACAGTGCCTGTTGGATGTATTTTTAGACCATCAAATGCTCCTATATCTTTTTTCGATAAAATAGAACCATCAAAAAATATTTCAGGATTTTTTACTCCTTCATCTGTAATTTGATATTTCATAATTACAGGATTTTTTGAATCAGAATTAGCAACATATAAAGTTTTTTCATCATTAGAAATAGCTATACCATTAGGTCGTGATAAATTTTTAATTAAAAGCTTTAATTCACCATTGGGACTAAGTCTAAAAACTCCGTTGAATTGCAATTCTTTTAATTCATCATTATCCCCATTTTTTAATCCATATGGTGGGTCAGTAAAAAACAACTCATTTTTACTGTTATACACTAAATCATTAGGGCTATTAAACAGTTTCTTATTAAATGATGTAGCAATAGGTGTAACTTTATTGCTTTGCCAGTCTTCAAGTTTTACTACTCTCCTGTCACCATGCATACAAATTATTAAGTTCCCTTGTTGATCAATTGTCAAACCATTTGTGCCATCTTCTTTTGAATTAGGCACAATTCCTGAATATCCTATTTCATTTAAAAAAATGTCCAAACCATTTTTTTCATCCCATTTATATATAATATTATTAGGTACATCAGAAAAAAGAACAGCGTTCAGTTTTTTAGACCATACAGGACCTTCTGACCAATTAAACCCTTTTGCAATAATTTCAATTTTTGAATCTTTAGAAATAAACTCATCCATTTCATTTGACAATTTTTCAATAGAACCAATAAAATCATTTTGCACACAAGAAATAAGTGGAATAAAAAATAGTATTAAAAGAATTTTTTTCATCATCTTAAATTTAACTCAATTCTAAGTACAATCAAAATAGTTAATAGCAGCAGCACATTTTAACACTCTTAAACCATAATGTATAAAAAGTTTACAACTCAGTAAAAACCCAAAAAATCTTAACAGTAATTTTTAATTGGTGCTCTCCTACTTAAATAAGATCGGTTTTCTTTTGACGGGAGGTGTTTGTATAAGTATGTATAATAGTGAGGTTCTGGGTGTTTTAAAAGAAGAAGATATGCCTATGGGTTAGTTTTTAATAGTTATTGTTCCAACCATTTCTGAATGAAATAAACATTGATAAAAATATATTCCAGCTGTTGTTGGTATCCGTATTATTGTGCCACCCTGCGTTCCATTATTTGTGATTCCCGTAATTTGATTATCCGTTCCTATTCCTGCTTTAGTTTTTTCATTAGTTAAAGGCTTGTTTTATTTCATCAGTTATTCTATTGGGTTTATTTGTTTTAGCATTAATTAAACACCATATAGTTTTAGATGTTACAATTAATTTGTTAGTATCCGTATTATACATCTCTACTATTCTGTTTGACTTAATTCCTTCAGTTTTCTCAATATATGTCTTAATTCTAATTTTGTCATCTAATAATGCGGGATGCAGGTATTTTATTTGATGTTCTAACAAGACCCAGTAATAATTTTTTATTATTTCATTTGAAACAAGACTTTTCCAATGATTTTTTGAAATTTCTTGTACCCAATGAATGTAGATAACATTATTTACATGATTTAAGTCATCTAAATCATTTTTAGAAACGGTAATTTCTTTTTCTAAAGTCTTCATTTAAAATTAATTAACACTAACTGAATTAAATAATCAATAGCTTTTCTAAAGCTCCTCTAGTTTTTATAGGAATTGGTGTTGATTTATTCTCTGATCTATTTACAAACACATGAGTGAATTCACCAAAGGCACTTACCTTACTTTCTCCTTTTTTAAAAACCCCAATACCATAAGTTACTGAACTATTCCCAATCTTATTAACTCTTAATCCAGCTTCAATTTTGTCAGGGAATCTGAGGCTAGATAAGTAGTTACAACTAGAGTTAACTACATAGCCAACAATTTTAGAATTAGTGATGTCTAAATCTGTATTTTCAATTAAATACTTGTTTACTG
>Ga0114994_10000386_pt1 | contig 29067 bp, 34 predicted proteins | sample ArcticOcean_MG_C_9_FD_87043 | JGI IMG/M metagenome (GOLD analysis project Ga0114994, IMG submission 87043) | Marine microbial communities from western Arctic Ocean - ArcticOcean_MG_CB2_152 | ecosystem: Environmental > Aquatic > Marine > Oceanic | place: Arctic Ocean: Canada Basin | collected...
AAACACAAATCAATTTTTTCTATATTTGACGTATATTTATACCTTTTAGGTGACAAAAATATTCAACTAACTCATCATTTTTATAATTATCGATATATTTGATATTCTTTATACCACTAGCTAATAATATTCTCGTACAGATTATGCACGGATAATGTGTAATATATGCATCACAATCTAAACAAGATACGCCTCTTTTTGCACAATCGCTAATAGCATTTTGTTCTGCATGAATAGTTGCTTGTTCATGATTATCTCTAACAATACTTTTATGTGGACAATCCGGTAAAAACCCGTTATATCCTTGACTAATAATCCGGTTGTCTTTAACTAATAAACATCCAACTTTTAATCTGTCGCATGGAGATCTTTTTGCAGTTACCCGAACTATTTCTTTAAAATATTCATCCCAATTTGGTCGTGAATCAATCATTATATTAATATATTAATATGTATTAATATATTAATTAGCTTATACTATATTTTTAACATTAGATGTATCGTCTAAAAATTTGGAACAAACATTCAAATTCTTTTTAAATTCTGTAATTGAATTAAACCGAGTCAATAATTCTGTATTATTACCGGTTAATATATTCGGGTTTTTTTTTAAAATAGCAAGTAATAATAAACCAGCTTGATCATCCATATTAAGTATAATTTCGTTATATTCGTCTATTTTATCAGATACTTTTAAATTCGATGTAATTTCAGAATTTATTTTTTGTATATTGCCTGGTGTATCTTTACTATCGAAACCTTCGTTAATACTAAAAAACATCTTTGTATTAATTATATTTGTCATGAATAAAAATATTAATAATACAAATATAGCAATCGGTATGTATATATACAAATCCATTTTATATATACATATCCAATATTATTTTTATTTATTTAATTCGAGCTAAAAAGTATGATACACAATTAATTTCTTCATCCTTATTTTTATAAAACTCACCATCATATATATATTCAAAGTTGAAAAATTTTAATATACTTTGATGGTCTGTTATCAACTTAGTATATTCTTGATGAACCGGTATTTGTAAAATATGTATTAAATACTTTCCTCTAAAATTTTCTCGTAAATATCTTTTCACATCTGGTAATTTTTCAATAATACACCAAGTTATATCAGACATAAATAGTACGTCTGGCTTATGATTATTTAATTTAAAGGCTGACGATCTATCGGTAATATCAATTACATCAAAACTAACATTTTCTAAATGTCCGAAGCTTTTATTTGCTCTTACTACAGCCGAGGTAGCATTATCAATACCTATTATTTGTTTAAATTGCGTAAAATTCTTTAAAAAATTACAAAAACATCCTAATCCACACCCGACATCTACTAGCCTTTTACATCTTAAAAAACGATTAGCATACTCTGCCAAAAATTTTACTATTTGTTTTTTTTCAGTAGATAACATTAAAGATTGATTCCATGGATCGTTTGACATAGAATATATTTGGTCAGTAGATAGTTTTTGTGATAGAATATCATCAGTTAGTAAGTCTCCCATATTATAAAATTATATTATAAAATTTATTAATTTTTCGATTGTACTCTTATTAATTTTTCTCTTTTTATTATTTTTATCAGTAGTGCATAATTGAAATAATTCTTCTCTATTTAAAGTGCATATTTCAATTAAATTTCTTAAACTACCACAATGATCCATAATTACTTTTGATATTTTACCGCTAATTCCTGGTATTTGGTTCAACATGATCACATGAATATTTTCTTTAGTTACGTTTTCCTTTTTCACAGATTTTAATGTATCAGAATATGCAACTGGTTCGTATGTTAATTTTCCCTTTTTGAATTCTCTATTTAATTTATCGCAATATCTTAATATAAACTCAGCACTCTGGGTTGTATTTATGGTGCTAAATACAGAGAACCCTTTAAAATAATTTAAGTCTGTCATCGCTGACCATAATGCTTTTTTCACCATTCTTCCTTTTGTTTCATTATATGAATTCATGTTTCCTTCTATCAAATAACATATATTATGATTATTTAAAGAGTTTGAATTTATTAAACGTTCTGATTGTTCCTTAAACCTCCCATCTTTTATACTAGACGCTAAATCATATAATGTTTTCCTTTCAAAAATTACAATTGGATTTTCGGATAAATCGCTTATAATTACATCTCCTAAATGTAAATTTTTCGAGGTAATATTTAAACTTAAGTCATAAAATACATTTTTGGCATTTAACTCTGTAATTAATGATCCTTCTCTGCAATCAGATATAATTTGCATATTAAATATAATATAGTATTTAATATGTATTTAATACGTATTGATAAATTACTTAACCTAAAAGTTTCATGGGTGCACTACGTCTATATTGACGTGCGCCGGGACGGGTATCACATTTCATTACTTGTTGATTGGGGGCTCTTGACATCATAACACCTTTTGCAATTCTAGGGTATGCTGATGATTGAATAACACCTATCTTTGCAGGTCCTCCACATGAGTTTGTAGATGACGAATTAATCAAAGAATTAACATTTCTGGCTCTTCCATTTAAAGTGCGCATTATATATATCATATATATATTTTTTTTTGATAATATCATTTATAAAACAATATAGACATATAAATTGTCTAAATATATGTCAGGTAAATTGGATGATGATATTATTAAACAAGGAGATAAATTAATTTTCAATCCATACAATAATTTAAATAATGAAATTACACTTAAAGATGTGCAATCTATCCTAAACAGGTATGGGTTGCCAGGAACTGTAACAAACATGAAATTGTATAAGAGGGCTTTTGATCATCGCTCTTATACAAAAAGGCCTGGGCTTGAAAATGAAAAAAACAATATCTTAATTACGGAACAACCTCTTGATTGTTTACCGTTACGTACAAAATCAAATGAACGATTGGAATTTTTAGGCGATGGTGTGTTAGAGTGTATAGTAAAATTTTATTTATATAGACGTTTTCCTAAAGAGAATGAAGGTTTTATGACAGAAAAAAAGATTGCTTTAGTTAAAAACGAAGCAATTGGCAAGATTGCTTATGAAATGAGATTACATAAGTGGTATATTATTTCGAAACATGCAGAAGAAAAGGGTATTAGAACAAATCATAAGAAATTAGGATGTTTATTCGAATCATTTTTAGGTGCATTATTCTTGGATTTTAATAAAACCGAGATAATTGATGACAACGCCTTATTCGCCAATTTTTTTGTTACAGGACCCGGTTTTCAATTTGCACAAATATTTATTGAAAGTGTATTGGAAAAACATATCAATTGGAATGACATAATTAATAATGATGACAATTATAAAAATATACTTCAGGTTAAGATTCAAAAAGAGTTTAAGGTTACGCCCTATTATATCGAAATTGAAGAATATGATCCTGAAATAGGTTATACTATGGGGGTTTTTATTTGTTTAGGGCAACAAATACACGAAGTAAATAATAACGAGGCAATATCATTTAGAACACTTGGCACATTTGAACACGTACACGAGTTAGCGACCAAAAATGATGGAAAGGCATTTGTATTTTTAGCAAAGTCTGTTCATAAAATTAAAAAGAAGGCTGAACAAGATGCTTGTGCAAAATCGATCGATTTAATTGATTAAAAATATAATATTTAAACTTTTTATGTATTTAAATATTATATGAGTAACCAACAATTACAACAGTTATTTAATAAACCAATACCTTCTAAATTAAAAGAATTTAATGTTATTATTAACATTCCATTTACAGGTGAAGATGGAAAGGTTAATAGTCTAAATATAGACATCGAAGATAAAACAAATGATAAACTGGTAAATAAAAATAGGTTTATGAAATCAATTAAATCAAAGAAACGTGTCATCGATACCACGCTTCAAAAAATAGAAAAGGAGGATCTTGAACCCGAAAAGAAAGAAAAAATTAAAAAGGATGCTATCAATAAATTAATTATAAAACCATCTCAAACGAAAAAATTAAAACAAAATTTAACCGACACCAGTATTGCTGCAGTTTCTGAAATAAAAACAATTCAAATTGGTGATGAAATTATTGGTAATAGATTACCAATTGATAGGGGATCTAAGCCTATTATTAAATCTAGTTATTTCATGAATAATAGAGAAAATTTTATTAAATTTATTAACGGATTGTTAAAGCCATACAGACAGGATATTTTAGATGAAACTAAAGAAACATGTGATTCTAAAAGTAGTCAGAAAGAACAATCTTTATTTACTCATCAAAAAATCGTTAGAGATTACATTAATCTGTATACTCCTTATAGAGGTGCTTTACTATATCACGGTTTAGGTTCAGGAAAAACATGTTCTTCTATTGCAATCGCTGAAAATATTATTAAAAATGTTTCAATTATTACAGCTGAATCTATGATTACCAATCAAAAAGTGGTTGTATTAACTCCTGCATCTTTGAGAACTAATTATATTGAAGAAATTAAAAATTGCGGAAATCCTATTTATAAGAAAAAACAGTTTTGGGAATTTATTAACACAGATGAAAGTCCAGAATTAATTGAAATATTATCGACTTCTTTAAATTTACCAACTAGTTATATTAATACCCAACATGGAGCTTGGTTGGTTAATGTAAAAAAAGCGAATAATTATGATAAATTATCAGAAACTGAACAAAATAGTTTGAATTCACAATTAAAAACAATGATAGATCAAAAATTTATTTTTCATAATTATAATGGTGCACTAGCTAGAAAAAGTAGAATAAAAGAACTTACTTCTGATGGTACAATTAACATTTTTGAGAATAAAGTTGTTATTATTGATGAAGCACACAATTTCGTCAGTAGAATTGTGAATAAGATCGAAAAAAGCAAACCAAGTGCTAATGGTCTTTATAATGATAGCGATGAAGCATCCTTAAAATTATATGATATGCTTATGAGTGCTAATAATTGTAAAATTGTATTATTAACCGGTACACCAATTATAAATTATCCCAACGAGATGGGTATTATGTTTAATATCTTGCGAGGATATATTAAAACATGGCATATTCCGGTGAATGAAACGCCATCATTAAAAACAAGAATTACTATTGAGTTATTACAAAAAATACTAAAAAAAGAAAAGCATCTAGATTTTGTATCGTACAATTCTAACGTATTAACAATTTCAAGAAACCCATTTGGTTTTGTAAATTCGGTTTATAGGGAAGAGTATAAGGGTGTAAAATTAAATACAAACGGTGATATTATGGATGATAAGGTCTTTATTGACAATATAATTAAAACACTTACCACAAATAATATTGAATGTATACAATCGAATATTAAAATTATTCTTACAAAGGCGTTGCCTGACAAATTAGATGAATTTAATAATAAATTTATTGATTCAGATAAAGGTGATGTTAAAAACATAGATATATTTAAACGTAGAATTGTCGGATTAACATCTTATTTAAATGATAAAGAAAATTTAATGCCTCAATACGACGCAGATAAGGATTTTTATCTAGAACGTATCGAAATGAGCGATTATCAATTTGCAAAGTATCAAGATGTTAGAAATGCGGAAATTAGTAAAGATCAAAATAAAAAAAAGAATAATTTATTTACCGATAGTGCTTCGTCTTATAGAATTTTTTCAAGATCATATTGCAATTATGTTTTTCCCGAAGACTATCCTAGACCATTTCCCCATGAGGGTGGTATTGCAGAAAATTTTGATAATATGCGAAATGAAGACGATATTGATGGCTTAGTTGATAAAGATAGAGTAGGTAATCCTAACGCCGGCATATCAGAAGATGATGTTCAAACCCCATCTGCTATTCAAATTACATATCAACAAAAATTAAAGGATGCGTTGGATTTCTTATCATTAAACGCTGACAGATTATTATCGGTTGATGCACTTGAGACATATAGTCCCAAATTTTTGAAAATTTTAAAGAATATTCTTAATCCAGCAAATTTAGGCTTACATTTATTATATAGTCAATTTAGAACAATAGAAGGTATTGGTATATTTTCATTGGTACTTAAGGCAAATGGTTTTATTCAATTTAAATTAACAAAAAATTCATCGGGTCAATATGTCTTAGATATTCCAGAGGGAATGATTGTGGGACAACGAATGTTTGCACTTTATACTGGTACTGAAAGTGCTGAAGAAAAAGAATTAATTAGAAATATATATAATGGAGAATGGAATTTACTTCCCAATAATCTGGCCCTTCAATTAAAACAAGTTGCGCCTAATAATAATATGGGCGAAATTATTAAATTAATTATTATAAGTGCTGCAGGAGCAGAAGGTATTAGTTTGAAAAATACCAGATTCGTTCATATTATGGAACCATATTGGCATCCTGTTAGAACTGAACAAGTTATCGGAAGAGCTAGGCGTATATGTAGTCATGAAAATTTAGAGGAACCACTTCGAAACATTAAAGTTTTTTTGTATTTAATGAAGTTGAGTGAGGGACAGGCAAAATCTGCATCAAATCAATTACAGCGGTTCGATGTAAGTAAAACAGATAAATCAAGTAAAATACCATTAACCACCGATGAAAATTTATATGATCTTGCTAGAAGAAAACAAAATATACATAAACAATTATTAAAATGTGTAAAGGAAACGGCTATTGATTGTGCTATACAGTTTAAATCCACATCTAGTGAAACATTAAAATGTTATTCATTTTCAGGGGAAACTGACCCTAATGTATATTCATATAAACCTAATATTTCTAACGAAGAAACTGATAAAGCTATACAAAAAGTGAATAAACAAGAATTCATTTTTAAAGCACGTGTATTTAATGCTGACGGGAAAAAATATGCGATGAAGATGGACGATGAAGGTAAACCAACCGGAATATTATATGATATTGATATATATAAATTAGCAAAGGAAGACCCGGATATTGAAATGTTCCCTGTTGGTAAAGTCATCCAATCTCCTGATGGAACTACAAATATAGATTTTAACTAAACAGAGCGACCAAACATATACTATTTGAAAAAAATGATAACAGCATTATCTGTTACTAATATGCTGTTTATATAACCCACAAATTGTTTCGTTATCAACACGAAGACGCTGTCTAAGTACTTGGATTGACATTAAATAATCAGCTACAGGTTTATAAAATAACCAATAATATTCATCTCTGCTATTTGTATCTATATTTATATAAAAACTATTTCCAGGAAAGGTTGGAGATTGGCGATCACTTGAGATTGTTTCTTCTCCATTTATATATTCTATCATATTTCCAATACTAATTACAGCGTGTCCATACCAGGTACAGATGTTCAAGTTCTCAATAGTACCACGATATTTATTTACACTACCACCTGAGCCAAAGCTTTCAATATAATATGTTTTTTCATTTTCCAAATTGTATGGCGAAATTACTTGCATTATATAACCCAAGGTCTAGTGTTTATATAGTTAACCGGTTGTTTAAATGATAAAATATGTTAATTTTAAAAATATAATATAAATATAATTTGTTATTTATATTATGAATTTTATACCAGAACCTTGTTCACTAGATAATAATATGATCACAAGAGCTTTTCATTCTGCCTCTGCACAGTTTGATTTTGTTTCTACAGATAATACTGATTTTGATAACTCATGTATATATGGCGACGAACGTGTATTTGATAAATTATATGATAATATTGAGAATACTGAAAATAAACGATTACGTTATGGATTGACTCCAATTATGTTTGCAGGTTGGAATCAAAATACAGTTTTTTTTTACCATTTATTAAATAATTATAATGTTAATTTTAATTTGACTAATAATTATGGGCAAACTATTTTGCATTTAGTGTGCATGAGAAAAATGATTGAATATATAGAACCGCTAGTAATTCGTGGAGCAGATATTTATACTAGAGACACATACGGTTACAGCTCACTTGATTATCTTACAAATTATCCAATTAATACTGAAAATATTATTAGACTTTATAAAAAGAATCGGGAAGTATTAAATTAATGAACCACCAGTAGATATATAAGGAAATTTTGATTTTTGTTTGCGTGTTCTTCTCCTTCTCCCCCCTTTAGATAGTACTCTTTTTGTACGCTGATGACGTCCCGAATTTGATGGATCCGTGTATTTTGCTAAATAATTAGTGACATTCCCCATATTTCTACTCAGAGGTAGTAATGGATATAAAAATTTTCTGTAAAAATGAAGATAATTTATATTTGATTGATAATCTCTCATACCTGAATCGCTGGGACCAAATATATTTTTTGCTAAAAACGTTTTTGTTTCGTTGCTTAATGATAAATTAGAATTTACGGCTGTTCTATTTTTAACTTGACTACTACCATCTAATACCCAATAACTTTCATTTATAGTGAATTTATGATTTGTTAATTTATCTGAATATAATTTTTTTTCAGAATCTGCATCTGTTTCGTATATTTCATTTTTAAAATCTAATGCACTTTCTGTTACTTCATACCAACTATGATGATAGCACCCAACTAAATATGCTATTGCAATATGATATATTTTATCTAGATCTTTTATACCACAAAAATATGCTAACTGTAAGTATTTCCAGGTAGAACCTGATAATCCACTTCTTATATATTTAAATTTGTCTTTTTGTAGTTTATCAACACCTGCTGCTCTATCTCCTCTATTGTTTGCATCTATTTCTAATTCTTTTAACATATTAAAACGTAAAACACCTTCTGTATTTAATTTAACCCCAGAAAATCCGGTGCTCCAATAAATAACACCATCTTTTACCTCTTGTGTATACTGTTTATCATCACTTTTATATTTTAGCATGTATTCTTTTTCCCTATCACTTAATCGAATATTTTTTAAATTAGACTTTGATTTACGGGGATACACAGTTTTAACTCTATCTTCTATATTTCCTAAAAAATCATCTGTTATTTTTATATCAAATATGTTCTGTTTATTTTCCACATCTTCTAAATTGATCTTTACACTATTCCAATTTTTTTTGGATTCATTAAAATCAAAACATAATGGATATCTACCTGATGGTAAGTCTATATTATTTGTGTTATTTCTAAGATGTTTTACCTTATTAAATTGGGTTGAAAATATTTTTATCTTTTCCATAAAGTAACTGATATTTGTATAATGAGTCAAATTTGGAATTAAGGTGCGGTTTTTTTCTATTTTTTCATATATCATATTTAACGGTGGGGCGCTTTTTGTTTTTGTTTTTAACTTTAAAAATGCGTCTCCGCATTTCTCCGTAGATACCTTTTCATATATATGAGAATTTTTATTATCTCCCATATCTAATGGATGACTGGTGCAATTCCAAAAACAATTCATAAGCTGTACTTTTTCTCTAAAATTTAACTCTTTTATGCCTACGGCTGTTAATGTCTCTTCCGTTACTATAAATGAACCTGGGCTAACATACGTTGGTAAGTTATCTCTATTTAATTCTTTTCTTTTTAACGGCATACCTTGATTTAATAAATCAACTAATGAATAATTTTCTTCGCTTATTTCAAGCTTACACTTTTGATCTATATTTTTACATATTGTTATTCCTTCTTTTACAATTAATAATATTTTTATTAAAAATTCATTCATTAAATTATTTAATTCTGGATCTGTTTGCATTACAATTGCTGAAATACTTGCTTTTTCAGATTCAAATAATAATCGTAATGTATCTTTCGTATATTTAAAATTTCTATCGCTATTACCTATATCATTCATAAAACTATCGTGTATTTTTTTAATCCCGATATCTAAGTTTTGTTTAGTACTATTCATATTTAATTCTCCAATATCTGGATTATAATTTATTGCAAATAACCCTTCTTCATAATCACGCTGTGCTCGTGGATCAATATCCCCTATTTTACCATTAAACCAATATTGCCATATATCACCTCTGCTATCTTTTGATTCTTCTGGATTATTGAATAAGGGTAGTATATCATCTTCTATGTCCAGTTTTATTTTATCTAACCGTTCATCTTTTATAGTATGAAATACATTATACAAATCGTCTAGACTGGTCATATATTATATTTATATATTATTTATGTGTTTCTTTTGTATTTTCTATATATTCCATTACCATATCTATCTTCTTATCCATTTTTTTTAATTGAAACAATATTGTTTCTATAGTATTAACACTATTGGTATTAGTTGTTACCTTTTTTAATTTACTAAATATATCCAATTCAGATTCAGCTACAAAAATATCACCTACTATTTCAGTTGGAGTTACATTATGTATTTCTTCTATCTTATTTAATGAAATATCATGGGGAAACTCTAGTCCAATCCATTTTTTGCCATCTTGTATATTATCACTATTAATATCATTATCATCATATTTTCTTTCTTTCATTTTTTTTTGAAGTTCGTCATCAACATTTAATAATGGTCCATCCATATCATCAGAAAATGCTATTTCTGCGGGTGTTTCGGTTTTCATAGAAACAGTAAACGCATCTTGTCTTTTTTTCAATCTACTTTCAAAATCACTAACTCTATCTTTCGTTATTTCTTCCTTTGTAATTAAATTATTATTCTTAATTTTTAGGTTCATTTCTACTAAAAAAACTTTATTTTTTTCAAGTAATTCAACATCTTTATTTTGTTCTTCAACATGTTTTAATACTGACTCAAATGTTTTTTTAACATTAAAGACATTGTTATTAATTTCGGATTTGAACGTATCATTTTCTAATAATAAATCCCATAAAAACCCCTTATTATCCGAGGATAGAAACATATTATAATAAATTATTATAATATTTTTTTAAATCAATATACAGTATTAAAATATACTTTTCTGTATTCGGTCATTTCATTATCGCTTATTTTCCCTTTTTTGAATTTGTCACTCCATGTATTAATTGTTTTTATCATATTAGTTATAAAATAAATCGAATATACTCCACATTCTGTGTCTTTTTTTTGATGTTCATGTGGGTATATTTCATCAAATTTTAATTCGATTCCTAATTTATTTCCCTGTGCTTGTATTTTTGTACACAGTTTTTTTATTTGTCTTGGAATTTTATCTCCTACACTATCAAAATAATAAATATATTTAGATTTTATATCTATAAATAATGATACCCAATGAGACCCTCCTTTATAATGGGGGTCTAAATTAAATATAATACCTATTTTATTCAGATTTCGTTTCAATAATTTGTCTAAATTAAAATTACATAATTCTTCCCAAACACATTCGCCATATGCCATTTGTGTATCATAATCTATAGGAGATGGTCCAATAAATTCAAAATTTTTATATTTCTTTTCATATTGCTTCATTACTTTGCTTATGTCTACGCTGCTTAACCATTCATTCGGATTTTTTTTCCACTCATCGGGTGCAAATGGAGCAAAGAAATCATTTATTAATTTTTTTTTATTATCTAGTTTATTCAATAATTTTCGCATCCAACATGATTCTTGTCGGCAAGTATAATGCAATTTATCCTTTAAGTGTTTCCATATGTTCAAATTATCAGTATAATTGATTTTTTCCTCGGGATGTTTTTTATTCCAAGCACTCTTTAATTTTTCCAATACATCACTTGTATAACACGTAAAATTACCACCTGAGTTATTATTTACGTTACATACATCCTTAATAAAACCTTCTTTTTTATTCTTTTTAGTTTGTGATTTATTCTTTTTGGTTTGTGATTTATTATTTCTTTTTGTTTTCTTTCGAGGCATATATATATTATAATGATTTTTATATAATATATATTTTTTATTTGGGTTTGGTTCGTTGTCCTCGCGTATGATTGTTAAATATATCTATTGAATTTGAAGATTTATCGGGATTAAATGGTTTAAAATCTTGTCTATCAAACAATAATGGATGCGATAATTGTGAAGGAGGTATTTCATTATTTCCATGTATCGTATCTTTATATAAATCACTAGTTGAGTTGGGCACATAAACCGATTGATTACATTTCTGTAAACCGAAGTAGGAATTTCTTAAATTGTTCTCTAAATCAATATTTTTTATATATCCCGAATACGGTCCTTTATCGTTACCTGGATTAAAAGTATCTGACACTTCGTAAAAATTTCTCTCTTCGGATTCATTATTTCTGGGTCTAACGTGTAATGTTGGGAACTTAACATATTTTGTTGGAACTGCTCTAAACGCAAACTGAGCTTCTAATTTATGATCAGGAATATTTCGTTTGTAAAAACTATCGTTTATATTTACATGATTCTCATTTTCACATAAATATAATCCATTTACTACACCATACATTTTTTCTTGATCCATATATAATTTATATAATATATTTTTATATAAATTATTAATAATTCATTTTTGTTTGATAAATTACATAAAATATAAATAATCCATAAAAGTTCTTTGAAAATATATCTAACACGTTGTAGCATGTATTTTTTAATTCAAAATTTAATAATGCAGCAACCCCATATAGTGCCCAAACTCCAAATAAAAATTTATATAAATATAGGTTTGTTGTATTATCTCCTATATAATTGTTCTCCAACACTTGAAACAATAAATAAAAAAATATAAATCCCAGCGGAACGCTAATATATTTAGATAAATATCCAAATTCACCTAATAATCCAAATAACAACATCGCAAAATTATAAATAATAATTTGATATACCTTTTCTTTTTCATGTTCAATAAAATCTTTAGTTTCTATTTTCTTTTCATTATCTTTCATCGTATTATATTTCATAAACATAACGGTTGAAACTAGCATCAGCGGTGTTGTGATATTCCAATCAATATATCGAATTAACGTTACGTTTTCAGGAATATTGCTTAAATTATTTACAAGCCAATAATAAAATATGAATTCTATAAATTGAACTATTGTTTCTAATCTTAATATATCTTTTAATATACGGTCTTCTGGTTTTAATTCCAGAAATAGTCCTACACTTCCAATACCACCTGTTATTAATTGTACTATCAAAGATATATATGCTGTTTGAATTAATAATTTTTTAGTGTCCATATATATATACTACTAAAATGAAAATTTTATATGAAAAGATTTTTGATTTTACAATCATTAGTTTATATGTTTTATATTTTATAATTGTTTATAATTTATATTCGTCTCAAAAAATTTCAATAAATAACGGTAGCTTTAAAGGGTCATTTAGTGAAACAAACTTAAGAAAATATTTAGATAAATTACAGTTTTTTTTAAGAACATTTGTAGTATGTTTTTTAATAATTCGATTTAATCCATTTACTAAAAATGATTTTACAAATTTTGATAGAAAGCTCGTATTCTCATCTGCATTATTATTACTAAGTACAACTGGAATTAATGAAGTTATAATGTCAAATAAATATATTAGTCAACAAATTAAAAATTTATACTCGTTAGTAATATAAATGGAAACTGTTTTTGAAAAACAAAAGATTATAATAATTATGGCTGGAGGCGATGGAAAACGTATGAAATCATCTAAACCAAAGGTCTTACATAGCGTGGATAATATGCCAATGATAGTAAAAATTATACATGAAGCATTAATATTATCACCTAGTAAAATTTTTATTGTTGTCGGTAAGCATAGAGTTTTAATTGAAAATACTATTAAGGAACATATTAATGAATCTGTTATTGAATATATTGATCAACTTGCACCTTTAGGAACTGGATATGCTATCATGAGCTGTCGAAAAAGAATTATTAAATATAAATATTCAGATGTTCTTATATTATCAGGAGATGTTCCATGTATTACAAGTAATACTATGAAAAAAATGTTTAAAAATGTTAACAAATGCAAAATTGCGGTATTTGATAAGGAAATACCTTTTGGATACGGAAGAATTATTACAAAAAATAATGAGTTTGTAAAAATTGTTGAACATAAAGATGCAAACGAAGAACAAAAATTAATTAATCTTGTAAACTGTGGGTTATATTGCATGGACTGTGTTACATTATGTAAGTATTTACCATTTCTTAAAAATAAGAATAAACAATCAGAATACTATCTTACAGATATTATTGAGATAATTAAAAGATATGAACAAATTAATATTGATATGTATCAAGTTCCATTGATGAAGTATATAGAAGTTACAGGTGTTAATACACCAGAAGAATTGCTGGAGGTTAATAATTATTTAGAAACATTAAAACTCTCTTATTAGGTTTAACAATTGTTTTGATGCTATTATATCGATCGTCTTTTCCTTACTATCTTTGTCAGTATGATTATACTTTAACTTTTTTAAAAATATAGAGTTTAAATATTTAACATACATGCCTCTATCATATTTTAATATTGAACTCTCCAAAAATCTTCCAAATAGTTCATTTAAGGATAATGAATATACATATGGTTTTACGTGTATATAATATACATTATCGTGTTCCATATATTTATGTTTTAGATCGTCAATAAAACATACCTGAGTATCGTTGGGCATTTTAGTACATTTAACTAAATCATTATATGTTTTACTATTTGTAGTGCGTAGTTGCTCTACTATTTCACCATTTATATTAAACGCACAAATTACATTATCAAATAACAGACCATGACATATTGTTTCGAGGTATTTCTTTATACGGATAGTCCATGATTTCGGACCTTTATTATTTGTGTATATACATATTCTATCTATTTTCCCCTCTTCACGTTGGGTTATTAAATATTTAAATATACCACATATATCAGGTCTTAAACACTCTTTATATAGATCCATAATTGAATTAAAGTTACTTTGGGACAATTTCTTATTTAAAAAAATTTCTATGGATTTGAATAGTATTGATAATTGGGCAAAATACCCTAATGTCCCATCCATATCAAATACTACTATTCGTTTTGTCATAATATATGGATATATTATTATATTTACATATATTATTAGGATAATGTCATCGCTTACACAAGCAGATTATAAAACAGTATTAACATATTACGAACAAAATATACCTACAGATAAAACAAAATTAAAACAAATCGCCGAGGATATTATTGCACAAAAGCTATGTAATTGCATTAAAAAGGTTAATGCTACGTATACTAATGAACCAAAAAGCATAGGCATATGTAAGAATTCGGTTTTAAAACGGAAGAATTTATCTATACACAAGTTCAAATGTGCAAAAAAGAAAGCATATTTAATTGGAAATAAAACTAGGTCAAAAAAACTTATGAAAACAGGTAATGTTTCAATTGTAAAAAAGACACGCAAGAGAAAACGTTAGCTATTTTTTAAATAATTCATTACTGACAGCAATACCTTTTCCTGATTATTTAATTTACGAAATATTAAGTTTTCGTCCATTTTTAATTGAAAACAGGCATTACGTTTTCCATAGTTATTCTTACAAATTACATATGTCCCACCTTCTCTTAATTCAATATCACATATTGTAGCACCTGATTTTAATCTTATCTCGTTGGGATTTAATAGATTTATCCATCGTATATAAGATCCATTTCTAAAATGGGGTATTTCATCTATATACATATAATCGTCGAGTTTATCTAATATTTCATTTGCATAATCATCCGATAACTGTAATTCACTTATCATATGATTTTTTATCTCTTCTATTTTTTCATTTGTTAAGTTCATTATATAAGAATTATCGTCATTATCTAATGCATCTTGTAATATATCCATACTTTCATTTTTATCCATACTTATACATATATTTTATTTTTATTTATATTTATAAATGATTATTCTTCTTTAATGTAAGTTAACTAAAAAATAGTTTTTTATTTTAACTTACATTACTAATATATCTAATCTACCTTTTTTCACCTCATATTTTCTAATGCCACTAATATGGCCTCCCCCAATCGGGTTGCTGCATTTTCACGATTATTATTATCGTGGAGTATATTATTTACCGGTATTATGGGAGTATTCTCATTACTATTGAATAAATTCCTGTTTATAATAAGATCATCTATAATAGCCGGTGGTGTTGGAATACTTGGGGTAGATGGAATCAGATGAGGCATCTCATTTTCATTCCACGTATCCCGAACTCTTCTTCGAGGTCTTCCACGACCTCTTCGGGGGGGATCTTCTGCCTCTTGGGGAGGAAGCCATCCTGTAACACGCGATCCATATTCCTCGCGACACAGCGGGCAATTATTACCAGCGGCAAGTTGGAAATGAGATAGGATGCAATCGCAACAAAATTTATGACCACACTTTGTTACCATTATATTTGCATTACCAAGTTCATCCCAACATACACCACACGTGGTGGCGTCACTTACTGTGACGTTAGTAGGTTGAGTATCAGCCGGTGGAGGAGGTAAATTCGCTAGATCAATACGGGGGATTTCCCGAGGCAGATTGGGTGTTGGGGTTGAGGGCTGTGTTGAGGGCTGGGTTTCCTCATAATCCATGAATATGGCTTCGTCAAAATTAGAGTAATAGTGTTCCCGATGAAGAACGACTAGTCGTTTAATAATGCGAATACGAGTACTAATTGCATCCACTCGATCACCAAAACACACATTAAGATTTGCGTTATGACCACGTGAAAACCAAGATTTGGGCGGAGCTTCCCAAAGAGGATCATGAGCTCCAATTATACTAACCTCATTACGAACGTAGTGATTATTGAATACTACCTCTTGCCATTCGCGAGGAAGGTCAAGTTCATCTTCAATTATCTCCCCAATATGAATCTGTCCGCCCAATAATTCATTTGGATAAACCATTTTTAGGCACGCAGATCTATTCCCATTGATTACATAATATCCTGTACTATTTACTATGTTATTTCTTACCGTAATGCGCTTCCACCAGTACTTACGATTTAACTTATCGCTTTCATGAAATATGGGATCATATCCATTTTCAAAAATACATCGAGCGCGAGCATTTATGCGTTCTTGGCAGTTGGCGAAGTTATGACCCGATTGGGAACAGAAAGAACATACCATTTTAAAACTTTTAACTTTTGAAATTAATCAACAACTTATCTTTTAAAAATAACATTTTTATAATATTATAATCATTTTTTTTTAAATAAGTGGTTCTCAAGACATTTCCTATAAATTTCACGTTTTTCACTAAAAAAGGCTAGACTTATTCAAAAAAAATTGATTTGTTTTGAATTATATATATATAAGTATCCACTTAAACAAGTAACAAGCAGTAAAGCAAACATGTCCTCTATTACCCAAACCACTTTCGAAACCACCTTCACACGTGCTGATGTTCGCCAACATCTTCGCAACAGGTGTGCTAATACTTTCTTAAAAAAAATGACCGATGAAGAGAAAAAAAATATATACGATAACGCATCTATCACAGTTAATACCGACGGCGTCCAGGTCGGACGTACTGATTTCAAGAATACCGATTGGATTCGTGAAATTATTGCGTCATGGAATCGTGTTGAAGATAACCATATTCCCGTCTCTGCCATGGAGACTATTATTATGAAACCCGAGGCAATTGATGCCATGAACCAAAAGTTCGAAGCCAAGGAAGTCGCCGCTTCCGAGAAGAAGGCTGCCGCTGAATCAGCTAAGGCTGAGAAGAAGGCTGTAGCTGAATCAGCTAAGGCTGAGAAGAAGGCTGTAGCTGAAGCAGCTAAGGCTGAGAAGAAGGCTGCAACTGAAGCAGTTAAGGCCGATAAGAAGGCCGAGAAGAAGCTTAATGTTAGCAAGGCCAAGCTTGCAACCATCGACCCTGATGCAGTATTGAATACTGAGGGATTGGTTATTGTCGATAACGTTGTTTTCGGAAATGAAAATGACGATGATATGACAATTACTATGACTATCAAGGATTACGCTAAGGCTTTTAAATCCCATAAAAAGTTACTAGTCAAAGAAATCGCACAGGCAGTCAAAACTAACGCTAAGATTGCGGCTGCTGCAGAAAAGTTTGAAGCCAAGGAAGCGGCCAAGGCCGATAAGAAGGCTCAGGCTGAGGCAGCTAAGGCTGAGAAGAAGGCTCAAGCTGAGGCAGCTAAGGCTGAGAAGAAGGCTCGTAAATCCACGATTAAGGAAACTGTCAAGCATCTAACTGATAGCGATAAGCGTATCTTAATCGCTGACAACGCCACATGGCTAGCTGATAACGATAGAACCGCCGCATCAGTTGAAGAGTCTCTTGCTCTTATTACCAGCAAAGATTATCATAAGTTATTGAGCGAGTGTGATGGTGAGTTGTCAAAGATGAGCTGGTATCAACATAACGTGACCGAAGAGTAAGTATAGATAGATAGATATTATTATTTAATTAACTAAAAAAGTAATCTTTTTTATTGTATATTTAAATAAAATTGATTTCTTCTTCTTCATTTTATATTAATTAAAAAAATGCTAACTCTACTATTGATTGTTATTCTTATTGCACTAAGTAATGCTGTTGAAATTACTTACTTAAATAGTATAAACTATTCTAATAGTTCCCAGATATGGATTACAACTAAGATGAGTACGAATATACCTATTCACACTTATAATATTACGGATGAGGTAAATAGTAGTTATGACGACGAAGACAGATATGATTGGATAATGTATACTATTTAAAATAAAAAAATATAATTATATAAAAATCTTATGTAATTATATTTTTTTGTAATGTTATATTAATGAATTCAGTTGTAAAAGATAGTTTAGTTGGGGCATTTATGTTTGGATTAATATCATACGTTCAACAAAAATATTCAGATAAATCGTCTTATTTTAAAGTTATGGCGTTTGTATGGGCAGCACCATTCACCTATTTTTATTTATTATATATTACATCACGTGCTGGAAAAGAATCATTAAATGGCTTTAACAATCATGCATTAATTGGAACACTTGCTACTGCGTTTTTAATATTATTATATATGTATTTAAAAGATAAAATGCCTATTAATAATATCATTTGTGTTACCTTTCTACTAACTGCTCTATTTACATTTGGGTATTATTATTTTAACATTATTGAAAAAATATAAAGATATAAATATACTATTATTTAATGGGTGGTATAATTAGCTGTAGTATAAAGAATATATCGGAAAATGTTATTGCTGTTGATTTAGATAATACTATAACGCCTCCTGAAATTAATAAAATGGATCGTGGTACTGATTGCGACCAAGATGTACCTGTACATATTGTACACGCAAAGACTGACTATGATTTGGCAAAAAGACGACTGAGCAGGGCGAGTTTTGTATCTGAGTGAAAGTATACATTTCTTAATTATAATATAATTATAATATATATAATTAAGATGAAAAAGGTTTTCAATCGAAAAGGTGGCGGGAAAAGAAGAACCAAGAGAAAAACTCGTTCAAAAAGACAGAGAGGAGGAAATCCAGACGAACAAGACGAAAAGGATCAATATCTTTTTGATGCAATTGGTAGTTATAATTACGACAAAGTTGAAGAGGCCTTAAATAACGGAGCTAATGTGAATAGGCAGGTTGATTATTTTCCGGAGGTTGTGCGTCATGATGATCCAGAAGTAATTACACCACTTATACGCGCAATTATTTCTGGAGATTACTACATAGTTGAATTATTATTATACCACGAAGATATGGATATTGTACTTGATCTTGAGACAAACACAGAACTTGCACTGGCAGAAAATCGGACACCAGAGGGTGAAGACCAAAATGGTATTCCTTATATGATAGAAGAGTACATAGTCATGAAAAATAATATAAAAGATCACAGATACAAAAATATAAAACAACTTCAACATTCCATCAACAGAAAAGCAGAAGAAAGAAAAAATACAATTCCTTCTTTGGCTGTAATGGCTGCTGCCTCATTAACTTCTGAGCAAAAACAAAAATTACACAGGGAATCATTGAATGTAAATGAGGAGACCGGTCAATTAGAAGCCTATTATGGCGGAAAAAGAAAAACCAGAAAATCCAGAAAATCCAGAAAATCCAAAAAATCCAAAAGAAAATCCAAAAAATCCAAAAGAAAAACCAAGAGACATTAAATTCGAACTAAAAAGGTTTTCTATTTCTATCTAAAAATTAATTAAATCCATTAATTCTTTTTCTGTTATATGTTTCTGAAATTGTAATATATAACAAACATCAAAAATATAAGATTCTTCGCCACCTCCTTCAATATCTAAATCTAATATGTACTTGACACAAAATTCAGGTGTAAGGGTTTGGGTTGCTAAGAGTATTTTTTCATCAAGATGATTTTCCACAATATTCTGTTCTAGAATATCAATAGAATATGTATATCTATTATTGAGTAAATCGGTATTTGTTACTTTCATATAATATAAATATAAAAATATATTTATATTATCTTATTTAAAAATATATAAACAGTTTAAAAACGTTAGCATATTACATATATAAATGGAGATTATCAATACAAATGATTTTTGCAAGCTAATTACTTCAAACCGCTATGCTAGCGGTGATATTATTCATACGTTAAAGGGTGAAATGTATAACAAGCCTTCGAGAACTACTATAGAGATCGGAAAAGACCTCCATGTTGACGATCCATATGGTATTTTTATTAATCATGCGTTTGACCCAACATGTGTGATTATTAAAGACACCGTTGTCGCCGCAAAAGATATGGAAATTGGCGAGGAAATCACTTTCAACTATAACGTAAGTGAAACGAAAATGGCAACGCCATTTGTGGATACTATGACTGGACACCCGGTTTGCGGTCATTCGAACTAAAAATATATATTAAAAATAATTTTATTATATATTTTATGCATTTATAATTGAACTAATATAATTCATAATTATTAAGAGTGCAAATATATCAAGTATGTTTCTTTATTTCATCTGTAATTGAAACAAATAATTCATTAAAAGAGTCACACATGAAATACTCTCTGATATCAGCGGGACTATTTCTACATTCATATGTTGTGCAAATACTAGATTCGTTTATAACTGATTTTATTTTTTCTTCAAACAATTTTATTTTTTTAATTTTGCATAACGATACATATCTACAACATGGATTTTTATGAAAATCAACGTGAGGAAAGTCTTCACCATTCTTTGTTTTCTCTTGCTCTCCCGTATAATCAAATATTCTGCTTTGGTTTGTCGAAAACCCAAGTTTGAAAAAGTTGTAACCCAATTCAACAATATAAAAATAACCTTCGAGCTGTTTCTCTACAGAATTTTTAGAAGCCGTTGGTTTAATTAATACATATTCATCACTATTGGGTGACGGGTTTTTATTATATGTTTTATATACATCTGTTAGACATTTTATAAAATTATGTAACTCGCCCATTGTTTTCAAATTAAACTGTGATTTCAACCCATTTAATGTTAAATGAAATTTTGAATTCGGAGATACACATCGCAATACACTTCTATATTTTTTACTTCCAAACAAGTTTCTGTTTGTGACATTCCACTCTACGGGGCGATCACTTATAAATGTCCCACCAATTTCAATATATAGTCCCGAACATGCTTCTTCTGATTTTCCAACAATAGACTTATTTCTATCTTCTTTACTCATATCATCTATGTTGTATTGCAAGAGAGAAAAATCAGGAGTGATTGTTTCATCATCATTCTTATATTTTTGTCTTAGAACCGAATTACCATTTTTACGAAATTCGTATAGATTTTCATCTATTTTGAAGAAATAATTATATAAACAGTCTGCGTTTATGAAAATATCTATTTTTAATTCATTCTTTTTTTCATCTGTATATCCAATTACATCTATATTATTATTTTCGACTATTGTAAACTTGGTATATCCAGGTAATTTTATATATAATTCAAGTCCTTCACTAATTTCCTTATAATATTTTATTTTTAATCTTTTAATCATATCGTCAAAATTATAACTTGTTTCTTCTACTTTATACTCATTTAATATTTTTGTATCTTTTAATTTTTGATTTATAAATATTGTCTTTGGTTTAAAAGGATATTTATCATGTATATTATTGAAAATATCGTTTATTGAGGATACTACCTCGTCTTCCTCTTTTGCAATACTAGTTGATCTGCGGTATATTTCATCAAATTCAATTTCTGATACATCTTCAATTAATGCAGTTTGTATATCATGAGTATTTACTTCGGAAATATAATATACTTCATCGTTGTCATTATAAGTAATATGTTTCCATTTACCAGACAATTTACATATAAAAAATTTTTGTCCAATTCCTTTACTTGCAATATTATTAATGCTCTTTTGTTCATCATTGGTATTATACCATTTCGCCAGGTTATTTATATTAACCATCGTCGTATCATTCTCATATCCAACCACACAAACTTTGTCATGTATATTAATGTCAATAAACATCTTATTCGAGTTTGAATGTTTTCTGTCATCTATTATTTCATATAATATGTCGACTATAGGACAACTTTCTATTCCTGTTAACTGTGATCGTATCGCACCTTTTGCAACTACCATTCTTATAGTATATTACACTATTTATTCTTTATATAGTTTTCAATTGATAATGTTGGTTTTCAATTGATAATGGGCAATCTGTTGTTTATATGATTAATATTTCCCTCCCTTCGATAAGTTTTCCGCCGCCCACAACGGCTGCAAATTCGTATAGTGAAAACATTTCTTTTGCTCCTCTTCCTCCTTTAAATCAAAACTACAGCACGGCTTTATATGGTCTATGTGCCATTCTCCGTGATTTTCCCACGTCATACCCTCCGTGAATTTGCCTTCCAGATACCCTTTGAGAAATGATAACTCGCAGCCTGTTAGCTGCTTTGTTCTGTGTTTTTTATCTGCTTTTTGATTTTTTAAAGCATGCCACAAACGACACCTTAAATTTCTTTCTAACTTAAATACAGGATCTACTTTACATCGTGCGACTTTATAATCTGAAGTTTGTTTATTAATTTGTTTTTTATTATTTTGATAATATTCTTTTCTATCTTTGGATAAACATTCTTTACACGCAGCACGTATTGTTCCTTTGCATTTTGCAATAAAATATTCATCTAATGTTTTATTTTCATTACAAACAGAACATATTTTGGTTTCAGTAATATCAATAACAACTTCACCAACATTCTCTTTAATTTTTTTATAATATTCTTGACTTTTTTGTTTTTCTTCATCTTTTTTCGTTTCAGTAAATTTTGATTTTCTTAATTTTTCATAATCATTTTTACATTCTTTACACCATGTTTTACCTTTGGGAATAGTTTTTATTTGAAAGCATTTCCGACATTCTTCTTCTCGTTCATTTGGAATACGATTTTGTCGTTGTAGAACCTTTTCTTTATTAAAACAAGTTCTACACACCTTTCTTCTAGGCATTAATTCTTTTTCTTCATTACATTTAGAACACTCCATATAAATATATATATTGATATATGTTTATATTATTTTATTAATGATTTGTTGGTATTTCTCCTAAATATATCCACCTCTTAATCGCAAAACTAAATGAAGTGTACTCTCTTTTTGGACGTTATAGTCTGCTAATGTGCGACCATCTTCAAGCTGTTTACCAGCAAAAATCAATCTTTGTTGATCGGGTGGGATACCCTCCTTATCTTGTATCTTTTGTTTAATATTGTCGATAGTATCAGAAGGTTCAACTTCTAATGTAATAGTTTTTCCAGTTAATGTCTTTACGAAGATCTGCATTATATATATAGTTACTAAAAATTTTTAAATTGTTTATGATAAGACTTTAATAATAAAACGACATTTTATTATTAAAAAAGATTTAAAACATAGCACCAAATCCTCCACCAAGAGCTTCGTTTGCTGCCATCAAGGGGCTGCCCCCTTGAAATCCATCTGCTGGAGCATTTGCATTAACAAGAGGATTTTCAGTATTATAGTACATGCTATCAAATCCGTTGCTGGCTTCACTCTTTACACTTAACTTTTCTGGCATAGGAAACTGAGCAGATGCACCACCGCTGTTAGCTTGTGTTCTTAGAGCGGGGCCACCATTTTTTGGTTTTTCCTCTTCTTGTGCGGATGAAGTTCCAGTAGCAAATTCGAATACTCTATCTACTAATATATTTACCTTCTCTCCCAGTTTAGTATTTAAGCTGAGGACAATTACTAAAACTCCTAAAACTGTGTTTTTCACGATATATGGTTCATATTTATCTCCACTATATGGAGGAACAAATGTTACTAATCGATCGATGTAATATAATCCAAAAAACATTACTAAAATTTGAGCCAGAATCTCTATTGATATTTCTAAACTAGTTTTCGATTCATCCACCTCGGGGATATAAACTCGAACCGATTTATTTAATAATACAACAGGGATTATTGCTAAAAATGCATATTGAAGGGTGTTAAATAAATCCGACTTTGTAGTATCGTCGAATTTCAAAACGTGATTCATAAAATTTAATTTTTCTCCTGATTTTTTACTTGCTTCTTGTAAATCTTCCATATGTAATAGATATATATTTTATAAAACATTTTATTTAAAATTGATTAAAATTAATACTTAATTTTATAATTAAAGAAATTAAACATGTCTAGATTATTAAATAATTTAAACATATTTAGATTAGAACCAAATTATCCACAAATTACCAAATCTATTATTTATGAACTTGGTATTGAAACAACAAAAAAATTAAATGATAGTCAACAAAAATTAGAAAGCATTACATGGAATAATGGTGAAGCTAATCTTGATACCGAATATTCTAAATTAGCTTGTGATTGTTGTATAATGTCGTGGGATACAATGAAAATAAAATATCCTGAGTATAGCGAAATAGAAATTACTTGTATAATACCTGATATAAATATTAGATTTAAATATCCCGATGGAATAGAATTAAAAGACAAAATAGAACTAAAAAGTTCAAAAGGTAAAAGAATGCCTGGTTCAACCATACAAAAATTGGATATTAATCAAACGCTAATTTATTGTCTTAGACCATCAATCGCTTCAGAACCGTACAAACTAAGATGTTCGCAATATTATTATGCTATGGGTGAAAGTGATATAGATTTATTTCAAGATAGAACTCCCAGACCTTTTATTAATTTTGAAAAAATGAATGAAGTCGATAATACAGTTCCGTTTGTTACTAAAAACAAATCTGTTTGGACAGAGCATTATGCAAAATGTGCGTTAAAAAGGATTGAAGAAACTACAATATGCCAAAAGTCTTGGCAAGATGATATGATTAAAATAATGAAAAATAAAATTATTGAAGATTATGTCAGAAATACATCAGACCAACAATTTAAAATAGACAAGATGTCCTTACAAGTTGAAAATACAAATATTTAAGCAAAATGACTTTTACACAATTCGTTGACTTTATCGGCAATTAAATACCCCAATAAAGGTGGAACCGCATTTCCTATATACTTATATGCTACCATATTTTTTTTCTTACTAAACACATAATCTGGGGGAAATGTTTGAATTAATCCTGCCTCTCTAACTGTTAATCGTCGCTCAATCATAGTTTTTTCATTTATATTTATCTTACTATTTTCATGTCTACGGAACTCAATATTTCCATGATGTTCAGCTCTCATTGTTGGTGCAAATGAATCAAGGTTAATTTCTGTTTGCCCTTGACCTTTTGTAAGCTTTTTTGCCTTTGAATATACCATTTGGGAAATATCATTTGTAATATCAGGTTCTAGCAGATGGTCAAAATATTTTCCGATACTACATTCGGTTTTATTTTTTGTAATTATATTCCATCCTTCATTAATATCTACATTTCTTTCTTTTGATATTCCCATAATTATAACTCGCTTACGAGTTTGCGGTATTCCAAAATCAGGACAATATACAATTTGATAATTAACATCATATCCTAATTCCGAAAAATCTTTCATAATTTGTTTAATCGGTTCATTTTTCATAGTAATCAGACCATATACATTTTCAGCAACGAACATTTTTGGTTTTACTTTTTTAACCACCTCAACAAAACTTTTATACAAAGTTCCTCTACTATTTTCTTTTTCAGTATTAACTGTTTCTTTTAGGTCATGTCCGGTGGTGCTTTCAAATCCATTTCGTTTTCCTGCGTGTGAAAAGTCCTGACAAGGAAATCCTCCGATAACTATATCTGCTTTTGGAAATACGACGTTTTCTGAAATCAAATTATAAATACTTGTTGTATTATATCTTGAATTATCATTATTAAATCCAAATACTTCTTTTGCCCCTTCAAGTATATCATTTTGAAATACACACTCAAAGTTGTTTTTTTTCAACACAACAAAATCCTTTATAGTGTATAGTTTATCTATAAACTCTTTATTTATAATTGAATCTTTGTGTATAATTACTTCACCATCAAACCCCATATCCATACCACCAATTCCGGTAAATAATGAAATAACTTTGAGTTGATGGTTCATTTCATCTACTTTAACCATTTTCTTTATATATTGTTAAATAACGTTAATTTTAAAATCAATTTTATTTAAAAATAAAATTGATTTTCATTTAAATATTTATTAGATTGTATATTAAAATGGTAAAAATCTGTGATAAACAATACCCAGCTCTAAGTGAGACAAAATATGAAGAGCATTTTTCTAAGTTCTCTTTTCCATTAAGTGATTTTCAAAAGTACGCTATCGAATCTACAGTTGAAGGACATCATGTCTTAGTTACTGCACACACCGGTTCGGGCAAAACACTACCTGCTGAATTTGCTATTGAACATTTTGTTTCAAAAGGAAAGAAGGTTATTTATACTAGTCCAATTAAAGCATTAAGTAATCAAAAATTTTATGAATTTACAGAAAAATTTCCCAATATTTCCTTTGGAATTTTAACTGGGGATATAAAAACAAACCCCGAAGCAGATGTTCTTATTATGACTACTGAAATTTTACAAAATACACTTTATCTCAAAAATAGAGATATCGTTTCTACTTCAAAGCTTCACTTTGATATGGATATTCAAAATGAATTGGGATGTGTAATATTTGATGAAATTCATTATATTAATGATGAAGATAGAGGTAAGGTATGGGAAGAATCGATATTGATGCTACCACCACATGTACAAATGGTTATGTTATCGGCCACTATTGATAAACCAGAAGTGTTTGCTGCATGGTGTGAAAATAGACATCAATCAGACAAAATCGTATATCTTGCATCAACCAACTTTAGAGTGGTGCCTCTTAATCATTATATTTACATCGACACAAATACTTCTATATTCAAAATATTAAAAGACAAGGATAAAGAAAAAGAAATTAAAAAAGTCCTTAATACACCACATGTTCTAAAGAAACAAAATGAAATATTTAATGATGGGAATTTAAGTATGGTTAATAAAAATCTAAATCTGTTTTCAAAAAATAATGTCACTATTAAACCAAATCTGGTTCTTAATAATCTTATTAAATATTTATATCAAAATGATATGCTTCCTGCTATATGTTTCGTCTTCTCCAGATTTCGAGTTGAAAAATATGCGAAAATGATAAATGTAAATTTGTTCGGTTATGACGATGCACATGTTCCATCAATTATACGCAAAGATTGTGAAAAAATTATTCGTAAATTACCAAATATGCATGAGTATTTAAATTTACCCGAATATAATGACCTCGTTTCCTTACTCGAAAAAGGAGTCGCTATTCACCATGCAGGTATGATGCCTATTCTTCGAGAAATGGTCGAATTACTATTCGGAAAAGGATATATTAAGGTTCTATTTGCTACTGAAACATTTGCAGTTGGTTTAAATATGCCAACTAAAACTGTTATATTTACCGCAATGAATAAATATACAGGAGATGGACCCAGAGATTTATATGCTCACGAATATACACAAATGGCAGGACGAGCCGGTAGAAGAGGATTAGACACAATCGGTCATGTTATTCATTGTGGAAACTTGATTAAAGATGCGGGAATGCCCGTGCTGAGCAATTATCAAAAAATATTGTCAGGAGTACCCCAAGTATTAAAATCAAAATTTAAATTCACATATGGACTCATATTAAATCTTATATCCATCGGTAATATGTCGTTCTGTGAATTTATTCAAAAAAGTATGTTAAATGATCAAATTCAATCACAAATTTCGGGTATTAAACATCAAATATCCAGTATAAATGGTCAAATTACTCGTGAAAATAGAATTTCACAAGAAATGGAAATAAATATGAATTATGTTGAACAATATATGAATATGATTAATGAATATGACAACATGAGCCAATTTAAAAAAAAACAAAAGATTCAGCATAATATCACGAATTTTGAAAATGCGTACCCCAAAATTAAAGAACATACTCAGCAATTAGAAAAGGTTAAACGATTAGAAGCAGATATAAAATCCTCAGAAAAATCTATGGAAGATACTATTAATTTTGTTGAAATTAACGTAAGCACTATTCTAACTATTTTAAATGAAAGAAATTTTATTACACAAACAAGCGATGGGAAATATTCTTTAAGTGAAAAGGGTAATATTGCATCGCATATTCACGAAATACATTGTCTTTTAATCGGAGATTTATACACAGAAGGGTTCTTTGATAAATTAACTACTGCGGAATTAATCGGGTTCTTCTCCTGTTTCTCAAACCTAAAAGTTTCAGATGATTATAAAGATTTCGATTGTCCAAAAGAATATGATAATATATGTTCTATCGTTAATCGGTCAAATAATATACTCGATCAATATGACGTAATTTCAACCACACATCAATTAAATAAGCCATGTGATAATAATTTACTACAATACGATTTTGTTAAATATTCATATATTTGGGCATCAATCGTTAATAATGAAAAATCGGCAAAGCAAGTTCTTGATGAAGCTAAATATGAAAAAAATATATTTTTAGGAGAATTTATTAAAGCCCTCTTAAAAATTAATAATATTGCAGCTGAATTTGAAAATGTATGTGAAATTACAAATAATATGAATTTATTGAAAAAAATTAAAGAAATTCCTGATATGACGATGAAATATATCGCAACAAACCAATCATTATACGTATAATTTATAAATAATATATATATACATGTATATATGACTAAAATACCAATTTTTATTATTGTTCATAATCAATATGA
>Ga0114994_10000387_pt1 | contig 29062 bp, 31 predicted proteins | sample ArcticOcean_MG_C_9_FD_87043 | JGI IMG/M metagenome (GOLD analysis project Ga0114994, IMG submission 87043) | Marine microbial communities from western Arctic Ocean - ArcticOcean_MG_CB2_152 | ecosystem: Environmental > Aquatic > Marine > Oceanic | place: Arctic Ocean: Canada Basin | collected...
CCAGCTCCCATGGTGTGACGGGCGGTGTGTACAAGGCCCGGGAACGGATTCACCGCTGTGTTGCTGACCAGCGATTACTAGCGATTCCAACTTCATGTAGGCGAGTTGCAGCCTACAATCCGAACTTAGAACAAGTTTATAGATTAGCTTCCCTTCGCAGAGTTGCGACTTATTGTCTTGTCCAATGTAGCACGTGTGTAGCCCAGGGTGTAAGGGGCATGCTGACTTGACGTCGTCCCCACCTTCCTCCAGCTTATAACCGGCAGTCTTTCTAGAAAATAACTAAAAATAAGGGTTGCGCTCGTTGCGGGACTTAACCCAACATCTCACGACACGAGCTGACGACAGCCATGCACCACCTGTGTATATGCTCCCAAAGGGCACTTTCTTCTTTCAAAGAAATTCATATCATGTCAAACCCTGGTAAGGTTCTTCGCGTTGCATCGAATTAAACCACATGCTCCACCGCTTGTGCGGGCCCCCGTCAATTCCTTTGAGTTTCACACTTGCGTGCATACTCCCCAGGCGGGATACTTAACGCGTTAGCTTTGATACTGCAAGGGTTGATGCTCGCAACATCTAGTATCCATCGTTTACTGCTAAGACTACTGGGGTATCTAATCCCATTTGCTACCTTAGCCTTCGTCTCTGAGTGTCAGTTACGGCCCAGTAAGGTGCCTTCGCCATTGGTGTTCTTTCCAATATCTACGCATTTCACCGCTCCACTGGAAATTCCCCTTACCTCTACCGCACTCAAGTCTAGTAGTTTCTACTGCTGAATCAAGGTTAAGCCTTGAGCTTTAACAGCGGACTTACTAAACCACCTGCAGACGCTTTACGCCCAATAATTCCGGATAACACTTGCATCCTCCGTCTTACCGCGGCTGCTGGCACGGAGTTAGCCGATGCTTATTCCTCAAGTAACGTCAAAATTCCTCCTTGAGAAAAGAGGTTTACGACCCATAGGCTGTCATCCCTCACGCGGTATTGCTCCGTCAGGCTTTCGCCCATTGCGGAATATTCCCCACTGCTGCCTCCCGTAGGAGTCTGGACCGTGTCTCAGTTCCAGTGTGGCTGGTCATCCTCTCAAACCAGCTACTGATCGTCGTCTTGGTAGGCCATTACCCCACCAACTAACTAATCAGGCGCGAGCTCCTCTCTAGGCAGATTACTCTATTTCACCTTGCGGCAATATGGGGGTTTTTATCCCCCTCCTAAAGGTAGATTCTCACGTGTTACTCACCCGTCCGCCACTACTTTTAAAAGCAAGCTTTTAAAAGTTCGTTCGACTTGCATGTGTAAAGCATACCGCCAGCGTTCATCCTGAGCCAGGATCAAACTCTCCATATGTATCCAAAATTTAATTTTTAGAACAAGATTAAACTTGCTCACTCAATTCCATAATATTTAAATTACCAGATTAAAATTTGTATGTCAATCCTTTATCAGAAAAAAAAAAGATTTCTATCAAACTTAGGTTCAGTAGGATTCGAACCTACATTAAGGACTTAGAAGGTCCCTGTCCTAATCCCTTAGACGATGAACCCAGACAAAATTCCATTTAAAAAGAAAAAATGAAAATATATAAAATAAGTATACTTGTTTTTGAAAGCGAAAGATACAAATGAGTTGTTTTTAAAATTAAAAATATTTTATATAGAAAATATAAATAAAGATGTAAGAAAATATTTTAAAAATAAAGGTCAGATTTGAACCGAAGACTATTTAAAATTTTCTTTATATTCGATTAAGATATGAATAGTAACTTTTAAAGAATAAAAAATGATAACAGACAATCAAGTTTTAGCTGCATTAGCATTAGCATTCTTAGCAGCTTTATTAGCTCTTCAACTTGGGCGAACTCTTTACCTATAAAACATATTAAGCAGCGTATAATAAAAGCAATACATACTTAATCAACGAAAATGTAAGAATGACAGAAACAAAAATTACTAACCGCCCTGTTTTTCCATTTACAGCGATAATTGGACAAGAAGAAATGAAACTTGCTCTAACTCTAAACGTAATTGACCCAAAGATTGGTGGGGTAATGATTATGGGAGATAGAGGAACCGGAAAAACAACAACAATTCGTGCAATAGCCGATTTATTACCGGAAATTGATATTATCAAAAACGATCCTTTCAATTCAGACCCTCTTAACGTTGAGTTAATGGGACCAGAAGCTAAAATAAAATTTGACAATAATGAAACCTTTGAAACGTCAAAATTAAAAATTCCAATGGTTGATTTACCATTAGGTGCTTCTGAAGATCGTGTTTGTGGAACTATTGATATTGAAAAAGCATTAACAGAAGGTATTAAAGCATTTGAACCTGGATTACTAGCAAAAGTAAATCGGGGTATCTTATATGTTGATGAAGTTAATTTATTAGATGATCACTTAGTCGACCTGTTACTAGATTCTGCTGCTTCAGGATGGAATACAGTCGAACGAGAAGGGATTTCAATACGACACCCAGCTCGTTTTGTACTAATAGGTTCAGGAAACCCAGAAGAAGGAGAACTTAGACCACAATTGTTAGATCGATTTGGGATGCACGCTGAAATTCGAACAGTAAAAGATCCAATTTTACGAGTACGAATTGTCGAAGAAGTAACATCATTCGCCAAAGAACCTGAAGCGTGGCTAAACAAATATAAAACTGAACAAGACGCTTTAAGAATTGAATTAATAGAAGCTCAAACTTTATTAAATGATGTAACTATTTCAAATGAACTTCAAGTTAAAATTTCAGAAGTTTGTAGTGCATTAGACGTAGATGGTTTAAGAGGGGATATTGTTGTTAATCGAGCAGCAAAAGCTCATGCAGCATATTCAAAACGAACAGAAACAACTGAAGATGATGTAAAAACAGTTATTACTCTTTGTTTAAGACACCGTTTAAGAAAAGATCCACTTGAAACTATTGATTCAGGATCAAAAGTTGAAAAAATCGTAGCACAATACTTTTAAAAAAATACTGCTAATGAATAAATTCATTAGCAGTATTTTTATTTTTTGAATAATATAAAGCTGGTGAAGAGACTTGAACTCCCGACCGGCTGATTACAAATCAGCTGCTCTACCAACTGAGCTACACCAGCAACATTTTAAAATGGGCGATACTGGATTCGAACCAGTGACCTTTTGCTTGTAAGGCAAACACTCTACCGCTGAGTTAATCGCCCAATTTAATCTCTTCTTCTTATTTAATTATAACATATATTTTTTTGTATAACATAGCCCGACAAATTTATATTTATATCTAAATAAAAAAAGAGATTAATAATACTAATTTTTAGCTTCTTCTAAAATCTTAGTAAAAGCACTTGGATCTACTATTGCTAATTGGGATAAAATTTTTCGGTTTAAACCAATATTTGATTTTTTTAATTGGGAAATGAACGTACTATAATTTAAACCATTTAATTTTGCCGCTGCATTTATTCTTGTAATCCATAATTTACGGAAATCACGTTTACGTCTTTTACGTCCTACATAAGAATAACGTAAACTTTTCATTACTTGTTGATTAGCAACTCGAAAAAGACGTGAATGCGCTCCTCTAAACCCAGAAGCCATTTTCAAAACCTTTTTACGACGTTTACGGGCAACATTACCACGTTTTACTCTAACCATAGTTTGATGTACTTTTTAAATTTTAAAGATAAGGAAGGACTTTTTGAATATTTTTTGCGTCACCTTTTGAAGCAGTCGCTTTTTGACACAAAGAGCGTTTACGTTTTTCCGATTTTTTTTCAAGTATATGAGACTTAAAAGCTTTACGTCTCATAAATTTTCCAGTAGCTGTTTTTTTAAAACGTTTCAGCATAGCACGTTTAGTTTTTAATTTTGGCATACCTTTACATAATTTTATTAATTAGAGAGAAATTTAATTTTTTAAAAACTTAAAACAAATGTTTAAAAAAGATAAAACCTTAAATTGCAGCAAAAAAATCTTTTGATTTAACTGGATCTGGATTCATAGTTTTGTCACCTGGTTTCCAATTTGCTGGACAAACCTCATCTGGGTTTGTTTGAACATATTGAATAGCCTGCAAAGTACGTAAGGTTTCGTCAACACTTCGACCAAATGCTAAATTATTAATTGTAGAATGCTGAATAATCCCTTCTTTATCGATAATAAATAAACCACGTAAAGCAACCCCTTCATCTGTTAATACATTATAAGAAGAACTAATTTCTTTTTTTAAATCAGAAATCAAGGGGTAATTAAGCTCACCTAAACCACCAGCTTGACGAGCAGTTTGTAACCAAGCTAAATGTGAAAATTCACTATCAACTGAAATACCAAGAATTTCTGTAGATAAATCTTTAAAGTCATCGAAACGATCACTAAATGCTGTTATTTCGGTTGGACAAACAAATGTAAAATCTAAAGGGTAGAAAAATAGAATAACGTACTTCTTACCGCGGTAAGAAGATAATTGAACAGTCTCAAACTCCTGATCATAAACAGCGGTTGCTTCAAAATCTGGAGCAAGTAATCCGACTTGCGTACAGCTTTCAATCATATGAAATTTTTATTTTTGATTCAGTATATATGTATCCATAAAATATATCATAAATACTAAAAGAAACTAATTTTGTTAATAGTTTTTAACAAAGAGATTTTTTTGTTTATAATAGTTTGTATTAATAAAGATTTATTCTTTAGAAATTTTTAATGTAAAAAATTATAAAAATGGATATTCTTAGTTTAGGCTGGGCTGGTTTAATGGTTGTTTTTACTTTTTCATTATCTTTAGTAGTTTGGGGCCGAAACGGCTTTTAAAAAATAAGTTTAAAAATAAAATATGAGTGAAATAATTTCTGTTGCCGTAACATGTTGTGTTATGACGTTAGTTGGTTTATCGTTAGGGTTCGTATTATTAAAAATTCAAGGCGATTAAAAATAATCAAATAAATACAGTTAAAAGAAAAAATTAAAATGCTAACATCAATATGGGTTACTTGTGGCTTTATCCTTGTTGTTTTAATTCTAATAAAAATTCCGGAAAAACAAGGGGGACTACAAAATATAGGTGGTGTTAATAATGTTTTAGGAAGTCCAAAAAGTACGGATAATAAAATTGATACAATTATTTGGATTCTAATATTTAGTTTTTTAATTGGTGGAAGTCTATTAAATATAACTAATTTATTCTAAGATAAATCAAAAGGCGGTATAGCTAAGTGGTAAGGCAGAGGATTGCAAATCCTTTATTCCCCAGTTCGAATCTGGGTGCCGCCTAATATTTAAAAAAGGATTGCTAAAAAAAAGAAAAAACAGTAAACTAAAAGTAGTGTAAAAGGGAGCGTGGTGAAATGGTAGACACAACGGACTTAAAATCCGTTGACAGCGATGTCGTGGGGGTTCAAGTCCCCCCGCTCCCAATCAATTAAAATTAACCAGCATACTTAACACTTGATTTTCGTAAATATTCCGTGTCAACATGGGTTTCACGAATTAAAGAAATTTTACCTGTCCGAGCAATCTCAACGATACCAAACTTATTTAATAACTGTTCAATCGCAACAATTTTACCAGGATCTCCTGTAACCTCTAATGTAAGAGATTCTTCAGCAAAATCAACGATTTTTGCTCTAAAAACATTAGCAACCTCAAGAATCTCAGTTCTAGTATAAGAAGTTGTATTAACTTTTAAGAGCATTAATTCACGTTCAACAGCTGGAACACTTGAAACATCCTGAACTTTTAAAACATTGATTAATTTATATAATTGTTTCGTTAGTTGTTCGATAGTTCTATTATCACCAGGAAGAACCATAGTAATTCTTGAAATACCAATTTCTTCAGCAGGTCCAACAGCTAAGCTTTCAATATTATATCCTCGACGAGCAAATAAACCTGCAATACGGGTTAAAACTCCAGATTCATCTTCAACTAAAACAGAAAGTGTGTGTTTCATATTATTTATTAGTGAAATTAAATTTTTAAGTTTTTTTATAAATAACCATACCAATAATAAAGAAAAGCAATTGCTATTAAATAGCAATTGCGTTTTCAACATAAAAATTAAAACGAAAAAAAATTAATTCCATTTCTCTAAAACAATAGTCATTGAACCATCAACATTATTATTTGTATTTACTAATTCAAAACCAGACTGGGTTGTTTGTCCTAAAATTTTATTAAAAGCATAACGTTGGCTAATTTTATTTAAATATAGGTCAATTGAAACAGGTTGGTCCCAAAACGCAATGTCAGCAGTTAATTCATATGAATTATCTTTCCAGCAGAAACCAATATCAATATTATTTTCTTGGTTAATAACAAGATCAGCTTTATATTTTTGGTTACGGTAACCTCTAATTTCAGATGCACCATCTTTCCATTCAATAGAAAGATCGTTTAATGTTTGTTTTAAAAGATCAAGATCTTTAATGATTGTTTTAATACGACTAAAATGTGACATAAAATTTAATTCGATCGAAAAAAGAAAAATTAGTGAATATAGCTAATTAATCTAATACGGCTCTTGCGAAAAACAGCTCTAATTAAATGATTAAAAAATTAACTAAGGTTGATTACCTTACGATTCATTCTAACCGATTTAAAAAAAATGAGCTGAAAAAAATAAAATCATTAAAAATTTGATTTTTTTCAACTTTTTATTTTCCAACAGCTTCTTTAGCAGCGTAAATAACTTCAAAAGTAATAACTGAAATATTTTGATCTTGAGCAAATTTTTCAGTATTTCGTTTAATTTTACCTCTGATGAACCCAGGAATTTTTTTCAATTCGGCTAAAGCATCCGGAGACCAAGTAATATTAGAATCATTTGAAAGAGTTTGCGAGATTACTTCAGTAGTGTCGTGCCCACCAAAAATTTCAAGTAAATGGTCTTCCATTCCTAGAGTAAATGAATTATAAATTAAATCGGCAACTTGATTTGCACCTTCATAACCTAAAAAAGGTCGGTAACTTAGAGGGAAGTTTTGAATATGAACAGGGGCAGAAATTACACCACAAGGAATGTTTAAACGTTTACCCACATGACGTTCCATTTGAGTACCAAAAATGGCAGATGGTTCTGTTTTTGCAATTAAATTACCAACAAAATTATGATCATCTGTAATAATTACTTCTTCACATAAGCCACGAACTTCAGACTCAAACCACGCTTTATCATTTTTACAATAAGTACCTGCCCAAACAACTTTTATTCCCATTTCCTTATGTAAAATTTTTGTCATAGCAGCTGAATGTGTAGCATCACCAAAAACAACAGCACGTTTTCCAGTTAAATTTTGACAATCAATCGAACGAGAGAACCATGCAGACTGTGAAATAAAGCGAGTTTGACGATCGATATATGCATCAAAACTAACCTTATAAGACAAAGTACTTAAAATATTTTCAATTTGACGAATAAATTTAGCTGTTTCTACAATTCCCATTGGAGTTGTAGAAATATAAGGCATATCATATTCCGTCTTTAAATATTGAACACTTAAAGGTCCTACTTCACGATAGGGGGAAACGTTAAACCAAGCTTTAGGTAAATTTTTAATTTGATGAACAGACGCCCCTTCAGGTAAGATCTCATTGATTTCGATACCTAAATCACAAAAAAGTCTTTTTAATTCAGCAATATCATGTTGATTGTGGAATGAAAGATTACAAGCACCTATAATATTAACTGAAGGTTTTTCTGTTTTTTCAATAACTAAATTATTTTGTTTTTCAGCTTTTTTTAAATAAAAACTGATGATTTGTTGCAACGTACGGTCTGCAGCTTCCATTTCATTAACACGATAATGATTAACATCAGCTAATAAAACATCAGCTTTTGTTTCCATTGAAGCACGGTTTACAAAATTTTCTAAATCTTCTTGAAGAATACTTGAAGTACAAGTCGGAGTTAAAACAACTAAATCCGGTTTTTCTTCTTTATCTTTACGAGTAATGTTATTTACAACTTTTTCTTTAGAACCTTGAGCTAAAACATGACGATCAACAACACTTGCAGTAACAGGTGTAAAATCTCTTTTTCTCTCAAGCATAGAACGCATTACATTAAAGTAATCATCTCCTAATGGAGCATGCATAATTGCGTGAATATTTTTAAAAGAACTTGCTATACGCAAAGTTCCAATATGAGCAGGACCACTGTACATCCAATAAGCTAATTTCATAAAGTTTAAGTTTAAGTTTAAGTTTAAGTTTAAGTTTAAGTATTAAAAATAGTATAAACAGATTATTTAATTTAATAAAAAGACCTGTTTATGTACTAAATAGTAGTGTATAAATTAAAAACCCAAATAAAACACACCTAAAACTATTTAATTTTAGGTGTGTTTAAATTTAGATTAGCTACCAACTGAAGCCCAATCAACATCAACACCGTCTAAGATAAGAGTTGAATTATAGATTTGTAAAAGAATTAAAAGAAAAACAAGAAATAATAGCATAACAGCACCCATAATCGGAGTTGTTCCCCAACCAGGCACCACTTTACCATATTCAGAGTTTAATGGTTGTAAAATTTCACCAAGACGTGTTCTTAAAGACATAATTTTACTAAAAACGTTTTACATTAAATGATAAAATAATATTTATATAATTAAAAAATTATTATGGAAACTGCAACTATTCTTATCATCTTTTTAGCAAGTTTATTTATTGGAATTACAGGATATTCAGTATATACTGCATTTGGTCCAGGTTCAAAAAACTTACGTGACCCATTTGAGGAACATGAAGACTAGAAAATATTCACAATTTACACCTTAACTTACTTTAGAAATTCTAAAGTAAGTTATTTTTTAATTACACGAGGTGTTTCTCTAAAAAATACTGAGAAAAATAAAACTGTTAAAGTTCCAATTAATAGGAAAGTATAAACAAGGGCTTCCATCGAAATCTCCGAAATAAATATTTTAAAAATTTTGAATAGATCAGTCAATTAAGAAGAAGAAGTTATTAAACCGCTCCTTGCTTACGTGTCGAACGATCACCTAATTTTTGGTAGGCACCGAATTCTACTTGTTCAGTAACTTCTGCACCAATACCTGTGAATACATCACGGAATAATGTACGACCACCATGCCATAAATGACCAAGGAAGAATAATAATGCAAAGGTAGTGTGACCAAAAGTATACCAACCACGTGGGCTACTACGGAACACACCATCTGATTCTAAGCTTGCACGGTCAAATTCAAAAACTTCACCTAATTGAGCTTTACGTGCGAATTTCTTAACTGTAGGTGCATCTTTAAATGATTGACCATTTAATTTTCCACCATAAAAATCAACAGTAACCCCAACTTGCTCAATACTATACTTAGATTCAGCACGACGGAACGGAATATCGGCACGAATGATACCATCAGAATCCACTAAAATAACCGGGAATGTTTCAAAGAATGCAGGCATACGTCTAACATTTAGTTCACGACCTTCTTTATCTTTAAAAGTTGGATGACCTAACCATGCTTCAGCAATACCATCACCTTTGTTCATAGGACCTGAACGGAATAAACCACCTTTTGCTGGGTTATTACCAATGTAATCGTAGAACGCTAATTTATCTGGAATACGAGACCATGCTTCTGTTAAAGAGGCACCTTCAGCAACTGATGATTCAACTTGACGTTCAATCTCTTGTTGAAAGTAACCACTATCCCATTGGTAACGAGTAGGGCCAAATAATTCAATTGGCGTAGTTGCATTACCATACCACATTGTTGCTGAAGTAATAAACGCAGCAAAAAATACTGCTGAAATACTACTAGATAATACTGTTTCAATATTACCCATACGTAATGCACGGTATAAACGTTGTGGAGGTCGTACAGTTAAATGGAAAATACCAGCTAAAATACCAAATGTACCCGCAGCAATATGATGTGCTGCAATACCACCTGGATTGAAAGGGTTAAAACCATTAGGACCCCAATCAGGAGCAACTGGTTGTACTTTACCAGTTAAACCGTAACCATCAGAAACCCAAACACCAGGTCCGAAAATTCCAGTAACATGGAAAGCACCAAAACCAAAACAAAGAACACCAGATAAAAGTAAATGAATACCAAAAATCTTTGGTAAATCTAATGCTGGTTCACCGGTTTTTGGATCTCTAAATAATTCTAAATCCCAATATGTCCAATGCCAAACAGCCGCTAAGAAACATAAACCTGATAAAACAATATGTGTTAAAGCAACACCTTCGAAACTCCATAAACCAGGGTTGGATACACTTTCACCAGTAATACTCCATCCACCCCAAGAATCTGAAATACCAATACGAGCCATGAAAGGCATAACATACATACCTTGACGCCACATCGGATTTAAAACTGGATCTGAAGGGTCAAAAATAGCTAACTCATAAAGAGCCATAGAACCAGCCCAACCAGCTACTAAAGATGTATGCATTAAGTGAACTGCAATTAAACGCCCAGGGTCATTTAGTACTACTGTATGAACCCTATACCAAGGTAATCCCATTTGAAATGGCCTCCTAAAATTTTTGTAAAAATAATTTTTTTTGCTTTCTTACTAAATATGATCAATAACTATTCTAACGTATTTTAAATAAAAAATCATATTAGGAATAAAAAAAGCATTTAAAGGTTTTAACCTTTAAATGCTTTTAAATTTAAATTCACTCATTATAAAGAAGAACCTAAACCAGAATATGCTCCGTAGAAAAATAGTGATAAAACTGCAATAGCTCCGAAACCACCAACTAGAGCTACTAACCAAAGTGGGATACGTCCTGTAGCGGCCATTTATTTAACCTCTTAAAAATTAATTGAAAAAGTAACTTGAAAAAAGAACTGCTAATACAAAAATAGTAAGTAAACCCCAAAATAAAGATGTACGGTTTAACTCAACAGGTTGTTTATTAGGATTTGGACCAGTCATTATTAAACTCCTATCGTTGAATAAATTGCATAGATGCAATTGCGCCTAAGAAAAATAGCGTAGGAACAGCAAGTGCGTGAACGGCTAACCATCGAACAGTAAAAATAGGGTAAGCAACAGGTTGATTTGTACTTTTAATCATCATAAATATTTTAAAATAAAGTTTATAAGCCTTTTGTTAGATCTTCTAATTCTTGTTTAGCACTAAAACGATCATTAACTAAAGGAACTTGTTGTCTATCTTGTGAGAAATATTCATTTGGACGTGGGGTACCAAAAATATCATATGCTAAACCAGTACTTACAAATAACCAACCTGAAATAAATAAAGATGGAATAGTAATACTATGAATAATCCAGTATCGAATACTGGTAATAATATCAGAAAAAGGGCGTTCACCCGTAGAACCACCTGACACGGCTTTTCTCCTAACGTAATTTTATAAGGTATTGTTTCCTATTCAGGATTAATTAAAAATTAACTAACAATTATATTAATTTTAAATTATTTTTTTTAAATATTCTATTGTTTAAAGAATCAATCTTAAAGAAATTTAAAAAATAAGCGGGCAGGGGGAATCGAACCCCCATCATTAGCTTGGAAGGCTAAGGTTTTACCACTAAACTATGCCCGCTTAATTACTAAAAATCTATTAAAAAATTAAATTGCTTTTACTTAAAACTAAAAATTAAGCTTGCTCAACATTAACCTCAAGAAAATCAGCTAATTGAGTTGCTTTTTTTTCAAGAAGAGCTAAGGCCATTGGTTCACCAACTTCAGTTAAAGGAATTCGTCGATCATCTTTTGTACATAAATAAATCATACGTCTTGGATTTAACCCATCTTTAATTTCAATTGCTACATTCTTAACAATTTCCATTGGATAGACTAAAAAAATTTCTCGATCTTTACCAGGAAACCCTTTACGAACAATTCGAACTAATTGATCTGTTTTATTAAATTCATTATAACCACCACCGATGTCCCAAAAAATAGTTAATACTATATAGAGACTAATCAATAAAGCAATACTACCATAAAAAGTTAATAATATACCCTGTGGTATAAAAACTAATTGAGTCGAGTCAGTAAAAGGTAGTAGATTAATTTTAAGATAACTTGAAATTCCAGAAAGTAAAAAACCCAAGCCACCGACCGTTAAAATTATTACCCAAGCATAATTGCTAATACGTCGAGATCCCGTAATGGATTCTCGCTTAATCATTTCAACGTTCATATAATTTAAGTCAAACAATTAAATTAATTTAATTGACTTTAAGCCGAGATATAAGCCAGATGCTAAAGCAAAAACAAAACCTAAAAGTAAAACGTAATCGATAAATACTGTCATAAGAAAAAAGTTATGAAATTCGTAGAATTAAAAAAAATTAAAATTTATATATACATATTATAGCTGAGTTACAAAACTTTACTATTAAAAATATTAAAAAAATAAGTCGAATTCGTTAAATTCTTGTATACAATTCATATATACACAAATATGATTAATTTAAATTAATTATGGCTAATTTTATTCAACCTTATAATAATGACCCTTTTGTGGGTCATTTATCAACTCCAATAACTACATCAGCATCAACACGTGCTTTACTTGGAAATATGCCGGCTTATCGACGTAATATTTCCCCACTTGTACGTGGTTTAGAGATTGGTTTAGCACACGGTTATTTTTTAGTAGGTCCCTTTGATAAACTAGGCCCACTACGAAATTCAGAAATGGGGTTACTAGCTGGATTTTTATCTGCACTTGGTTTAATCACAATACTAGCTGTTGGATTAGTTATTTACGGAATTGCTAGCTTCCAAAAAGCCGATAAAGGTGATGGTTTACAAACATCAGAAGGTTGGAGTAAATTCTCAGGTGGTTTCCTTGTTGGAGCTTATGGTGGCGCCGGTTTTGCATTCCTATTACTAAAATTTATTTTTTAAGATGAGTTTACCGATCTTTAAAATTAAAAATAATAAAAATAAATTAGAGAGATAACCAAAAAAGCTATCTCTTATTTATTTTTTATGATAATATTAACTCTAATAAGGGTCGGTGCCCGAGTGGTTAAAGGGGGCGGATTGTAAATCCGTTAGCATCGCTTACGTTGGTTCAAATCCAACTCGGCCCAATTATAAAGGAACAGCTTTAGTAGTCTTTTTAAAAATACCCATCATCTGCGAATTACTTTTTCCCGGTGCTACCATTGGGTAACAATTTTCATCTCGTATAACTTGAATATCAGCTAAAACAGGGCCTGGATAATTTACAATTTCAGAAAGTTTATCTTCTAAATTTTCACAATCTAGGATAGTTAAACCTTTTATGTTATATGCTTTTGCTAAATCAGCAAAATTTGGCATACCGTCTGTCATTTCGGAATGAGAATACCTTTCACCATAAAACGACTGTTGCCACTGACGAACCATTCCTTGCCATTTATTATTAATAATAATAATTTTTATTGGTAAATTATATTGACTAATAGTTCCAAGTTCTTGAAGAGTCATTTGAAAACTAGAATCTCCACAAATACAAATTACTAGTTTATCAGGAAATGCAAACTGAATACCAAGAGCCGCTGGTACGCCAAACCCCATAGTACCTAAACCCGCACTTGAAGCCCATTTTCTTGGACCACATTTAATAAACTGAGCTGCCCACATTTGATGTTGTCCAACATCTGTAGTGTAATAAGCATCAGGTGCTAATTTAGCTAAACAATCAATAACTTCTTGTGGGGTTGGTTGATTTTGACCTTTAGGAACAATTAAGGGATAACTTTGTTTCCATTTTCCAATACGGTCCAGCCAAGCACGAGTTTGTTCTTGATCAATTTCTTGATTGTTTTGTTCTTTAAGAATCTCACGTAAGATTTTTTTAACATCACCAATTAAAGCTAATTGGGGGACACGATTTTTTCCAATTTCTGCAGGATCTATATCAATATGTATAACTTGGGCATGACAAGCAAACTCATCTAATTTTCCAGTAACCCGGTCATCAAACCTTGAACCAACTGCAATTAATAAATCACACTCACTTACAGAAAAATTTGCATAAGCAGTACCATGCATACCAAGCATTCCTAAAGATAAAGGATGATTCTCATCAATAGCACCTTTTCCCATTAATGTCGTAGTAACAGGAATTTTAAATTGCTCAACTAACTGTAGTAATTCATTATTAGCGTTCGCAGATATCGTACTACCACCAACATAAAGTAAAGGTTGTGAAGCTTGTTTAATTAATTTTAAAGCTTGTCGGATTTGATGATTTGTACTCTTGTATTCAAAACGATAACCTTTTGTAGTAACAATATTTTTTTGTTGAACGGATTTATAACGAACTAATTCTTCAAGACCAACGTCTTTAGGAATATCAACTAAAACCGGTCCAGGACGACCGTTTTGAGCAATATAAAAAGCCTCAGAGATTATTGATAAAGTAGTATTGGGATCACGAACAACATATGAGTGTTTAACAACTGGAAGCGTAATTCCAAAAATATCCGTCTCTTGAAAAGCGTCTGTTCCAATAAAAGCACGACCAACTTGGCCTGTAATAATAACTAAAGGAATTGAATCCATTTGAGCATTAGCAATTCCAGTAACTAAATTAGTTGCTCCTGGACCAGAGGTTGCAAAACAAACACCAACCTTACCACTCGAACGCGCGTACGCGTCTGCCGCATGCACGGCTGCCTGTTCATGGCGAACGAGAACATGTTTTATTAAGTTTTCTTCTTCCCAAGCATATAACTCATCATAAATCGGTAAAATAGCACCACCAGGATAACCAAAAATAATTTTTGTATCATTTTTTATTAAACTGTCTATCAAAGCAAAAGCACCAGTTTTTTTAGTATTTGGTTTTATTTTATAAATCATATTAATTAAATTAATTTATTTATAGTGTTAAAGCTATACCTTTATTATAAATCTAACATAGCACGTAAAGTTAAAAATAAGAACAAAAAGAAAATAATTAGAAAAACAATAAGAATAGTTCGAGTAAAGTTGTCTTTACTTGATTTTAAAATCGGTGAAAGTATTACAGTGACCAAACCCAATACACTACTAATAAAAAAACGAGGATAACGGGCTATATTTTGCCAAAAGTTAAACATATGAAATCAAAAAATGGATTGTGATTTTAAAAAATTTAAGAAACGAGAAAAAATTTAATTTTCATGTTTCTAAAAAGTATGTTATATTATTATTAGGCAAATTTTTAGGCTCTGTAGCTCAGTGGTTAGAGCAGGGGACTCATAAGCCCAAGGTCGTAGGTTCAAATCCCACCAGAGCCAAAATTAGATAAGGAGAACTGGCTGAGCGGTCGAAAGCGATAGATTGCTAATCTGTTGTACGGTTTTTTCTGTACCGAGGGTTCGAATCCCTCGTTCTCCTATTTTTTATTAAAAAAAATTAAAAATTCTTTAACCTCTTAAAGGTTAAAGAATTTTTAATTTTTAATCAATTTCATCTTGTTCAACATAGATGAAAAAAAGTGCCATAGCTAAACCAGGAAAAATAATTCCTGCTAGGGGCACTAAGATTGAAGGTAAATATGAAGCTGTCATGATATTCTTGTTAAAGTTTTATAAAAAATTATAGATTTCCTTTTCGAAGAGCAATTAACACAACAACTGCTGGGCCAGCTAAAAAAATCATACCTATCGATAATAATTGGCCAATTACTTGCAAGTTGATCATAAGGTTATTTTAAATACTTAAGCTTGTTTAAACAAAAAAGTATTAAATACTTTTTATTAATAATAAATTAATTTTACACTAAAAAAATCTTTTTTGTTTTAAAAAAATTTCTAGCTTTAAAAACGCTAGCTTTAACTCTAAATTAATTCATTTAGTAAATAAAAAATAAGAGTCTTTCGGGTTTTAAAAAAAAATATTTTCAACTATTGTAATATTTAAATATATATATTATATTTAAAGTGTAGGGTTGCTAACTCAATGGTAGAGTACTCGGCTTTTAACCGATTTGTTCTGGGTTCGAGTCCCAGGTGACCCAGTTTATTTACATTCCTAAAGCTATTTCTCGGTCAATCGATTATTATTATACGCTGTTTATATTAAGTACCCCCAAGGGAATTCGAATCCCTGTTACCTCCGTGAAAGGGAGATGTCCTAGGCCTCTAGACGATGGGGGCTTTATTTGATAATAGTGGATTTCTTAACTATCTGTCAATAGCGAAATCAAAAAAATTAAATTTTTATGCCGTTTAATATTTCTTTACCTTTAATTTATTTATCTGTTTTATTACTTATTCTGCTCTTGATTGTTAGTTTCGTTATTATTCAATTAACATTAAATTTTGAGATAACTTCTAGCATTAAAAATTTAACGAAACAACAACAAGAAAAAATTATATCAATTGATGATTCTTTTAAATTAGGGCAACTTTATTTAACTAAGAAAATGTATGATAAGGCAATTGAAATTTTCCGTGATGTCTTGAAAAAATGGAATCAAGAAGACGTTTTAGGACTTGGAAGTTTATATAACACATTAGGTTTTACTTATTTCACTCTAAATGAGTATGAATTTGCAATTTATTATTATGAACAAGCCCTAAAACTTTTACCGGAATATGTTATTGCTCTAAATAATTTAGCTTTTGTATACGAAAAACAAAATTTAAAAGCTAAAGCTAAATCAATTTATTTAAAAGTTTTGGAAATCGATCCTTCAAATAAATTAGCAAAAGAGAAAGGATTCTAAATAGTAAAGATTCGTCGGAATAGCAGGATTTGAACCTGCGACATTCTGCTCCCAAAGCAGACGCGCTACCAAGCTGCGCTATATTCCGTTATGTTTATTGTATTTTATTTTTTTAATTTTGTCTAGAACTCTTCTTTTAAAATATCGAATATAGCCCACATTTATTTTTTAAATAAATGTGGGCTATTTCTACTAATCAATTATTGTATCTGCAATAAAGTCAACTGCATCTTGTACAGTTGAGATCTCCGCTGCGGATTCATCTGGAATTTCGATATTAAAAGCTTCTTCTAGAGCCATTACTAATTCTACAACATCAAGTGAATCTGCACCTAATTCAGATGAGAAATTAGCATCAGATTTTACTTGTGCTTTATTTAAACCAAGTTGATCTGCGACAATTGCTTGAACTTTTTCTAAAATTTCGTCTTTATTCATGATACTTAATTATACGTATTAAGGTAATTCACAGATTTGTTATTATTAATTTCTGGGAATACCATATTTTAACACATGATCCAGGCTTTTTATTATCTCAAGCACTGTATTATTTTTAATCATTATTATAGGTAAGTTAAACTCCTTACTAATTTTTTTAAGATTTCTATTTTTTTTACTACAAGATTCAAGAGCTAAAATATAATCTGCTTTTTTAAAATCTTTTGTTGGTTTTAATTTAAGATTAATTATATTTGCGCTTTTTAAGACGTTACTTTTTGGTAAAGAGTATATGTACGGTTTATCTATTTTGTTTTGTTTTTTTAGTTCCGGTTTTACTTTTTTTATACTCGATTTGCTTGTTTTAATTTCAGTTTTTTCTTTCCTCCATTTTAGTTTGTTCTTCTTAGTATTAAAAAAAGAAGGTTTTGTCGGTATTCTTACCTTTACAATTGTTTCGCCATTCTTATTTATAAATCGTGATTGTACAATTGGTTGATAACCGCTTAATAAAGTATCTACGGAGTCTTCTACGTTTTCGTAAATTACCCAATTTTCCCGTTGATTTATTTCAACTGTTAAACTAAATACTGCAGGTGATTTTCTTTCTTGAATACTTTTTTGAGAACTTCTTCTTTTTGCTTCCTCATCACTTAAAGTTACGTACTGGACTCCGCCAATTAGGTCTGTTAAAACTGGGTTTTTTAACAAACTTTCTAAATCATTACCATGTGCTGTACCAATTAGTTGAACCCCCCGTTCTCCTATTGTCCGTGCTGCTAAAGCTTCAAGTTCGGTTCCAATCTCATCGATTACTATAGCTTCTGGCATGTGGTTTTCGATTGCTTCAAGCATAATTTGATGCTGTAATTCAGTTTTTGGAACTTGCATTCGTCTTGCTCTTCCAATCCCTATATGAGGTATATCACTATCTCCTGCAATTTCATTTGAAGTATCAATTATAACTACTCTTTTTTGCATTTCGTCAGATAAAATACGTGCAATTTCTCTAATTACTGTTGTTTTACCTACACCTGGCTTTCCAAGAATTAAAATTGATTTTTCAGTTTGTATTAAATCTCTTATTGTATTTATTGTTCCGTAAACTGCTCTTCCAACACGACAGGTTAAACCTATAATTGTTCCTTGTCGGTTTCGTATACAACTTATTCGGTGTAGTGTTCGTTCTATTCCTGTTCTATTATCGTCCCGAAAAGTTCCCAATTGGTTAACACAATAGTTTAAGTCTTGCCATGAAACTGTTTCTTTAGTAATTAATTCGGAACCGGATGTGAACCGCGCTTCTGGTTGACGCCCAAGATCAAGAACTATTTCAATTAAATTATTTTTATTTTGGTGGGAATTTAAAATAAGTTTTATGTCGCAAGGTAGTATGTTTATTAACTTATTTAAATCGTTATCTGACATCATTTTTTTAATCGTTTTTACTTTTTGAATCTTTTTTAAATATTTATACTCTACTTCCAATTTTTAGTTTATTATTAATATAATTATAAATTGAAACCTCATTTTAATATCATTACGTATTTTAAGATTGGGGATTTCTTGTTTTTTGTCTCAAAAATATAAAAAAATAACTTTATGACATTAAGCTCAAAAGACGCAAAAAAAGTTAAAATTCTAGTTGACAAAGATGTAGTTGACACTAGTTTCGAGAAATGGGCTAAACCAGGTCATTTCTCGAGAACCCTTGCTAAGGGTCCTAAAACTACAACTTGGATTTGGAATTTACATGCGGATGCACATGATTTTGATAGTCAAACGAACTCTTTAGAAGACGTTTCACGTAAAATTTTTAGTGCTCATTTTGGTCAATTATCTTTAATCTTCTTGTGGGTAAGTGGCATGCATTTCCATGGCGCTTATTTCTCAAATTACTCAGCTTGGCTAGCCAATCCAACTGGTGTAAAACAAAGTGGTCAAGTAGTTTGGCCAATTGTTGGTCAAGAAGTTTTAAATGGCGATCTTGGAGGTAACTTCCAAGGTGTTCAAACAACTTCCGGTTGGTTTGAAATGTGGCGCGCCGAAGGTATTACAAGTGAAGTTGAACTTTATTGGACAGCTGTAGGTGGTCTTATTATGTCTGGTCTTATGATGTTCGCCGGTTGGTTCCATTACCATAAAGCAGCACCTAAGTTAGAATGGTTTCAAAATGCGGAATCAATGTTAAACCACCATTTATCTGTTTTATTAGGTTTAGGTTCAATGTCTTGGGCCGGTCACCAAATTCACATTGCTTTACCGATTAATAAATTACTTGATGCTGGTGTAGCCCCTCAAGAAATTCCATTACCTCATGAATTCCTTATGAATCGTGATTTAATGGCTCAGTTATACCCGAGTTTTGCTCAGGGTTTAGCACCGTTTTTCTCTGGTAATTGGGGTGTCTATAGTGATTTTTTAACTTTTAAAGGTGGTTTAAATCCTGTAACAGGTGGCCTTTGGTTAACTGATATTGCACACCACCATTTAGCAATTGCTTGTTTATTTATTGTTGCTGGTCATATGTACCGTACTAATTGGGGTATTGGTCATAGTATGAAAGAAATCTTAGAAGCTCATAAAGGTCCGTTTACTGGCGAAGGCCATACAGGTCTATATGAAATTTTAACAACTTCTTGGCATGCTCAGTTAGCTATAAATTTAGCAATGATGGGATCTCTTAGCATCATTGTTGCTCATCATATGTACGCAATGCCTCCTTATCCATATATTGCTGTTGATTATGCAACACAATTATGTTTATTCACACATCATATGTGGATTGGTGGTTTTTGTATCGTTGGTGGTGCAGCTCATGCTTCAATCTTTATGGTTCGAGATTATAACCCGGCTAATAATTATAATAATTTATTAGATCGTGTTATTCGTCACCGTGATGCTATTATTTCTCATTTAAATTGGGTTTGTATTTTCTTAGGTATGCATGCATTTGGATTCTATGTTCATAATGATACGATGCGTGCACTAGGTCGTCCGCAAGATATGTTCTCGGATAAAGCAATTCAATTACAACCAGTTTTTGCACAATGGATTCAAAATGCACATGTATTAGCTCCTGGTAATACTGCTCCAAATGCTCTTGCTACAACAAGTTATGCTTTTGGTGGTGATGTTGTTTCTGTTGGTTCTAAAATTGCAATGATGCCGATTCAGTTAGGTACTGCTGATTTTATGGTTCATCATATTCATGCTTTTACGATTCATGTTACTGTTTTAATTCTTTTAAAAGGTACATTATTCGCCCGTAGTTCGAAATTAATTCCGGATAAAGCAAATTTAGGTTTTAGATTCCCTTGTGATGGTCCAGGCCGTGGTGGTACTTGTCAAGTTTCTGCTTGGGATCATGTGTTTTTAGGTTTATTCTGGATGTATAATTCAATTTCTGTTGTTATTTTCCATTTCAGTTGGAAAATGCAATCTGATGTTTGGGGTACAGTAAGTCCAGAAGGTGCCGTTTCTCACATAACAGGGGGTAATTTTGCCCAAGGTGCTATTACAATTAACGGTTGGTTACGTGATTTCTTATGGTCACAAGCTTCTCAAGTTATCCAATCATATGGTTCTGCATTATCAGCATACGGCTTAATTTTCCTTGGAGCACATTGGATCTGGGCATTTAGTTTAATGTTCTTATTTAGTGGTCGAGGTTACTGGCAAGAGCTTATTGAGTCAATCGTTTGGGCTCATAATAAATTAAAGTTCGCCCCAGCAATTCAACCGCGTGCACTAAGTATTACACAAGGTCGTGCAGTTGGTTTAGCTCACTACTTGCTAGGAGGGATCGGTACAACCTGGTCATTCTTCCATGCACGAATAATATCTGTTGGATAAATAAAGAGGAAAATAATTATGGCAACTAAATTTCCAAAATTTAGTCAAGCTCTTGCTCAAGATCCAGCGACACGTAGAATTTGGTTCGGTATTGCGACAGCTCATGACTTTGAAAGTCATGATGGGATGACAGAAGAGAATCTTTATCAAAAGATTTTCGCTTCTCATTTCGGTCATTTAGCAATCATTTTCTTATGGACATCTGGTAACTTATTCCATGTAGCTTGGCAAGGTAACTTTGAACAATGGATTTTAAATCCGTTAAAAGTAAAGCCTATTGCTCATACAATTTGGGATCCCCATTTTGGTGAGCCGGCATTAAAAGCATTTACAAAAGGTGGTGCTTTCTACCCAGTAAATATCGCTACTTCTGGTGTTTACCAGTGGTGGTACACAATTGGTATGCGTACTAATAATGATCTTTATACTGGTTCTATTGGTTTGTTAGTTTTATCATCAGTGTTACTATTTGCTGGTTGGTTACACTTACAACCTAAATTCCGCCCTAGTTTATCTTGGTTTAAGAATAATGAATCTCGTTTAAACCACCATTTATCTGGTTTATTTGGTGTTAGTTCGGTTGCTTGGACTGGTCATTTAGTCCATGTAGCGATTCCAGCATCACGTGGTGTTCGAGTTGGTTGGGATAATTTCTTAACAACTTTACCACATCCAGATGGTTTATCACCATTCTTTTCTGGTAATTGGGGTGCTTATGCTTCGAACCCTGATACAGCTCAGCATATTTTTGGTACTAGTGAAGGTGCAGGTACTGCAATTTTAACTTTCTTAGGCGGTTTCCACCCGCAAACACAATCGTTATGGTTAACTGACATTGCTCATCATCAGTTAGCAATTGGTGTTGTATTTATCTTTGCTGGTCATATGTACCGTACTAATTTTGGTATTGGTCATAATATGAAAGAAATCTTAGAAGCTCACCGTCCTCCTGGAGGACGTTTAGGTGCTGGTCATATTGGTTTATATGAAACTATTACCAATTCTTTACATATGCAATTAGGTTTAGCATTAGCTTCAGTTGGTGTAGCAACTTCTTTAGTTGCACAGCACATGTACGCAATGCCTGCTTATGCCTTTATTGCTAAAGATTTTGTTACCCAAGCTGCATTATACACTCATCATCAATATATTGCTGGGTTCTTAATGGTTGGTGCATTTGCACATGGTGCGATTTTCTTTGTTCGTGACTATGATCCGGAAGTAAATAAAAATAATGTTCTAGCTCGAATGCTTGATCATAAAGAAGCTATTATTTCTCATTTAAGTTGGGTTTCTTTATTCTTAGGTTTCCATGTACTTGGTATTTATATTCATAATGATACCGTTGTAGCTTTTGGTCAGCCAGAAAAGCAAATTTTATTTGAACCTGTTTTTGCTCAGTTTATTCAAGCAGCTTCAGGTAAAGCTCTTTATGGTTTTAATGTATTATTAGCTGATAGCACTAGCCCTGCCGTTAATGCAAGTAGTGATATTTGGTTACCAGGCTGGGTTGATGCCTTAAATAGTGATAAGAATTCATTATTCTTAACGATTGGTCCCGGTGATTTTTTAGTACACCATGCAATTGCTTTAGGTTTACATACAACAACATTAATTTTAGTTAAAGGTGCTTTAGATGCACGTGGTTCTAAATTAATGCCTGATAAAAAAGATTTTGGTTATAGTTTCCCTTGTGATGGTCCAGGCCGTGGTGGTACTTGTGATATTTCTGCTTGGGATGCCTTCTATTTAGCAACTTTTTGGATGTTAAATACTATTAGTTGGGTAACTTTCTATTGGCATTGGAAACATATGACAATTTGGCAAGGAAACGCTGCGCAATTTAATGAATCATCGAATTACATTATGGGTTGGTTAAGAGATTACCTATGGTTAAACTCTTCTCCTCTTATTAATGGTTATAATCCGTTTGGTATGAACAGTAATGCTGTTTGGGCTTGGATGTTCTTATTTGGACATTTAATCTGGGCTACTAGCTTTATGTTCTTAATTTCTTGGCGTGGTTATTGGCAAGAATTAATTGAAACTTTAGTTTGGGCGCATGAGCGTACACCGTTAGCAAATTTAATTCGCTGGCGTGATAAGCCTGTTGCTTTATCTATTGTTCAAGCTCGTTTAGTCGGTTTAGTCCATTTTGCAGTAGGTTTTATTCTTACCTTTGCTGCATTTGTTATTGCTTCGACTGCTGGTAAATTCGGTTAATAAATTAAAAAAAACCTAACTTTCAATTTATTGAGAGTTAGGTTTTTTATTTAGCCGGTGAAAATTATTACTTTATTTTTATTTTTTGATACGATTATATTTAGTTTCAACTTAAACTCTTAGTTTTTTAAAAAGAATCAATAAACAATGGCTAAAAAAAGTATGATTGAACGTGATAAAAAACGTTTAAAACTTGTTTCAAAGTACCTTATGAAACGTAGTGTTTTATTAGCTGAAGTACGAACTCCTAAAAGTTTTTCTCAGCAATTAGAATTACAAGCAAAACTTCAAGCTCTTCCAAAAAACAGTTCTCCAATTCGTGTCCGTAACCGTTGTTGGAAAACAGGCCGACCTCGTGGTTTTTTCCGTGATTTTGGTTTATCACGCCATGTTTTACGAGAAATGGCTCATGAATGTTTACTACCTGGGGTTACTAAATCTTCTTGGTAAAATAAAAAACGTATAAAGGATTAAAATATCCTTTATACGTTTTTTTAACCTCGTCCTAAATCGTTACCACGTCGATATTGTAAGTAAGCCGCAACAAATAGACCAGCTATACTAATAGGTATCATTCCCAATACAATTCCAAATAAAAAAGGTTCAATCATCTTATAATACTTAATTGGAGTTAACTTCATATTATTATAACATTTTTTGTTTAAACTAGAAAATTTTCTAACCCGCCGTTTTATTTTACTTTAGTAAAACTTATTGGTTACTTAAGAACATTTGTAGGTTACTTCACTCTATTTCATGTTATAGTATTAGCAAGGTTATTGTAGAAAATTTAAGATTTATAATTTCAGAATTACTTAAAAGTACATTGAGCTTTTAATAACCAAAGAAATCTATAGTTAATCATAATTGACGAAAAAAGAGGAAAAAATAAATGTCTTCATCTGTATCAGAGCGTACTAGAATCAAAAGTGAGCGTTACGAATCGGGTGTAATCCCTTATGCTAAAATGGGTTACTGGGATGCTGCGTACTCAATCAAAGACACTGATGTACTTGCATTATTCCGTATCACTCCACAACCAGGTGTAGATCCAGTAGAAGCAGCAGCAGCAGTAGCTGGTGAGTCTTCAACTGCAACTTGGACTGTTGTTTGGACTGATTTATTAACTGCTTGTGATGTTTACCGTGCTAAGGCTTACCGTGTTGATCCTGTACCAAGTGCAAGTGATCAATTCTTTGCTTACATTGCATACGAATGTGATTTATTCGAAGAAGGTTCATTAGCTAACATCACTGCGTCTATCATTGGTAACGTATTTGGTTTTAAAGCTGTTTCAGCTTTACGTTTAGAAGATATGCGTATTCCATTCGCATACTTAAAGACATTCCAAGGCCCAGCTACAGGTGTAATTGTAGAGCGTGAGCGTATGGATAAGTTTGGTCGTCCATTATTAGGTGCTACAGTTAAGCCTAAGTTAGGTTTATCTGGTAAGAACTATGGTCGTGTAGTATTCGAAGGTTTAAAAGGTGGTTTAGATTTCCTTAAGGATGATGAGAATATTAACTCACAAGCATTCATGCGTTGGAGAGAGCGTTTCTTATACTGTGTTGAAGGTATCAACCGTGCAGTAGCATCTACAGGTGAAGTTAAAGGTTCATACCTTAATGTAACTGCAGGTACTATGGAAGACAGTTATGAACGTGCTGAGTACGCTAAAGAACTAGGTTCAATCATTATTATGGTTGATTTAGTAATGGGTTACACAGCTATCCAATCAATGGCTATCTGGTCACGTAGTAATGACATGATCTTACATTTACACCGTGCCGGTAACTCTACATACGCACGTCAAAAAAACCACGGTATTAACTTCCGTGTAATTTGTAAGTGGATGCGTATGTCTGGTGTGGATCATATTCACGCGGGTACTGTTGTAGGTAAACTTGAAGGTGATCCTTTAATGGTTAAAGGTTTCTACAATGTTTTATTAGAACCTAAATTAGAAATTAACCTTCCTCAAGGTATTTTCTTCGACATGGATTGGGCTGCTTTACGTAAATGTTTACCAGTTGCTTCAGGTGGTATCCATTGTGGTCAAATGCATCAATTACTTTACTACTTAGGAGATGATGTAATCTTACAATTTGGTGGTGGTACAATCGGTCACCCTGATGGTATCCAAGCGGGTGCTACAGCTAACCGTGTTGCTTTAGAATCTATGGTTCTTGCTCGTAACGAAGGTCGTGATTACGTTGCAGAAGGTCCACAAATTTTACGTGACGCTGCTAAAATGTGTGGTCCTTTACAAACAGCATTAGATTTATGGAAGGATATTAGTTTCGACTATACTTCTACAGATACTGCTGATTTCGTAGAGACTCCAACAGCTAACGTTTAATTTTTATACCATAAATTTTAATTTTATATACATTATCCAATATAGGAGTGACTGAACAGTGAGACTAACACAAGGTGCATTTTCGTTTTTACCTGATTTAACTGATGATCAAATTAAGAAGCAAGTAGAGTACTGTGTTTCTAAAGGTTGGGCAATCAACTTAGAGTGGAGTGACGATGTTCACCCGCGTAACACATACTGGGAACTTTGGGGTTTACCATTATTTGACATCAAAGATCCTGGTGCTGTAATGTTTGAATTATCTGAGTGTCGTAAAGCTAACCCAACAGGTTACATTAAATTACAAGCATTTGATGCTGCTCGTTTCGTTGAAAGTACTGTATTTGCTATCATCGTTCAACGTCCATCTTATGAGCCTGGTTTCTACATTGAGCGTACTGAAGGTGCTGGTCGTATGCAACGTTACCAGTTCTCTTCTTATGCTGTACAAGCTAAGCCACAAGGTGAGCGTTACTAAATAAATTAAACGGTCTTTTGACTTTTAATTTTTTAGATTAGATTTCTCTAGTCAAATTTTTTTCTGACTAGAGATTTTTAAGTATTAATATATATATTAATTATTTTTAAAATGGAAACTGCAGAAACTACACCAACTATGGGTTCGTTTAGTGACGATACCTTATTAAATTTACAAGAAGAATATAATAAAACTGATATAGAACGAATTTTAACTCTTTTAGATAATGAATTAATTGGTTTAATTCCGGTAAAAACACGTATTCGTGAAATTGCTGCGCTTTTATTAATCGATCGTTTACGTGCAAATATTGGTTTATCTGCTGGTAACCCCGGTTTACACATGTCATTTACGGGAAGTCCTGGAACTGGTAAAACTACAGTTGCTCTTAAAATTGCAGACATTCTTTTCAAATTAGGGTTTATTCGTAAAGGTCATCTTTTAACAGTAACTCGAGACGATTTAGTTGGTCAGTATATTGGTCATACAGCTCCTAAGACTAAAGAAGTTCTTAAAAAAGCAATGGGTGGTGTGTTATTCATCGACGAAGCTTATTATTTATATAAGCCTGATAATGAACGTGATTACGGTTCTGAAGCAATTGAAATTCTATTACAGGTTATGGAAAATCAGCGTGATGACTTAGTTGTTGTTTTAGCTGGTTATAAAGAGAGAATGGATGAATTTTACACTTCAAACCCAGGTCTAGCCTCACGAATTGCTAACCATGTACATTTCCCTGATTATTCTCCATCTGAATTATTACAGATTGGGAAAATTATGTTAGAAGAACAACAATATCAGATGACAGACGAATCTGAAAAAGTATTCTTTAAATATATTGAGAAACGTGTCGAACAACCTTTATTTGCAAATGCACGTAGTGTTCGAAACGCATTAGACCGTGCCCGAATGAGACAAGCAAACCGAGTTTTTGAAACAACAGGTCGTGTTTTAACAAAATTAGATCTAGTTACTATTATGCCAGAAGATATCTCTAGTAGTACTGTTTTTAGTTCTACTGAAAAGAAGTAAAAATTTATTTTTTGCTTTGGTTTATATGCAAAAATTTAGGAGTTATCTATGAGTTTATTGGTAATTGGTGGTACTGGAACTTTAGGACGTCAAATAGTACGTGAAGCTTTAAATGATGGTTTAAATGTTGTTTGTTTAGTCCGTAATATTCGACGCGCTTCATTTCTTAAAGAATGGGGAGCTAATTTGGTTTATGGTGATTTAAGTTTACCGTCTACTTTACCAAATGCATTTAAAGGTATTACGGCAGTTATTGATGCTTCAACAACTAGACCTGATGATATTCAGAGTATGAAAGAGTTAGACTGGTACGGAAAAATTGCATTAATTAAAGCAGCAAAAACAGCAAACGTAAAACGTTTTGTGTTTATGTCTATTTTAAACGCCGAAAAATATCCTGCTATTCCATTAATGAAATTCAAAGCAGGTATTGAAACGATTCTAGAAACTTCGGATTTGCCTTATACTATTTTGCGAGTTGCAGGTTTTTACCAAGGGTTGATAAACCAATATGCAATTCCTGTGCTTGATAAGCAGCCCATTTGGGTTACAGGTGAATCAACTTCGGTTTCATATATCGATACTCAAGATGTTGCGAAATTATGCTTAAAAAGTTTAACTTTATCTGAAACAGAAAATAAAAGTTTTATATTATCGGGTCCAAAATCATGGCGCTCTTCTGATCTGATTGCGATTTGCGAAAAATTTTCCGGTCAAAAATCGAAAGTAAATCAAGTTCCTTTGTCCCTTATTAGTTTATTACGTCAGCTTTCAAATAGTTTTGAATGGAGTTGGAATATTACAGATCGTTTAGCTTTTGTTGAGGTTCTTTCAAATAGTTCTGAAATTGTTAATTCGGTTGAAACTACGAGAGATATTTTTTCGTTTGATAAAATGGATTTTGTAGATTTAGAAGATTATCTTCAAGAATATTTTGAATCAATTCTTAAGCGTTTAAAAGATGTTAACTATGATCCGAAAAAACAACGAGATTTAACTTTTTAGTATAAAATTTTGAATTGATGAATAATTCTTTTTTTCCGGTTAAGATTGTGGGTGATCTAAAATTTAGCTCAGTTGGTGATATTTCTGTTATCTAATTTTGGGCTGAATTCCCCAAAATCCGTAATTCAAGAGGCCCCAATTTAGTGTTAGTTTTAGTTTGGGGCAAAAAAGAAGTTCAAACTGCCCGTTCTCGTAAAATAAAAAGTGGAGATTTTTTTTGTTAGCAGGTTCTTTATCTTTAAAACAAAATAATTTAATTGATTCAAAAAATAAGTATACTGAGTTATCGGTTACTCGAATATATTCATATGTCAATTCTTATGAATCAACTTAGTGCTCCTAATTTTTATGTTTTATCGACTATAATTAAATTACATTTAAAAAATAAAATAATCTGAGCTATGGTAGCACTAAAAATATTAGTATATACTTGTGTAATTTTCTTTGTTTCTTTATTTATTTTTGGTCTTTTATCAAATGATCCATCTCGAAATCCAAATCGTCAAGATTTAGATTAAGAGTTTTAATTAAAAAGATATCTCGTAAAATCATTTACGAGATATCTTTCTAATCTATACTTTTTCCATGTATTTTAAAAGCAATCATCTAATTTATTTTGGATGATTGCTTTTTGTTATTTGTTTGAAAAATTAACCATTGATTGCTGGAGCAGAAACTGCTACCGGTAAAACTTCACCAGATGCTAGATCTAATGGGAAATTGTGAGCGTTACGCTCATGCATTACTTCCATTCCTAAATCAGCACGGTTTAGTACGTCAGCCCAAGTATTAATAATACGACCTTGTGAATCAACAACAGATTGTTGGAAGTTAAAACCGTTTAGGTTAAACGCCATAGTTGATATACCCATCGATGTTAGCCAGATACCTACTACAGGCCATAAAGCTAAGAAGAAGTGTAGAGCACGAGAGTTGTTGAATGATGCGTATTGGAAGATTAGACGACCAAAGTAACCATGTGCAGCTACGATGTTGTAAGTTTCTTCTTCTTGAC
>Ga0114994_10000388_pt1 | contig 29051 bp, 14 predicted proteins | sample ArcticOcean_MG_C_9_FD_87043 | JGI IMG/M metagenome (GOLD analysis project Ga0114994, IMG submission 87043) | Marine microbial communities from western Arctic Ocean - ArcticOcean_MG_CB2_152 | ecosystem: Environmental > Aquatic > Marine > Oceanic | place: Arctic Ocean: Canada Basin | collected...
CGGGCGCGGCGGGCGGCGGCGCCGCGTACTGCTGCGGCGGCGGCGCGCCGTACGCGGCGGGCGCGCCGTAGCCGTACGGCTGCGCGGGCGGTGGTGCCATCATGCCGTATTGCTGCGGCGGCGGCGCCATGGGTGGGGCCATCATAGCAGGTCGGGGGGCGGCGGCAACGGGCGCCGAGAGGTTAATCAGGAGCTGCTCGTTGTGCTTGTCCATACTCGAGGACGTGAGGAAATCGTCCATGATGGTATTTGCGCTCAGGCAGCACGATAGGGTGGCTGGCGCTTGGCTCGCGCGCGTGCTCTATAGGCTCAGCGAAACAGTCGGGCTTTCCTGGGCAAAGTTTACTGACTGCTGGCTTGCGATCACAGCGGCACGACGGCTACTCGTTTACGTGCGCTCAGGTGCACCCAGCAATCGCTACGACGTTCCAGGGTCGATGTCCTCGTGCAATTTATTTGGGCAACCCGATTAATTTTTTTAGCGCCGAGAAACCCGCACGTAAAGCCGCAGACTGCGTCGGGGCAAGTGCACCAGGCTCACTCCAACAAGGAGTCGCCTAGCTAGCTCCACTCACTCTAAGCGCAAGCTATGTTACACACCGCCTACTACTTCCAGTCCTCCTCAACGACACCTCCCCGGCGTTCGACGAGCCCGAAGAACTCCGCCGCCCGCGCGCCCTCCGCCGAGAAGCCGACGTCGTCGCGCGCCGCCCGCCGCAGACGCGCCATCGTCGCGCCGTCTAAGACGCCGCCGAGGCCGTCCGGCCGGTAGCCCGCCACCTGCATGCGCGCGAGCACGCCGAGCGCGACGCGGGCCGCGTCCCGCTGCGGCGGCGGGTCGTCGGGCCGCCCGAGGCAGGCGCGGAGCGCGGTGCGAAACGTGACCTCGTTGGCGTCCGCGCAGCGCAACAGCAGCGAGTGCGCAAACTCCGCCCGGTCGACCGAATTGCGATTCCCCCGCTTCGGCTCGACGCAGCACGCCTTGATGGCCGTAGTGAACGAGAAGACGTCGGGCCGCACCTGCGGCGACGGATCCGCGACCATCTCGTCCAGCAGCTCCGCCGCGCGCTCGTATTTGCCCTCGCGCGCGCACAGCCTCAGGCAGATGTTGTACGTGACCGCGTCGTACGGCACGCCGTTCCGATCGAACTCGTCCAAAAGCCCCAGCGCGTCCGCGGTCTTCCCCGCGGCTTCGTACGCGTCCAGGACCGCGTTATATAGCTGCGTCGTCGGCCAGCCGCCCGCCTCGCGCGCGGCGCGCTTCTTGGCCACATCCAGGACCTGCCGCGCCGCGGTTGGTCTAAAGGAGCGCGCACACGCGCCGGCCGCGGTCACCGCGCACCGCTCGAAGTGCGCCTCGCGCTCGTTCGCCTCATTCTTGTACCCCGCGTCGTCGGCCGCCGCGGCGGTCGCGAGCGCGACGGCCGTCTTCGCGTAGCGGTCGCGCGTGGCGTCGGGGAGGTCGCGGTCGGTCTTCGTCGTCGCGGCGCGCTTGAGCGCGTCCAGCACGGCCACGACGCCCTCCCGGGCGTAGTCCGGCTCCCAGGCCTCCCGTTCCTTCCCCTGCACGGACGCCCGGAGGATGGCGAGGTTCGCGAGCGCCAGGTCGGGCCGGCTTGCGTAGCGGTTCGCGTTGACCGCCGCGGCCAGACCCTTGGGCTCCGGCGCCCGCCCCTTCGCCCGCATCGCGGCGATCACGCGATCGGGCCCCTCGGCGTCGGCCGTCCTGATTCGCCCGCGCCGCTTCGACGCGTCGACCGCGAGGCGCTCGGCGGCAAAAATGGCCAAATTCCAGTCGCGCCCATCCACGGTGACGTCTGCGCGGCCCTCCATCTCGTCCAGGAGCGCGATGGCCCGGCGCCACTGGCAGGCGCCCACGCAGTGCTTCAGCAGCGACCGGTAGAGCGGCCCGTCCGGCTGCTTGGGGAAGACGCCGCGCGCGCGCGCCTCGGCCGCCAGCTGGTCGGCCTCCCTTGGCTTCTTCGCCCGGGCGTACGCCTCGAGCGCCAGCTTCCAGGCACCGACGCCCGCGGCGCGACCGCGCGCCTCGCAGTCCGCGAGCACTTTGGCGGCGTCGTCGCAGGCCGCCGCCCGGGAGAAGACCCGGAGCGCTTGCGTCGCGTCCTTCTCCGGCGGCGCGGCGGTGCCGAGCGCCTTAACCAGATCGGCCCACGCGGCGGCCGCCGGGCCGGCCGCCCGGGCCGCCTTCAGCTTGCGCCGGGCCGCCTCCAGCGCGTCGTCCGCGTCGTCGTCCTCGTTCTGATCCGCGAAGAGGGCGTCGAGCTGCGCCGCGAAGGCGGCGTCGTCGTCCGCCGGATCGGCGTCGGCGGCTCCGAGCGCTTCAGCGAATAATGCGTCCACCGGGTCGGCGTCAGCGACTCTGAGGTCTTCAGCAAACGCGTCGTCATAGGCGGGATCGACGACGTCCGTGGCTGTGGCCTCTTCAGCGAACGCGTCGGCGGGATCGGCGTCCAGGGCCATTAACTCGTCAACGCTGCCATACTCCGCCGCCAGCGCGGCGTCGAGGTCGATTTCGACCTCGGTCCCGGCGTCTGCTGGTGCGTCCGCGGCCACGTGCTCGCGCAGCCGCTCGCGCAACACGGCCGTCGCGCCGCGCGCCGGGAGGCCGCGCTCCTTGCACGCCGCCTGCAGCTCTCTAAAATTGAGCACATCGACGTCTTCGACGGCTGCTTGCAGCCTAGGTCGTATTGCTGGCACCGAGCGCTGTGGCGCAAATGCCAGCGCTGCACTCAGGATGCATGCTTTGAGCGGCATGCTTGCACGCGAGCAATTGTAGGTCCGTAGCAGCCGTATTGGCCGTGCTGCATACCGGCCCGAGAGCACGAGAAGCAGCTCTGGCAGCTCTGCCAGCCTCGTCAAAACGCGAGAGCCATAAAACCCGTCAGGGAGCCGCTGCGCGGGCGCGCGGCCGGCGCCGGCTGCAGTCAATATTGGTCGCGGGGACGTCTAGCAACATATTTCTCAAGAATAAATTAGCTATTGAACGGGATTTCCAACACGGGCCACCGCGATTACCCGAAGCTGGGCTACACTGGCGGCCGGGTGATCAGCATAATTAGGTTGTATTGGTAAGATGTCTAAAAACACATGCCCATCAGAAATGAACATTGTTTTGAACTTCTCGCGGCTGCCCGAAGGCCCAAAAATGGACTTTGGTATCTTCTCGGGTAGGTAGCGTAAAACAGGTGAGCTCCCAAATTAAGTTAGCACCATAATCGGTCAGCGGGATCAACTGTTCACTGGAAATGACTGAGGAACATACCCTCGCGGCTCCCGGAAATATGTCTACATTCGCGGATGAGTATTATGGGTTGCCAAAGTACACCAGCGATTGACGGCGCCATCTACCGTCCAGTTAGTACATTATAAGTACTCCGGCCCAGTTTTTATACATATCCGACGGAACTGGAGCCGATAGCCCGCGCTCGGAGGGCGGGAGAAGAATTCTACTAGACACTTCCGTTCGTTAGATGTGTTTACATCCATTTGGTAGTAGTAGAGTCCATACAACCCACCAGAACGATCACTGAGGTATGTTAAGTGTTCCATAAGCTCCTCGCGGTTCCGCGACTCCACGCCCTCCCGTTTATATAAGAACGGGCACAGAACCTGGACCTGCGAGTATCAGTGGTCACATTACCCAAAGGGATCATAGCGCCGTTGTTTTATTCACAATCGACCGACTTGCCCGTTCTCCGCGGACGACGGTGCGTAGACGGACCTCCAAAAAGGCCCCAGACCCGTGAGTTATGAAATAAATTTGCGTTTGAGGCGCTTCGGTTCTGGGACGGTCCATCAAAACCACCCGAACATTTACTACATTCGATTACCCGTTCCGTTTGCTCCGTGCGGCAGCCGGACTACGCGACCCCACGATCTCCTTAATTCGGGCACAAGACCGGGACCTGCGACCATCAGCGGTTGTACCATCACCATGGACCTTAGCGCGATCGTTTGTTTCATGACCGATCGACTTGCGCGAGGTCCAGATCAATAATATTCAGACCCGAGCGTGGGCAGCCCAAAGCACCCTTCTCGTGGTGTAGATGTCATATACTTGGTTTCCACTATAGGTGGGGTGGTATGGGGCCCAACGAGACCGCTATTGCGATTCCTGGGGGCCCTCGAGTAATTGCCGTATTTGACGGTAGCGGGTGCTGTCGAGCCCAAATAAAACACTTTTTGGGGGTGCTGATCGGCTCTCGGACTCCCCATGGGTTAGGGTTGAAGTTGGTTAGACGCCTACACCGCATACGCAGGAGCTTGGGGCACTCCATAGCTCTCAAAGCTCTGGATCAAAGACATTGGTAAATCATGCAGAAGTGAGCTGGACTGCTGAGAGAATTGGTAGATATGATCCAAAGCGCCGGTGTATCCGGTGTAGGCGATTGCCCACGTCTAGTACTGACCCTAGGCGACCCCGGGGAGACCTGCGGACCACGAATTGACAGCATTCCACCGGCGCGGCTGACTACTTCAGCACCGCAAATCAAGAAATTATTTTTTTCGCCCCCCAATAAGTGTCCCATTGATCTCTTTGGACCGGTATCGAACCGAACGATACTCAAGCAAGTGCGTGTCGTGTTTCGCGGGCCCGTATTCTTACTATTCGGGTTTCTGAAGCACAAGGAGAGACACAAAAAACAGGACAACAGGGCCATTATCACGCAGTATAAGTGCGCAGCAGCCTAGTGCAGTGCACAGCATTTCGTCTCTGAGCAGCATCGATCACAGCGTTACTTGACAGCACGTAGCAAGGCTACTCTAGAGCTGGTCGTCTCATAGCTTCACAACAATGGCATCCAGACCGCTCTACGGCGGCGCCATGCGCGCGCAAATACCGCAGGGTTGGGCTGATATGACGGATTCGCGGCCAGTACCTGACAACCAAGAAGTCTTCATGGCACAAGACGGCTCGGGCGCTTCGCTGGTGTTTGAAATTGTCGAACGTGCAGACGTCAAGGATGCCGCGGGCGTGCGGTCCGCAGACGAGGCCGCCGCGCGCTACCACTTCGACGACGTAGCCGATGCCGCGGCAGCCGTCTCGCGCGCCGTGGTAGCTACCGGTGCGGTACCGGCACCGACGGCACCTGTCTGCGTCATCGCGTTGGGTGTGATGACTATGCAAAAGAATGAGGCCACCGACGGCGCTCATGCCGTCGACGTGGGCATCGCTGTATTCCGATTCCCCGACGAGGCGACGGATGTGCTTTGCACGCTGTACGCGCCTGCGATCGGCGGGTCCCAGCTGCGCGAGGGCCCCCTCGACCTCGAAACGGCGCCGGGCATGCGGCCGCTCGCCGACGTCGTCGCATCCCTCGTCGTTGACCGGATCCTATTTGGCGTCGTAACGGGCGATGATGACGGGGGTGGTGATCATCCAGAGGGGTGGTAATGTGTATGTACCAAACATACTTAGTCCGCATCCCCAACGGCTATCGCGTCCTCGTTCCTGAACCGCGCCCAGACGCCGCCGGCCCGCGGCGCCGCGCCGGCGGCCACCCACTCGTCGGGCGGACTCGTCGCGTCGTTAAAACAGCCCTCGCGCTTGAAGTAGGCCCGGAGCTTGGCCCGCGTCGAGCGGCGCTGGGCCATGCGGAGCCAGTCGAGCTGCGGGCGCGCGTCGGCGCTCGTCTGGATGGATATGACGTCGCCGTTGTGGAGCTGGTAGCTGGGCTGGACCTCGTGGCCGTTGATCAAAGCCTTCTCGAGGTGGAGGCCGACGTCCGTGTGGATGCTGAAGGCCGCATCCAAAACGGTGGCGCCCTTGCTCAGGTCCAAAATCCGGCCGTCCCGGAGGAAGACGAACACGCGCTTCCCCAGGACCTCCCTCCGAATAGTCTCCACGAACTCCCTTGACGAATGGATGTCCTTCATGTCCTTGATGGCGTTCAACCACTCTAATGCATAAGGCTTCGCGGTTAATGGAGCCCGCGTCTTCGCTAAAGCATCGGCCGCGTTCCGCGAGGCGCGCCGCGGCATGTCGTCTTTGCGAGGACTCAACAACCCGTCCTTGTAGAGCCAGTGCGCCGCCATACCGTGCTCGGCGACCTCGTGCATGCCCCGCGTGCGGATCTGGATCTCCACGGCCTGGTTCTCCGGCAGGCGCTGCACCGAAGCGTGGAGCGACTGGTACCCATTGGGCTTGGGGAAGGCAATATAGTCCTTGACGCGCGGCACGGCTTCGCAGTCCGCCAGGTGCTGCACGGCGCCTAAAACATGATAACATAGCTGGACGCCCCGCTCCCGCCAGGCCTCGGGCGTCTCCGTCTCCGTTAACCGGGGCACGTCTAATATCACGCGCACCGCCACGACGTCCGGCACATTATCTAAATCCCGCGCCGCGAAGAGCTTCTCGTCGTCGACCAATGGTGCAACACTTGAGGATCCAAACACCTCGTTCACAATGTCGTCCCGCTTCGCATCCCTCCCACTCTTCAGCTTGTTCCACAGGCTGTAGGTCTCCTTCGTGCGGCCCGCCACGGTGACGCCCACGTTACTTAATGTGGAGTCCTTCGCGAGCTTCTGTTTGAGCGCCGCGGTCACGCCCTGCAATGCCCCAGAGTGCAGGGGCCGCCGCGTCTCCAGGGCCGCCGCGAGCGCCGCCGCCGGCCTCGGATATAAGTAGCCGAAGGCTATTTCTTCCAACTCCGCCTTGAACTGCCAAATACCCAAGCGATGCGCCAACGGCGCGAAGATCTCCACCGTCTCCCTACTTATCCGGATCTGCTTGTGCCGCGGCATGTGCTCCAAAGTGCGCATGTTGTGCAGGCGGTCCGCGAGCTTGATGATGATGATGCGGTAGTCGTCTGTCATGGCCACGAACATCTGCCGCAGGTTCTCCAGCTGCTCCAGCTCCTTGGACCCCTGCGTCTCGCTGCCGAGCGTGGCATCGAGCTTCGGTAACTTGGACACCTTCGTCTCGCCCTCGACTAAGCTTCGCACATCTACTCCAAACCGCCGCTCGACGTCCTCGAACCGCAAGAACGTGTCCTCGACCGTGTCGTGTAACAGGCCAGCTACAATGGTGTCCCGGTCCATACTGAGCCCCGCCAACAAAATAGCCACGGCCACCGGGTGGCAGATAAAGGGCTCGCCGCTCCTTCTATTCTGGCCGGCGTGGGCGCCGTAGGCCACAATTAAGGCATCCCTCACTACACAATGCTCCTCCTCCGGCAGGTACGAAATAGCTTCTTCTAACCGCTCCCAGTCGCGCTCGACGGCCGGCATGTCCGCCCGCGCCACTGCGTCCTGTACACGCTCGGAGAAGGTGACGTTCGCCAGCTTGGCCATGCGCGGCGTCCGCCGCTCCTTCTGCATCTCGCTCCAGTCGTCCAGGAGCTGCTCGCGCTTGTAGAGCGTCCGGAGCGGCCGCCAAATGTTGCCGGTCCACGCCGAGGGACCCCGGCGCGGCCCGGCGGCGGGGTCCAGCTTGGGCGCCTCGGCCGTGCGCCTGATTTGGCGCCGCACGCAGCGTGGGTATGGTCTCTTTGGTACATAGGCCATGGCGCCGGCGAGGAGCACCGCGAACCGTGGGCTCGGGCTCCCGTTGCTCTCGGCGGACGCCAGTACGCTCATGAGGCTCAGGATGGCTGTGGCTGGTGTATACAGACCCATGCTGTGTAAATGCGCGGCCGGAGACTGGAAGCGCTTGCTGTGCCAAACTCCCACTCAGGCTGTGCGCCTCAGCAGGTTCTTTTTGTGACGAAGCGCATCATAGGTGCGACGCGCACTGGACATCGCACGAGCTTTGTTTGGCAAGGGCCGGTCGCGGTCGACTATACAACCTGATGCTATTCGTGCCGCAGCCTTGATATTGATCGAATCTACGTACACCTGGATGCAAAGGAGAATGCTTACGGACGTGCGGGTTTCTCGAGCCCAGCAGCAAAATTGGAACTTTGCGTATTGGGCAGCCAGCACCACTCCCAGCACTGCATCACTAAAAACAAGGGCAGCCCACCACGCATCATGTGGCGCGCCCGCCCCCTGGGCGGAAAGGCACAAGCCAAGGCCGTGCCGCTGACCCATGGGGAAGCGCCCGTCACCTGGACTAACACCATCGACGAGGAGATCAACGAAAAAAAGGCGCCGCCGCGGCCGCCAAGTGACCCGGATGCGTTCTGCGAGCCCTCCAAATCAATTAAGGTGCCGCCGTCGGCCAAGCTGCCGCGGCCGCCCTCCGGCAAGGGCACGAAGATCCCCTTCGACAAGGACGCGGCCGCGCAGCGGGCGCGCGTCGAGGCCGAGTGCCGGGCGAACGGCGGCGTGGTCTTCACGAACGACGACGGCCCCACGTACGAGCCGCCCGCGGAGACGCGGCCGGACGCCTACGTGACGCTGCTCGCGTCCGAGACTTATGCCCGGGGCGCCGAGGTGGTCCTGCGGTCCCTGGCCAAGCACACCAAGAAGGCGCGCGTGGCCATGGTCACGGCGGCCGTGGGCCCGGCGACGCGCCAAAAGCTCAAGGGCGCCGGCGCGACGCGAATAATCGAGGTGGCGCCGATCGAGAACCCCCGCGACGCGCACGACGCGCGGTACACCAAATTACAAGTCTGGAGCCTGGAGGACTACGGCAAGATTGTGTACCTGGACGCGGATTGTTTGGTAGTGAAGCCCGCGGACGCCCTCTTCGAGACGTGCCGCGACGTCGCCTTCGCGGCGGCGCCGGCCCTCTACCCCCCGGACACCTTCGACAGCGGCGTGATGGTCCTGACGCCGTCCCAAAAAACGCTCGAGGCCATGCTCGCGCTCGCGCCGAAGACGCCGTCCCAGGACCCCCGCGTCTTCCTCAACGAGTTCTTCGACGATTGGTTCGAGAAGCACATCGGCGGCCAGCGCCTGCCCTTCCGGTTCAACTGGCGCCCTTATCCGGGGCGGCGGGACCTGGAGGCCACGTGGGACGCGGGCGCGGCGGTCGTCCAGTACGCGGGCGATCAAAAGCCCTGGACCAAGACGGGTAGTAACACGGCGCGGACCGCGCTCGAGCGCGCGTGGTGGGCCGTGGCCGACGAGGGCCTCGCCTCGAAGCCCAGGGACCACGGCACGCTGTCGCTCTGCGACGCCCCGTTCGCGGCCTTTGCGCTAAAGGCGCTCGCGTTCCCCACGCGCCTCCGGCGCCTCTACCTCGACCGGGCCGGCCTCGCGGCCCTGCCGGACGCCGTCTGCCAGCAGTTCGTGGCCCTCGTCTGCCTGCGGTCTTGACGCGGCGTCCGCTTTCGTACGATGGCGTGTCTTGGCCGTCGTTCACCGGTCGCCGTCCGCGCAGGGCCCGCGGGAACCGCCTCGCCGCGCTGCCCGCGCAGATAATACGCCTCACGAAGCTGGCGGAGCTCGACCTCCGCGACAACCTCCTTCAGACGGTCCCGGCGACGTTAGCGACCCTGCCCCTGACCGCGCTTCGCCTCTGCGGCAACCCGCTCGCCGGCGCGCCGTGCGGCCTCGCGGACCGCTTCACGGAGCGGTGCCGCGCCGCGGGCCGCGGCCTCCCGGCCCTGGCGGAGACGCTGCTCGCGGGGCCGCGCTGGCGCGTCATCGCCGCCGGCGCCGACGCGGCGGCGGCGGCGTGGCTCGACGGGTGTCGGCGCGAGTGCAAGCCGGGGTCCTTCCCACTGGACGACGGCGTCGCCGCGCCGGCGACGCTCAAGGCCCTGCTGTCGCTGGGCCTGCACGCGGGCCGGTGCGTCGACGCGCGCGACTTTGTGTATCTAGCGCGGGACGACCGCACGGGCCGCTTCATCTGCGACCCGACGCCGCGGCGCGCGCGGGCCCGCGGTGACCCGGCCCAGGACGGCACCTGCGTGAACGCGGTGCGCCTGGCGGAGGATGTAAAGGAGGCCCCGGACCCCGCGAAGCTCGGGAAGGGGCGCAAAACGTTGGAGGAAGCCTGTGTCAAACGCTTCGCCTACAACCACCGGACGCGCTGGGCCAGCGTGTCGCACTTCCGCTTCGACCCGCCGGTGAGCGAACAGTGCGGCGTCTTAGATGACTTGGCGGGGCGCATCATTCGACTGGACGCCGCGCTGCGCGAGAAGGACGCGGCGGTGTGCTTCGTGTTCCGGGACGGGCCGCGGGGCACGTGCGGGTCCTCCATGAACTGCCCCCTGACGGGGGATTCGTTGGACGAGGACGCGCGGGAGGATCTGGTGACGTGCTGCGAGCTCCTCAAGAAGCGGTACCCGCGGGCGAAGACGCTCATCGTGCACCTAGCCACGGACCCGCCGGACGCGGCAATAGGGCACCCGTCCCTGTTCTCCGTGGATGCTACCCTTGTGGACGACGGCGACGCGGGCCTGCTGGAGTTCTGCCTCTTCGGGGCGAGCGTCGGAATTGCGGACGAGGACCTCGAGGTCCCCGACGACCTCGCCGACGACGCCTCCCGCGCGCGGGAGCTGTCGGAGCGGCAGCGGCTGGTTGCTGTTGAGCAGGAGTAAGGAGCACAATTGTTAAATTTCGCTACGCGGTGCTTAATGTTGCTAGCCCCACTAGTACGGACCCGAGCGCACTCCACTCTAGTTTATTTACCACTCGATAAGCTGTGGTGTGTGACCCGGCCCAGCGACCCGAAAACCCGAACTTTATTGGGGAACAAGCAAAGCAGGTTATGAAACTGCATCTCATGCTCTGAGCTCAAAGAAGTAATCTCTTTTGCGACCCGTCCACTCTTCCGTCCATTATTCGTTCAACGACTCTACACGCACCTACAAGACCAACACGATGGAACAGCGCCCGCCCGACGCCCACCTGCAATTTAACACCTCCTCCATGGCCCGCAAGAACCCGGCCTTGCAGTCGTTGTAGACGTCCGGTGCGCCAGGCGCACGTCCCAACCTGCACATGCCCAAGGGCGTGACCACGGCCTTCCAGCTCCCGGGCACGCCGCCGTCCATGCGGGAGCCGGACTCGCCGTACCCGAACTTAAAAGATCATATCCAAATTTAAAAGATCTCCGCCCCCACCGAAATCATACCCGAACCTAAAAGATCATATCCAAATTTAAAACATCTTCGCTCGGCGAAGCCCCGAGGAGAGACCTGGAGCGTAGCGGAGGTCTCTCCGAGGAAAAATATATGAAAATTTTGAGGGCGTCCTTTTCGAAATTGAGCCGTAGGCGATTGATTTCTAAAATGACCCCTGAACGTTTTCATATATTTTTTTGAAGCTCCCCGACGACGGCGATAAGAACGCCAAGAACTACGGGGCCGTGTCGTCGGCGGTGGTCGAGCTTTTGTTAGCGCGCGGCGCGGGGCCGAACGTGTGCGATGAGGAGGGCCATTCGCCGCTCTACCACGCGGGCTACCAGAAGCGCATGGGCAACGTCATCCGCAAGGCCGGCGGATTCCGCTCCAACATCGAGACGTAAACTGGCCCCTCCGCCCTGGGTAAGACGACGTAGTTATACAAACACGCCTCCTTAAGATCCAGAGACGAACTCCTGGGCATACATTTCCTCGACGGGGCACTCCGTCGCCGAGGCGAATTCCTCCTGCAGAATGGCGCGGCGCCAGTTCTCCTCGTCGTCGACGAAGAGCAGGTCGTCCAGGGGCGGGAGCGGCTCCAAGGGCGAGACGAACGCGCGCGGCATCGAGCCCGCGAGGCCGACGGCCTTCTGTTGGAATTCCAGCGCCTCCTCTGATACGCGCTCGATGGCCCGGATCACCGAGGCTAGCGCGGCCGCCCTGGCGGGGGACGGTCGACACGTTACCAGTTGGGCCAACGCCGCCCTCCGCAGCTGCGCGAGCCACCACTCCACCCCATACGTATAGCGCAACTCGGCGCCAGCGGGAATCGGTCTGGTGGCAACCGCGAAGACCCGGGGAACAGGGTCGCAAGACTCGTCGGACTCGCACATCTCCGCCTGGCACAGCGCCACGTTATTCCGCGTCTCGATGCGCGCGATGTACGCGCGCACGACCCGCTCAATCCTTTCAACGTCCGCCGCCAGCGGAACCCGGGAGTTCACCGACGTCAGCATGAGCCCGTTCACGTCCTCGGCGCCGATCACGCCGCCGGCGCGGATCTTGGCCGAAGCGATCGGTTTGTCGGGCGTCGAGCGCGGCATTTTCAGTGCCGTGTGGTCGTTGATCAGTTGTGCCACCCCTTCTTCGGGGCAGGCCCCTTGGGCCGGCACCTTGCCCAGCAGGATTAAGTCCGCCGCGCCGGCCCGGGCAATACACGCCGCCGTCGGCTCGTCGACGTCGCAGTACTCGTCCTTCGTGAACGAGTCCATCACGGTCCCGCCCCGCGCGGCGCCGCCGGCGTCCGTGACGGCCGTGCCCGCGAGACCGATCTCGTAGCGCTGCGAGTACTTGCGCCAGTCCTCGCCGTAGAAGCGTTGCTGGAGTTCCAGTTCGTCGCAGCGCGTCGCGGGCGCGGGTGCTAAGCACCCGACGTACTCGGTTATCGTGGTTCCCGCAGCTATCCGGTCCTTGGCAAACACACCGAGCCCTGCGCCGGGCGAGCCGTCGACCCGCACCAACGGCTCCGTCTGCGCCTCGTAGGCCTCGACGTCTGCCCGCCAGTGCGCGTAGCGATCATCTAGATAAGTTGAACCCTCGGCGGCGTGCACGAGGCGGCTTCTCCTCGACGTCGGCGTATTTTGGAGCCCTAACGTCGTCGCACATGCCGTCAAAGCGAGTGCTCTGCGGATCATCGTCCTCTACTCACGCTCTGTCTTCCTCTGCGCTGTTCTGCTCCCAAGATGCGTTCTGCCTCCAGGATGCGCTCTCTGTGGCGGCAGGAATGTCAACGAGAAGCCTCAACAACAGTTAGCCCGTCGTTGAGCCCGCGGGAGGAGAGCGATAACTAAGCCGCTGTAGGTAGTGCCAGGGCAGGGGCAGAAGGGCAAAGAGCTGCAGATTTTACTTCATAAAACCCGTGCGTAAAACCCGTAGGTAAAACCCGTGCTTAAAACCCGTGAGGCCAAGCAAAAAACTGAAACAAAACCAACAAAACCAAGCCAGGCAACGGATAACGGCTGCTCAGAGACAAGGTTCGCATCGGCATCGGTTGGTATAGCTAGCAGCACCGCAAAAAATGGCCGCTCAAGTGAACCAGCAGCCGCGGGAGCGTCCCGTCGATGCGCCAACCCCTGCGGGCACCGAGCCGGGCCAAGCCCGGTACTACAAGCGCGTGCAAGTCGGGAATGTGTTGGTCAGAGATTACGGCGCCGGCGCGGGCACGCCGGCCGGCCGCATCCTTGCGAAAACGCTGCTGCGGCGCTACGGCGCTCGCATCAAAGGCAAGCGCGTCGTCGAGCTCGGCGCCCAGGCCGGCGCGCCGGGCCTGACGGCGGCGAAGCTGGGCGCCGCGTGGACCACATTCGTCTCGGACGACCCCAAGGCCTCGAACGCGCTGCGCGTCGAGAGTGTCAAGAACGGTGTGTCGCGGACCACGAAGAGCGTCTGCACGGACTGGCTCGAGGACGACCTGAATCACGAGGTCGCGGCGGACCCGACGGACGTGTTGGTCGCGGCCAACGCGCTTCACTCGCCGCGCGAGAGCGACCGCCTCGCCCACGTGTTGACCGCCTACGCCGCCGCGTCGCCGCACTTGGTCGCCGTCGTTGCGTCGCCGCGCTGCAGGTCCGGCGTCGAGGCCAAAGGGCTTCAAATTCTGGAGGCGCGGGGCTGGACGTATACGGTGGTCGACATCCACGCGGATGACTCCGAGCCGACGCCGCCCGGCCACGCGCTCGCCGTGTTCGAGTTCACGCGGAGAACAAGCGCTACGCCAAAGCGCGGGCGCGACGGTCCGAGCGACCTGCGACCGCGCGACGAGACGGCCGTGAGCTAGCTTATAAATTGTATATGTTACGAAGGAAACAGCTCCGGCGACACGCAGTCCCCGACGGGCAGCGCCTTCCGGAGCCCCTCCTCGTCCGTGCTCACCGTCCAGATGATGACGCCCGTCTGGTCGGCCTTGCTCTTGAACGGAATCATGAGGTCCCACATGATCTCGGCCGGATTCTTCACAGGCAGGTGTATGAGCGTTTCGCAGTTCTCCAGCTCGATCACGTGCGCGAACGAGGCCCAGCTCGTCACCATGCCGAAGCTCACCTTGCCCGCGCAGCAACACCCGGGGAACCGCCGCGTCGTCGTCGCGTACGGGGCCGTCGTGTACATGGCCCGGAGGGACGCGGGGCTCTCGAACACGCCCTTGTCAAGAACGAGGGCCGTCGCGTAATTGCCCGCCAGGTCGGTGCCGACGCCCTCCAACCGACCTCGGCAGTCCATGCCCATCATACCGATCGTCGTTTTGCACGCAGTAAAGAAGCCAGAAGTTAAAATATCATTGGTGCTCACGAAACCGCTCTCCGCGCGCTGCCCGTCGACCTCGACCGCGACCTCGCCGGCCGGCCCCGCGCCCGCCACCTTGGCCGCGGCGACGCGGTCCGGGTCGAGCGCGAAGGCGTAACAGCGCGCCCGTTTCCCGCACCCGAGCATGAGCGGGAGATAATGGCACATGGCGCTCGGCGAATCCACCCACGCGAGCGCGTCCCGATTACACCGGTCCCGCATCGCTTCGCCGAAGGAATGAACCCGTGCGATGGGCAGCGCGCGTATATCGGCGCCGGGAGCTAGCATTTTTAGGACGTCGTAGTACGTCCGGCCGTCGCCGACGGAGTGCGAGAGCGAGAAGATGAGGGCGAACGTGCCCGGCTCCGTCGACTCGGCGATCGTGAGCTTGCACACCGGCTCCGGGGAGTTCACGAGGCTGTACCCTTTGCTCACAATGGCGCGGTTCGACTTGTAGAGCAATTTGCATATCGTTTCGTAACCCTGGGCCGGCGCCGGCACGATAAGGCGGTGGTCGAACAGGGGGGAGATGTCGTCCTCACAAATGTGGGACGGGTACCGTAACCGCTTGCCCGTGCTCGCGGAGCTGAAGAACGCGTCCTGCTGCTCCTTCTCGATCAGGCGCCCGGCCAGCCACGGGTTCTGCTGCACGACTTTAAAAAGCTGCGTCCTCAAGGCCATGCGCAGCGCCAGCTGCGAGACCTTGCCCTTGTAAAACGTTATCGTGGTGATGCCGCCCTCGTACAGGAGGCCGCCCGCCTCGTCCTTGAGGAGCGGCACTTCCTTGTGGGCCGTCTTGTGGGGGCTGATCCTCGCGTGCAGCTCCCCGAAAGTCTGGAGGGGCTGCACCATGGCGTCCGCTCACCGCGTGCTCGTCTCTGTGAGGGCCCCACAACGCAGCTTATAGTACAGGGCAGCTTTCAAGTCTGGGGGGCAGCCCTGCGGCAAGTTCTTCACGTTCGTTCCACACGCGCGTATTCGACGGCGACAGCCGCCCTCCGCACGTCGGTCACGCGCGTTCACAACAACCCAATGGCAGTGCGAGTTTTGCTGGACGCTGGGGCGGGTCTGGAATTCTACTAGCGCTAGTAGCGGGGGATACAGCCGAGGCATGAAGTAGGAGAAGGCACGGATAAAATGAAGAAGGGACAGACTTCATATTAATTAGGTAGTAAAATGCCACAAAAAACAAATCAACACCACAAACAACTACTGAGCGAACGCCAAAAACGCCAGTGCCTCCTCGCCACCCATACCGCCGCCGCCGCGCCGCCCGCGGAAGGCCGCGGCGTCGTCCAGGAAATCGGCACGCGCATAGTCGCGCCGTTCCTCCGCCGTGAAGAGGGCCTCGTAGGCGTCTTCCAGCGACAAGGCGTTGGCAAATGAGACCCGCAGAGCCGCCCGGCGCGCCTCATTCACGAGCGGCCGCGCCGCGAAGAAGGCATCCTGGACGCCGCGGCAGTGCGCCGTCATCGCGGCGAGGTCCGCGGCGCACTCCCGCTTCTGGAGACACAGGACGGCGACGGGCGCGTCGCCCCGCGCGACGCTTTCGCGCGTGACCGGCAGGAAGAGCGGCGCCGCGAGCGCCTCCACGAAGTCCGGCGGATACAGCGAACAGATCATGTACCGGCCGCCGGCCGCGAGGCTCCGGAAGGCGCACACCAACAGCCCCGCAGCACAATCTTCCGCAAGCGTCGCGTCGAGGGACGACTTGTCGAAGGCCACGTCGTACGGCGCGCCCGGGGCCGCCGCTCCGGCCGACCAGTCATGGACTTCAAATGCGACGCCGTCGCTGCGGAACTTGGGGTCCCGGTCGACGCCCACGACGCGCCCGAAGCGGGCGGCGAGGCGCCGCGCGAGGTGCGACGTCCCGCAGCCGAGGTCGACCGCGCTCAAGCTCGAGGCGTCACCGTCGAGGAGGCGTGCCAGTAACGGTTCGCACTGAGACCATTCCACAAGCCACTCGAAGGGCGCCTCTCGCACGACCGGCGCCGAGATTCGCACCTTGGGCTTCACGAGGGCGCCCGGGCAACACAGAGCGCTGCCGTCGTCCGTCGCGCCCATCGCGCGGTAGCGTCTCAGGAGATCCTCGGCGTCCGGGTCCACAGAACCACAGACGCGCGGCAGCCCGAGCTCCATCGCGCGCCGCCGCGTCGCTTCCTGGAGCCGGCCGCCGATGCCCCTCCTTCTCATGTTTGGTGCGACGGCGAGCGCGGATAATTGTAAAGAGTCGGAATACGGTATCAAGAGCGCCATGCCGGCGAGCGACGACTCGTGCCACGCCAGCAGCCATTCGCACGCGCTCAGGTCGTGCCACGGGCCGGCGAGCGCCGATAGCAAGTCGCCGTCGGCGGGCACGGCGCCCGGAAAGCAAGCTGTGGCTAGCGCCCGCAGCGCTTCGGCGTGCTGAGACGCGTCTGCTGATGAGAGCCATACGATCTCTCCTATGGCTGGGCTGTCTAGGTTGCCCGCCATTTGTTAGTCGCCGCTCTTCTCCAGATATAAGCTCTCAGAGCGCACAGCCGTGCTCGGAGCGCTGTTTTTCGAGCTATGCCCGTCGAGGGGGGGGTCCGTCAGTAAACCTCACAACCGCTGTGGTGCTAAGGGACCCGCAGTGCTGCGTGCAAGTCGATTTTGCTGCAAGCAAAACCCGCGACGCTACGGGTTTTACAGCTCAGCCGAGTCTGCGCCAAGCCTCAGCGTGCCTGCTGCACACTTAAGTGTGCCACAGCCCCCATTGCAATCCTGCTGGCGCACGCGCACCACAATGGCAGATGAAGAGCAAAATTACCCAGCAGGCGTGAGCGATGCCCGATTGGCCGCGTGCCAGCAGGACGTCTTGAAAATGGTCGAGCTGGCCGCCCAGGTCGCGGAGGGCCTCGCGGCGAACGTGGACCCCGAGGGCGCGCCGGAAACGAACGCGGTCCGGGAGGACGCGGCCACGTTTTTGCAGCTGGCGGACGGCGTGCAGGACACGATGAACCAATCGAAATGGCCGGTGGAGCGCGAGTACGCGCGGTCGGCGGAGAACCTGCTGCTGAAGCGGCACCTGGACGAGATGGTCGAGGGCGCGCAGGACGAGCTCGGCGCCGCGCTGCGGGTGCACCTCGTGTCGGCGCTGCGCGACCAGGAGCAGCACGCGGCGCAGCCGCCGCGGGAGGGCGACGAGGACGAGGAGGCGCAGCTGTGCCGCGCGCTCGAGCTCGTGCGCGAGTGCGAGGAGACGGCCGAGGCGGCGGGCGTGCGGATCCCGCAGGAGGCGATTTCCGCGGCGCCGGTCGCGGTGGTGGCCGCGCCCGCGCCCGCGGCTCCGGTTCTGGCTCCGGCGCCGCCCGCGCCTGCGGCACCAATTGCGCCGCCGCCCGCGCCGCCGCCCGCACCAGCGCCGATGGACGTCGACGCCCCACCCCCTCCGAGGTTGTTGACGAATTGGGACATCAACAAATTGACGGTGCCGAGATTGAAAGCCGCGTTGACGGAGCGCGGCCTCGACACAACGGGCTTGAAATCCGTGCTCAAGAAGCGGCTCCTCGACGCCATTACACAGGCTATGTTAAATGACACATGAATTTATACTTCTCCGTGAACCGGTCTATATTCCGCGACTTGGAGTCGCAGAAACTCGTTGTCGCGCAGGAGCTTGCGGAGCGGCTCGCTGGCGTTCTGGCGCCGGTCGACGGCGTTCTGCACACGCCTTCGCCCCGTGTCCAGGCCCCACGAGGCGCTCGTCGTGCGGTGCGAGCCCGCGACGCCGCCGCCCGGCATGTTGCCGACCTTGCGGCCGTAGCTCTCGAGCTCGTCCAATAATTTTGCTTGCACCCGTAGGAGCCGCGCGGCCTCGTCCTCGACCCAGGTCTTCGTGGCGAGGTCCGCCGCCTGCTTGAGCGTGAGGCGCCGGCCGAGCACCTCGAGCGCGGCGCCGACATACAGATCAAAAGGTTCGATCGGGCCGTGCTTGCCCTCGAGGTGCGACAGGCGGTAGAGCGTGGCCGTCTTCTTGTCGAGGCCCAGGGTCACGGAGCCGTCCGTCGTGTCGTAGCTCAGCTTGAGGTCGCGGCGCACACTTTTGCCGGCGGTGGTCTCGTGCCACCAGCTGAGAAAATTGAGCGCCCGCGGCGGCGGGATGGGGTCGAAGCCCTTGGCCGCCGGGCCCAGCGAGCTGCCCATCGTCGACATCGCTGCGACGGCGCGCAGGAGCTCCCAGTCTGTGCTGCAGCTGAATGGGTTGTGTCACCCGCGTTCGGCGCCCCGCGGGCTGCCCTTCGACGATGGCCCACGCCTGGACGCGTGAGCGGTGTGGACGACGACGGCTTTTTGCTCGAGCGGCTTACTTTGTGCCGCGGAGATGCGCCTTTTAACAGCGCCGGCCGCAGCGGACCCCGCACGATTTACCTGATCCTACGGAATGTGCGCTGAGGTGTCCTTCGAAAGCCAGCCTCGCTTCTCGATCGTCGAGGCCTCTGTGCCTTCCGCGTGAAAAACTTGGTTTTGTTGGCGCTCAGCGGCTGCCCGCCTCGCGCCCGCGCCCCGGTGGTCTACCCACCGACTGCCACATCTGCAGCATGGAAGCTGGTACTCGACGCACGAGGCCAGTCGCCGCGACGAATGGCTGTCGATGGTGGCTCCTCTTCTCTCTCACCAGCATACCTCTGGCAGCCGCCGGGGTCGTGGAGGGCGCGTGCCCGCCCTGCCGCTGGCCGCCCTGGCCGAACCGGCCGTGCTACTGCTCTCCGCCGGCGAACTCGCAGAACCCGGTCGACAAGCCCGGCACGTGCGATCCGCGGAAGAAGTCCTGCATCGCTGGGGAGCGAAAGGATGGAAAGCCAAGGAAGAGAAGGCCCATCGTAGACCCCAATGATCCGTGGAAAAAGGCGCCGCCGCCCGGCTTCCGCAAACCGCTCATCGTGACGGGCGCGGACGCGCTCGGGCCCGTGGTGCGCGAGATTTTTCTGCCGCTGTTCCTCGCTACAATCTTTCTCTTTCACATAATCGGCCCCTTCACGTTGCTCCAGAAAATCAAGTCGAAATGCAACGACCTGCGGGGTAAGCCTCCGGGGACGAAGAAGGAGGATCACCTCGCGAAGGGCGCGTTAATTCAGTACAAAACTCTGCTGAGTCAGCGAAAATGGGCGCCTGTCTGGCTGATCGGCCCGCTGCCGCCGTCGATTGTAGGCTGGCTGCTGATGTTCGTCGGTCAAATCTACTTCTTCGCCACCTACGAGATGAGCACGGATAACAAATGCTTTCCGGTCAAAATGGGCCTGCTGGTCGCAATCTGTGTGGCGCATCTATTTGTAGCTACGTTTTTCTGGAGTTATTGCGGTTATAGATATGATTTCACCTTCAGATTGCGCGGTATGATGTGGCGGTCGTGGAGGAACAAGAAGATCAGTATCAATATAACGAGGGAATATCCGTCGCTTGGCCATCTCGTCGCGCACTACTTAGACCTCTATATTCTAACCCTGGCCGGCAATGCATACTTTTCGCTGCAACTCATAAGCGAGCATGAGAAGGGCCCCTGCGAGAAGTACGGCCTACTATCCTTCTGTTGGTTCATTGTTGTACTGACCTGGATCGTGTTCGGGTGCGTGACCAATGAGATCATCAAACTGACGGCGTCAAGTTACGGAATTGGAACGTACGGTAACCCGGAGGAGGAGACGTGCGAGTCCTTACAAAAGAAGCGCGCCGATCGCTTAGCAGGAGGGGGCGAGGACTCCGATAGCGAGGAAGACGAGAATCACTGGAGTAAATGGCCTATCGAGCAGCAGCCCGATGCGGAAGAGCCGCTCGGGTACCAGGCGGTGAGAATCCAGTTCGTACAATTCGGAGACATGGATAACGTTGAAGCTGATCAGCTTGTAGAAGTGCTCAAGTACCTGCGGCTTCGCCTTGAAGTACCACAAATAGAAGCGGCGAAGGAGGAACTGGTCATCGACAATTTGGTGACGTTCGACATGTTCTACGAGTGGTACGAGGCGTACTACGAGAAAAAGATGTACCCTAATGGACGGTATCCCGGCGACGAGGAAGAGGAAACGTAATAAACACATGTACTATAATTAAGCAGGGGCGGGGGCGGGCGCCGGGGCGGGTGCCGGGGCGTCGCACACAACCGCTTCTACTTCGGCGGGAAACGTCGCCCCGGCCCAGCCGAGCCGGCCGATGATTGCCTTCCGGCGGTCCTTCTCCGCGAACAACGGCACCAAGACATCTTCATGAAAATCCTCGGGTTCCGAACAACAACGCGAGAAGAGGTGGACGACCAAGTCCCCTAATGCTTTCTCCACCAGAGGTGGAGGTCGGCCGTCGTCGACGACCTCTGAGCCTAACACTGAGCCCTGTGGCGTCAACATGGTTCCACGCACCGCGGCTTGGGTATGCGCTAACGAGCTACGTCGCTCCTCTGGGGGCGCATCTGGCGCCGACGGCGTCGACGCGCGGCCTCCGGCAAGAGCAGCCATTCTTTCCATCTTGAGCCTTTCTTGCTCCCGCAATTCTGCTTGCTGCTCCCTTTGAGCAGCAGCTAGCCGAAGATTCTTCGCGTGATCGAGTCCCCAAGCGCGCGTGATGAACGTCTCGATAACTGTACAAATTTGCACACACGTAAACGTTTCTGTTGTCGTCGCCTCGCGCACAGCAGAAACAACCGCCGAAGCATCGAGTTCATCAGGTGGCGGCGCCTCGCAGTCCTCGTAAGGCGTCCAGATGGCGCGTTCGTATGGCGAGTACCGTGATGTCCTCGCGTGTGTAGGTAGCCCGCGCACATATACGTCGTAGTAGTAAACAACTGCTTCGCTCCGGATACCCTCTAGTCGCCGTGGCGTAGCCGTGGTTGCTGCCTCGGTCCTCCTCACTCTTAAAGTGGCGCGGACGTCGTCAGGTCCCACGTCCACATTCAGGCGGTCGACAAGCGCTCGCGCGACGCCAACGACCGCGTGCCGCGCGGGATTTGTCTTCGGCCGCCCGCTGGCATCAAGCGGCACACGGAGCTCTACGAACGTCTCCGTGGGTGGTCTCTCGCCACGCGCCGCGCGAGCCGTGGCCCGAGCAAACGCGGCCCTCACCGCAGCTTGGAGACGGCAGACCCGGGCGATGTCGTCGAGCGGTCGTGCAGCCCTTTTCTTGGCCGCCACTGGTGCGGGCGCGACGGCCTCAGTAGTTCTCCGCCGCCAGGCGAGGGCTGCCTGGACGTTTGGATGGCAGACGCGCACGCGGACGTCGCAGGTCGTTCGCGTCACGTGAAGAGTCGTTTTAAACTCGCCGACTTCGAAGTCGCAGCGCAGCACCGCCAGGCCGCGGTCTACGTCTGCCGTGAGCGCTGCCAAGGCGTCCTCAGGGATTGCGACGTCGCGCGCGACAAGCCAATCAACAAGGTTTTCCTCGGCGGAATAGCGACCAGCGAGCCGCTTTGCCTCGTGATACGACGGCGATGTCGCGAAGCGGCCCGCGAAGCGGCTCGGTGACGGCGCAGGGGCTCCGACGCACTCAAGTGCCAGCGCTGGGGCCTCGACTACTGACGGTCGCTTTGTTGCCTCGAGGAAGAGGTGGTCTGGTAAGAGCCTCGCGAGGCGTGGCGATGCGGCAATTACCGCTGCGTCCAAGGGCATGCCGCACGCGTGTAGCAAGGTCGCGACGCGGGCGTCCGGCGCCGCCGTGCCGGCAGCAGACGGTGCCACGTAGTCAAACGTGACATGGCGGCCCTTCTTTTGCTCGGCGACGCCCTCTCCCAACCCACCGAAGCTTCTGGCCAGCGCGTCGAGGGTACCGACGTCGGCCGGCTTGCCGTCGACAGTGACCGCGGCATAGCCACGTGGACTTGAGCCGAGCCGCTCCTCTTGCGCCGCCGCGCTCGCGTTTTCCGCGCTCGCGCTCTCCTCCGCATCAAGGTCGCAACTTGCGCTGAGTATCTCCTCTCGCGCCGCGGCGGACGCCGCTTCCTCGGCAACCAGCCGGTATAGGGCCGCGCGGTCGACACGCCGGTGCACGTCAAGCAGGTGTCGTCCCGACAGCGCGCCGGTGAAGATGTTGTAAGCCCCACCTAACATGCGACGTAGTGTAGCAGCCTGATCATTCGACAAGTTTCGATCGACCAACGCCGGCACCGCCTCAGAATCGATCGCTCGCTCCGCTACAGCAGCGACGGCGTCCAAAATCTCGCCACTGGTCAAAGGCTTCGAACTCCCGTTGATGCGGTCGATGAGCTCCTGGCCCTGGTGGCACGAGATCGCCGTGTCGCCTAACGCAATGCGTAATAATGCCGCGCGGTCGTCGCGCTGGGACGTCACGATCAGTCGCGCCACGGCTAATAAGCCAGAGGCGTTGAGCGCGCCTAGCGACGGCGCGGGACTGGCGGTGACCATCACAACTTCCAGCGTCGTGCGCGGCCGCGGCGCCCACGCCTTGCCAGTGGCATCGTCGATCAAGCGCCGCGCGAGTGCGTGGCGCCGGGCGTCCGCAGCCGTCGCCGTCGCCGTATCGGCATCCAAGGCGAAGCGCGGCCGGCCGCGCGGTGGGCGCACGTCCCCAGCCGCAACAAACGCCGCACGATTCGAATTCGTCGCGCGCACGGCCGCGGTCTCGCGCGCGGTGCGAGTTGATCGAAACGTGTGGAAGCGCCTTTGCAGTATAATGGACGCCCTGAATTCCGGCGAAAACGGATTGAGCGCCGCGCGCGCCAGTACTGTGGCGCTGGCGTCGGTATCTCGGCGCTTCATGCTCTCCGACGACTTGACGCCGGCCAAGCCAGCTAGACCGCCCTCGAGAAAATCTCGGAATTCGTCAGGCCCGACCGTGCCGCCCCCGTCCCGATCCAGCGTCTCCGCCAGCCAGGAGATGTCGTCCTTAGAGATACCTCCTTTACCGTCAGATGATATATCAAACTCCTCCCGCGCCAACGCAAGGAACGCGTCGGCTTCGAGACCGCCCCCGCCCTTGTCGCGGGCCGTGAAGAGATCGTCCAGAGGCGCACTGGTCCGCGCCGCGGCCGCGGCGAAGCGCTGCTGCAACCGGTCGGCGGTAGCCCCGTCCATGGGTTTGCGCTTTTGCTTCGGCTGCGAGAGGGTTAGGACGCCGGCGACCTCGGGCGCCGTCAGGTTGATCGCTTTGCGAGACTTGCGGTCTGGTATGTTCAACGCCCCGCCGCCCGCCTCCGCCGTCCGTGCGATGAGAGCTAGGATCGCCTCCTGGCGGCGCTGCGCCGCGTTGGTCGGTTCGTCGTCGTGGGGGTCCGAGTGCTCAATCAGCTTCTCGATGCGCGCACCGGGTCTCAGGGACGCCACCCACAGGAGTTGCTTCGCGACCATCCAGTCGTACGGATGATCCATGTCGAGGTCGTAGACGCCCGCGGGCCTGCTGGCGTCGAAGACGGAGCTCGCGAGCGAGAGATTGACGTTCTCGAGCCTGATGGCGCGGTTCGCGCGGCGGCTCGCGTGCAAGGCGGCGCAGACGGCGCGCGCGCCGGCCGCGCCCAGCGGGTTGCCGCACAGGTCCACGTGGGCGAGGGCCCAGTTGTCCTTGAGTGCTTCGCCCAGGACCATGCCGGCCCTGGGGCCGAGGCCCGCGTTCGCGAGCAGGAGCTTTTCGAGCGCGCCGTGGCCGTCGACCGCGCGGCACACGGCCATGCCGCCCTGTTCGCCTAGTGACGTGTCGCTCAAATCCAAATATTTGAGGCACCGGTTCCAGGCGAGACCCAGACCGATTGCTACGCCCGCCGCCGCACCGAGGGCACACTTCCCGAGATCGAGTTTCAACAATGTGGCGTTTTCAATCAGCGCCACGCCGATGGCCGCGCCGCCCCTATAATATTCGTCGGCTTCGTCCCCGCCCTCGCTGACCCCTTCCTGGTCGCCTTGCCACTGGTGCAGGGCCGAGTCGCCCTTGGAGACGGCGTTGCCCCGCAGCGATAACTCAACGAGCTCGTCGTCGCCGCGACCGACGGCCCACATCAGGGCGCCGCAGCCCTCCGCGTCCAGCGAGCAGTTGTTCAACCGTAACCGTTTCAACTGGCACTCGTCCACGTATTCGGCGAGCGCCCGCGCCGTTTCTATCGGTATAAGATTACCGGACAGGTCGAGCTCTTCCAACCGCGGCGCCTTGTAGACCGCCTTCAGCACCGCGTCGTGCCCGCTTACTGACAGCCGATTGTGGGCCAGTTTCAAGCTGGTAAGCTGCAGCGTCGGCACCAAACTGTCGCAGAAGGCCTTGACCAGGTCGTCGCCCAGGCCGCGCTGGGAGAGGTCGATGTGATGCGGGCTGTGGGCCAGGCTCGCGAAAATCGGCTCCGACAGGCAGCCCGGCAGCGTGTCGCATGTACGTGCGAACACGTGCCTAGGGGAGTTCCACGCGCCATACGTGGCCGGGCCGCTCCCGATGGATGCGTCGTCTCGCTCGGCCAGCCGCTGCATGAGCTGAGCGTCACGCGCGGCCGCGGCGTCTAACGTGGCGACGCGCCGCCGCATGCTGTTGACCATGCCGTGGTATCTGCTTTTCGCAAGACCCCCGGCGTAGTCCTTGACCTTGCGACCGTCGGCGTGGCACTCTGAGATTACGTCGCCGGGCACCGACTGTTGCACGGACGCCACCGACGGCGCCGGCGTCTCCGCTCTGTCCGCGCCCGGGATGGGCGTCTTTAGGTCCGTGTAGCCCAGAAACGTCTTGCGCCGCCTCAGGACGTCGCGCGCGTTGTGGCGCGGGTGCCGCTCGTCGAGATCGGTCGCACTATAGCGCTTGAACGTCTTTTGCCGCCCGTTAAATAATGCATCGGCATCGAGCATGTCTTGGTAAAATTCAAAGTAGCGTCGTTTTTCGTCCTCCTCCCGGGGCGTGCTCTGGGGCGCCGGTACGGCCGTCTCGGGCTGGCGCGGGAGCGGCCGCGCGCGGGTTATCCGCCTCCGTAACGATGCGTCGGCGGTGCGCGGGCGCACGCGCAGCCGCTGAACCGTGTGGCGCGCCGCCGGGGGCTTCGCGTGGATTTCTACGCCGCGGGGCACGAACCGTCGCTCCGAGAAGGGCCTCGTCGCCGACAGGGGCGTGCCGCCGTCGGCGCTCGGCCGCGTGGCGCCCGCGGACCGCGGCCGCGACGGCGGCGCCGGCGACCGCGGCGGCGCAAACGGCGCGCGCCTTCCTGCGGCGGACCGCGGCCGCGTTGCCATTGCTTGTGGTCTCGTGGCGCCTGCGGACCGCGGCCTCGCGGCAGATCGTAGTCGCGACTGCGGGGTTGCCGCCGGTGACGTGATGCCCGGCTCCCCGGCCGCGACGCGCTCGATCCTCGCCGAAACGCGGCGTCGCACCGCCCGCATCGCGTCCGTCGTCGGGAGCTCGTCCAGCATCGCGCACATGTACTTCGTCGTGAGTTGGTCCGCGAAGCGCTCCCGCGCTCGGGGCGCGGCGCCCGCGTTCCGCGCGAGCCAGGCGTCGACCTCGGCGCCGAAGTCCCGTTCCACGGTGGCCTCGACTGGCGGCGCCTCGAACCTGGGGGGCCGCTCCGCGTTCCATGAGACGGTCTTCGACGGCGTCTCCGTGCGCTCCCGGAGCATGTCGAACCAGGCGGCCTCGCCGCGCCCCTCGCAGGTCGAGCACACCGTCGACTCGCCGTCGAGCACGGAGTCATCCTCGCGCCGGAACTTGCCGACGGCACGCCGGTGCGCGGCGGATCGTGGCCGCATCGGCGCGAAGGGGATCACGCGCGCCGGTCGCGTCGGCGGCGTCGCGGGCGCCGGGAGCGGGAAGCGCTTGGCTCGCTTGGCGCTGTTTTTCTCGACGGCGCGCATCCGCAGCCAGCGCAGCGGGGCTGATTGCGAGGGTGGGACGCAGCCATCGAGGGCGTAGTCCTCCATCAGTATGCTTGGGCTGCCTCCTCAGGACTGCATTTGTGTCACGGCACAGGACTAGTCGCAGCTGCGCAGGACTGCATTTGTGTTCTTAATAGCCGTGTTGTGCAGCTTAGGGCTGCAGTTGTGTCGGCTTGCACGGCAAGCCGGAGAGCACAAGCGCTGCATGCCAAGGAGCCAAAGGAGCGCTGTGGTCTAGAGTCCCCCTACCCCTCAAGACTCTCGCAACGACTCGAGATGAGCCCCCTCGTAGGTCTCCCGGTGGAAAAGTACCTCGAAAATGTTTAGTGGTTTTTAGCCGAATTGTTTGATTTAATTTGTACTGTTTGGCTCAAAATGAGCCGCTACGCGGGCCGTCGTCGGCCTTGGCGGCGCTGCGCAGGAGGCATGACGTTCTAAAGATTTGCTGAGCATCGCTGTGCAGTTTTCTCTCACGGCTGTACAACCGCACGCAAAACCATAAACCATGTCCTACGGACAGCTCTACGCCGAGCGCAAGCAAGCAGCAAAAACTGTGGACGCACCAGAGCATGTAGAATGGCTCGACAACGACGCGGAGTCGTCTTCAGACGACTCGGCGCCGCCACCACCGCCGCCGCCACCCCGCCCGCACCGCTCGCGGACGCCGCCGCCGCCGCGCGCGGCACCGCCGCAACCGCAGCCGCCGCCGCGCAGAGCGAAGTCGTCGCCACCGCGCGCCCGGCGGAGGCCACCGCCGCGGCCACCGCCGATGCCGCGCCGCCGGCTGAGCGTGGGCGAGGCATGCCGGCGGCTCGGCGAGCGCGGCTGCGTGCGGCGCGGCCGCCTCGCGCTCGTGGGCGAGCTCTGCACGGACATCGCGGACGTGCCCGCCTTCGCGGCCGCGTGCGAGACGGTCTACCTCTCGAACAACTGCTTCGCCTCGTTACACGGCTTGGAGGCCTTTCGCGACGTTATTCAACTGTCGCTGACGAACAACTGCGTCCTGAACCTGGATCGCCTGGCACCGCTGCGGAGGTTGGAGCGCCTCGAGGTCCTGGCCCTGGAGGGGAACGGCGTTGCGGCGCTGCCGGGCTACCGGAGCCGCTGCCTCGCGACGTGCGCGCCCTCACTCCGGCGGCTGGATGGGCGGGATGTGGCTCCCCAGGAGCGCCGGGACGCCGCGGCCGTGGACCGGCGGGACTGGGCCGTGTGGGACGACCTCCGGCGCCTCGACGCGCGCGCGGCGCGCCTCGACGCGTACGCCGCCCGGAAGCAGGCGCACGGCGAGCTGCGGGCCTGGTTCGCGGCGGCGCGGGGGCCCGGCGGCCCGGAAGGCGTAGACGACGTCGAGCCGCGGGTGCTGTTAGGGCGGTGGCGCGTCGGCGAAGATAAATCGCCCGCGTCGTTCGACGCGGTGGAGACGCTGGCGCGGCGCGCGGGCCTGCGACTCCGCGCGGCGACTGGGCGCCGGCCGTCGGACGCCGAGGTCTTCGCCCGCGTCCACGCGGGGCTGCACCGCGCGTTTGCAGCGGCGCTCGGCCGCTGCGGCGGGCTGGCCAAGGGCCGGCCGGCCCTGGGCCGCGGCCGTATGCCCGTGCGCGCGCTCTGCGCCGCCGCGCAGGCTGAGGCCGCGCACGTGGCGGCGCCCCTGGTCCTGCGCGAGGCGTCATCATCCGGGCCCGCGTCGCTGGTGGAGTCGCTGCCGCCGCAGCAGCTCGAGCCGGTGTCGCCGGACAAGCCCGCCCTCGCGGACTACATCGCGGCCGACCGCGCCGCGCCGCCGTCGCCCGAGCCGGCGGCGGCGCCGCCCCGGCCGCACACGCCGCCGGTCGCCGCGCGGCCGCCGTCGCCCATCTACGACCGGTCGCCGTCGCCGCCGCCGCTCGCGGTCGATCCGGTTGCGGTCTCGGCGGAACCAGCGCGGCCCGCGCCGTCGGTGCCCGCGCGACCAGCGCCGGCGCAAAAGGCGCGGCCGCAGCCGCCGGGCAATCGGTTTTCGCGCTCCCCCGTGCGATCGGCGCCCGCCCCGGCGCCTAAGCGCCGGGCGCCTCCGCGGAAAGCCCCTGCGCGGGCCGCAGTGGCGAACACGGCACCCGCGCGGCCGACGCGTGCCCCGGCGCGGACAAAGCGCGCGCGGTCGCCGCCGCCGGCCCCCGTACCGCCACCAATCGTCGTTGCGCCCGCCGCGCCGCCAGAGCCGAAGCCGGAGCCGGCACCGGCCGTGCCGACGCCGCCGGCGACGCCGACGACGCGGCGGCGGCGGCGCGCCACGGCCCTGGAGACGGAGGAGGCGCTCGCCGCGACGCTGCGGGAGCTGTCGACGCACGTGGCGAGCGTGCTGAGCGTCGACGACGCCCAGAACCGGCAGCTCTGTGGCGAGGCGCCGCCGGGGGCCCCGACGGACGAGCGCATGAGCGAGCTCAAGGGCTACACGCAGCTCCTCAAGAAACGCCTGCGCGCGCTCGAGAAGGCGTCGGGCGCCGAGCGCGCGCGCGCGGACCGGGCGACGTACCTCGTCGACGGCGTCGGGCAGCACCGCGGCGGCCCGCCGCCGGGCCGGGGCGGGGAGCAGGCCGTCCAGGACGCGAATCAGCGCCTCGGCGAGGTCACTGCGGCGCTCACGCGGGCCCAGGCGCGCGCCGGCGACGCCGGGAAGGTCGCCGCGGCGCGCGACGCGGCGCGGCGCGCTGCCATCAAGGCCGACGAGAAGCGGACGCGCGCCGAGCGGGCCTGCGACGCCGCCAAGGCCCAGGGCTGCGACGCGCGGGCCCGGCGCGCCGACGCCGACGCCCAGCTCCTCGCGGCGTCGGAGGAGGCGGCGGCGGCCCGGAGCGACGCGGCGCGCTCCCTGTGGGACGCGGCGGCCTACTCCTCCGACGGCCGGGACTCGTCCGACGACTCGTCGGACGACGACTGCGTCGACCGGGCGTGCCGGGGC
>Ga0114994_10000389_pt1 | contig 29014 bp, 16 predicted proteins | sample ArcticOcean_MG_C_9_FD_87043 | JGI IMG/M metagenome (GOLD analysis project Ga0114994, IMG submission 87043) | Marine microbial communities from western Arctic Ocean - ArcticOcean_MG_CB2_152 | ecosystem: Environmental > Aquatic > Marine > Oceanic | place: Arctic Ocean: Canada Basin | collected...
GTGCGAGCTCCAGAACGGCCGCGCGGCCATGCTCGGCACCTTCGGCGCCATGTGCCACTCGTGCGTCGACTCGTGCGACCACCACTTCTTCTACCCGATCACGCACAACTAAGCGCGGTCGCCGAAGAAGGCCCAAGTTGAACGCTGAAGCGCACCCGCCGGCGGAGTGCCTCTTAACTTATAGTGCTAGTCAACATTAGTCTCGCGTCGACAGCGCAACCAGCGATGTGTGTTGCCGACTTCCAGCCCCTAGGTCGGCGGACGCCGGCCGCCGGTCGACTTGCCGGTCGTCCGAGAGTCTCACTCCTCGATAGCGTTGTTACTGGGCAATAAACTAACCTTACACGGCGAACGACACCGCCGGCTCCGTTTTCCGTCGCGAAGCGGCGAGGGCGTCTTCGCTTGCCCGCGCTTCACCATAACGGCTACGGACGTCTCGCCGGAGCCCGACAAAAAAAGCCACGGGCGGCCATTCGTGCGCGACCCGCACCGCCACCGCCTCCGGCAGCGGCTTGCCTAGCAACCCCTTGGCCTCGTCGAGGCTGAACTGCTTCGACGTGCCGCGGTACGAGTCGCGGACCCCCTTTGACGCGTAGCGCGCGCCGTGCGCCTTGCGTCGGACCGAGAGGATCTCCGAAAACGCCGCGTCCCGGGCCCTCACCGGGACGCGCGCGAAGGCGGCGACGGGCGTTTTTCTCCGCCGCCGCCGCGGCTGGCCCGCGGGGTGCTTCTTCGCGAGGAGCGCCGCGAACTTCGCGTCGGTCCGCAGCCAGGTCTTCTCGTCCTTGGCGATGGCCTGCGTTTGCGTAAGGGTATCGCGGCGACGGCGTCAGATACAAAAGGACGCCGAGTCACGCGCCTCGTCGCGCTGCCTCCGCCGCCGCTTCTCCTGGGCGGCTTGGACAAGTTCCGCTTTCCGCCGGCGCCAGGCCGCGGCACGGGCCCGCGCGTCGCGGATTTCGGGGTCCGGTCCCGACGGCGTCGTCTCCGCGTCCGCCCGGGAGACGTCGGCCTTGGCCCGCACCGCGGCCCGCGCCGCCTCGGCTCGCAGATTCGCTGCGAAGGCCTCGGAAGCGCCCGCTTCGCACGCGTCCCACACGCGCCGCATCGTGGCCTTGCGCGCCCGCGTGCACGATTCGTAGGCCCGGAAGAGCCGCTGGAAGAGCCGGACCGCCCGGAAGTACTTGCGCCGCGCCGTCCGGATGCGGATGGCCCAGGAGGTCTCCCTGCAGAACCTCTGGAGCTTCTTCGCGGCGAAGCGCTTCTGCCATATGCTGCGTACGGGCGAGTGAGCGACGGCGACGATGGCGTAACGATTCACACGGTACCAAACGCCATCGCGACACAAATCGAAGGACACAGGACGCCGGCCACGCACCGCAGGCGGATCGTGACCGCCAGGCTCCGCGCCCTGGCCAAGGTCGCGGCGGCGTAGAGGCGGCGGCGCCGCATTATGCCGCGGTAGAAGCGCGCCAGCGTGCGCTGCGCGGCGTGCGACGTGTGGACGTCCTCGTCCTCCATCTTCCGCAGGATGTACCGGTTCGCGAGCTCCATGGTCGCGCGGCCGATAGTCACCGCCACCAATAACTTCCGGCACCGCTTCTCGCGCGCAAATCGCACCTGCCGCGCGACCAGGCGCGCCGCCTTCGCCCGGGCGCGCTCCTTCTGCAGCTGCTCGCGCTTCGTCCTCACGGCCTCGATGGCCGAGCCCTGGCCCCCCTTCGGACAAAGGTTTGTCGTCTCCCCGAGGGGACTGCGCGCCTCCTGGCCGTCCACCGCAGTGAGGAAGGCGGGCGCCTCGGGCGGCGGCGAGACGCAGGAGACCTCATCAAAATCAGCCGGCCGAATGACCGACGCGTCCTCCGCCTGATCAGCAACGTACTTGGAGACCGAGGGCGGCGCCGGCAGCGCGTCCATGACGCGCCGCACCTTGGCGTCTACCTTCCTGTCTTGCTGCTTCGGCGTCGCGGCCCAGCCGTACTTCTTTCGGGACGCGGGCGACCGGAAGACGGGCGCCCCCGTCGTCGGGTCGAGCGTCAGCGACTTGGGCGGCGGGACGTAGGCCTCCACGTCCTGCCGTTCGCGCACGACGCGGCCGAAGGCGACGCGTTGCTTCGAGACCTTTGGGATCTGCGCCGCGTCGATCTCGATCTCGAGCTCGGCGCCCAGCGGTGCCCGGACCGGGCCGTCGGCGTCGACGTCGTCGACCGCCGGCCGGGTCCACGAGCTAGCGCACGACGTGTCGGCCGGCGACGGCGGCGGCTGGTCCGGTCGGAACCAGGAGCTCGCCGCGGTCGAGGCGGGCGACGGCGGCGGCTGGTCCGCGAAGCGCAGGCGCTTGCTGGAGGTCCGCTCTTGCCGCCGCGACGCTGCCCGCGCCACGACTCCCGCCTCGGGCTGCCAGCCACCCATCCTTCGGTCGCCGTGCGGCGGTCCTGCTACTAAGCTGTACGGCTGCCCGCGCGCGGAAGTGCCGGTGTGGTCGCCACGGGTCCCAAACCGGGCTGGCACTATGTCAACGAGTGAAACTTCCAGGGCACGGGTTTTACTGCCATTTGCCCGTACGTATAAAGCTGTAGCGCGCGAAGAAGAACCTGCTGGCCCTTTTCCGGCCGCAGGAGTCTATTATCTGCTTACCTCGTCCCAGGGAGGCTGCCCCGGGACGACAGCATGGCAACCGCAGATGAAGCAGACGCCGACGACGCCGCCACCGTGGAGGAAGAAGCGGTGCGGGCGCCGCCGCCCGAGAAACTGATGCAGGCTATGCTCATGAAGCACGGCACATTCGCCTACCAGAGCCGCGTGAACCCGCGGCCCAAGGACTGGTGGGGCCGGCCGGACGACCCCGCGTACGCACTGCTCCGAGACTGCTTCCGGGGCCGGACGAATTTGGTTACCGATTATCGAACGGAGGCGTTCGGGACGAAGAACCCGAAGGAGACGCGCCAGGTCCCGTACACGGCTCTGGAGTCGCAGTGCGCGGCCCACCTGCAAATCGTGGAACAGCCGCGAGTTTATGCCACTGCGGTCGACGGGGACACAGGCGTAAAAGGGATTCACGCGTGCTGCTTCAACGGCTACGCGGAGACGCTCCACGTGCTTCTTACGGAAGGCGGAAATGACGCGCGGGACAGAACAAAGGACGGGGTCGACGGCTGGTTCATCGCGCGCGGCCGGGGCAACGCGCGGTGCCTGGAGGTCTTGGACGCGGCCGAAGCGCGGCGCGTGGCCAAAGAACGGGACGAGGGGCCGGCGCGGGCGGACGCGGAGGCCGCGGCGCGGCGCGAGCGGCGCGCGACGGAGATGCGGCGGCGGCGCGCGGCCGCGCAGCTCAAGGCCGAGGAGGCGCGCGGCGAGATGCTGCGGGCCGACGCGGCGCGGCTCAAGGCGCGGGCCGAGGAGGAGAAGGAATGGAAGAAAATTGGCGTCGTGCCGATGCGGCGCGTCACGTGGAAGGGCCTCGTCGTGGACGTGGACGGGACGCGGGGCGTGGGCTACTACCCGAAGATCCTGCGGGACCTGCCCAAGGCGCCGCCGCCGCCGGGGCGGTAATAGATATGTTGTTGATTCGTAGAACCCGTTTAGAAAACAAAGAACGCTGCGGTTTATCAACTTGAGGGACCCTGCTGTCATCAGTGATAACAGCTCTGATACCATGCGTCTCGTGCGAACCAGCGCCTTTTTCCGAAGCTGATTCCTATGCTTTTGCCTGCGCCGCGCGCGCGCCCGCTCGCAAGCCCCTCCGGCTGCGCTGAGCCAGCCTCCTTGAAGCCGGCTGCTTTTGGGCACCCTCCACGCCATCGCGCGACACTACGTCCCCGTCGTCTGCTCGATGGCGTACGAGCGGTAGCCGCCCCGCTCATAACTCACCTGTCGCTCCCGACGCAGGCCTTTGGGGCCCTCGCCCTCGCGGCGGCCGTCACCGGCTTCATGAACCAGCCGGCGCCGCCGCAGCCCGTGCTCCGCGAAGCGATGGTCGTCAACGTCGAGGAGTCCACCTTCTTCGACGTCGGATTAGACGACGCGTCCATCCCCTTCGACGAGGGCATCACGGCCGCGCGCAAGTGCGGCTTTTGTATGGGATGAGCCGGAGACACCAACTGCCCGGTTGGTGGCCTCTAGATCGGACCCGAGCTTTGCGGCCCCGACGACCGCTTATGACCCCCGCCACGCCAAAGTAGGCGTGCCGGGGTGACCCGCGTCGTCGCTCGTGGTGCCGCACACTCAACAAGTTCCCGTCCCTCTCCCCCGCGGCCTCGCCGCCGGCCGCGCTCGCGGCGCGCATGGACCAACATCAAACGCCATGCTCGCCGCGCGCCGGCCCTCCCCCTCTCTCCGCGTGCCGCCTATCTACAGGCGCGCCGGGGCTCTCCCCGACTAAGGTTGAGCCTTGAATTTAGCATATCCCTCTTACTCGAGCTCATCTCGCAGCCAGCTCAAGGACCCCCTCAAACACCGAGCAGCGGGATACGACATGTCACGCGGCACGCCGACGCGGTCCCGCACGTATTTCAAAGACGCGCGCACCTCCTGCCGCGTGGTGGCGTCCAGAGCTTTTAACGCAGATACGTCGACCGCCGCCGTATCGCAGCCGCTTGTTAATATCGCACCGACGGCTATCAAAGCTTCCGACACCTTCTCCAGCACGACGCCTTCCGCGGGCCGCGCGTAGGGGTCCGCCAGGCGCGCACGGTCGGGCCGCCCGAAGGACCAGCCGCCACCCTTACCCGCGCCTCGTGCCGCGAACTTTGAAACGGCTTCGAGATTCTCGAGGACGTGGTACGCGGCCTCGTACGGCGCGTCCTGCTCGAACGCCTGCCAACCGGGTTGCAATGTATCGGAGGGCGCGTCCGACGACGACAAAGGAGGCAGCGGCAGGCGCCACGCCGCGTCGCCGCCATCTAAAGCCAGCCGGATGGCGCGCTGCTCGTTCGAGCCGTCGTCCACCCCGTTTCCGTATTGCGGGGGTATGTCGTTCGCGTGCGTGTACCAGTCCGAGCGCGACGCGCTGTAGGACGGCCGCGCCTCAAAGGCCTCGAACCACGCGTCCAAATTCTTCCACCGACCGCCGCGCAGCGTGTCGCCCTTCCAGTACGCGACGCTTCCGGCCATGCGCTCGACGTGGCTCACGTACTGCAGGTCCACGATGCCGGGGCCTGCACTCTCCAAGAACCAGGGGCCCTTCGTTTTAGCCAAGGCCGCGTCCACTTCGTCCAGGCAGCCCTCGAATTTGCGCTTGCTGCCCCAGCCGCCCCGGAACACGTAATCGCACCACGTGCTGAAGAGCTTGCGCTCCAGTTGTAGTAAAGAACGCGCCCGCTGGAAGGCGTCCGAGTCGCGCGGCGGCAAGGTGGGAATTTCGGGAAACGTGTCGTCCAACAATGCCATGATGTCCAGGGACTCGGTCATCATCGTCCCGTCCAATTCGAGGGCCGGTAAGATGCCCCGCGGCACCTTCCTCGTAAAGGATTCCGGCTTCTCCCCGTAGCTCCGCATGTTGATGAGCTGCACGTCGTAGTTGATCTGCTTCTCCTCCAGCAGCATCCACAGCTTCTGGCAGTAGGGGCACCACGCGGCGCTGTCCCTATAGAAGGTGACCCGCGTGGCCTTCTCGTCGTCAAAGACGCGCTTCAGGGACGCGCGGTGGGGCGACCCCTTGCCCTGGGCCCGCAGCGCGAACTCGTTCGCAATGCTCGCGCCGGCGGGCGTAGCCTTGAGCTTGTCTAGTAATGCGGTGCGCTGGGCGCTGAGGCTCGCCGCCATGCCCAGCTGCAGCGTCGTGAGGAATCGGCGCATGGATGAGCGGACAGCAGCACTCCTTTCCACCGGAGCTTTTCCCTACAGCGTTGAGACGGGCCACGATAACTCGCCACGGCAGGCCGCGTGAAAACCCGTGCGCTCTCCCCCCCCGGGCCCCGCCCACTAGTCCTAGCACCGTAACAACACTCCAATACGGGTCCGTGGAGCCGCCGCCGCGCCATCATTCCCCGTTGCCGATCAAACAGAGACACTTACAACAACAACTACAGCCCCCGGCACGCCCGCGGCTCCGGCGTCTCGCCGTTATTGGCGAGCACCTCGAAGCCCCGCGCCTCCGCTAGTTTAACTGCAGACGCGTGCGGGGGCGTCTCCAAGTAAGTCGCGTCCTTGACCTTGAGCACCACATCGAGTAAATCGGGCACGAGCTTCGTGACCACGTCCCTGACGGCCTTGGTGTTCGTGGGCAGGCCGCACCCGGACTGGACCTCCGACAGGTACACGTTGAGCTTCGCGTCGATCATCACGTCCAGGCCGAGTAATATAAACGCGTCGTGCGTCTCCCGGGGCCCCAAAAGATGCTCGTCGTTTTCGTACGCGCGCCACACGTCCTGGACCGTCTTCCGGATATGACAGTCGACGTACGCCGCGGGGTCCGCGGGCCAGCCCGCTCTTTGCTCCGTCCCAAGCTGGTCCCAGAGCGCTTGCAAAGGGCGCCGCGTGGACTCGTCGTTGGACGCGTGCCCACCCTTCTGCTGCGCGGCGTTCGTCAAGTGCGTGCCCTTCCCTTCGCCCGTAAAATTCGACGCGCTCACGCGCAGCGTGCCCCCGTAATACAGGAGGAGCTCGGGCCGGAAGGACGCGACGACCCAGTACACCCGCAGGTCGAACTTCCTACCGTCCGGCGTCAGGAGTAAATCGGACACGTAGCGCTGCGCGAGGCGATCTTTAAAAGTCCGCTTCACGCGCGTCCCGTCCAGCGCGTCCCTTGCTTCGTGGAGTAATTCAATGCCCTTGCCGCCGTCCGTCCCTGGTCTTTTAACTAACCACCCCGGCGGCGCGCCGGGCGCGGGCGCCGTTTCGGATAGCGCGACCTTGGCGAACGCGGCCGCCTGCTTCGCATCAGATAAATCGTAGGTCTCGGGCACCCACCGCTGGGCGGGCGTGTCCCGCAGCCGCTGGGCCAAATTCCTTTTGTGGCCGATGTCCCGCTCCCGCCGCACATGATTGACGAGCTGCCACTTCTGGACGCGGCCCCAGTCGATAAGTTGCTTCCGCTGGTACCAGAGGAGCTCGGCCTCCTCGGGCTTTTGCGTTTGGCGCCAGCCCCGCTTCAAGAGAGCGGCGCCCGTGTGGCTCGCCCGCGGCTGCGAGTAGAAGTGCCTCTGAGCAGTAGGGGGGACCTGGCGGTCGTGGTGCTTCGCGGCGCGGACGGGCGGTCGTAACTGGTGCTTGGGTAATGGTTGTAATGTCGAGGGTGCTTCCGGCACCTCGAGCTGGTAGAAGGCGGCGAGGGCTATACACGTGAGCGCGGCCGTGGTGCCGGCGGCGACGAGGCGCCGCAAAGCGCCCATGGCTGTGCTTGTGTGCCACGACTTATGGCTGCAAGTTGCACGCAGCACTCGTGCGAGGATTTCGCTGCACGCAGGCGCTCGACACAGCGGTTTAAGTCGGCTTTAATCTCGGGCTTTATTTTCACGAGAGCGGCCCCGAAACCCGAGTAGATCGATTTCGTTCGAGGGAACATATCACTCGTCGCCACGAGTGTTGCGCGAGAGTACTACAACGACACTTGCAACGCCACCGAGCCTCCCCATCAAATTGCAATTGGAACGGCTGGCAGAGGCAGTGCGCGTGTCAAGCAGGATAGTCGCGCCCAGGCCATACGGCGTAGCACACTGTTGGGAGTATCACGTGAAGGCCTCGTGGGCTGCCCCGTCGACGCGGACTGAACAGCGCCGGCACCGCGCACCAGAAGATACCCATAAAACAGAAACACAGGGAGGCTGCCCAAAGCAACGCGGGAGGCACCCCGACAACACCTAGCGCACCGTAAAACAGTATCAAGCGAGGCTGTCCCGACACTATGGACCTCATCTCCGTCATCGCCTTCCAGAAGAGCCTCGCCGCGCCCGCCCGGCGGCCGGACGCGGCCCAGCCGGCGAACGCGACGCTTCGCGCGCTCGACGAGGTGCACCAGGATTATCTCAAGCTCCACCGGCGCGCGACGTCGCACTACTGGGCGCCGCCCGCGTCGCCGACGGAGACGCCCACCACGACGCCCGCGACGTCCCCGACGGGCGCCGCCGCGCGACCCGCCAAGGGCGCCGACGCCGCGTGGGCCGACCGCGCGTTCACCCAGGCGCCGCCAGGCTTCTGGGAGCTCTGATGGTGGCCCACCCCTTTGTCCCTGTAATCATAACATGTCTAGAACTTCAAGTTACTTGCTGCATAAGAGCCGCGCGGCCGACGCCAGCATGGACCCGCTCGAGAACTTGATGGCGCCGGTCTTGTGCTTCGCGTGGAACTCGGCGATGGTCTCCTCGACGGTGCCCTTCAATGGAGGGGGGGTTCTTAACAAAATTTAACAAAGACTACGCCTCCACGACACGTGACGGAGGAGGAGGACTCGGCGTCGCCCCGACGCTTTGCGACCGCGGCGGCGGCCGCGTCCGGTCGTGGAAGCGGTTCTTCCGCGGGTCCGTCATTGTCCCCCTGGTCGCCGTCTGGATCGTTTCACGACGGCGCCCGAGCACAAACCGCGGCCCGCACAGACCGAGCACCAGCGCGAGCGCGACGGGCCCCGCGCCGCCCGATGCCATAAATAAGCGCAGGCCCCGCCAGACGGTGACGGCGACCGTCGCGGCGACCTTCGCGACGGCGACGGCCACGGCCAGCGCCTCCAGGGGCCCCAGCACGAAACACATGGCGGCCAGGCCCACGACGGAAAATAGTGCGACGTACCAGGCCACGGCGTACGCCGCCAAAAGAAGGGCGCGCAGCGCCAGAGCGGCGACCACGCACGCCACCGCGGCGGCGGTGGCCGCGGACGCGTCCAGCGCCTGCGCCGGTTGCACCGCGGGCTGCGGCGCGACGGCCGCGCGCTTCGCCAGGGTCGCGACCGGCTTCCGCTGTATAACAACGGGGTTCTTCTTCGGAGTACGAACGCCCACGACGGCGGCCGTCCCTCCTTCTGCGGAGAGCCAGGCGAGGCCCACGCCGCCGTTGTCTGATGAGTCGTCGGCCGTCCAGGGCCCCGCGGCCGGCTTGAGGTGGAACACGGCGCCGGTCGACCGGCGCGGCCGCGGGCCCGCCGCGTGCAGCGCTTGTTCGAGGTCGTCGGTGACCTGTTGAGCCGCCGCCCGCGCGTCGCCCAGATATTTCAACGTGTAGGCCATGGTGAGTTCGGGCGACCACGCCAAGTCATCCAAGCCGAACCGTAGAGCCGCCCGCTCGAGCGCGGCTGCCACGGCCACGCCCATACTGTTGCGATCCAGCGGCGCGAAGGGGTACTGGCGGCTCCGGCCCAACCTTGAGCGGAGGCTCGCGTCCTCGAAGGGGTTCTGGCGGCTTTGTGAGCACGGGATGCGCGGCGCGTCGTTGATCGCGCGACTTAGGACCTCTCTTAGTGTCAGTGGATCATCTAGAGATGCCTCCACCACAGCATCCTCAAAACAGTTCGACGTGAAGAAGAAGAAGGTCTCCGACAGCCGCGCTACTTTCGTGTGGTCCCGTTTATGCGTCATCGTGCCCGAGCTTAGTGCCGAGTGGAGCTTCTCCCGGAAGAGACTTGGGTGCGCCTTCTCGACCTCATCAAACACAACGACCGCCCGCGGCGTGTCCACCAAGATATCCACGAGGCAGACGCCCTGCTGCAGGCCGGGAGGAGCCCCGAAGAGCGCGTTGGCGTCCTCGACGGACGCGTAGGACTCCATGGCTAATCTATGGAGCGGGTAGCCCAACATTTCGGCCGCGGCCTCCGCCAATCGCGTCTTGCCCGTCCCCGGCGCGCCGTACAGGAAGAAGGCCGCGGGCGGCGCGTCCACCACTGGCGTGGCAGCCCGCGCCCTGGCGAGGTCCACGGCCCGGCGCACCGCCGCCACCGCCTCCGTCTGGCCCGCGACGTGGTCGAGGGCGTCCCCGCTCCGTTTGTGCCGCTTGAAATACGTTGCGACGCGCTGCAGAAACGGCGCCGGACCGTCTAACCCGCCCCGGACGAAGACCGCGCGCCGTTGGGCCTTTTGCGCCAGGGCGCCCGCGACGCGACTGGGCCACAAGGTCCGGGCCGCGTCCTGCACGCGCTTGTCGAGCGCGGCCCCGTCCATCGCCGCGTCCGATTCGGACGCCAGGGCTTCCCCTGCCAGATCCGTGGACACGGCCCAGACGAGGCGCGCGCAGTCAAAGGTCTCCTCGAGTGTGGCGTGGCCGCAGGTGGATTGGCCCCAGAAGTAGGCCGCGCTCGTCTTGAGGAGCCACAGCGGGGCCCGCTGCTGGAAGAGCACGACGCCGTACTTTCCTCTTCTTTTTTTAAGAAAGGCGGTCACTTGGTCGAAAGCGCCCTCGCCGCACGCGTCGCTTTCGCACGCGACGTCCAGCACATGACCGAATGCGTGCGGCGGCGCGCCCGCGGCCTTGGCCGCGGTCCGCAGCGCGCACTTGAGGGCACCGGCATGCGCGGCGCGGTCGCCGCCCAAGACGACGTGGTAGCTCCCCGTGGAGACGTTGGCCTCCGCGTCATGGATCCATTTGGTGAGTGACGCGTCGGCGAGGCTCGAGACGGCGCCGCCGCACGATACTGTGCTCTTGGCAGCGGCGCCGGTGAGCAGCAGCACCAGGAGGTAGTGTGTAGTGGTCATCCGTCGTCTCGTGCGGTTGCACCAGAGGACTGGCAACCTTAGATAACAACTTATCGTTCTTCAAAGCGGCTAGCGAGCGCACATACCCGGCAACAGGCACACTTTAGACATAAAAACCCGTGCGTAAAACCCGTGACGCAAACGCGAATGTACCTGTTGCACCGATTAAGTGCGTCTATGATCGAGCACAGCATCACGAGTGGTGTAGGTGCTCCATACGCGACAGCGCTTACAGGAGAGCCCGGCCTCCTAGGTCAGCTGCGAACAACTGTGCCTCCTTTGAGCTCAGAGCCAAAAACAGCATGCCACCCATGCTCAGGCTAGCATGCCTCATCACAGCCATCACCACGCCCGCCGCGGCGGTCCCGACTACCTGCAGCTGCGCGAACCAAGTGCCCAACGCCCAGAGCGTCGACTTCTTGGAGGACGCCTTCGCGAAGCGCGTGGCCGGGCGGCGCCGGACGAAGCAGGCCGTATTAGCCGCCGTCCGGCAGCAGGCGTCGGCCGCGCAGAGCGGCCGCGCGGCGCCGCTGCGTTTGCACTTCACGGGCCCGAGCGGTGCGGGCAAGTCCTTCCTCGCGCAGCTCATTGCCACGGCCAAGTTCGAAGAAAGTAGACGCTACACGGGCTACGCGAGCGTGGGCGCGGCCGGCGCGACGGCCGCGTCGATCACCGCGGGCGCGGTCGCGGGCCACGTGTCGACGTGGAGCGCGGTCGTGGCCCTGGCGTCGTCGCCGCTCGCCGTCGCGGGCGGCGTGCTAGGCCTGCTCAGTGCGGCGCTCTTCGGCTGGCAGGCGGGTGACCTCGCGGACGCGTACTGGGGCACAACACCCGCGCCCTACCCGACGCAGTGCGGCGTGGCATGGTGGAAGTTCGCCGCCTTCTCGGACGAGCAGGAGGCTATTACTGACGCGCGCGGCGCCGTCCGGGCCGCCGCCCTGGCGGTCGCGGAGTGTTCGGGGGCCGTCGTCGTGCTCGAGGACGTCAACCGCCTCCCGCCGGCGGCGCTGCGGGCCCTGGAGCCCCTGACCCAGCCCCTACTGCGGAGCGGCGACGTCGCGGCGCCGACGGCCCAGGCCACGATCATCTTCACCTCGGACCTGTACACGGGCCCCGATGCGGCCGACGCGGGCGTCCTCGAGCCGGGCATGGCCCTGGCCGACGCCCAGCACGTGGCGTCGCGCCAGGCGCGCAAGATGTGGGGCGGCGCCGCGCCGGCGTGGTGGGCGCGCGACGTCGCGACCTTCGCGCTGCCGCCCCTCGACGCGCGCGAGCTCGAAGGCGCCGTGGAGCTGTACCTGTCGCACGACGTCGGCGCGGCGCTGCGGGATGAGTTGCGCTTCCGGTTCGAGAGCATGCGCCGCGCCGCGCCGGACACGCGGCACGAGTGGACCGGCTCCTTCAGCTACGAGGAGGAGGTCGTCGACGCGGTGCGCGGCTTCCTGGACGAGGGGCCGGCGGAGTGGCGGTGCCACGGCATCACGCACTTCCGGCACCGCGTGCTCGAGCCCGAGTTCGGCCGCGCCGCCGAATTGCTGTTGGAGCGGTCGCGGTCCTACGTGCACTCGCACGGGTGGGCGCGGCTCCACGAGCAGGTCGCGAGGACCGTGGTCTACACGTCCTCGCTCCTGCTGAAGGCGGCCCTGAACGCCGATGGGACCGTGGACGTGGGCTGGGAGCTGCTCCACCTGCCCCACGACCGGGGCCACGAGGAGGCGGCCGAGCCGAGCTACGCGGAGGCCGTCGTGGGGGGGCTGGCGCGGTTTGTGGCGTGGGCTTCGTCGTCGCCGGCGTAATTATTTCTATTGACTTGCGCACTATCCCGGAGCCCTTCTCGCGCCTCTTGTAGGGTTTTCTCGATCCATTCTGTGGTCGGGTGTGCGCTACCGAGAGTGCGCCGCGCGATCCGTGCCGTGTCCTCGAACGTCGCCACGCTCTCGCGGAGATCGTCGAGGGTGGCGCTGGCGTCCATGTAGAGCGCCGTCGCGTATAAACCCCTCATCGTGAACGTGAAATCATGACTCTCTCCGAGCACGCGCCGCGCCGCAGGTGTCATCTTGCGCAACAGTGCCTTGGTTTCTTCGGAGAGATTAGATCCACTAAGCCCCGCCGCGTAGTTGCAGGCTGCTCGGAGGGTGTCTATACTTTCGTTGCCCTTCAGCTTCAAGATTCCGAGGTATACATCTCGCCTCATCTGCAGAGCCTCATTAGACCGTCCAATCGCCTGGTACGTGTTCGCAAGGTTGCTCTGCACGGCGAGCATTGGCACTCCTGATGAGCCAAGGCGCCGCAGCATAGCCAACTGAGCCTCTTTCACGGACAACGCGACCACGTGGTGATTTGCATCGGATAAACCGTTCCCGAGCAGCGTCATTGCGGAAATCCGAGCCCGACCCATCTCCGGCCGCCCCAAGTATGTTTTCCAGCACGCCCACCCGAGCGCGCACGCCACGTCCTGGTTGAACACCTCGGCCTCCTCGAACATCGACTCCATACTCGTGACCTGGCGAGTGCTCTGATCAAATGTCGCGGAGTCCGGCTTTGCGCAAATCCGGTCGATCTGTCGTTTTTTGAAGCTGGATGTCTCTTGAGTACCGTTGACAAGTCCAAAAAAATCAAATCCTAGTTTTTACCACGCGCCCGACACACTCCCCCGCGTCCTCAGGTTATAACAGAATTACTCCGCGGCGATCACCGCCGCGCCTTCGCGGCCCCGCCGACGACCTGCTTCGACGCCTTCCCGAGCTCCACGTTGCCGACCCGGCTGGCGAAGTTCAGCGTGCAGAAGGTCTCGTCGACGTTGTAGGCCACCGGCGAGATGCAGCAGAACATGAGCGTCTTCGAGTCCTTGGAGATGGAGTCCTGGAGCAGGTGCGTCAAGGTCGAATTGCGGAACGGAACGTGCTTCTGGTCTGCGCCACGAGCTGCAATGACATCCCCTAAAGCCGATAAGGACTTGTTGATGTTCTGGGCTTCCTTCAACGCTTGCCCAGTGGCCCCGGACTTGTCGATCCGCTCGGACCCGGCCAGGTCCACCAGGTTTAACCGGGAGAAGGTCTTCAGACCGCTCGACCTGTGCACCGTGTCCACATGTACGGAGAGCAACATGTGGGAGCGCGAGGAGTGCTCGTTCATGTCGGTACTGGCAGAGGACCGGACGGCGTCGGCCATGGTCATCAGCTCCAGGACCTCATTATCGTCGTGGACTTCGACCACGGTGAGGTCGGGGACGTAATTTCCCCTCTCATTTGTGCTCACTTTTAACTTTTTGGCGGCCTTCGAGGGGTCCCTTAACAAATCCCGAATGGACTCGTTGTAGATCTCTAACACTGAGACCTTTATAACATCTTCGATCTGATCCCGTTTCCTTTCTTTCGATTTAATAAAGAGGTCGTGCAGGGCTCGCAGGTTGCAGCCCCTATTGTCCGGCGGGCCGTTCATCGTGTACGTCCTCCCGCTCCCGGTTTGCCCATACGCGAAGATGCACACGTTGTAGCCATCCAATACAGAAACCACTAAATCGGAGATCTCTTGATACACCGTGTCCTGCGTCGAATCGCAGGCAAACACCTGGTCGTATTCAAAGCTCTTTTCCTTCTTGGCCGACTTCACCTCGACGGACAACCCGTCCTCGGGGAAGCGGACGCACGGCTTGCAGCCCTCGTCGCCGCCGTTCTCCAGTTCTCGAGACGAGACGGGCCGCACCCGGCAGTAGACGCGGATGTTGCCGCGGAGCTCCTGCACGAGGTTGTGCAGGCGCTTGCGCTCCGCGAGTTCCTTGTGGTACTTGCGCTTGGCCTCCTGGACCTCCTGGGCCATGCTCCCGCACTGCTGCATGAGAGCCATGCAGGTCTGCTGGGCGAGCTTGGGCAGCTCCTGCAAGATACGCTTCGCGTCGGCCTTGGCCACGTTAATCTCGGCCTTGGCCGCGCGGACCTGGTCCCGTAGACCCACCAACATGGTCGAGGACCCCTTGAAGCTCTTCTTCACCCGCTTCAGCTCCTTCTCGAGGCGCTGGCGCTCCTTGTCGAACTTGGCGCGCTCCTCGCCCACGACCTGCTCGACCTCGCGCTCCATGGCCGCCATGAGCTCCTCCTTCTCTCTTTCTGAAGACGACCCGCCGTCCCGGAGCTGGGCCTTGGCCCGTTTCAGCGACTCCTTGTGTTCTCGTTTCAGCCGTTTGATGTCGTCGCCCTCACCACCACCTCTTAAGGATGCGACCTCCTTCCGCAACGCGGCGACCTCGCCGTCGACCGCATGGCGCGCGTTCATGCCGCCCTCCAGTTCCAGCGCCCGCCCGCGCGCGGCTCTCGCCTCGTCGCGGCAGTTGTCCCGCTCGTCCTCGAGGCGCCTTATTATGACAGAAGCTTGCGCGGGCTCGGGTATAATTAACGCGGCGCCGGCTTCCACCAGCTTCGTCTCCAAGTCCCCGCATCTCTTGGCCAGCGCATCGTTCTCCGTCCGGAGCGCCTCGACTTCTTTATCGCGTGCCTGCGCCAAGCCGGCGGACGCCGCCTCCTCCAGGATCCACCGCGTCGACGCGCCGAAGGCGTCGGCTTCCGCCTGCACGTGCGCCCGCTCGCCCGGCGCCGCGGCGATGGCCCGCGCGCAAATTTGCTGCTGCTCCTGCAGCTTGGTCGCGAAGAGCCGGCACATCAAACTCGCCTGGGTCTTGCATTGGGCCTTCAGCCTCTCGCAGGTCTCGGCCGCGCCCTTCTCCCGCAACAAAGCCAGTTGCTCCTGCTTCTCTAATGGTGCGCCATTCTCCGCCATGCCGCTGCCGGTGAGGGCAGTTCGAGTGGAAATGGTTGGGGGCTGGGGGCAGCCCGGACACACCACTTGCTGCGGGTGCGCTTTTCCGACTTCGGTTGCGTTGCGTAACAATGAACACCCGCTGCGGCAGCCTTTGGCTCGCAAGCGATGTAAAAACGACGAGCGTGCCTGATTAATTGGCGGCTGACCCGCACCTTCCTCGCAACTCGCGCAACTCGCGCACGGCGCGTATGTTCAGCATGCATGTTTGCGTTTGCGCATCGAGGACTAGTAGAGAGTGGAGAGTGCTTCGAGAGAACCGATGAAAACGGGTTTTCTTTGAGCAGTGCTCAAACATCGCACGTCACAACTGCTCGCAGCTGTGCGCGCTTGGTTGCAACAGTAGAATGATATAACAGCAACGCCGATTCGCAACAGCGCAGTAGCACTCGTGCAACGAGCAGCTATAAAATCGCGCACTGCCGACGAGAAAAAATACGCACCGCACCTAGCGCTGCATTGGCAGCGATGCAAGACACGTAAGCGACCATGTCCAAGGCCCCCTACCGCGAGGCGAGCTACCGGAGCCAGGCGCACGTGGACTTCGCGCCGCCGGACTGGTGGCGGCCGCACGCCGCGCATGCGCATTTATTAACAGCGACGCGGGATACGGTGAAACGGTACGGCGCGGCGCCCTTCATGACCTGGCTGGACGACAAGGGGAAGGAAGAGAAGACGCTGAGCTTCGACGGGTTGTGGGAGCGGAGCCGCGTCCTAGCGCGGAAGATGAGCGACGACTGGGGCGTCGAGACGGGCGATCGAGTCTTGCTTTGTTACTTACCGGGCCTGGCGTTCGTGGAGGCCTTCTGGGCCTGTCTTAGGTTGCGGTGCGTCGCGGTGCCGACGTACCCCCCGGACCCCTCGAAACTCGTCCTTGGCATCAAGAAGCTCGACCTGGTGAAACGATCCTGCGGCGCGACGCTCTGCCTCACGGAGAAGGCGTTGGACCAAATGCGGCGAGCGTTGTCCCTGACGCATAGGTGGCCCGAAGGCTTGGTGTGGAAATCGACGGATCGGGAATTCCGAGTACAAAGCGGAGAGAACGACGCCCCCCTCGACAACGAGAGCGTGGCCTTCCTCCAGTACACCTCCGGGTCCACGGGCGACCCCAAGGGCGTCATGCTCACCTACGCGAACGTCTGGCACAATTTGAACGAAATGTACCTGCCCGCCCAGGCGCAGCACTTCGAAAGTAGGGGCGTGGACTTATCACGAGAACGTATTGTGGGCGTGTCCTGGCTGCCCCAGTTCCACGACACGGGATTGATTCTATGTATCGTGGGTCCGTTCGTCGCGGGCTACCGGATGGTCAACTTCTCGCCGTTGACCTTTTTGAAACGACCGTTACTGTGGTTGGAAGCGTTAACACGATACGGGGCACGGTGGTCGGCGGCGCCGGACTTCGCGTACGAGCTGTGCGTGCGGCGCTTGGACGGGTCGTCGTCGCACATCGATTTATCTAGAGTAGTTCAGCTAGCGTGCGGCGCCGGCGAACGGTGTCGGCCCCACCAGCTGGAGCGATTCAAGCAAGCGTTTCAAGAAAAAGGGTTGAGGGACGATGTCTGGGTCCCGAACTACGGTTTAGCGGAACATGTTGTGGGCACGTGCGGCTGCGCGCGCGGCATCGTCCTCTCGTCGCAACGACCGGACCTGGCGTGCTGCGGCGAGCACTTCCAGTGCGACTTGCGCATCGTAGATCCTATATCTAGGAGAGACTCTTCCAGAGGGGAGATCTGGATTTCTTCTTCAAGTGTAGCAGCTGGCTACTGGGGCAAGCCCGACCTGAGCCTGGAGACCTTCCACGCGCGGCGGATACTGAACGATGGTTCCGAATCCCGGAGCCGCTACTTAAGAACGGGCGACGAGGGCTTTTTGGAGGACGGGCGCCTGTACATCACTGGAAGGCTAAAAGACTTAATCATTGTTGGAGGCAAGAACTACTACCCGGAGGACATCGAGGTGGCGGCGCAGGAGGCCGACCGGGTCGTCATCCGACCGGGCTGCGTGGCGGCCTTCGCGTCCTCCACGAAGGACGAGGAGCAGGTCGTGTGCGTTTTTGAGGTAAGGAAAGGTAACGACGTGGACTTCCGGGCGCTGGCCGAGACGGTTGTGCGAACTGTCGGCCAGGCGTCGGGTTTGCAACCGCACCGAATCCTCATCATCCCCGAGCGAAGTATCCCCAAGACGACGTCCGGCAAGGTGCAGCGACGGCAGACGCGGAAATTAGTTGATGATAAGAAGCTGCGCGTGCTCTACGACTCGGCCGGTCTTATAAAAGTATATTCCTCCAAGGGCTTCGTGGACACTTTGTCCACCGCTCTGAAGAGTGCGTTCCCCTGGGCGCTGGGCGATCATGAACCGGCCGTCGAGGAGTCCATTTCACGAAATAACTCGGCGGCGTCGTTGACGGGCCTCGTGGAGGAGGCAAAATCTCCGCGTGACGACACCACGGAAGTCGAGGCCGCGTTATTACGCGAATTAAGGAAGGTAGCGATGGGCCGCGTCACGGCGACGACGGCCTTCCACGAGCTTGGTTTGTCCTCGCGTCAGATGGTCGAGCTCCTGAGCAAGGTCGAGGTTGCCTTGGACGTGGATCTGCCCCCCACAGTGATCTTCTCGTGCCCCACTGTGCGCGCGCTGGCGCACGAGATCGTCGGTTTGCGGGGCGGGCCTGTACCGTCGCCGCCCCAGGCATCCCCGCAGCCGGGCTTCGACGGGGCGGAGTCGACTGTTTCTATCGTGCGCTGGTCTATGAGGTTGCCGGGGGCCTGCGACGACTTAAATACCCTGAACGCGATTTTGTTGAATAGCGTCCCGTGCGGCACGACGGTCCCTCTTACACGGTGGGACTGGCGTTCAATAGACGCGCGCCTCCACGCCGCGGGCGCGGATACGGAGGCGCGGCGACGCGCCTCGTACGGCGCCTTTTGCTTAGGAAGCGACGGCTGGGACCCGAAGCTGTGGGGCATGCGGCCGGGGGAAGCCGTTGCATTAGATCCGCAGCAGAAACTTTTGTTGAGGCAAGGTCATGAGTTGTTGTCAAGCCGCTACGCCACGCGAGAAGAGTTAAGAGGCGCGAACGTCGGCGTGATGCTGGGCATGATGTCGGCAGATAATGTACATGGCATCGACCCGTGCCAGGCTGGGCCGCACCAGCTCACGGGCAACGGCTACGCGTCCTGTGCGTCTCGCCTGTCGTTTTTGCTCGACTTGCGCGGACCGGCGCTCGTCGTGGACACGGCCTGCTCCGGCGCGTTGGTGGCGGCGCGACTCGGGGCCGACGCCGTCCGGAAACACGAGTGCGCAACGTGTATCGTCGGCGGTGTGTCGTTGATGCTGGCGCCGGGCCTGATTCACTGCGGCGCCGCTAGGGCGGGCATGTTGTCTCAGAGTGGCCGGTGCCACACCTTCGACGCGAAGGCGGACGGCTACTTAAGAGGAGAGGGCTGCGCCCTCATGCTTTTGGAGCGGGCGTCGTCCATGGAGTGGCGCGGCTCGTCCGTCAAACACAACGGCCAGTCGGCGACCTTCACCGCGTTGAACGCGTCGTCCCAGCGCGATCTATTGAGGCGCGCGCTGGTGGACGCCGGGTCGCCCGCTATCAAATCGATCGAGGCCCACGGCACGGGGACGCGGTTGGGGGACCCCATCGAGCTCGCCGCATTAAGCGTGCTGGACAAGGTGACGGTGAGCGGCGCCAAGGCGTGCCTGGGCCACGGCGAGCCCAACGCGGGCGCGGTCGGTTTGTGCGCCACGATTCTCGCACTGTGTTCCCATGCGCAGCCGAACGGCGCCCTGCGACGGCTGAACCCCGTCGTCGACCTGGGCGCCCACTTGTTCCCGCCGACGGAGGCCGCGCCCGTGGGTCGCGGCGCGCGCGGCGTCTCCTCCTTCGGCTACTCGGGCATCATCGCCCACGCCGTCCTCCGCGCGGACGCGCCGGTGGTTCCGTCGGAGGGTCTCCGTCGGTTTAAGGACGACCGGCCCCTGTGCCACGTCCCTTCGACGAGCGTGGCCGCCTCGCCCGCCACGGACGCGGCGGCGGCGTTACATGCCGCGTTGGCCGTCAGCGTTACGTTACGGGACGTGGCGTGGCTCCGGCCCCTGGCTGTAGTAACGGGACCCCTCACCGTTGCCGTGGACGGCGACTTGATCACGGTCTCGGCGGGCGAACCGCTCCTCACGGCGCGGCGCGCCACGGAGGAAGCGGACGCCTTCCGCCCGGCGCCGCGCGCGGCCCTGGGGGAGGTTCCGGACTTTGATAGAAGCCTGCGGGACGCGACGGGCGCGCCTGCAGACGTGGTGGGTCCTTCGATCCTAGCGAAGGCGTGGATCAGCGCGCGGGGCGGCGTCGCGGCGTGTCGGGGCGACCACGCGTTCGCCGCCTGCCGCCAGCTCGCCTGCCTGGCGCGGACGCGCGAGGACGTTGGTGAAAAACGCTGGTGGGAGCCGGCGACGTGCGCGTTGGTGGTCGCGCGGCCCGGGGCGGGACCGGCCTGTGCGGCCGTGCGGACGACGGCGCGACATGCCGAGCGCGGCGCGGGCGACGCCCGCGTGGCTTATGGCGACGCGGGCGTGCTCGAGCTGCGCGGTCTGGAGTGTGTTCCAATAGACGCTTCTGTGTATGCGCGGCCGGCGTCGTTGCAGGAGGTGCGGCTCTACCGGCTGCGCTGCGAGCGCACGGCGAGTGTAGAAGGTTGTGCTGACGTCGACGTCTTGACGCAGCTCCCGCGGGTCCTGCCCGCGAACCGAAGCGGCCGGCCGCGCTACACGACCACTCCATCCGTGCGCACGGCGGCGCCGGAGGTCGCGCTCGCGCTCGCCGACGCGAGGCATAGCTGGGCGCGTTTGTCGGACGAAAGAGGACCACCCTTCGCGGTCGCCTGCGTCACGACGAGTGGCGCGCGTTCCGTGGTAGCGGGCGCGCACGACGCGCACGACCGGGCCCTCGCCCGCGCGAAAGCCACGCGGGTCTGCGCGGCCGTGCTCGAGGCGACGGACGTCCGCGGCGCGGCGCCGTCTTCCTTTAATGTGCACGTTTCCAGCAGCGCCCCGGCCGCGCTCCGACGCGCGGCGATAGACGCGACGCCGGGCGCGGTCCTGGACGGGCCGCCGCCCTGTAGCGACGCGGACGTCGTGTTCGTGCACGGTGCCTGGACGCGCGTCATCGCACGGTCGGTCACGGCGCTCGCGCAGTGTGAGAGGCTGGCGCAACACCGCGGCGCCGACGTCGCGTGCGTCCTGTGGCGCGGACCGGCAACGGGCGCGGCGGCCGTCGTGGCGCTCGCGCTCCGGTCCGCGGAGCCGCGGACCGTGGCGCTCGCGACGCCGTCGCTTGTCGTGCCGGCGCGGCCGACGCCCCCGCCGACGAAGGTCCGACAGATCACGAGGTCGACGCGCGCCGTGGTCACGCTCGCGGCGAAGGACGCCCTCGGCTTAGAGGAGGTCGACGCGACGGCCTCGCTGGCGGATCTGGGCATGGACTCGCTCGCCGGCGCGGAGTTCGTGGCGGACGTGTCTCGGCGGCTCGGCCGGGCGGTAGCGCCCGCGCTCCTCCTCGAGTGCGAGACGCTCGACGCGGTCATTTCGGCGCTCGGGGAAGAGGACATAGTGGAAGAAGAAGCGGTCACTATTGACGTGGAGGAGCGGCGGTTAGCCTGCGCGCCGTCCTCCCAGGACCAGGAGCTGCTGCTGTGGATGCTGCGGCGCGCGCGGGCGCGCGGCCTAAAGCCGGGCTACGCCTGGCTGCCGCCGACGGCCGTCGGGCTGCTCGAGGGGACGCTAGATGTGCGCGCGCTGGAGTGGGCGCTCGACCGCGTGGTCGATGCGCACGACGCGCTGCGGAGTCGCCTCGTCGAGGTGCCCGGGGCGAGCAAAGCCCTCGTCGTGTTCGGCGTCGACGAACGGCCAAAATTGGTGACACGTGTTGCGGACGACGTGGCCGCGGCTACCTCAATGGCGCAAACGTTCCACGATGCGTCCGCGAACGACCTCTACGAATCCACTTCCTTGCTGCGCGCGCTACTGGTCTCGACGCCCGGGAACGAGCACGTGCTCTACCTCTCGTGCAACCACGCCGTGACCGACGGGTGGAGCCACCAGGTGCTCTACGGCGAGCTCGTGCGCGCCTACAACGCGCGGCTTGCTAACGACGCGGCCCCGTTCGGCCACGAGGACCGGCCCTACGCCGCGTGGTTGGCCGACCAGGCCACGAATGAGAGTGCGGAAGTCCTCGCGCGGCGGCGGCGCTACGCGCGGTGCGCGCGCCTGCCGGCGTGGCCCCAGCTCGGCGGGCCCGAGGTTCTCTTCGAGCGGGGCTCCCTGCTGCGGAATTGCGTCGCAAAGGTCCTTCCAAAAGACATGCTGGACGGCGTCCGGCGCCACCTCTCGTCACGACTATCGCTGCCCTCCGTCGTGCTGGCGGCGTACGCCCACGCTTTAGGCCGGGCGTCGCGCGGTGAGGCGTCGGTCGTGCAGTACTCGCATCCGGGGCGGACGAAGCGGGACAAACGCACCTACGGCCAGCTCGCGACGGACGCCAACGTGTTGTTGGATGGCCTCGCCGTGCGGTCCGTGGGTAGTTTTGCTGAGGGCGTGCACCGCGCGGTCCTCGAGGCGCTATCAAACCCAACGCCCTACGCCGCGGACTACGTGGCGGCGACACATGGCAGAGAGGCGCCCCTGCCGGCGCAGTACAACTGGTACGACCGGTACGGCGACGTGCCTAAGTGGTCGGGCGTGCTGCGTGCCACGGAATTAGCGTTGGACTCGTCGACGCTGGCCGCCAAAACGTTCAACGTCGGGGCCGTCTACCTCATGGCGCTCGTGCAAGGGAACGGGTCACTCAAATTGGTGTGCTACTTCAACGACGGGTTGTATGCTCGGAGCACGATCCTCGACGCGCTCGGCGACGTCGCCGCGTTCCTGTCTCGGTTTGCGGAGGGCCCGGGGCGTGCGCTGCCGGTGCCGTCTTTGCAGGAGGACGGGGGCGGGGGGCGAGGATAGGTATAGTCATTGTAATTGATTACACTGGGTCTTCGAATTTCACACTCCCCCGGCTTCGCGGGTGCGGAGCACAGTTCGCGCGCTTCGCAAATCCACCTCAATCGTCGTAGTGAGCGGGTGTGCGCCGCCAAAGACGCGCAGCGCGATCCGTTCCGTCTCCTCGAGCGTGTTTACGGCCTCGCCGAGTTCATCGAGCGTGGCGCCGGTGCGCATGTAGTTCGCCACCGCGTAATTTATCCTTAGCGCGAGCGTGATTTGCTCACTCTCTCCGAGAGATCGTCGCGCCATAGGAATCGTTCTGCGCAACAGTGACTTGCCTTCTTCGTATTTTTTCAGAGTGAGAAGGGTCTGCGCGTAGTTGTGGGCCGCCGCGAAGGTGTCTCTATGTTCTTCGCCATTAAGCTTCAAAGTTCCAGAGTATACGCATTGCCGCATCCGTACGCCCTCTTTAAGCCGTCCTAGCATTTCATATGAGGTCGCAAGATTGCCCTGCGCGGCGAGCATGCTTTCTTCTCTTGCGCCAAGGCGCCGCGACATAGACAACACAGCCTCCTTCACGGACAACGCGTCCTCGTGCGCGCTTGCTTCACCTAACCCGTTACCCAGCTGCGTCAATGACATTTGATGAACTTGGTCCACCTCCAGCCGACCCACGTACGTTTTCCAGCACGCCCACCCGAGCGCGCACCGCACGAAGCCGTGATAATCCTGCTCGCACAGGCCGCACGAGTACCACTGACCAAACCTTGCATTTTTTGCTGTCCAGTCCAACTTGTTCTCTTCGCCCTCCTCAAACAAAATCTTCGCCTGCTCCGCCAAGCACGACACGTGCGCGACGCCCAGTTCCGGAGAAGAAACGCCGTCACGGTCTCCACACGCGCATCCGCGCACGAGGCCTTCTCCAGTGCGCGGATGCACGGCCTCAAGACAGATGTAGCATTTCTGCCCCTTCGTGTCGTCCGCGCACGCCTCGACCGCGATCGCAACGGCCTCCTTACATTTTTTGTCGGCATTATACTGTTCCGCGTTGCCGCCGCGGTGAATTTTCTTGCAGATCTGCTTGTGCCCGCGGCGCCAGTGGTCGTGTTGGCATGTGGAATTGCAGTACCTGGTCTTGCACCGCACACATCGCGGGGCGTCGTGGGCCAGAGGCGCGGCGCAGGCGGCGCAGTTTGTGAGGATTATTTTTGGTTTGACAATGTTGTAAGGCGCGCGCGCGTCAGGGCTTGCAGGCTTGGTGTAGTTTGCGCCGCGAGAAACCCGTGCGACGGACGAGAGAATGGGAACGGAACTAAGAATGGGAACTTACCACTACAATTCCAACTCCGGCGGCGCTTCCCGAGCTAATTCCAGCCGCCGCGCCCGCGCGTCGTTCTCCCCCAGCAGCAGGCCGACGGCGCCGGAGAGGCCGAGCAGAGCCTGTTGGGACGACGCCTCCGACGCGACGTTCTGCGAGATCTTGGCGAAGAGCTCGTCCAGGGCCGGGTGCGCGCCCAGCGCGTCACCATAAAAATCCGCGAGCTGCGTCGCGACGCCCGCGAGCGACTCGCCGTACCGCGGGTGCGCCACGTGCGCGGCGACGAACGCTAGGACCGGCTCGAGCCGCTTCTCGTCCCGCCGCTGCAAGGCGTTTCTCCGCCCCCCGCGGCGCTCGAGCTCGTCTAAAACGGAAACGACCACGGTGGGGTCCCGCGTCCGCAGGGCTTCGTCTAAAGCGTCGCCATACCGAAACTTCCGCAGCGCCTCGTCGTGCGGCGCCAGGCGTTCATGGGAAGTCTTGGCGTCGCCAATAACCACCAGGTTCTTGATGGACGCGCCCGGCGCGAAGCCCTGGCCGCGGGTGAAGTGCCTAAACGTGCCGCCCGGCGGGTGCAGCGTCTTCTTCCGGTCCCGGTGCTGCTTGTCCTCGCGCGCGCGCACGTCCAGCAGACCCTTAGCCGTGCCTACGACTAGAACGCGGTTCTCTGGCGCCACCGCGACGCATAAGCACTCGTGCGCGTAGCGCGCCGCCGCGCGCGCCACCGTCGTGTGGTCCCTTAAAGAATGCACCTTCACCAAACCGTCGAGGCCCGCGCTAATTAAACGGTCCTCGTCCGCGTCCACGCAGAGGGCGCCCACGGACCGCGCGTGCGCGTCCCGGAAGCGGTGGATTGGCGCTTTGTCGTTCGAGCCGTCCCAGACACAAATGTCGTTGCCGCCCGCCGTCGCTAGCATGGACGTGCCGCACTTCAATACCACTTCGCACTGGCCTCTATGTTGAAACTCCCGCACGGCCCGCCCGCCCGCGCGCACGTCCCAGAGCTTGGCCAGGCCGTCGTAGCCGCAGGACGCCACGAGCGAGTCCACCTCGCAGACGGACTTGACCACGTCAGCGTGGGCATCCTTTATTCTCTTGACGGCCTGGCCCGTCACCGAATCCCACAAGACTACGGACTTGTCGTCCGAACAACTGATCACGTCGTTGCTCCTCAAAAAGCACGCGTCCCGGCAAGCGAGCTCGTGGCCCTTGACGAGTCGGCGCAGCGTCGCGCCGGTCTGCGCGTCGACGACGTGCACCATGCCCTTGGCGTCGCCCACCAGAATGAGCCGGCCGTCCCGCCGCCAGCTCACGGATTGCACCAGCTGCTTGAAGTGGCCCACCTTCCTCGACTTGGCCGACTCCACGTCCCGCCCCGCGCGGATCATGAGCACCTTGACGTCCAGGCCCGCGGCGACCGCCAGGCGGTGCGTCGGCGCGCCGTCCTGGCCCCGGACCTTGCCGGGCCCGAAGGCGCAGGCCACGACCGGCGACGCGAAGTCCACGCTAAAGGCCGCCTTGACGCGCGACCAGTACCGGGCCTCGCCCGCCTCGTTCTGGCGCGCGCTCGTGCTCGGCGGGGCCGCGGCGAGGCGCGTGCGCTTGAAGGCGGACATTTTGTGGTGCTGCTGCGCTGTAACCGGCGTTTGCTGCTGCGACGCGTAGCGTCTACTTTGTGCTGCTGCTGCGCGGCGACCGGCGTTTGCTGCTAGCACAAGTCTACGCGCTACGGCTGCAGCGACAAGTGCTTGCTACAAGCGAATTACTGCGTCTGCTAGCAGCGCTGTGAATGACAACCGTTGTCGCTGTGAATGACAACCGATACGTCGTTTGCGATGGATAGTACTGCTGTTTTGCTCTGTCGCTGGAGGCGAAACCCGTGCATAGCCCGAACCCGAACCCGAACGCGCATGCGCGTCGACGCGTCACACGTCCTACGCCGTACTCTTTACAGTAGTACCTTCACCACTCGTAGTAAGTTTGTGCCGTCACAATCGACGACACCAAGTTGTTGCAGTAGAGGCACCACGCGTCTGTGCTGTCATACCCATACCCAAGTTTGCACTGCAGGAGGCAGCACACTCCACAATGGCTAAGCTCCTCCTCCTCTCCACCGCGTGCAGCGCGCTCGTCGCGCCGCCGCAGCGATCCCTTACCAAACTCCAAGCGGCCACGCTCGAGCAGATCGACAGCATCCCGACGCCCGCCTTCGGCCGGACCTTCGGCGACGACACATCGAAGTTCAAGGCGGCCATCCTGCACTACGGCGCGACCCTGGACCGCGGCCAGGGCTTCAACCCGACGTCGGGCGAGCAGTACAAGGATAGGATGGAGAACGCGATCGGGGCGGTCGAGGCGCTCTGTAAAGCGGGCGGCGCGCCGAACGTGACGCCCGAGAAGCTCCAGGGCCGGTGGGAGCTCGTGTTCTCGAGCGTGCCGCACGGCATCTTCCGGAGCTCGCCTTTTTTTGAAGCTATCTACGACTCGTACGCCAAGGTCGGCAAGCCCGACAAGGCCGAGCTCTTCTTCAAGCTGCACGAACTGCAGACCATGAGTTTTGGGGCCTCGAAAATCGGGCGGGTCGAGCAGACCATCGACCCGGACAACGGGATGCTCTACTCGAACTTCGACACACAGATTTTTAGTCTGACGGCGCTCCCCATCATCGGCTTCTGGAAGCTGTTGCCCACGTTCGGCGGGTGCGTCGTGACGGCGTCGAAGATGGTGGTCAATGGTGCTACGTTGGACCTCGAGGTCGACTACACGACGGCAAAACCGGTCGAGGGGTTGAGCGGTCTTGGCGAATGGGTCTGGGATATAAAGGTACCGGTCGGCTTCGTCTGGAAGCTTTTGCCGTGGAACAACGGGCCGCCCACCTGCTCCATCGAGCAGGTCTACTTGGACGAGGACGTCCGCGTCGCCAAAGACAGTTCCGGCCAGTACTTCGTGTACGCGCGGCCAGTATAACACAACATAGTTACCTCAGCACCGCGTCCGCGACGCGGAGCGCCTGGACACAGGTACGGACGTCGTGGACGCGGACGACGTCGGCCGCCGGCAGCGCCGCGACGCAGGCGCCGGCCGTCGCGGCGTCGCGTTGAGACGCCTCGGGTTCGCCCGCGAGCTCCCCCAAAAACCGTTTCCGCGACGCGCCGATCAATACAGGGAGGCCGCCCAGGGCCCGCTTGAAACGAGGCAGGTCCCGCAGCAACGCCACGTTGTGCTCTGTATTTTTAGCAAAGCCCAGGCCGGGGTCCACGACGAGGCGCCAGGGCGCGATGCCCGTATCCAGGGCCGCCCGGACCCGCTCTTGCAGTTCAGAAGACACCTCCGCTACCACGTCCTCGTAGGACGCGAGGGAATTCATCGTGTTGGGCTCGCCCTGCATGTGCATGAGCACGACGCCCCGCTGCCACTCGTCCGCGGCTAATGTACTCAGCATGGACCCGTCGTACGCGCCGCCGGAGACGTCGTTCGTCGCCGCGGCGCCCGCGGTCCGCGCGGCCAGCGCGACGTCCGCGCGCCGCGTGTCCACCGACACGGGCACGGCGAACTGCCGCAGCTTTTCCACCAGGGGCACGACCCTATCTAACTCCTCCGCTAGAGAGGGCGGTACGGCCCCGGGCCGCGTCGACTCGCCGCCCACGTCCAGGTAGTCGGCGCCGTGCGCGACCATGGTTTCTGCACTACGTAACGCCGCCTCGATATCGAAGTGGAGGCCGCCGTCGGAGAAGGAGTCCGGCGTGCAGTTGAGGACCCCCATGACGCCCGTCTTTGCCCCCGCCACCGCCAGCGTCCCTAAAGCCGACCACACGCGCCGCTCCTCTCCATCAACATCCTCGCCCAAGAAGTCGCCGCCCCACCGCTCCTTCAGAAAGGTATCCACCAATTCGCAGTCCCCCGAGAGCGCTCGGCGGCAGGCCCGGAGCGGCCGCAGCACGAAGTCCCGTTCACCAATGCGCGGGTGCGGCACCGTGAGTGAAGGCGCCTCGAAGGCCTCGTCGCCCAGGAACAGCAGATCCAGGTCCACTTCTCGCGGCCCGTAGCGGCCCCGGTCCTGCCGGCCCATGGCGCGCTCCGCCTCCTTCAGCTTCGCGAGCGCGTCCAGGGGTGGCAGAGACGTCTTCACAGCCACGACAGCGTTCAAGAACCGCGGCTGCTCCGTGACCAACTGCGGCGCCGTGTCGTAGAGCGGGCTCGACGCGACGATCGGCCCCAGCGTCCGCTGCACGCGCCGCCACGCGGCGCAGAGCTGCGCCGCGCGGTCGCCGACGTTGCTGCCGAGGGCGACGAAGGCCAGTCGACTGCTCTGGCGCCGTCCCGTCCTCGACGCCCGGGCGCCGCGTGCGATGCATGCGGCCATGATGCTGCTGTGGTGCAAGGCGCCAGACGCGTGCGTTTCGGCGCGGCAGGCGTTTCAGCGGTCGATAAATATCAGTTGTGAGCGTGTAGTGCACCAGTGCTGCAACTGAAGCAGTGCGTGCGGGCACTGCAAAAATGAAAGCTTAAAAATGACAAGCTTGTGTACGGGTTTCTTGTACGGGTTTCTAAAAAATAAAAGCTCGCGTACACGGGCCAAACGCACGGCAGGGCAAGCTCCAGGTACTCCATAAACTGCTCGTTTGATTGGTTCGAGCTGTGCGACCGTGCGACTCACAAAACACCTGCTGGCTGCTACGTCCTAGCACGCCAGCCGCCGCGGAGGCCAGCCAATTGCCATGTACAGCCCAGCAGCCTTGTTGGCGCTCGCGGTCGCGACGCAAGCGCTCGAGACGAGCCTCTGGCCCACGACCAAAACCTGCGTCGCCTGCCGCGTGCAGGGCATGGGCGACTTCGGGACCGGCGCGGCCATCTTCGTCGCGCCGACGATCAATGGCGGCACGCGGGTGGACGCGCTCCCCGTGCCCATGGGCGCCGACGCGGCGCTGGCCATGGAGAAGGCGCTGAAGGGCCAGGCGTTCGGCAAGGTGCAGACCCTCACCGTCGCGCAAGGCCTCGTGAACCGCGACGGCGGCGTCTTCGATAATTTACCGTACCAGATAGGTAGGGCGAAGTTCGCGAAGAAGGATTTATATGATCGAATAAAAGGCAAGGACTGGCCCGGGCGGAGCCTCAAGCCGCAGAGCGTTTTTGCTTCGCTCAAGGAGCGCTTCGGTAAAAAAACAAAAGTGCGGCAGGAAGATAGGGACCGGGACGCGGACGCGGCGCCTTACCGCGGCGCCTATGGATTCCCGCCGACCTACGAGGACGCGCAGGCCCGCGTATTTGCGGGCTACGTGTCGCCCTA
>Ga0114994_10000391_pt1 | contig 28994 bp, 15 predicted proteins | sample ArcticOcean_MG_C_9_FD_87043 | JGI IMG/M metagenome (GOLD analysis project Ga0114994, IMG submission 87043) | Marine microbial communities from western Arctic Ocean - ArcticOcean_MG_CB2_152 | ecosystem: Environmental > Aquatic > Marine > Oceanic | place: Arctic Ocean: Canada Basin | collected...
ACCCTAACCCTAACCCTAACCCTAACCCTAACCCTAACCCTAACCCTAACCCTAACCCTAACCCTAACCCTAACCCTAACCCTATGCCCTAACCCTATGCCCTAACCCGAGAGACCGAAACAACCCTAGCCTGTGATCACCTGACCAAAGAACGAAAAAGCTAACCCGAGATCCCTCTCAGTGAACCAAGAACGAAAAGCTAACCAGAGGTCCCTGATCCAAGAACGCAAAGGTAACCAGAGATCCCTGACCCGAGAACCAAAGGCATACTTACTAGGAGGGGTAGTATGAGACCAACGAGACCACTGAATATTGCGATTCCCCCCTGGGCCAGGCCAGCATAGTCGACCACGCAGGGGTAGGACCCTCGACCGGTGCCTCATGGATCCATGAGACCGCTGAGGATTTGATACACCGAAGGAGTCCGTCGACTTGGGGGTTTTAGATGGCGCCGAGGCCGCTACTATTAGATCCCCGGAAGATGAGCTACCGTGGATTACCGGCGGTCTCTGTACGACACATTCGTTGGACCTGGCGGTCGAGGATTAAGGCGGCGACGGGCACTTGGCTCCTCCGTCGACGTGGACGATGGCCGAGCAGATGCCGGCGTGGGAGTGGTGGACAGTGCACAAATCAAAATATTATAGGAGTAGGCCTCGGATATCTTCATCGACGTCGCGGTGACGCGCGGTGACGCGCCGCGGTCGGCTATGTCTCCTCTCTGCGGCGCCCACGCCCTCTACCCTATACTATTATTAGCTATTATTTAAACTACCACATTCGCGTCTGCATGCGGCGCATTCGCACGTATGCAGTCGCCTGGGTATGTCGCTGCCCTGACTGTGTTCGTTACTTCGTGGGGTACCGTCATGATGAAGAACATGATCTACCTCGGCGACTCCTGCACAGACGTATATGTTTACCACACGGCAATTTGCGTCACAGACGCTGGGACGGGACCATCCTACAAGATTCCGCAACTCGAATATCCGCTATATTGCAGTCGAGGAATTTGCCCTCGAAACCGAGCGTGGCTCAACCTAAGATATTGTCTAATTATATCATTAACGGGCCTGACCCTGTTACTACGGACTGTTTCTGTTGGGCAACGACTTGAACGGGTCTCAAATTTCTAGTAGTGTAGCCTGAGGTCCGGGGCTATATACACTTCAAAGTTTACACAGAATCATCGTCTTCGGCCTCCGGCAGGTCCGGGTCGGTCGCGGAGTCGTCGTCGGAGTCGCGCGCGGCGGACTCGTCGTCAGTGTCGTCGGCATCGCCTAAATAATCATCAACAGGCATTGCGGCCTCGCGCGCCGCGGCGTGCGCCGCGTCGCTGATGATGCACGCCGCGAGCCGCGCCGCGGCCGCGTCGTCGAACGCCGCGCTCGGGTCGAATGCAGAGGCGTCGTAGATCGCGGCAGTCACGTCGGCGGCCTCCGCTTCTGCCAGGTCCGCGGCGCCGTCAAAGCCCACGTCGTGCAGCGCACGGGCGCGCGCGCGGGTGATGTTGCCTGGGCTCGCACGCATGAGCCGCACGAGCTCGTCTGGCGCGCCGCGCGCGAGCACGCCGCGCGCGCTCTTGCACGCGCGCGCGGTCTCGTGCCAGTTCAGGCGGAGGCAGAAGTGCTCGAGGCGCCGCGCCAGCGAGGCGGCGTCGCGCGCGTAGTTATCCACGTCGCCGCCCTCGCACCTCGACAGCGACACGTCCGGGCCGGCGTGCTCGCGGTAGCGCGCGGCGAACGCGTCGCCGAAGCTCGGCGTGGCGCTCGAACCGACGCGGTCGTGGAGCAGCAGCGCGAGCGCGAACCGCCGGCAGACGCGATCAGGCGTGCCCGGCGCCGCGAGCGCCTCCGACTCTGCCGTCGCCCCGCCGAAGCCCCGCGCGCGGCGCGCGACGTGCGCCTCGCAGCCGCCGCAAATCTTGAAGACGCTCCGCGCGCCCTCGCCCGCGTCATTCAGGGCCGCCCCAAAGGCCACCCAGTGCGCAAGCCCCCCCAGCACGTTCTGCTGGAGCGGCGCCGTGAGGTACAGCCGGTGTAACAAAGCGTACTCCGAGGCCACGCCTCCGTAGTCGACGCCGAAGCGGCAGCGCAACGCGGCGGCGACCTCCAGGGCGTCGGCCGGCCCCAGTCCCGCGCCGACCGTCGCGGCACCGAGCGGCGTCGTGTCCCAGGTATCCGAGTCGTGCGTGTTGGCACACGGGATGCTAATGGAGAGGTCCAGGCCCCTCGAACGCAGGAACCCGCGCTCGGCGAGCCACCGCAGGGGCGGTCCGGCGTCCAGCGCGCCGCCGAACGCCTCCATGATGCCGCGCCGCGCGAGCAGCCCGCCCGCGACGGCCTCGAGGACGTGCCGCCGCAGTCCGTCGGCGTCGTCGCGGAGCCGGCTCCGGATCGGCGGCGCAGCCGCCCCCAGCAGCGCTTCGGCCCGGCTCGCGCCGCGCTCGCCACCTCCGCCGGCGCACACGATCCAGGCGTCCGGCGCCTCGGTCGTGAACCCGGCGCGGCCCGCTCGTCCTATCATCTGGCGGAGCTCCGCGCCCGTCCGCCGCTCGCCGCCGCCTTTGATGACAACCCGCGCCACGGGCAGGTGCACGCCAACGGCCAGCGTCGTGGTGCAGCAGAGCACGTCGCAGTCCTTGCGCGCGAACGCCTTCTCCACCATTTCGCGCTCCGCGGCTGCGAGGCCCGCGTGGTGGAAGAGCACGCCGCGCCGGCAGCACGCGCGCAAATCCGCCGCGTGTGCCGCGTCGGGCGGCGATGCGCTCCGGAGCCGCTCGGCCAGCGCGTTGCGGCGCGCAGTTTTGTCTGTGTCGCCCTCTCGAGGCCGCCGCCGCGCCAGCCGCACCGCTGCGGTGCGCACGTCGGCCCGCGATACCACAAAGAGCATCACCGGTCCGGGGGGGCGGTCCAGGCACAGTTTGTCCACGACGGCGTCCCCGACGTCGACGAAGCTTCCGTCCGCGGCGACCGTCAGACGTTCCCCTTCGCGCCCGGCGCCGTCGGCCCAGACGCGCGTCGCGACCGTCTCCTCTGCCGCTTGCATGCGCCGCGGCTTCGGGGGCGCGAGGGCCAAGTGAATGGCGACGGCGGCGGGCCGCTCGACGGTCTCGTAGAGGCCCGCGCCCAGCCACGTCGCCAGCGCCGCCAGGTTCGACGCCGTCGCCGTGCACGCGACCACGGGCGTGCCGACGCACTTTAGTTTACATAAAAAGCTCTCGAGCGTCGCGCCGCGGTTCGTCCCCATCTCGTGGACCTCGTCGACGCACACGCACGCGATCCGTTTTCGCGCCAGCTCGACGCCGCCCTTCTCCAGCAGCGCCTGAAGGAACTGGGCCGCGCTCTCCCACGTGCACGCGGCGAGGTCGCAATGCCCGTCGTCAATCAGCGCCGGGGGCCTTTTCGCTTTCGGGTCGCGCGCGCGCCGCGCGTCCTCGGCCTCGCCGTGGCACACGCGGACGCGCCAGCCGTACGACTCGTCGCCCGAAAAATGGCGCGCCAGCTCGGCAGCCTTCTCGTCCGCGAGCGCGCGCTTCGGCACAACAAAGAGCGCAACGCGCGACTTGTGGTCGTGGCGCCACAACGCGCGCGCGAGCAGCGCTTCCGCGACCAGCGTCTTGCCGCCCGAGGCCGGCGCGCTGTACACCAGGTTCGCGTGGGCCACGCCCGCTCGGAGCGCGTGCCACTGCCACGCGTACGGCGTGTACGGCGTGTCGCCGCCGAACCGCGCAGCGCAGCGCTCGGCGTCGGGCAGGCCCAGCTTGTCGAACGCGGCCGCGAGGCTCGGCGTGTCGCAGCCGTCGTCGTCCGCGAGGAGTAGCGGCGGCGGCGGCTTTTTTGCGAGCGGGAACCGCTGCGGCTGAAGCTCGGCGAGCACATCCCTGCGCCTATTTTCTAAACCCAACTTCCGGCTCGCGGGTAGCATTGCTGCGGCGGCGTGTTGTCCTGCTCTTCGCAGTGATCGATCTCAGTGCGAGGGACGGCGGACTCCGGGTCCCAGCAACGGGTCCCTCGGTGTCGAAAGTGTAAAGGGGCTCTATTCGACCACTAAGTCAGCGCGCGGACTAGTGAATGAACCGGTGCGTGCGGGTGTCTAAGAGGCTAGCGCGCACCGGTCGAACTGTCGCGCGCGCGCATCACGGGTTTTACTCGCCGGGTTTTCTTGCACGGGTTTTTCACATGATATATTAAAGCATCAAATTCAGGGCGGCTGGACGAGCAGCGGTAAGAGACTGTGTCGCACCATACGCTGCCGAATTGAAAAGCAGCGCACTTCGAACTTCAGCAGTTCACTGGGCTTAGCAGAGCACTGCCTGCACAGCCTCTAGTCGGTGCCAGGCTCGGGCGGCTTGCGCATGTGCTGCGCTCGAGTCATCCTCTTGCTCGGCGTAATCGCAGCGGTGCGCGTTGCACCGCTGCGTCGCCGCGCAGTCCTCGCTGGCGCTCTCGGCTTCGCCGTGCAGCCCAAGAACGCCGACGCCGAGCAGCCCAAGGCCGCCGGTGCAGCACCAAAGCTCTACGGATCTCGCAGCGGAATCCTCTACTTTGACAGCGTGGCCCGTCCACCCAAAACCCGCTCAGACCTCGAGCGCGTATCTATCGCCTGGACGGTCTGGCGTGGTGGTTTTGACAAAGAGGTAATCGAGTCGGGCTCCGGGTCGTTCGCCATCGGAGATCACGCCGCGAACGACGCGGTAGACGAGCTCGTCAGGACCATGGGGGATGGCTCTGTGCGCCGCGCGACTATTCCCGCCTCGTTCAACTTCGACGATTCACCGAGCCGCCCGACCTACCTCGAGCTCGAAATACTCGGGCCGCGACGGCCCCGCGGCAAGGACTGCGGCACGAACGCAACGTCGGTCGTGCTCCGACCGTGGATCGCACGATGACGAGTACGATAGCGGGATGTGTAAACTTTGAAGTGTGACTCGTACTAGTACCAGTTAAACAATCATTAGCCGCCAAGCCGCTCCCGCACAAGCGCCGGTGCCACGGCCGCCTCATAGTCCCCGTCCTCGTACTCGATATCGAGAGCGCCGTCCTCCGCGATGCGGGCGACGCGGCCGGGGTACCAATCCTCCATGCCACAAAACCGCACCTCTACAACGGCGCCGACGACAAAACGGGGCGGTGAAGAGAAGGCGCCAGGCGCGGGCGCCTCGATCTCGACGCGCGCCGGCGACGCTTCGAGCGGTGCGGCGGCCTGGTCGGGCGCGCCACCACCAGCCCCGGACGCAGGAGGCGACGGCGCGGCGGCCTCGTCGGACGCCGGCGACTCGCCAGGCTCCATGTAATCGTCACCGGGATCCGTGTAATCGTCGGATGCCGCTGGTGGCGGCGCGACGTCGAGCGTGTCCAGCACGGGCGTTGCGGGGCGCTTCGGAATGTCCAGCAGCGGCGCAGGACAGGGCTTCTGCGGTGCTCGTCGCCGCACGGGGGGCGCAGAAACAACGCGTGGCGGGCCAAAGCTGCAGGACGGCGGCGCTTTCACAGTCAACGCCTCGGCGCGCCGCGCACCGACTACGAGCCGGCCGCCTTCTTCGCGCGCGAGCGTCGTGGTGTCACCAGCCTTTTCTTTTGCCCGAAGCTCGTCGACGCGCCGCAACCGCGCTTCGTCCTTAAGCTCGCGCCGCGCCCTCACGAGCGCCGACGTGTGCGAGCGCGATCGGTAGCCGGTCGGCCGTAATTCAAAGTTGGCCAGAATCCAGTCGTGGATGCGCCGCGGCACCGGCGCCGGCTTCTTCGGCGCGTCGCGCCTCGGCCGCGGCGCGCGCATGGCCGGAACCCCCTGCGCGCGCCGCGAGGCGGCGTCCCACGCGAGCCGCCCTTCGTACGTCAGAAGACGGGGCCACACGCGCCGCAGCAGAGACACGCGTGCGATCCTGAGACAACGCCGCGCCGCCGATTTCGTAGAGTGCCGCGACGCGTGGAGCCGGTCGAAGAGCGCCGCCAGCGCAAAGGTCGTCGCGCCCCACATATCGACGGCGTCGGCGCTGCGCTCGCGCTGTACGCGATCGTCGCGCGCCCGGAGCGCCAGGTCTCCGAGGCACTTGGCGTAGACGACCGCCGAAACAGCAGCCGACAGAGCGGCGGCGCGCGCCATGCGGACATCGCGGATGCCGGCCTCGGCGGCGATGTATGTATACGTCTCGCAGTCCCTGATCCCGACGGCCGGCGGCGGCGCCGCGGGATCGCCGGAGAACCGAGACGCTGTTCCGAACGTCGTGGAGCCCGCTGAGCAAGCGTTGCGGTGGCCCGCCCGCCGCTCGCGGAGCCGCAGGGGCCGCGACACCGCTGCCGTCACGACATCGGCCGGCTTTGGGCCCGCGTTCCGCCGCGCCACCGATTTGCGCCACCGCCGCTCCGACGCGTCCGCGTAGAGCCGCTGCTCGACGTCGCGCGGCGGCGGCGGCGGTGGCTTGGGGGGTGGCGCGGGCGGCGCCTTCAGCGCCGCCTCATACGCGCGGTCTGCCGCCGCGTCCGCGCGCTTGAGCTCGCGGCGCGCGACGTCGTTAAACGAGGCCCAGCCGGCCGGCGGCCCGTTTCGGTGTGGCCGCGGCTTCGGCGGGGCGCCGCCGCCGCAGACGCCCGCCCGCGGCCGGCCGTTGTCAACTTGCAGTGGCGTCCGCCGCCGCGCGAGCGTGTCGACCTGGCACTCGTCGCAGACGCGTTGCCCCGTGTAGCGCGTTGGCGCGTGGCTGCCGCAGCCTATGCATTTCGTCCTGCCGCGGACGACGATGCCGCCGGCGCGGCCGCTGCGCGCTGTTGTCGGCGCTGGGCCTTTGCCCCTTTTCGCGCCGGCGGGCCGTTTGATGACTGCTGGCATCTTAGAAAGAGCCAGCACTATCCACCAATGATATTGTTGCTGCCGCGTAGGCCGTCTGCGGGCTGCGAGCACACCAAGACGAGACTGCCCACTGCCCGATAGCCGAGCAAGCTGCCTACTGCGGATTCGAACGGCGGGCGCAACCAACGAGAGTAAAACCCGCCCGCAGCTGTAATGGCCTGGGACGGATCGTTGCTATTCCCGGTTAAGAGTATACAGTCAGTGAAACACGGCATAATAGGAGTGAGTGGTCGGGCTGGGGCAGCACCGCACGATACCAAAGTTAATGCAACGCCGCGAGAGGCCGCTCCAAAAGGACGACAGCGCCGCTCGAGGCTGCCTTCGTTAAGGGCTACACTATAAACAGCAGGACCATGGCCCTCCCGGGCATGTCCAACGAGACCATGGAGCGCTTCCAGACCATGAGCCTGCAGAGCGCGGGCGCCTGCACCATCACCAACCGGGCGCGCCTGGCGTGCGCCCACGAGTCGAATTTCCTGGGGGACATCGAGGGCTCGGCGCCGGAGCTCAAGTACACGCGCTACACGCGGCGGCCGGACCACTACGTGGTCAAGGACATTGCGAAGACCAGCCCGACGCGGCTGCATCGACAAGGCCCGCAGCCGAACCCGAACGAGTGGCACAACAACCCGATCGAGGGCTCGAAGCCGCGCGAGACGCGCTTCCAGTCGAACCGGCACACGGACCCGTTACAACCGGAGTACGTGCTGCCCCGGTGCAAGTTGGAGACGCCGCCGGCGCCCAAATTTATAAGGGACGCCTACACGGTCACGGACATCGACGGCACGGTGCCCAAGCCCCTGTACCCGCTCGCGATGCGCGACACGTACAACGTGCACGACATCGAGGGCGCGCAGGCGTCGTGGCGGCCGCGCCACGAACGCGTGCGGCGCGAGGCGCCGCCCCGCGACGGCCTGGACGTCCGCGACATCATGGACGAGGGTTTCGCGACCCGACGCCGCACGGACATGATGGACCCGCACTACTTCATGAACGGCATGGAGACCTGCGACGACCCCGTGCGCACAAAGCCGCGGGCGCTTCCCAGAGCCATCCCGGAGCGCATGGCCCACGCCCCTTCGCTGTATGTGGGTGATATCGAGGGTGCGACAAGCGGCTGGCGGCCGCCGCACGAGATGCAGCCGCCCCCCGAGAAGCGCAGGCACTGGCGGTCCACGAATTTCGTGGGCGACATCCAGGGCGCCCAGTCGGACACGGTGAAGCACACGATTCCCACCAACCGGCAGACGAACCCGCTGAACCCGGCCTACCGGTCGCTGGACGGAGAGATCCTGCCGGACCCGACGCAGCCCGACTTTAGCCACATCTACGACCACTTCCTCGGGGCTTCGGCGCCGGGGGCGTCCGCGCTCGGGCTGCCCATTGATCACTCGGGCGGCGTTCAGGGGAGCGTCTCGCGGGCCGCGCCGGCCGTCGACCGCCTGGTGCTCAAGTCCTCGGACGGCCGGCCGCGAGCGACGCCGCGGTCGGGCCGCTCGGCGCAGTCCACCGGCCGGCGGGTTTTGAACACGCCCCACGACCGGCGCGAGGCCCAGCAGGCCGCCGCGGACATGGCCGCGGTGGCGGCGCTGCACTGACGAGGCGGTCCCTGCCGCCGTTCCCCCAGGTAATCTTTTAATGGGAACTTGGTGCTTATCTAAACCCCCAACCTGGGGGGCGAGCCAGACAAGGTAAGAGCGCCCCCGTTCACGCCCGTCGCAACTTAATTTTTTTTAAACGGGACGGGTTTCTCAAATTACGTGCGTTCACTTGTGAAGAGCACGCTTTTCGTGAAGCACAGCGATGCAGACAGCAAAAATGGTAGCAGTAACGTAAAGTGAGGTCATAGCCACCACAATGCAAAAGCATGCACGACAATCGACAGGCCCGGCGGGAGATGCGGGCTATTCAGCCAGCTCCTCTCAATCCGACGCCTGCTCGCTGCGCATAGACGTTGAGCAGCCAGTACCGCAGTTAGCCCAACCGTTGCGAGCCCCGCCGCAGCCAATACGGTCGGCGGGCGACGTCTTCGGTACTCCTGGAGTAGTGACGCGTATTATGGCGTATTGCGCGACGCTCGAAGACGTCTCGCGCCTCTCGCGCACGTGCCGAGGCGCCGCGCGTGCACCGTGGCCGCCCGTCGCACCTTGGGTATGCGTGGCGTCGATGATTGCCGAGCCGCGACATAGGCGTCGTGACGAGCCGGCTTTTGGTCGCCGCGTCGCGCACGCGCTCGTCATGCGAATCGCGCTCCCAGAAGCCGTGCGAGCAGCCGTCGTGCGCGCCGCCGACGCGGGCGCCATGCAACGTGCCGTCAATGAAGCGTCCTCGCGCGCAGCTGGTATCATGGCTGTCAGGCTCGCGCCGGCGACGAGTAGCGCACGGAAGACAGCTGCAATCTGCATCCGGGCGATGGCGCATGCTGCTCTCGCAGCGCTCGTGGTCGGTGACGGACCGATGATCGCTCGCGAGGCCGCGGCCTCGGCGCTCACTTCTCTGCTGCGGCGCGTCCGGTCGGGTCCCGAGCGCGCGCCGCGCTACACGGTCCTCTCTGATCTAAGCGTGCGGGGGTTCGACACGGACTTCGCGCGAATCGCGAACGAGGACGCCGCCACGGCGACGGCCGTCGTGCGTTCCGCAGCGCGGTCTCTCTCACGGGCGCTCTACCCGCGTACACGGGCGCTCCTGTCGCGGGCGCGGCGGGATGCGCTCTGACTTCGGCTACTGCAACCCTGACTTCCCTTCCCCATTCGTAAAATAATATGTCGATATACGTTGCTTGCCAGTGCTGGTGTTCTTTCGTAATTCCTAGTGGGACCACTTTTGGGACTCGGACTCGGACCAGTAAACAAAATTCGATTATCACAACCTGTCATCGTCGACCATCCGCCTCATCTCACCCTTGCCATACTCGCGGAAATTATGGTCGGCTGCTGCAGCTGACATAGAAGATGTCCGATCCGCCATGTCGGGAGGCCCAAGGGCGACTTCGAGAAGGTCGTCGAGGCCAACGGTCGCACCGAAGGTGTCGACGAAGGCGCGCTCGCACGCCGCGTTGCAGCGTGCTCGCGCGCGAACGTCGTACGCGAAGAGCAGCTGCGACTTGACCTGCTTCACCGGCTCAGCATCGTTCACCCAGCCGATCCACCGCTCCACGGCGGCCGTGCGCGTGTCGATCGCCGTCGTGAGCGCTGCGCCACTCAGGGGCAGCCGCGCGTCGACGCAGAGCGGGCCCTCGCCGAGCGCCCACGCAGGACCGATCGCGTCGAGGTCGCCGCGTGCGTCGTCGAACCAGCGCACGGCGAACTCTCGCCTCCTCGAGCGCATCTCGAACTCGCCGCGCGAGGCCGGCTCGGGGTACTCCCCGTCGTCGCCCTGCAAGATGTAGCCGGCGTCGGCCCTCGGCACGTAGTCCTGACTAAACTCGACGGCATCGTCCAGTGAGACGCCGAGACGGCAAAGGAGGTGCGGCGGCTCGACCAGCGGTCCGCAGTATGCCGAGAGCGCCGACAAGTGACGCGACTCGTCGGCGACGTCGAGCAATGAGCAATGACTGACCTTGGCCGCAGCGCCAACGTCCGCGTCTGCGAAGACACGCGCGCAAGAGCCGGAAAGCGGCGAGTTTTCCGGCGCCGCGTGAACGCTGCCGGGAACAAGGCCAGCGCTCTCAAGGCGTGCGACGACTACCTTATCGGCCGCGCGGACCGCGGCCAGCGCGTCCGCGCGTGTGAGAGCACCCGCCGCGCGCGCTGCACCCAACAACAGGACGAGGCGCATTTGCCGCACGATGCTCTGGATATAGATGCCTGACGAGCACACTCGGCTGCAAGCAACCAGAGGACTGTGTAGCACTCTGCCAGTGCCGAAATTCGGAGCGCTGCTTTCAATTCGGTAGCGTATGGTGCGAAGCTCTCCTATGCTACTACTTGTCTAGCTACTGCTCTTGCCCTTTTTGTCGTGAAAATCACGCGAAAAAAACTCGGCGGATAAACCCGTAAGATGCGCGCGAACGAGCGCTCGAGCAGTAAGGAAGGCTAGTCAGGAAGAAGCTACTTAATAACACAGAGCAACCGCGGCCGCCTCATAGCTCATCCTTCATCTCCTCCGTGACCTTGGCGTCCTCCTCGCTCTCGCCCTCCGTCGCGTTCGCCAGCGTCGCGTTCGCGTCCGTGGCGTTCTCGAGGGCCGTGGCGTTGGTCACGTTCGCCACGACGACCACGGGCTTCTTCTTCGCGTTGAGGCGCCCGGCCAGCACGGCCGTCGGCTTGAGCTTGGCGTTCATCTCCGCCACCCTAAAAGCGGGCTCCTCGTGGGCCTTCAATTTCTTCTGCGCCTTCTCCTGGGCGTCCAACCACTCTGAGGCGTCGTCGGCCTTCTTCACCAACGCCGCCAAGTCCTCGGCCTCCAGCCACGGCCGCTCGTCGGGCCAGACCTCCGTGGCGTTCTTCTTGGCCAAGGCGAGCGCCTTCCTAAACTTCTCGATGGCCTTGGGACGCGCGGCCAGCTCCTCGGCCCGGCCCACGACGGCGTTCCACAGGCCCTCGAAGGCCGCGCGCTTTTCGTTGAAGGTCGCCGCGGGCTCGCCGTCGGCCTCGTACAGCCAGTCCTCGAGCTCGCGCGACGTCTTAGTAATCTCCTCGCGCTGCTTCTTCGTCGAGACAGGCTCGACCTCCTTCTCCCTATCATCTAATGCGTTCCGCACCTTGTAGATGGCCGCCTCGAGGTCGTTCTTCGCGCCCTCGCGCGCCGTGCGCTCCGTCTCCGCTGCACTAATGGCCGCGAGGCGCGCGTGCGCGTCGGCCACGTCGACGCGCCGCGGCGCCCACTGGCGCAGGCCCGCGGTGCTCGGCGTCACCGTGAGCGTCCGCTTGTGCGTCTTCTTCTTGAGGACCTTGCCCGGGGACGCGCCCGTGGCGTTGGCGTCCGACGCGTTCGCCGCCCCGGCCTCGGCCGCCTCGGTCGCCTCGGCCGCGGGTTCGTCGGCCTTGGCCTCGCCCTCGGTCTCATCCGTGGCAGCCTCGCCCTCGGTCGTGGCCTCCGTCGCGTTGGCATCGGTCGCGTTCGCGGCCGTCGCGTTCGCCTCGGTCGTCGTCTCGACCTTGGGCGGCGGCGCGTCGACCTCGTACTCCTCCACGACGGACACCTCGGCCTTGGAGAGCGACGCGATGCCGGACGCGTCGAGCGTGAAGGAGAGCTGGACCTTGGGCCGGGGCAGCTGGCCGGTCGCGTTTTGCTTCTGCGGTGGGGAACACGCGTGAGTTTCGGGAAACCCGGTCCTCGCGGCCCTCTCGGCGATGTGTGTCGCAGCCCAGACGGAATCGAACCGCTGCGTCGTGAAACGCCTATGGAACTGAAGTCCACCCCCCAGACCACCGAGGCTCGGTGCTGCTGTGACCGATACGTGATTCGAACACGTAACCTTCAGGTCTGGAATCTGACGCGCTGTCGTTGCGCTAATCGGTCGGGTGTGTGTGCGATGGGGGACGGGACCCATCCGTGCTTCGACCACGTGTTCCCGAGAAGAGAATCACGGGAAGCGCCGACGAGGCCCGGCGCTCGTCGGCGTAACCACGGCGGGACTCGAACCCGCAACCCCCAGATTAGAAGTCTGGTGCGCTATCCATTGCGCCACGCGGTTCTAAGAAAAGAAGAGGACGCGGGCGCGCGCGGCCATGTCCGCGGCGAACGCAGCGATGCCCGAGATGTTGTAGAGCGCCACCGTCTTCGGCGTGCCTTCCGGCAGCTTGTCCACGTCGTCGTAGGCCAGCTCGCACACGATGTCCGCGTCATGATGAAAAGCAATGGTCCGCGGCTTGGCCCCCAACCTTGCCCCCGCCTTGAAGAGCGTCGCGCGCTTGTGCCAGTCCTCCGGCGCCTCCTCCTTAGTATCGGAATCCTTCTTCTTGGTCCCGCCCTTGAAGAAGCCCATGAGGCCGCCGCCCTCCGCGACCGACGCGGCGTACAAATCGTTCGTCATGCGGACCCCGAAGGCGTACGGGCCGTAGTCCAGCATGCCCACCTTGCGCACGCGGAAACTTGTGCTCACGTTCGCGCCGTGGAAGGCCGCGCCCAATGCGGAGGCCTCGTCGCCGTTCAGGTGCAAACCCAGCTCCAGGGGGTCCGACTTGTTTGTCCGGCCCTCGGTGAAGAACGCCTTCAGGAGCTCCTGGATCTTGGGCACGCGCACCCCGCCCCCGATGATCTCCACGGCGTGCAGGTCGTCCACCGTGACGTCGGCCTCCCGCAGCGCGTCCACCACGGGCTGCATTGCCCGGCCCAGGACGTCGCTCGCGTACGCCTCGAGGTCCTTGCGCGTGATCATCATGTGGAAGTCGATGTCGTCGTGCAACGAGGGGATGTTGATGGGGATCTTCTCGTTCGCGCTTAGGACCTCCTTGGTCTTCTTGGCCGACGCGCGGATCTTGGCCATGGGCCGGGCCAGCTCGCGCACGTCGCCGGCCTTGGCCTTCTTCTTCTTCGCCCAGATGGCGTTGAACTCGTCGGCGATCTTCTCGGCGAGGGCCAGGTCCACGTGGAAGCCGCCGGCGCCTGCGTGACAACGGTGAGTGCGCGCTGTGTGGGCGCTCTCTCCTCCGGCGTAGACGAGTGCGGCATCGGTTCAAGGATGACAGCTTCCTCTTCAGTGCGTAATTAAACTCAGAGAGATTCCCAAGCTAGTATGAGTCGTCACGCGCCTCCACGCCGTCGAATTCAAGGACGCCGGCGCATACCGCGCGCCCAGCCCTTGCCCAGGACCTCGAACTGGCCCACGGTCTTGTTCTTGACCTTGGTGCCCTCGACGAAGGTCGAGTACTCGACGACGCTTGCTTGAATCGACTCCGCGCCCGCGTTGTAGAACAGGACCTTACGCGGCTCGTCGAACTTGCGGTCGAGGCCGAACTGCAGCGCCGCGGCCGTGTTGGCCTCGATCAGGGACAGCACCCGTAAGTCCGCGAGCTCCGCCGCCGCCATCAAGGCCTCCTTCTCGATCTGCGTCGCGCCCGCGGGCACCGTGATGACGCAGTCGCGCACGACGTTGCCGCCGTAGGCGCGCGTTATGTCCTTGGCGTACGTTAAAACCATGGCCACGAGCTCCTCGGGCTGCCACTCGTCCATGTCGATGCCGTACTCCTCGGTCGTCGCCTTGGGCGCGCCGATAGCTAAGGCGCCGCGGCTCTCGTTGAACCGCGTCGTCGTCGGGAAGTACGCCTTCGTGCGCAGCGCCTCGATGGACGGGTGCGCGTCCGAGCGGCCCAGGTACTCCGTGAGGCGCGCGTAGCTCAGCTCCGGCTTGCGGCTCAGGGAGCCGTACGCGTCGCTGGCGAACAGGCGCTCGCCGCGCACGAACGCGACGACCGTCTCGCTCTTGCGCTTGGACACGGTGTTGGTCACGATCTCCAGCGGCGACCCGGGCTGGACGAGCGCGACCTTCATGAACTCCGTCCCGAAGTCGATGCCGATCACATTGGCCGAGGCCAGCGGCGCCGTCGCGACGAGCGCTACGATGATGCTGCGCAATTGCATCTTTGCTGCGCTATGCCTCGCAAATGCGTCTGCGCGAACTTGCGTACGCTCCCGTAGAGCACCTATGCGCTGCCGCGCGTGAAGCAGCGTCTTGCAAGCAAAAAAGCGATGTGCTTTATTGCCCTCCTTCGCCGGCGTCGAGGACCGCCGCGTGTCCTTTTGAGATGCACGTCGACGGGCGCAAAGGCGTGCGAGGGCCCACCGGAGCCCTCTTCAGATTCGCCGGCGTCCTACAAATCACTCCGGGACTGTCCGTGCGGGTTTTGCGGGCCTATGAGCCAAATCACTCGCAAGCTGGCGCAAGCTTTGACGAAGCTCTCAACTAGGCTGCGTCTGTGGAAACGGCAACTTTACTGCCGTCGGCTTCAGCCCGAAAGAGAGCACGTCGCGGGCCGCCGGAGCGCCGCCGAGCTAGATAAGTAAAGACCAGCACAAGATAGCCACCATGCAGCGCGCGCTCCTCTGCGCTCTAGCCTCGCTGGGCACGGCGCTGGTCAGCGTGCCCAGGGTCGCCGCCAAATTGACGCCGCGCGGCACCGCCTACCGGCCGGGCGAGATCTCGGCTATTAAAGATGAGATCATCGAGTCGGCGACGTACTACGCCGACGAACTCTGCATTGAAGAGGACGAGTGCGCGATTCCTGATGAAAATCAGTTCTGCATCGCCGTACTGGGGGATTTGCACATGGACCCCCGGAAGATGGTCGATTACGTCGACGCGCACAACCAGGTGGTCCCCATTCTACAAGACGCCCAATCCCGGGGCGTGGAGACGGCCGTGGTCTCGTTGGGTGATTTAGGCGAATCCAAGAGCGTGGACCCGGAGAACACGGCGGAATTATTTGCGGGAACAACGGCGTGCCACGAGCTCGCCGCCGAGTACCTCTCGAGCTTTGGGACGGACTACGAAGTCATTGGGGGCAACCACGATCTGGAGGGCATCGACGAGTTCAAGACGGACCAGGAAAACTTAGATGCGTTTTGCCGGATCCACGGCAAGCCCACGGCCCAGTTCGTGCGGCAGGTCGCCGAGAAGACGCTTCTGGTGGGACTGGGCTCCACCGTGTTCAGGGAAGCCAAGTACACGTCCCACGAGGTCATTATCGATGACGCCCAGATCGCCTGGTTCGAGCGCTTGCTGGAGACCCACCCGTCCGCGGACGGCTGGAAGCTCTTCGTGTTCAGCCACGCGCCGCCCATCGGCAGTGGCTTGCGAGTCCTCCAGAACAACCACGTCGTCAACGGCTGCTGCTGGCTGAATCACAGCGGCGGCGCCACGACGCGCAAGTTCATCGAACTCGTCCGAAAACACAGATGCGTCAAGGCCTGGTTCAGCGGGCACTTCCACCTCGGCCAGGACTACCAGGACTCCATCACGTTCCCAAGCATCGACGAGGACGAGGGCCCCTACCCGAACCGCGGGTCGTGCGTTTTCGCCCAGACGGCCGTCATCGCGTCCGGGGCAACCCGGGACGGGCGGCGGCAGTCGCGCCTCATCCGGGGCGACGCCGACGGCTTCGAGATCTGCACCATCGACCACGCGCGCGACGGGCTCGTAAGATTGGACGCCACCATCTCCTACACGGACGAGAACCACGAGGTCGGGGTCTACGCGCACGGCCACGATGAAGTCGACGAGATGGGCGGCGACTTTTTGAGGGTGTACAGTCCCACGGAGGGCGACGAGTGCTTCGTGGACTACGACGCCGACGATGTTTTGGATGCCACCAAATCATCGTGCGTGGACGGCGAGACCATCGCCTGGTGGAAGCTAAGTTGCGGCCGGGTCCTAGGGGTGTACGACGGGCGTTTGCTGGAATACGACCCGTCCACGTTAGCGCCTTTAGGTTTGGTCGTGGGCCAGGACGAGCTCGCGGGCCGGCGCGTGCTGGTCGTGCCGTCGGGCGAGGAGTCGTGCCAGATCGAGGGCGCCGACGGCGGGCGCGAGGTCGCGGACTGCGAGACTGAGGCCGAGGAGCAGGCTGTGTGCCTGGTGTGCGACGCCACGGGCAGCGTGACCGTGGTCCAGCCCAACGAGGACGGCACCTACTGGCGCAAGATCGTGCGCAACAAGATCGTGCGCATGAAGGAGAAGCGGCGCGTCGAGGCGGCCGCGCGTTTGGTTGATGAATTCTTCCCGGCGCACGAGACGGACCAGCCCACGGTCTTCTCGAGCTGGGGGCCCTACACGCAGATCTCGGGCACGGCCACGAACACGGCCGTGCAGGGCGTCACGTCGGCGCGCGCGCCCTCGTCCACGAAGGACCTCGCGGCGAAGAGCCGCTAGACCGCTAACCTGGCTTTGACGGTTTTGCTGCGGTCCTAAGACTAGTTCTCCGTTCTTCTTAGAGTCATACCTCCCGGCGGCCGGGCCGTCTAATGATGATGCTCACGCGGCGCGGAGCTGTTCGGCGCCGCGCGGCGAGTCGGGCGAGGGCCGCGAGAACACGCCCTGGCTGAAGGCCGTCAGCTGGTCGACTTCTTCTTGCTCGCCTGCGTGCCGCTTGTGTTCATGTCGCGGTCGCGACGCGAAGTTATTTCGTCAATTGCTCTGGACTCCGGTAGGCGCGGCGAGCCATGCGTTGAGTCCATGTCTCACGAGGCCCTGCCGCCCTCGACGGTGGGCCCGAGGCGATCGAGAAGCCAATCGGATCCGGGTGTCGGTCGTTGATTGATTGATCATCATCGAATGAACTCATATTGATACGCACACACGTACGAAATACGGACAGACCGAGTTCTTTTCCGCGCGTCTAAATCTACGCTATTACCAGAACGACTCGATTAATCGATTGCTTCTATTACTGTGCGGGTTTTAACGTGCGGGTTTCGTGTCGGGTCCGTGGCAGGCGCAAAACCGGGGGGGCCAGTGCGGCTGACCACCATAGGTACGATCTGCGTGATTGTTGTGTATTTCGAGAAGCGCGGGCGTACCGGGGTGCGTTACTAAACCAAGTTGGACAGACATTATGTGCTGCGAGGCCTTCTGCCGGTGCCTGTGCTCCATCCTAAGCTCTTCGGCCATCCTCGTGCTCGACATCGCAGACGCCGCGATAGGCGCAGCCCTCCTCTTCTCGCCGCTGCTCTGGTCGGCGTACATCACCGCCACGCCAGCCACGATCGCCCTGCCAAATTACGGCGCGTGTCTCCTCTTGCTGAGCGCTGTGTCTCTTTTTGGCATTGGTTTCCGATCGAACAAGGGTCTGCTTGTCGCCGCGGTGCTGGCCGCTCTCTGTTTCGTCACTGAATTCACCGGCGGCCTGATCATCGCTTCGGATCCGGACTTTGCGCTAGGCCTCGATATTCCTACGGGCTGGGCGCTCCTCGTGGCCGCGGCGTCGCTACGTCACGCGGTACGGGGATGCTCGAACGAGGCGCTCGGCCGCGCCCGCGACGCGTTCGACGCGCTGCGCGCGCGACGGCGAGCGGAGGAGCAAGCGGCGCCTTCGCAATTAAGCGAGCGTCTCCTCGAGCGCCGCGCCGACCGCGCCGCCATGCGCGCCGAGCTCACCGCCAAATATTTTCGCGAGGAGAGTCCGGAGCCCGAGCCGCGGAAGTGGTGGTCCTTCCGGAAAGACGCGCCCGCGGAGGAGGAGGAGACCACCGAAATGCCGCCCTTCATTCTGCAGAAGCAGAACTACGCGGCGCCTCGGAGCATGGATGACGAGGAAAACGGTTTTGCCATCTAGACGGGCCTTCGTCACATGTAATATTTTGTCAAATATATATTCTTAGATACTACTTCGCGGCACCGGCGCATGAGCCGGGACCCGCGCGACAAGAACAAGCGGCCGCCCACGGCCATGATGGAGAAACTAGGACTCCTCCTCCTCCTCCTCCCCGAAATACCTCAGCGTCAGGTCCGTCTGCACGGGAAAGTGGTCCGACGGCGCGTGCCGCAGCGCCTGCGTCAGGTCGCAGGCGAAGTCGGAAGTGATAAGCGCTTGGTCGAAGTCGTCGGTGACGAGCCGCGCGGCGTCGCACCGCACGGACTCGGACGTCCCGAAGCACATGGCGCCGTCGATGATGCGCCCCTTGTTCACGAACTGGCAGTCGGCCACGCGCGCCGCGCCGTGGTAGCCGTGGTACGACCCCCACGCCCAGCCCCGGTGGTCGAAGCCCGCGGCCCGCCCCTCGGCGCGCGGGTCGTACCTGCGCGTCTTCTTGCCGGACGTGTTTTCGTGGTCCCAGTACGCCTCCGGATAATTCGTTTCGCCCGCCGCCCGCCGCGGCCACAGCACGCGGCACATGCTTTTGGCATAAACGCTGTCCTCACGGCTCGCCGCCGTCAGGTCGTCGTTGAAGTCGCCCGCCAGGATCGCGGCGACGCGGCCTGGGGCGCGCCCGTGCTCCCGCAGCCACCGGCGCGCGTCCCGGCGCATGACCTGGTCGGCGCACCGCACGTGGCACGACACGATCTTGACGGCCGCGCGAGGGGGCGCCGCGCGGTCGCCGCGCGCGCGCACGCGCAGCTCGGCCCACGGGAACTTGCGGCCCGCCGTCCTCGGGGTCAAATCCTTGGCGTCGACCCGTGGCGCACGGTTCGCGGACGGGTCCGGCCCCGTCTTCGATCCGTCGGCGGCGGTGAAGCCCTTGATCTTGCGCTGCAGCGCCCGATTCCGCTCCTCGGCGCAGACCTCCGGGTTGCCGCTGATCACGTCGCGGCCCGTGTCGACCACCGTGATGGCGCCCCGCGACACGAGCAACGCCTCGCACCGCTCCCGGCGCGTCGTGTCGAGCCAATCGAGGTTGGCCCACTCGAGCTCCTCGTCCAGCGCCAGGCTCAGCAGCTGGTGCGTCTGCAGGCCCGCCGCGCGGCCGCCGGCGTCGCCCGGGGGCTTGGGTCTGAGGTCGAACTCCTGGAACGCGACGACGAGGCCGGCGTCGCGTGCCTTCGCGCGCCCACGCCGCGTTCACCGTCGCCGCGATGGCGAGCACGTCGCGCTGGAAGCGCCGGAACCGCAGCTCCGAGCCCAGATTCCAGCTCAGGAGCGTGAGGCGCGCCTCGGCGCGCTCGGCCGCGCCGCGCCGGACGACGCTTCGAACCGCCAGCTTGGAGTCGCTCTGGCTGTAGGTGCCCTGCTCCGCGTCGATGGCGTGCGTCCGCAGCGGCGACATGACCGTCTGCTTCTGCCGCTTCGGCGGCGGCGACCCGTCGTCGCCGTCGCGCGCGGCGGGCGAGCGGTCGCGGCGGCGCGGCGGCGGCGGCGGCGGCGACCGCGACCGCGACGCGTCGTCGTAGGCGAGGCGCCGCGCCCGTGGCGAGGGCGGCGAGGCGCGCGGCGCCGGCGCCGGCGCCGCGAAGGCGCCCTCGGACGCGGCGTCCCGCGACGACGGCGTCGGGTCCGCGGCCGGCGAGTCGTCGTCGCCCGTCAGGTCCACGAGGGCGCGCGGCGCCGGCGGCGCGGCCTCCGCCGCCACGCTGCGGACGAAGAACGCCACGTCGTCGGCGAACCGGCCCGGCCGCAGCAGCGAGAACTCCGCGCCGTCGCGCAGCGGGAAGAACGGCTCGTGCCCGGTCGCCGGGTCCTTGGCGAAGCGCCCGGCCTCGCCGCGCACGTAGACGCCGTTCGGAGAGAGCACGCGCAGCATGACGCTGCCCGCGGACTCGTGGAGCTGCGCGTGGTGCCGCGAGACCTCTGCATGGGCTTCACGATGGCGTGCGCCTCGTCGGCGCCGGCGCGGCCGATCGTGAGCTCCGCCGGCCGCGCTGGGATGCCATGCGCGGCGCCCGTCGCTCGGTCCACGAGCTCGAAGGGCATCTTTTGCAACGTTTCCGCTCGCCGCGCGTTGTAAATGCGGTCACAAGCAGCAGTAGTGCCTGGCTGCAGAAGCTTAATGGGCGGCAAACGTTACAGCGCTCGCAGAATCCAGCTCGCTCGCAACCAGAAGGCAGCGGCGCTTGTCAGTCGTGCGCGGCGAACGTCTGGTGGCCCAAGCGGCGCGCGTTCGCTGCGCCGGTCAAAATCGATCCCTGAGGGTACGGGTTTATGGCACCACGCGGGTTTCCTCTCTCTAACCTTATCCGCAAGCAGGCACTAACTCTGTCAAATGATTGATCTGTGTCTCGCTTCCTTTTGGATGACGATCGTGTCGGGTTTTTGCGGCAGCGCAGCCTAAGCTTTTTTCGCACAGCCGTCGTTACAGCAGCAAGCAGTCGCCTTCAGGGCGACTCCAGCCCGGTCATAGCTCGTACCGTCGAAAACACCGCGCACGCAGCCTCTAATTCGGCTAAGAGAGCATTTTTCTCACAGAGAGCATATGCTGCATTTGCTCAGAGCGTCACACCACAGGCATATATGCAGCGCTCCCTCGCACTCGCTGTCGTGTGTGCTCGCACGTCGCGTGCCTTTCTACAGCGTCCCACGCCGCTCCGCCAAGGCGTCAGGATGGCCTCGGCCCTCTACGACCCGACGCCGTTCTACGCCACGGCCCAGCCACAAGAAACGAAGGACTTCTGCATGCAGCAGACCATGGTCCGCGTCAAGGACCCCGAGACCTCGCTGAAGTTCTACATCGAGACGCTCGGCTTCAAGCTCTTGATGTACCACGACTTCCCGCAGTGGGGCTTCTCGGTCTACTTCGTGGCGCACGGACTGAAAGGACCGGTCCCCGCGGACGAAGATAAGCGCTGGGATTTCTGTATGCGGACCCCGGGCTGCATCGAGCTCACGTGGAACCACGGTTCCGAGAAGAGCGACGGCGCCGTCTACAACACTGGCAACGGTGACGCGACGGGCACGCAGGACGGTCAGGCCGTGAAGGGCGGGTTCGGTCACCTTGGAATTACGGTGCCTGACGTCCGCGGCGGAGTCCAAAACAACATGCCTAGAGACTCACTCATTGATTTCGTCCCGCAGGTCTACGAGGCCTGCGAGCGGTTTAAGAAGCTGGGCTGCACGATGACGAAGACGCCGAACGGCGGTGGCATGAAGGGCCTGGCCTTCATCGCGGACCCGGACGGCTACTTGATCGAGATCCTGCCGCAGGGGCCCATGATTACGAAGCCCCTGGACTGCGACGGCGTCGCGGCCGAGGGCGGCGAGGCGTACAAGGACAACTCTAAGGCTTAAACTAGGCCTACACTTAAATAAATTAACCCGCTCGCTCCCCCCGTTCCGCCGCAAGCACCGCCGCCCGCTCGTCCAAGAACGCCGCCTGGGTGGCGACGCGCCGAGTTGCCGCCTCGTAGACAGCGAGGTCACACGTGTTGCAGCGTTCTATTGCCGCGACCAATTCGGGCCGCAGAGTATGTCGCGTCTCAGCGTCCGTAAAGCCAGCATTGCGGCGCACGTCGTCGACGAACGAGAGCCACGGGAACCAATAGTCAATTGCTCGCTGGGCCCCGGTCCAGTCCTCCTGGAGTCCGACAACGCATTGTTCTAGGCGCTCGATCGCCAACACAGCATCTAATGATGATGCCGCCCGCCGTCGCACCTCGGCAGGCAGCTCCTCCACGGCCCGGGGCGTCCGCCCCCGATTGATTGCCAGCCCCAGCAAGTTCTTGCAGACCTGGTCGCCGAAGCCTTCGTCGCGCCACATGCTGAACGCTGAGCCCTTCCACTCCTTGAGCAGCCACTCGAAGTCCCCCAGCGAGTAACTGTTCAGCCGTTTTCCCCCGAGGCGGTCGTCCTGGAAAACGCGCTCATAGAAGAGCGAGATAGCCCGGTCCACGGGGTGCCTCACTAAACTGAGGCATGGCGGCGGATTCATGGAAGTAGAAGGCATCGTCTCCCAGACGCCCCAGTTGAAGTGGCCCGCAACGGCCGCCAGGTCTGCGGGCGCGCCGCCCGAGTAGGCCGCCGTGGCGTTGGACAGGTCGAACGCGTAGCAGCGCTCGTCCTCGCGGTATACGCCGCCGCCGTCGTAGCAGGGCACAAAAAAGCCAACACCGCGCTTCGTCGCCGCTCTTACTAAATATCGGCGGAGCGAGCTTCCCGCGCATTTTTCGTGGTGCAGGAACACGAACGGCCGCTCTGGCGTCGGCGTCCGCTGCATCAGGGGCAGACCGCCCGCCTGGATCGCGGCTTCGGCCCCCCTAACCTCCCGGAGCGCCGCGAGGGTGATATCGGCGCACGCGCCCCCTGGGAGCTTATGAACCCGGCAGAACGCCGCGACGCGCGCCTGGGCCGCCGTCGGGTGCCGCGGCCGTATTATCAAAGGCAAAGTCTCGCCATCGAGCACAATCTCTAGCTCAACAACATCATCGGCGCGGAATCGCCGCCAGTCGGGCACCGAAAACAGGCGGGAGCGAGGCCGCGACGTCGGGAGCGGCCCGTCGACGAGGTGCGTGATCGTCGACGCCCCCAGGCCGTCGTAGGGCCCGTCCACCTGTGCGGAAAAAACTTTCACGGCGCCATCGACGCGACGTCTGCTCGATGGCGTGGCAGTGTGGGTCCCTCACTGGTTGATTTCCACGCCGACTGCGTACGTCCAGTCCGAAGAAAGTTTCGCTGCCTGGTAGGTCGCCCGTCTCCACATCGCGGAGCCAGAACCGGAAGACCACACGGTCGCCCCAGACGACGCCCGCGTCGATGGTCGAGAATTCGTTGAAGAGGTTCGCCGCGAAGCACGCCACGTCCGTGTTCGGATCGCTCAGCGCCGCGGGCGAGAGGCAGAGCTCGACGCGGCCCGCCTCGACGTTTTTCAGGAAAGCTCGCTCCCCGTCGTCGGGCGGCGCGCCGGTGTCGCTCAGGACGACCTCCACCACGAAACGCACGCGCGCCGGCGCCTCCACATCACTCACACTAGCGTCACCGTAATCACCCACCACAACCTCAACCGCACCGGCCTCGACGCGCGCGTCTGAAACGTGCACGCGCGGCGTCACAAGCTCTTCCGGGTGTAAGGGCGGCGGCGGTGGCGCCCGGAACGTGGCCGAGGCCACGTCCTCGGCGAGCGCCGCGTTGAGTCCTTGGACGAAAGTACCGACGGGGACCGCAAAGTCCGCGTCCTTGGCGTGCCAGGGCCCCTGCCGCGCCGCGCGCCGCGCCCACCGCATGCGCCGGCCCGCGTCGTCGCCCGAGGCACAAACGCGGACAACCGCGTGCCCCAACAAATACGCCTGCCGCTCGAAGTGCCAGCTCTCGTCGCACCACTTCGGCATCGGCAGCATGAGGATCGCGGCCTCGTCCGGCAGGAAGAGCACGTTGTGCAACGCCGACCCGTACTGCGCGACCAACAGAACGCAGTCCCCGAAAAGCTCGAGCTGGGCGCTGAACCCTAGATCTTCCAGGGCCACGGCCCGGAACTGCAGCCCCGCCGCGCCCGCCGCTCGCGCCGTCGTATTCTTCAGTGCGTCGCTATTGAGCAGTTCGCGCTGGCCCTTGCGCTCGACGAACACGACCGTTTTCGGGTCGCGCTGCGGTTCGTGCCGCAGGCCGTCCCGGAGGAAACTCCGGAACCGTTGATACCGCCTCACTTCGCTCGCATCCAGCGTCTCTGGCACGCCGGCCTCGCGCGCGTCGTGGCCCCGCGCGTAGTACGAATCCGTGACGTCCAGCTCCACGGCCGCGCTCGGGAGGCAGACGCGCCCTTCCAACCCGTCGAGGGCGTCCTTCGTGTGGATCGGGTGGCTCGTGAACAGCCGCAGGAGCGCGAAGGGCGTGTCCGCGTAAATCGCCTCCATGAGCCGCCGGTGCAGCGACCGGCGCTCGACGTGGACCTGGATGGTGATGCGCGTCTGCGCGGGGTCCACGACGCCGCCGCCGCTCCGCTCCGCGTCGTAGAAGAGCGGTTCGAGCACGTCGACGAGCAGGTGGCCGACCTGCGTCGTCAGCAGGTTGAGCACGTAGACCCGCTCGGCGAACGCGACGTGGCAGTCGGCCGTGGCGTAGGGCTCGTCTACCACTAGGCCGCGGCTGGCGTCCTCGCCGTCGTGGAAGAAGAGCCCCCACTTGCTCGCGCCCAGCAACCGGTCCCGCGGCGGCGCCGGCCCGCGCGCCGCCGCCGTCGCGCCGCGGAATAGCGCGCCGCTGGGATCGTGGAGCCGGAACACGCCATGGTCGTAGCTCGCCCAGCGCAGGTCGGCCCACGTCTGCGCGTGCGGCACGGTGTCGCGGCTGCCCACCGTCACCGCGGTCGTCGACGGCGCCGCAAAGGCGCAGCCGTGGCGCAGCGGTGGCGAGTTCAGTAGCCGCCGCTGGATGGCCGCCTCGCAGGCCCAGAGATCGCTCGGTGCGACGTCTAAGCACCATTTGCTCTCATCCACTCTGTTTTCCAGCGCGGCGTCGGGGGGCGGGCCGCATTTCTGTTCTGCTGCTGCGATCGCAGCGATGCTGTACAACACGAGACGCATTGCTGCCTTGCTCACGCGTCGTCAGCCTGGGAGGCTGCCCATAATGGCCCCATCGTCCCTCGATCACTTTGTTTGGAGAGCGAAAAGCAAAGTCACTAGAGAGACTCCCAGCGCGTGCGCAAGTATAAGAAAGAGTAGGTCTTGGCTGCTTGGATGATCAGTGAGCACTCGCGACCCGCACGCTTTGAGCCGATGAGCCGAATCGGTCCCAGTTTTGCTCTCCTTGCATTGCTGCGCTCGTACTGCGCAAGCAAAACGCCATCGGTCTTGGTGGGCTGTGGAAGAGCTTGTATCAGACGGTCAAACGCACACACAAACGCACGCGCTGTAACTTTGCGTGTCCTACGAGTAAGAGCACGCAGTCGTCGCGAGCGTGGTCGGCGCGGCATCACACCCTCCACAATGAGTGACGTCGCCCTCGAGCTCCTTTCGGTGACGTTCACGCAAGCGCCACTCGGCCTACGTTTGGACGCGTACGGCCTCCTCGCAGCGGTGCTTGATACGGCTGAGGAATCGACGCAACGCTTGCGGCCGTGCGACGAGCTTGTGGGCATCAACGGGACGCTCTATGACGACGTCCCGACGGACTCGACGCCCGACGCGGCGGCGGAGCTGTGTGATCTTGTAGGCGAATACGTGGAGGCGGGTGCTTTCCCACTCACACTGACGTTCCGACGCGACCCGTCGCTCATGTGCCAGCCCGTCGGCGCGTGTTTCGAGCGCCGCTCCATCGCGCCATCGTGCCGCTCGTCGTCGGGAGGGCCGCGGCGCCGCCGCACGTGGCGCTCGTCACGGAGTCCGAAGCGCCGCCGGACGCTCGCCGCGTCGCCGTCACCAATCTACGCGTCGCAGACGTCGTCGTCGTCCCTGTCGACTATACATCCACCAGGCAACGCACCGCTCTTCTCCTCGATAAAGGAGGACGCGCCAGCATCGCCCGGCGCCGCACCGGCCTTTGCGCCGCCTCCGGACGACATTGCGGCCTCACCACAAGATACTGCCGCCGAGCCCGCGGAGAACGCCGCTCCCGCCCTGACGTCGCCCGACGCCGCCGAGCCCGCGGACGCGGCACCGGTGGTCACGACGACGATCACGCGGCGGCGCAAGAAGCCACGACGCTACGCCGAAGTGCCGGACGCGCCCGCGAGCCGCTGGGCCGAGGGCTCGGCCGCGACGCCGGCCGCCGCTTCGATCACACCGGCCGCGCCTCCGCCATTTACCCCCGTGCCGCCGGCCGCGCCCGTGCCACCGGTTACGTTGTCCGCGGGCGCCGCGCCGATTGCGCCTCCGCCAATTTACGCGGGTGCCGCTGCGGCACCTCCGCTACGCACGCCAGCTGCGCCGGTCGCGCGCGCGCCTCAGGTCTCTGCGAGCGCGGCCGCCGCCGCGGCCGCGGGCCCGAAAACTTCACAAAGAAGCAGCTCCTCGCGCTCATGCCCGGTGGCATGGGCTCGATCGTTCCTGCCGTCTATGTGGCGGGCGGTACCATCTACGCCCTCGCCTTCTCCGAGGCGTCGAACCCGGGCCTGCCGACGGTGCTCGAGATCTCCGCAGGTGCGCAACGCGCCCGCCAGGTGGCGGTGCTGGACGAATTGCGACGCAATAACGGCGTCGCGCCGCTCTTTGTCTGCTTGCGGACGCGACGCGGCCGCCACGAGTGTGTCCCTGGGTCGTCGTGCAAGGCGTTCCGATTCGCGGGTTACCGAGCCGTCGTCTCCGTCGAGCGGCACGACCCGCCGAAGCTCGTTGGAGGCGAAGTGCGGCAGGCGACCATTACGTTGGGGGGGGCGACGGCCGCGCCGTGCCCACTCACCGCGACGCCGGCCGCCGCGCCGCCCGCGACGCCGGCCGCGCGGCCGCCGGTCCTGTCGCCAGTGACCTCGCAACGGAGCGCCTCGCCGTTCCTCCCGCCGGCCGCGCTGTCACCGGCGGCGCCTCCGCCGGTCCCGGTTCCGCCGGCCGCGACGCGGCGACGAGCGCAAACGAGGCGCTACGCCGACGTACCTGACGCGCCCGCGAGCCGCTAGGTCGAGGCCCCGGCGGAGCTCTCCTCCTCCGCATCAGCATCGGGCGACTCGGACGACGACTCCTCGCTCGAGGACTCCACCGGCCTCCTGCCCCTACCCGACCCCGACCGCGTGTCCTCTGCGAGCACGATCTCGGCGTTGGAGGTGGGGCTGTGAATATTGCGTAAGTTACTCCCCTCCTACGGCGGGTCCATATGCTTGTACCGGCACTTGTCGCCGTGCTGGCACATGCCCGTCGAGGTATAAATAAAGCAGGGCTTCTCCTTCTTCATCGAGACCATCAACCACGCGGATGGGTTCTTGATCGACGCCCGCTTGCGGATAACCGTGTTCAGCAAGTCCCTGATCGTCGGCTTGGGAAATTTTGATAGCAACATGAGTTTCTCGATGAAGTCCCTGGCCAGCTCGTCGTCCATGGACGCGATGTAGGACGGGAGGGCCGGGTTGTCCATGCCGAGCGACGCGAGGTAGACCTCGATCTCGCTCTTCGGCCGCGCGGGCGCCGCCGGCGCCGGGCGCCCGTAGCGCCGGTCTCCCGCGAGCGCCGGGGGCGGGCCGCGGCGGAGGCCGTCCCGCGAGCGTGAGCGGGAGCCGTAGCGCCGGGCCTCGCTCCGCGACCGTGACCGCCGCCGGTTGTCGCGTCGGTCGTCGCCGCGCGACTGCGACCTTCGCTCGTATCTACGCGGTCGGTCACGGTCCTCGCGGCGTCGGTTGTAGTCGTCGCCGCGCCGGGAGTCTCGTCGGCTCCTCGACCGGGCATAGCGGTATCGGCTCGGTCGCCGCTGTCTGTCGTCGCTTCGAGACCGCTCGTAGCGCCGTTTGTCGCGGCTGCGCGGCCTGTCGTATCGGCGGTCGCGCGGCGCATTGCGATAGTCAGACCGCCGGTCACCGTCGCGGCTGCGCGGTCGCTCATAGCTTCTGTCGTCCTCGCGTCGCCTCGGCGGCGCCGCTTGGCGGTCCTCATGATCATCCATCTTGCAAAGGCTAAACACTCTCTCTCCTCTGTGCTCGCTGCAGCTTTGCTCTACTCCTGGCAGCCGACGATGTGCGACTCACAAACAATCTGTAGCGCAGGCGTCCACAGATGCTCGTGTTGGATTGATGAGAGCCCTGTGAGGAAGTGATGCGCCCGCGCCAATCCATATGAGCAGTTAGAGTTGCGAAACCCGCGCGCTAATTTGGGATCAGTCCATGTTAAGGGCGGGGAGGGGGAGTGGACGACGCCGGCCGCGCCTAGCCGTTCGTCGCGAAGCGCATGGCGTGGTTGTGGAGCGCGGCGACGATACTAGGGTTCTGCGAGGCGAACTTCATCGTCTTCGTGCGCGAGTACGGATTCCGCAGGCAGAAGTACCGGATCGGCTGGTGTTCGCCCTTGTACACTTTCGACTGGATGAGGGAGCACTTGAAGGTGCCGCTGAGCGCGTAGGCCTTGTACTTCATGCCCGTGAGCGGCTGGCCCTGAAACATTCGTACCACAATATCTTCGTATTGAGCCTTCGTCTGGTACAATTGCAAAACGTGGCGCTTCGCGACCGCGCCGCCGACGACGAAGAACATGCGCTGCCAGCCCGCCATCGACGAGGGCACGCCCGACCCGGCGGACTTCTTCACTAACACCCAGCCCTTGGCCGAGTCGCAGGCCGCCATCGCCTTCTCGAAGACCAAGTGGAGCGGCCGCGGCAGGTTCTTGACCATCTCCAGACACCGCGCGTAGGGCAGTGCCGTCGCGTCCTGGCCGTTGATCAATAACAACCGCGACCCGACGGCGACGCCCTTCTGCGCCGCCGCGCCGCCCTCGATGACCATGGTCACGACCGTCTGCTCGGGCCGCGCCTTCTTGTGCTCCGACGAGGCGCCCGGCGCGAAGGCCGCGCGCCGCTCCAGCAGCATGCCGAGCTTCGTCTCGGAGTCAAAGGTCACGGTGTACTTGGGCAGCGACCCGCTCTCGGTGGGGAGCTGAATCGTCAGGCTCTCGGTGCCCCCCTCCTCCGTGTACTCGCTCGCCACCGACATGGTCGAGCCCCGCCGTTGCTGCGCCGGCGGGGCGGTGGAGCCGCCGACCGAGAAGAAGTCGTTGTCGTAGCCGCCGAGCATGTCGCCGCTCGCCTGGGACTGGGGCTGCGCCGGCGCCGCGTAGCCCGCGAGCCGCGGGTCCGCCGGCGCGGCGGGCGGCGCCGCGGGCGGCGCCGCGGGCTTCTGGTAGGACTGGTACGTCGGGCCCGCCTGGGGCACCTGGCCCGCGCCCGCGGGCGGCCAGACGGGCGCGGCGGGCGGCGGCGCCGCGTACTGCTGCGGCG
>Ga0114994_10000393_pt1 | contig 28982 bp, 20 predicted proteins | sample ArcticOcean_MG_C_9_FD_87043 | JGI IMG/M metagenome (GOLD analysis project Ga0114994, IMG submission 87043) | Marine microbial communities from western Arctic Ocean - ArcticOcean_MG_CB2_152 | ecosystem: Environmental > Aquatic > Marine > Oceanic | place: Arctic Ocean: Canada Basin | collected...
ATAAACCTCCACGGTTCTCTAAAGCTTCGTCAACTCCCCAAGACTTCATGAAACCTTCCTTATCAGAATCATGTGATAGATAATCAGCGACATCAAAGCCTATACCTCCAGCTCCAATTATCGCCACGTTATCTCCAACGTCAACCTCTGATTTTAATACCTGAAGATAAGAAACTACTTCAGGCCTATCAGAACCCGGTGTTTTCCACTCTCTAGGCTTAACCCCGGATGCTATCACAACATGCCTGAAATTCTCCCCTTCTAACATTTGGGTTGAGGCTGACACTCCTAGTTTCACTTCAACACCCAGATGATTAAGACGGTTGGTGAAATATCTAATCGTCTGTTCGAATTCACTTTTACCGGGAATCTTTTTAGCTACGTTAAACTGCCCACCAAGTGTGTCATTCTTTTCAAACAGAACCACTGAAAAGCCTAATTGAGCTAACTCTGCAGCACAACTCATTCCTGCAGGGCCACCCCCTACAACTGCTACTCTAATAGACTTAGAACGAATAATCGTGTTAATATCTGACCAATCACCCTCTTCGCAGGCTCTTGGATTCACTAGACAAGATGCTACTTTTCTTTTAAAAACGTGATCTAAACACGCTTGGTTACATCCGATACAGGTGTTTATAGAACTGGCTTTGTTTTCTTTTGCTTTTAGCATCAAAAAAGGATCAGCAAGAAACGGCCTTGCCATAGAGATCATATCAGCACAACCATCAATTAAAGCTTGCTCACAGACTTCTGGAGTGTTAAATCTGTTGGTGGTGATTAATGGAATGTTAACTACACCCATAAGCTTTTTAGTCACGAAGGCGAACCCACCTCTCGGCACCATAGTAGCAATGGTAGGGATTCTAGCTTCATGCCATCCTATTCCCGTATTAATAACATCAGCCCCTGCCCTTTCTATTTCAATCGCTAGCTCTTCAACTTCGCTCCAACTACTTCCTCCAGCAACTAAATCAAGCATGCTTAATCTATACATTAAAATTGATTTAGCACCAACTTCATCTCGTACTCTACGAACGATCTCTAAAGGGAATTTAATTCTGTTATGAAAATCGCCACCCCACTGATCTGTCCGTTTATTAGTCTCAGAAGCAATAAACTCATTTATCAAATAGCCTTCTGAGCCCATTATCTCAACACCATCATACCCTGCTTCGACAGCTAGTCTGGCAGCCCTTACAAAATTCTTAATAGTTCGCTCCACGCCGAATTTACCGAGAGCTCTAGGTTTGAACTTTCCTATAGGAGCCTTTATGGCCGATGGCGCAACTGCTAAAGGTGTATATGCATATCTTCCAGCATGTAGGATTTGCATTATTATCTTCCCTCCAGCTTTATGTACAGCTTCAGTAACAACACGATGTTTCTTTACGTGAGAGCGGTTTGTCATTCTAGCCCCACCTATCATAGTGACTCCTTCGCGGTTAGGTGAAATTCCTCCTGTCACTATAAGTGCGACACCGCCTTTAGCTCTTTCTGAATAGAAATGAGCTAGCTTATCAAACCCTCCCTTCTCTTCCTCTAGCCCCGTATGCATTGACCCCATAATCACCCTGTTCGAAAGAGTATGAGCACCAATTTTAATAGGTGTGAATAGATTCGTGTATTTAGATTTATGTGTCACTTATTATTATTTAAATCAGTTAAAATCCCTAAATCTATCTACAAAATCATCTCTTCGGCCATGTCTAGAAACCTGCATCTTGAGTGTTTGATTTGTGGCTTTATTTTCCAATATCTTATCAGAATTCTTTAGTTTATTCCACACCTCCATGAAATGGATATCGTTAGTCTCGAAATTGAAGAATGTAGCATATTCAAAATAATACCAATGGTTATCCCCTAAATGGAAATAGATAACAAGTTCATCCCTGCCTCTATCCCTAACAAGTTCGACCCTTCCGGGTATAGTTCTGAAAACGGAATATGTGCCTATTGTAGCTATTCCAAGTTCTGCTGTTGAAACAAAGGAGTCTTCATGTTTATCGTAGGTAAACTCCAAATCCGTAAGCATAAAAGTACACATAATTTCCGATGGCATTTTCTTATAAAGCCCATCTCTTTTAAGGTGCGTGATGGCTTTGTTTGCTACTTCATCTCCTACCATCTCAGTGAGGGCATATTCATAATTTGTAGCATTAATATCAAGTGAGGTAGACCTCTCCGCATTTGTTATTTGAGATGCAAGGATTTTCTCTAGATCAGTATCCATATATATATTTAAAGCCAAACTACCCTTCAATTTTATCTTACCCGACTCCGTAACCCATGCATCACCTATAAATTCATGATTAATGATATCTAGATCAAATGGCAAAATTGTTTTACCCGATGAATACACCCCACAACCATTATCCTGAAGTTCATTTAAAGTTCCGGTAACGGAATTATCTCTAAGCTTTTCAACTGTACTGACTACATACCTGTTTTTTCTCTTATCGTGTCTCAACTCTCCCTCTGGTTTAAATAGGCTTATATCACCTCTATCTGGCTTCTTTGTAAAAAATGCTGAGTATGCTTCAAAGGGTGGGTCGTCAGACAATAATATCCCCACACCTAAATGAGCTTTTCCTAGTTCTGAAATAATATCTCCTATGGGTATCGCAATTTCTTTAGGGTTAATAACCGAGGTGAATTCAATCCACTCCTTATTAAAATCTTCGCAGTTAATAGCAAGCCTGGTTCCTCCATCAAATTCGAGAAATTCTCTGTTTGATTTTAAAGTAACATCCCCCGTAAACTCAAAGTATGGATCGAGGAAGAAGTTTTGGTTGAGTGGTATTTTCGCCAACGCTACTGTAGAAAAAGACGAATCAACATCAATCTTATCAAAGTAAATAGGCCATTCTAGCCCGTTCACATCCTTGTACAGATATGATGCTGAGGCGTTATAATCTAACCTACCCTTAACGAGAACTGAAGCATCGAAAAACCTATGGTATCTCGTATCTCTATTAGTATAAAAGACTGCATGCTTAAGTGGATCCATTTGGGCATCTCGTCTGACTACCACCTTCCCAGAATCCGGCCATATTTCAGTGTCAGCTATCAGCATGGTTTCAACATTGTGACACTCAACCACGGCATCTCCAACCCTATACATCGCTAGAGTACTTGCGAAACTCAATGAGTCCTGACTAGGGTGTGCTGAAGTGAAGTTAGTGTTGGATTCATTAGCTGTAGTATTTTCTAAGCGGATTTGATCTAGATCCATAAACCACCTGAACTTATCCATAGTACATAGGTACCTTATTGAAGGCAACTCTATCTCTGTCAAGCCTTCATGAGAAATGAAATCTCCGATACGTTCATCGAAATCTATGTCAGCTTTTACGTTTTCGGTTCTGAACGCAAGAGCATTTAAATCATTACCATCAATCTCGAAATCTGCTGTATCTGCAGACATACTCCGTTCGGACATATTAAACAATGTGGAGCTTATTGATGCTTCTTCAAACTCAAACTCACCGTTCCCTGTCATACCGTTAGGGTTGAGGTGAATTTCACCTTCTAACATTACATCATCACCGAAACAACGCAACCTCTCCTGCTCAGTTCTTACATCTAACATCTCCACATCTGAGTGTAGTGTGAAATTGCAAATACTAGAGCTTACAGCAGGGACGTGTTTAAGTATTGATGCATTTGTATATGAGGTAGTCATGCCAAAGGCGGAATCAGGCACTAAAACGATATCATTACCCATCATGTGTGAGGTTAAGTAATCAATAGAGCCTGTAGCTTGAAGACCATCCATATTTAATTCCAAATCCGCGTGTAAGACTCCTAAGCCCTCATAAAGAGAAAAGCCTTCCATCGGACTAGATGTTTTAATTCCTAAAGAAAAGTCATCCATTAGTCTCAGATCAACTTTAAGGTCGGGTAGGATTCCTCCAGCAAGGAGTTCTCCAGAAAACAGAAGATTATCTTTAACAAAATTATCTAGTGAATCTATCTCAAATGGATCTAGTGCATATCTGAATCTATTCCTGTGATAAGCTCCTTTATGTATTGAATTACTATCGTAGTATACATATGATGGACCCGTACTGCTAAGTACAGGATAGTTAGGGTAATAGTCAGATTTCCATCCGGATCTGTTAGAGGGGTCGTCTATTTGAATAGTGCCTGTAATTCCGTCTATGGTGTTTCGAATTAGGCGAGTCTTAGGGCGGCCAGACTGGCTGTATTCCCCTACAACCTCAGCTCTAATATGCATCTCATCAACGGCGTTTAAATCTATAGAAAACGCACTGTAATTGAACTCGAAATTATGACCACTGAACTCGAATTTACCCGCCTTAACTCCCCCTGCAAAACTAAAGTTCCTGTCTTTTGACATTGTGATAACACCATCCTCAGGCACAATTATTACATTCTGAGCATCACTAACTCTAAATGCTCTAATGCCATTTATCTGTAATTGTTTATTATTAATTCCCAGCCTAGCATTAGCTCCGGCACTTACGTCTGATCTAAAGGCTAACACATCATAGTCAGCTCGTCCTGCTTCACACTTAAGATGTTTCTCTGCTTTAGGCAACCACTCACACCACTTATCATCTGGATCATAACTCACATAGCCATCAAGGGCTAGATCTATTAGCATTAATTGAACTGTAGGTAGATTTAGTCTTAAAAAAGATGCATATTCTGAAGCGTAAAACCCTGTAATAGGACGGCTATTTATAAATTGCCCCAACTCGGACAAAGGATGTATATGTGCTATACCCATAAGATTGTTATAGTATCCAACATCGAAATTTGATATAGATCTAAAAAAACCTACACCTCTACCCGACAGCAATAAAGAGCCTAATTCAATAGTGGGGCTACCTATTTTCCATGTTAGAGCTTCAACTTTAAATTCAATGTTATGGTATGAGTCTGTAAAAGCCTGCTGACCAACTCCGTCCTTATTTAGGATGAACATCATAGTCCTAATCTTACTATCATATCTAATAGTTAAACCTGGATGATATATGCTGTCATTATCTAGATAAATTGCAAGTTCTGAATCAATAGAACTAAACCCATCTTCATAAAACTTGATGTTGTAAACGTTACAATTAACAAACAGAGTGTCGTCCTTATATATTCTCAGATGCCCCGGGTTTTCTCCCACACCTTTACCATCGATACTAGAGCCACTGATAATAATACCTCCTTCATAGTTAATGTTTGGGAAAATGTTTTCCAATATTAATACATCATCATCAGATTCAAATCTAGGGTAGGCCTTATCCTTTATGTTTCGCGATGACATAACTTTAAATCTCAACTCTCCAGTTAGCTCACTGTCAAATAATTCTGTATGAAACACAACAGGACTTGATTTAAACGAGGTTCCCGAGAGTTTCACGTCATAAGTTGAAAGCTCAGCAAATTGAGTGCTATCATTAAACACTGTGCCTTCCCAATGCACTTCTCCCCCTTTACCCTTCCATTTCGCAAGTGTAGGATAAAACCTGCCGGAGGTGTTATGAATTCTAGCACTATCACCTTTTGCATAGCAAACTAAAAGTCCATCACTCATATCAACATAGGGTAAAGAGTCAACACCTATTTTCATACTCCCTCCTTTGAATTGCCAGACAGAGGATCTGGAATCAGCTATTATTTGGTCTCTAAATAATCCTTCAGATAATTCTAAATATGCATTTAGTTTTTTCCTCCACTTTTTGTTTTCTAAAAAAGCTTTAATTGTTGAATGCCAACCATCCCAAACCACAATATCAATCGCATCCACATCCATTAACACTAAGACACCTTTTAAATACCCTAATACACCTTCAGAAGCCTTAATATGAAACGACTTTAGGTCTATAACTGTAGATATTATCGAGTCTTGAATTGCTGACTCTTGTTGATTAATGAAAACAGGTGCGAACTCCGTCTTAAACCAACTTGCATTTTCACCATCTCCCACGTTTAACTCCTTCTCTAAGAGCTTTACAAATTGATTTGCAGATAGTAGTTTGTCAGTCTTTTCTTGAGCATAGAGAAAAGTACTAGTTCCAAAAAGAATAATAAATATGAGGTTACGCATTAAGAGCCAAGTTAGCAAGAACAGACTCAGACATTGCTAGAACTACTCAACAGGTTTCCCACAAAGAATACAAGCCCAGCCATCCCTTTCAATAACATTGACAACTTGTAATCCAAGTGCCGTAATTGATGCCGTCATCTGATTCACATCACTCATAAAGAATCCCGAAAAAACAAGCCTACCTCCTGGCTTTAGAACACTGTTATATATCTTCATGTCTGCTAATAACACATTCCTGTTTATGTTCGCTAGAATGATATCGTTTAATTCGTCGTGGGATCCTTTTAGTAAATCAGAAGTTCCGCAATGGACATTTATTGTCTGAATATCGTTCAGTTTTGCGTTATCTGTAGTGTTGCGCACCGCACCCTTTTCTATATCAATGGCTAACACATCTACCGCTCCTAATAATATTGATGCTATAGCTAATACCCCTGTTCCGCATCCCATGTCTAAGACTCTACTCCCTTTCACCTCTAGCATCAGAAGGGTCTTAACCATCATCCAAGTCGTCTCATGATGACCCGTTCCGAAGGACATGTCTGGCTTAATGATTACATCTAGTCCGTCTTGTAGTTCCGGATGAAATGGGGCTCTTATTTGGGCTAAATCGTCTATCAACACAGGTTCGTAATTTTCCTCCCACTCTGCGTTCCAATTCTCAGTCTGAACTAAAGATTCGTACCATTCCATACTATCTGATACTTTCTCAAGTCTAGATTTTACATGGTCCAAATCTAATCTGATAAGTGTCTTTAAAGGTGTGTGCGCAATTAATCCGGTATCCGTAGATTCAAAAACCTCGAAATCAAGTTCAGATAGCCAAGCAATAGCTATCTCTCTAGAAGGCAGTACGGGCAGGAAGATTATCTCCAGCTTTAAATATTCTTCTCGAATAAATTTTCTACTCATACTGTCGTATTAGCCGATGCCTTTATAATTGAGCAAAAATCTGCCACATTAAGAGATGCACCTCCGATCAAGCCACCATCGACATCTTTGTTTGAGAATAGCTCAGCTGCATTAGACGGCTTACAGCTACCTCCATACAGTATGCTAATACCTGAAGATAAATCTTCACCAAACTTTTCTATCAACCACGTTCTAATAAACTTGTGCATTTCGCCAGCTTGTTCAGATGAAGCGGTCCTACCTGTTCCGATAGCCCAAATAGGCTCGTATGCAATTACGAACATACTTACATCTACGCTCTTCACATCAGATAATGCAGAAGAAAGTTGAGTGGCAATGAAATCGTTTTGGTCTTCAGCATCTCTAACCTGAAGCGATTCACCACAGCAAAGAATAACACCTAAGCCAGACTCCATACATCTAGCAATTTTATCAACCACTATATCATCAGTTTCTCCATATGAAGCCCTTCTTTCAGAATGTCCCACCAAGGCGAAATCAACTCCACACCCCACTAACATGTCAGCCGTATACTCACCTGTGTGAGCACCTGTCCCTGTAGCACTTACGGTTTGGGATGCGAGCAACATTCGCGAGTTTTTCACCTCTGCTAGCGAAGACAAATAAGGTGCAGGAGGTGCTATCATGACCTTCACATTAGATGGCAAATTATCTAACTCAACAGCCATCTCACTCATCCACTCACGTGACTCGTTGATAGATTTATTACTTTTCCAGTTACCTGCGACTAAATTCCTCATCATATTTGATTTCTGCAAAGATGCTTAACTCTGACTCAAAGAACACAATTCTAAACGTCCTTCAAACAAATTGGGGGTATAATTCTTTGCGTCCATTTCAAGAAGGTCCTGTGGATGAGTTAACTAGAGGCGGAAACGTAATCGCTCTATTGCCTACAGGGGGTGGGAAATCGATCTGCTTTCAACTGCCGGCTTTAGTCAGAGGTGGGCTTTGCTTAGTTATATCCCCTCTCGTTGCTCTTATGGAGGACCAAACCCACCAATTAAAGATCTCTGGCTCTCGTGCTGCTACTCTTACTAGTTCTCTAGGTCGGGACGGAATTGATAGAGTACTTGAAAATGCTTGCTTAGGTGAGCTGGACTTTTTATATCTGGCGCCAGAAAGATTGCTGGATCCGATGTTTATTGCTAGATGCTCGAGGCTTGATGTAAGAACGATTGCCATAGACGAGGCTCATTGTATTTCTCAATGGGGACATGACTTTCGAAAGGAATATAGAAATATAGGAGCACTTAAAGGTGTATTCCCTCAAGCTGCATGGGGTGCATATACAGCAACTGCAACCAGAGAAGTCCTTAGGGATATAGAGCAGCAACTAGATTTCAATAACGTTCAAGTGTTTAGATCGCCTACAAGGAGATCGAACTTGCATTTTCAAGTAGCTACATGGGGTGATGCGACAAATGAATTACTTCAAACAGCTTTAAATTTATCTAAGGAGTTTCCTCATGATGCTGGATTAGTATATGTAAAATCACGAAGTGAAGCCGACAGATTTGCTCAGCGGATGAAGTCTATGGGATTGTCTGCAGAATCATTTCATGCGGGTCTAGATTCCAATGTAAAACAGACCAGACAACGCTATTGGATTAAAGGACGTATTCAGATAATATCATGTACTTCAGCATTTGGAATGGGGATAGACAAGTCAAATGTTAGATGGGTATTGCATTATGGTGCACCTACAACCCTAGAGAGCTATGTACAAGAAGCAGGTAGAGCGGGGCGAGACGGGAAAGATTCAAAGTGTATCTTATTTCAGGGAGAGATTGAACAAAAAAAATCTCAAAGGAAAATCAAAGAGCAATACCCCGACTTATCCGTTATCAGAGATGTATACCAAAACGCAGCAGATCAAGGTAGGGTAGCTCTCGGTGATAGTCCTGATGCAGGGACGGAGTTCAATATTGAGAAGGCGGTAAAGAGTTTAAAAGTCAAATACGCTCAAATAAAATCATCCCTAAGAATTCTGAGTAGTGCAGGTTATATAGACATCATTGAACATAAGCGCTCTAATTCAGGAACTCTTACATGGCTAGGGGGGCGCAATAGGATATTAAATACAACTGAAAATGACGAAGATGTGGTTTCTGCATTTTTGATGAGGCAGTTCAGTGCGTCAACAGAAAACTCAACCATAAACCCTTCTACACTTAGTAAAGAATTAAACTTATCTTTATTTACAATTAATGAGTCCCTTGCATCACTAGATGCACAAGGGGTTATAGAGTGGTCATCAACCCCCCCTGAATTACAGATAGCTTGGGTAGAGGCGAGGCGAGATGCCCAGAAGATAACTTTGTATCCCGAAGTATACTCAGATAGAATATCAGATTGTAATAACAAATGGAAATCAATACAATCATTTATTGAAAGCGATAATTGTAGAGCGTCTATATTAGATAATTACTTTGAGTCAACTGTTGAGTTATCCCCATGTGGCACATGCGATAACTGCACATTTAATTCCGATTCATCTAAAACGAAAATCACAACCATACTAAAAGAGAGGAAGACTCAAGGAATAGATGCATATGAACTAATTAGGTTGTTTCCGCCCGGTCACAGATCCTTTATCGCATCGTTATTAAGAGAATTATATGATGCCAGTGAAATTCATACTCAGGATACTACAGTCTTCAGTAGTTTTGCAAAATAATATAATAGCACATTATGGAAACTCCAGGAACGAATTATTCGACAATTACTATCAAACCAAAAAGGCAAGAAAGTATTTTACGCCGTCACCCGTGGGTCTTTAGCGGAGCCATAAAGAATATAGACGGAAAGCCCGGAGCAGGTGACTGGGTTTGTTTAAGAGCAAATAAAGGCGCACTCTTAGGATGGGGGCACTACTCTCCCGGAACTTCTATTGCTGTTAGGATAATGACCTTTGGGGAAGAACAGCCCGACAAGGCGTGGTGGTTTTCAAAGGTTGCTGAAGCTGTAAGTGTAAGGAAAGATTTAGGGTTACTTTCTGAGGAGAAGACAAGTAACGACACGTGTAGACTTGTCTTTGCCGAGGGTGATGGATTACCAGGTTTAATGGCTGACTTCTACAATGGTGTTCTCGTTTTACAATGTCACACACCGGGTATGCATAACATTCGGAGGTTGCTGTGTGAGGCTTTTTCAGAAGCTCTAGGTAAACAATTAGTAGCTGTTTACGATAAGAGCTCTAAATCTCTTGCAAAGCACGGAGACACTAAGAGCGAAGACGGAGTGATATGGGGCAAGGTCCCCGCGAATCATTTTTCGACCGAGCACGGGAATAAGTTCAAGATTGACTGGGAGTTGGGCCAAAAAACCGGCTTCTTCATCGACCAACGCGAGAACAGAAAACTACTTGGAGAATTTTCTAAGGGAAAGAAAGTGCTAAACGTGTTCAGCTATACTGGAGGGTTCTCTGTATATGCAATGAAAGCTGGAGCTAAAGAAGTCCACAGTCTCGACAGTTCTGCAAGAGCACTAGAGGTCTGTGAAGAAAATATCGTTTTAAATTCTCTGTCAGATAGTGCCCATAAGTCGCTAAACGAAGATGCCGTTCAGTTTTTAAAAGGTGATCTAAGCGAATATGATGTTATCATTTTAGACCCACCTGCATTTGCAAAACGAGCTTCTGCAAAACACAACGCTGTTCAGGGCTATAAGAGGATTAATCTCAGAGCCTTAGAGTCCATGAAGCCAGGCTCGATTCTTTTTACTTTTTCGTGTAGCCAAGCTGTAAACGATAAGCTATTTACAGATACTATTATCTCTGCCGCAATTCAAGCGAACAGAACTGTACGGATACTCCACAGACTGCACCAGCCATCAGACCATCCTGTGAGCGCTTTCCATCCAGAAGGCTCTTATCTAAAAGGGTTGGTATTAAGGGTTGACTAGGGCTGCAGAAGACTCTTACTCCAAGACTGATTATTCATAGTGTAAAGCACTCTGTCGTGAAGTCTAGACGCCCTTCCTTGCCAAAACTCAACTTTATGTAGCCTTATGACGTAACCTCCCCAATGTGGAGGCTTAGGGATGCATTCTACACCTTCATATCTTTCTGTAACCTTTCGTAACTCTCGTGTCAGTTCATCGCGATTTAACAGAGACATGCTTTGCTGACTGACCCACGCTCCTATTTGTGACCCTCTAGGCCTGGAAGCGAAATACCTTACAGCTTCATCCTCGTCCAGATGTTCTACCTCCCCTACTACTCTTACTTGCCGTTCTGATTTGGCCCAAAAAAATGTTGCACCTACCCTATTCAATCTCTCAATATCCGAAGCTTTATCACTTTTCTTATTCGTATAAAACACAATCCCACCACTAGAAATATCTCTTGCTAGGACGATTCGCCCCGTGGGATATCCCTCCGAATTAACAGTAGACAAGGAAAATGAATTGGAATCCTTCACACCATCTTTTTCAGCTTCCAACACCCAGGCTTTTAATTGTGCACCAGGACATTCAAGCATGTCGTCAATGCACAACTCGCCTTTTATGTAATCAGTCCTTATAGACTCTAACTTATCTTTCTCACTACTCATATTAGAGATCCTTAGCCTTTAATTCTTTAGACCAAACCTCTTCTCCTACAGCATTCTTGATTACAATAACCATAACCCTGTCTTTACGAGGGCCAGAAAAGTTCAACTCCGCATAATTTCTTTCAGCGACAACTGTCCCTTCTACCCTTAGTGTGTTCTCCTCATCTGAGTTATCATAACTAGAGCTTGTAAGAGGAGAGGTCGTTAAATCGTGAATTACTACACCCTTATCGAGTTCTAACCTGCTTAATTCAGTACAGTGCCTATCTCCACTTAAGAACACTACTCCGTGGATTCGCTCCTCTTCAATGCGGTCTATAATGGTTTGGCGCTCTGGATATCTAGCCATATTCTCGTGTTTCGCATTATCAGAGAGAAATTGCCCCCCTATGGCTACAATCTTAAATGGAGCTCTGCTTTTATTCAAAGCGGCAATTAGCCAGTCGATTTGGCCTTCGCCTAGAACCTGAAGGTCTTGTGTTCTATTGTAATGATGAACTCTATCAGTTCTATTGTCTAACAAAAAGAATTCCACGTCATTGAATCTAAAGGCTGTACCCACATTATCCGATCCTGAAGGTGCACCATAACTAGGGTTAGCCCAGAAGGTCTGAAAGGCATCTTTCGCCCAGTCACCATGAATCCAACTTCTGTCTGCGTCGTTTGGCCCAAAATCATGATCATCCCAAATTGCATAATTAGGACATGAACTCAATAAATCCTGCATCTCGGGAATTCCCCTTGTGTGTGTGTATCTATACAAGTAACCCGAATAACTTTGAAAATCTACTTCTCTCAAATACACATTATCACCAAGCCATAACATCATATCAGCTTCCTCAGAAGCCATCACTTCAAAGATGTTGTACTCGCCTCCATATGGTTTTCCAGGTCTGTCATAGATAGAGTCATTAATAAAAGCACAACTTCCAGCTAAAACCTTAAACTCCGGGGGGTCTATCCTGTAATCCCAAAGTACTTGAGTATTGATACTAATCTCATCGCTTAAAACCCGTCCGTTAGAAACCACCACTGCCCTATATTCTGTCCCAGGATCTAGGTCTGATAATTTAAATATCGCAGTGTAGGCATCACTCTTACTCGTGAGTATAACTTCAGAAAATAGTGCACTTGATGCGTTGTTGTTATCTGAACTCCAGTATTTCAAAGCGATAGGAGCTTCTTCATTCATCTGTACCCAGATGTTTGCTGAACGCATACTAACGTGCCCTATCATCGGGCCGCTTGAGATAAATTGAATGTTAACGTCGATTGAGTTTGACTCAACCACATTCACTTCACCCAATATTAAACACGAAGGGAGACTTGAAATGAATACGAGTCCCATAAATACAGCTATCATTCTATTCATGGTGGTAAGATAATATCAGATTACCACTATAGTGTGATGTCTGCTAAATATTAAACAAGAAAAAAGGGAACCCGGAGGTTCCCTTTTCAGTAAAGTCAAATAAGTTCGTCGTGTCTACTAGCGAGCAACTACAAAGTTCTGTGCTGTAGAAAAATCACGGTGCTTAGCAGAAAGTGTGTAAGTACCAGCAGCAAGTCCGTGCTTGATTACAAGACGGTTACCACCGATTACATCTTCCTGGCTGTACTCAGAAGTAAGAACAATCTTACCAGTTAAGTCAGTAGCTTCGATGATCATGTTTTGGTCTCCTAAAACTAGCTCAGCATCAAACTGCATGCTGAATGTAGACTCGATTACCGGGTTAGGGAAAACGTTCCATCTAGTATCATTAGCGATACCAGTTATTCCTTCAGTTACTTGACCTTCGCAAGAACCGTCGTTATAAGTAGCTGAAGAACTGTAGTTAGAAGCGTTAGCGTCTGTGCAACCGAATACTTGAGCATCATCAGTAGAGAATGTTAGATCGTACTCTAACCAAGTCTCCTGTGAATCTTCTGTAGTTAAACGACCCTGTAGGTTAAGAATACCTGTAGCAGTTCCATCAGTAGTAAGTTGCATTAATAGCACCTTGTTTCCAACTTCAGCAGCTGCTTGAACGTCAGTAGGTACAACGAACCAAGCTCCATCAGTAATGTTAAGCTCGTTTCCAGCAAGGAAATCAGAGTAATCTACACCGATAGTAAATAGGTTGTTGTTCTCGCTGCTCTCAGCTCCAACAGTTACCCAGCTATCAAAAGCAAGACTAGGTGTAATCATCAATCCAGCTTCACTAACAGTAGTTGTTGTAGAGCTACCATATTGGTGCTGGAAAAAAGTTCCAGTAGTAGCTACGTTTAATACATGCTCGTTAGCCGCAAAAATTGCGTGTAAAGAGTGTTGTGCTGTAGGTAGTACGGCGTAAACACGGTAAGTGTTTCCAGGTACAAGACCTCCGTTGTCTACAGCTTCAACTACCAACTCTACGTTAGTAGCGCTAGCTCCAAAGCCCATTATTAGGGCCGCTGTCATTGCGAAAATGTTCTTCATGAGAAAGGGTTTATTGTTATCTCGGTTTATTTATTTACTTATTTAGTAGTAAGTCATATTACAGACTTGCGGATAAAGATAGGACATTAATTTCGAAAATCACAACACTTTTACAAGGAGTTTCTATTTATTTCCTCGATAAGGATGTTAATTTCTTCGACGAACGCTCGTTGGTGTGTTTGCATACATATATATAACGTACACATTTATTAATGGTTGCTCAGGATAAATCTGAAACTCCTATAGCTATCTTGCAGAAGCTAAATATCAGCCGAACAACCCAATATATATTCTATGAAGAAGCTTGGAAATCTAGTTAAGGACAGTTGGATTGAAGGAAATGGAAGTGGTACATCACTTTATAATGCAATAACAGGCAAGGAAATATATTCCGCTAGCACAGATGGAATAGATGTGGGTGGAATGTATGATTATGCTCGTGAAATAGGTGGGCACGCTCTGAGAAAGATGACCTTTCAAGAGAGGGCGTTGATGCTGAAGAGTTTGGCATTACATCTACAAGAACACAAAGCAGAGTTTTATAAAGTGAGCTGGGCAACCGGAGCGACTAAGGTAGATAGCTGGATAGATATCGAAGGTGGTATAGGAAATCTCTTCACGAATGCTAGCTTGCGACGTAAACTGCCGAACACTTCCTTTGCTGTAGATGGCGACTTTATTCCACTCTCTAAAGAAGGTACGTTCGGGGCACATCACCTTCTAGTACCTAAAGAAGGTGTTGCAATACATATTAATGCATACAACTTCCCTGTTTGGGGAATGCTTGAGAAGATAGCTGTAAACCTACTTGCTGGAGTTCCTGCCATTGTAAAACCCGCTACTGTGACTTCCTACTTAACTGAAAGTGTAGTAAGAGTTATTCATGCAAGTGGCATTCTACCTAAAGGTGCTCTTCAGCTTGTTTGTGGTTCTGCACGCGACATACTAGACTATGTAGATGAGAGAGATATTGTGACTTTCACTGGTTCAGCGACCACGGGAAGGAAGCTGAAGACCCACTCTAAGATTATTGAGAATAGTGTGCCATTTAACCTAGAGGCTGATTCATTGAATTCTGCCATCTTAGGACCCGACGCTATTCCGGGAACGCCCGAATTTGATTTGTTCGTAAAAGAGGTGAGAAAGGAAATTACCGTTAAGTGTGGCCAGAAGTGTACTGCAGTTAGAAGAATTATGGTGCCGATGGATCATATAGACGCTTTCCAGGACGCGTTAATTATACAATTGAAAAACACTATAATAGGTGACCCGCAATCTGAGGGTGTGAGGATGGGTTCTCTCGTGGGCCAAACCCAACGCAACGACGTCCGTGATCAAGTCTCCCTTTTACTAGAAGAGTGTGAGCTCGTTTACGGCTCCCTTGACTCAGTAGAAACAATTGGTGCGGACTCTGAGATAGGTGCGTTTATGAGTCCTCTTTTATTGAGAGTTGACAATCCTGGATCTGCAAGTAAGGTTCACGATATTGAGGCATTTGGGCCGGTTAGTTCATTAATGCCTTATGATAATATTACGGATGCTGTAGAACTAGCGAAGAGAGGTAAGGGCTCTTTATGCTGTAGTATCACTACTCACGACAAGGCAGTAGCTACTGAGTTCGTTCGTAACGCCGCTAGCATGCACGGAAGAATACTAGTATTAGATAGAGAATGTGCTAAGGAGAGTACTGGACATGGCTCCCCTCTCCCACTATTAGTACACGGTGGTCCGGGCCGAGCAGGTGGTGGTGAAGAAATGGGTGGACTTCGCGGGATTAGACATTACATGCAGAGAACGGCCATTCAAGGTCACCCGAGCATGCTCACAGCAATAACAGAACAGTACCAGCCCGGAGGAGCCCAGCCAGAGTCGGAGCCTCACGTATTTAGGAAGCATTTCGAGGAATTAGTAGTGGGTGATACAGTCACTACGGCAAAACACACAGTAACTGAAGCCGACATAGCGAACTTCGCTAATGTCAGTGGAGATAATTTCTACGCCCATGTCGATGCGACAAGTCTTGAGGGCACTTTGTTTGAACAAAAAGTTGCTCACGGATATTTCATTCTAAGTAAAGCCGCAGGACTTTTTGTCGACCCTAAGAAAGGTCCCGTACTATTAAACTACGGAATCGAAGAATGCCGTTTTACAAAACCCGTATATCCAGGTGCTACCATCGGCGTAAGGCTTACCGTGAAAGAAAAGATATCTCAAGAGAAAAGAGATGAGGATGATGTAGCTAAGGGTATCGTGAAATATTTAGTAGATGTATATGATGAAACTGATGAAACTGTAGCTATTGCAACTATATTAACAATGGTTAAGAAGCTGGATCAATCTTCATAGAATAGTATGAGAATTAAAAAGGTTTGGGCTATAGTATTAGGAATATGTATTTCACATACTGCAATTTGGAGCCAAACCACATTCGATAAGGTCAAGCTATACCAAGACGACATTGACACCTTAGTTTCTTGGGTGGAAAACTTGCACCCACTCCCCTTTGCAAGAATATCCGAGGGCCAGTGGAAAACTGTGATTTCGGAAGCCAGAGAACTCATCACTGAGAACCCTAGCGATTTCACCATGACTCTTGCCGCAGCAGACATCCTCAACTCACTACAAGACAGTCATACTGGCTTATCACTAGGCGAATGGATGAGTAAGCGAAACGAGATTTGCGGCAGAAACCTACTTTACTTTACATCAACGAAGGATGGTGTTTTCATCCAAACTGACATGTTAGACCTTATCGAAACGGGAAGTAAAGTGATAGAAATAAACGGGAAACCCATACTCGAAGTAGCTGAGTTAGCTATTAGACTTTCACCGCAGGAAGGTAATAGCTTATTAAGTAGAAGACGAGTAGGTGAATATTTCCTGATCGAATCAGCACTAATTAATGAAACTCACTTTAAAGGTTCTGTGGAAATTGTTATTGAAGATTTTGCAGGGTCATTAATTACCATAGACTATCCTCTTTTAACAAAGAGGGCTGCGAAAAAGATTTACAGAGGAATAGACACCCCTGATGTGGTCGAGTGGGTTTGGAGCAATAGGTTTGTAAGGCTGAACATTAACTCCTTTATGGACGGGAGAACATTTAAGTTTACAAGGCACATAAATAAAGGATTTGCCCAACTAATAGATCTCTATGCAGAGGGAGAAGTTGAAGGTTTAGTGATCGACTTGAGAGGTAACTGGGGAGGTCTTACAGGTCGTATGGAATATGTGTTTAGTTTTCTTTCAGATGCTGAATTTGCTGTTTCACACGCACTTGTAGTAAAGCAATGTGAAGAATCCAAAGCAGATATTTATAAAAAGTATAGGGGGGTTAGAAAGTGGGCTATAAACAAATGGGAGAATGAGGTCGAGTATTTCGGACATTTAAAGAGAATGTCGGAATTAGAAATTGGCGGGACAGATACCATTTTTAATTCTGAAGTAAAACTGGGTGAATTCGGTTATTATTCAGGCCCCACATCTCTATTAATTGATGGTACTAGTATCTCAGCATCTGTAGCCTTTGCCTCTGCCTTCATTAGACTTGACCGCGGAGAAGTTTTCGGCGAGGAATGCATGGGCCCCATGGGAGGAACTTTTGCTAATCCTATATCTAGAACTCTACCAAATTCAGAATTTTCTGTTACTATTTCTACAGGTAAGTATTGTCTAAAGAAGGACCTAGTATTAGGCTCAAGCCCTATAAAACCACACAGGTGGGTACAGATTAGCGAAGACGATCTCCTAGATGGAGATGACCCTACTCACAGAGCTCTTGAAGACTGGCTAGACTACCCCATGGTTAGCATTCGATATGATTTTAACGAACCGGAATCCAAGTCCCTTTTCAGGGAGCTAGAGACAATCTATTCTGAAGATCCTGAATGGAGTGGAGCTATTCGAAAGAAAGTCTTCGATATTATAATCAAATCTGACAAAGCTTTAAGTGAGCTTAGAAAAAAAATTAAGGAAGTTGAATCATCTTCTCATTCCGAGGAAGAGATCCTGAAAAGTATGATTAACTTAAACAACCTGAAAAAAGACATCAGGGCTGACAGAAAGAACTCAATAAAATTATATTTACATCAAAGTTTACAACCTCAGTTTGATGTAATTACAGGGGTTAATCGCCCATCAGTTTTACACTTCGGAATTCACAATAGATTAGACTGTAACGTTTGTTTACCTAAAAAATGATGAAGCATCTAAAAATAGTATTTATATCCGTAATGGCATTCACAATGTCGCTTAAAGCTCACTCGCAGCTAGTAAATGAACCGAACCTGTCTAGCATTGTAAACCCCATGATAGGCACAGGTGGTCATGGACACACTTATCCGGGAGCGACCATGCCCTTCGGGATGGTTCAACTAAGTCCTGACACGAGATTAGATGGGTGGGATGGTTGCGGAGGATATCATTACACTGATTCAGTAATATATGGATTCAGTCACACCCACCTTCAAGGTACTGGCGTAAGTGATTATGGAGACATTCTTCTGATGCCATGTACACAGTTTAATGCAGGTGTAACGGAATGGAAGGATAGATATAAAAGCTCTTTCAGCAAAGACAGCGAAAAAGCACATGCTGGTTATTACGGTGTGTTTTTAGACAATCACGATATTGAAGTTGAATTAACTTCTACGGAAAGAGTAGGGATACATAAGTACACGCTTTCTACCGCAGACACCTTGACACTAATCATCGACTTACAACATAGAGACAAGCTAATTCACTACAGCATCTACCCACTTGACGATAGTACTATTGTCGGACATAGGTTATCTGAAAACTGGGCGGAAGAACAGCATGTCTATTTTGCAATGAGATTCGATAAGAAATTTACTTGGAGAGATCAGCTCTCTGAAGTTAAAACCCTAAGTGTGTTGGATAACGGAAACCTTGAGCAAGAAGTGATATTCGTGCCTGTGTTTGCTGTCGATTTCGGTGTTGTAACTGATTTAACAACGCGGGTTGCACTTAGTTTCTGTGATATAGATGGTGCAGTAAACAATCTTAATCAGGAAGCCACACATAGTGATTTCGAACTCTATAGAATGGAGTGTGAGAATTCGTGGGATGAACAGTTAAGTAGAATTAAAGTTGAGGGTTGTAGTGAGGCTAAAAAAACCATTTTCTACACCTCGTTATACCATAGCTGCACTGTCCCTAACGTTGCTTCTGATGTCGATGGGAGATTCAGAGGGACTGACCTTAACATACATCAATTAAGTGTCGATGAAGGATTGCATTACACCGTCTTTTCACTTTGGGATACGTTCCGATCTCTGCACCCATTGTTGTCGTGGATAGAACCAGAGCGAACAAGAGATTTTGTTCGCACTATGCTGAGGATGTATGAAGATGGCGGACAGCTTCCAGTGTGGGAACTAGCAGGTAATTACACAGGATGTATGATAGGTTATCATAGCGTCCCTGTAATTTCTGACGCAAAAGACTGGGGCATACATGGATGGGATGAAGAACTTGCCCTTAAAGCAATGATTCAGGCTGCTGACTCCGCACACCTAGGGCTGATATCTTATGTTGAATTAGGATACATCCCCAGCGAATGTGAGAGTGAAAGTGTGTCTAAAACGTTAGAATACAGTTTCGATGACGCCTGTATTTCTCATTTTGCTAGTGGCTTAGGCGAGGAAGATGAAGCGAATAGGTTCAGGCACAGAGCTCTTTCTTGGAGAAATCTATACAACCCTTCGTCACACTACATTCAACCGAAAAGAGACGGAGCTTGGGTGCGAGATTATGACCCTACTGAAGTGAATTTTAATTACACTGAGGCAAATGGTTGGCAGTATACCTTTTTTTCTCCTCACGATATTCAAGGCCAAATCAATTTCGCTGGCTCCCCTTCTGAGTTTTGTGATCTAGTAGACGAGCAGTTCACCACCTCTATGAAAGCTTCCGGCAGAGACCAAGTAGATATCACTGGCCTCATAGGACAATACGCACACGGCAACGAGCCCAGCCATCACGTCGCTTACCTACAAGCATATGGCGGCAGGCAATGGAGGACTTTAGAATTAGTTGATAGCATTCTAAATACCTTATACACAGCAGAACCAGATGGTCTCTGTGGTAATGAAGACTGCGGACAAATGTCCGCTTGGTACGTTTTATCTTCTTTAGGCATCTACCCTATCGCCCCAGGATGTGGAAGTAAGCAATTAGTAATCGGCGCTCCTCAGTTTTCAAAAGCTACTATTAAACCTTTGGGCGGTAAAGAATATAATATCCATAAAAGTGGAGATGGCAAATACATAAAAACGGCTAACGGAACCTCTAGTTCATGGGTAAACTACTCGGATTTACTTACAGGAGGAAGTCTGGAATTCGTAATGACTAATAATAAAAACACAGGGTTTGGACACTATGCTCCAAGCTATCCTCACAATGCCATTAATGATGAGGATTTCATCCCTGTACCAGGATTTACAGCGGTACAAAGTTTCCAAGAAAGTAAGACTTCAATTGAAATAAGTTGCGTTAATTCTGAAGCAATAGTATATTTCCATGATGGTGATGAGAAGTGGAAAAAGTATAAAAAAGTCATCTTGGCAAAAAAGTCGGAGGACTATTATGCAAAGTGTGTGAAAGGCTCTTTAGAATCAAAAACTGTTCACCATGCAGTAGTTAAAATTGACCATAACTGGATAGTCAACTATACATATCCATACTCACATCAATATGCTGCGTCTGGTGAGAACACTCTTGTAGACGGAATCAAGGGCGGAAATGAATTTAGAACTGGAGATTGGCAGGGCTTTTATTCGACTCCTTTTGAAGTCGTAGTTGACCTTAACCAAATTGAATCTATTAGCTCCCTTTCTCTTGGCTGTGTTCAAGACATTAGGCCTTGGATATGGCTTCCCGAGTATGTTGAGTTTTATACTTCTGATGATGGGGTAGATTTTAGATTAATAGAAAGTATAACTCATGATGTATCCGAAGATGATTATGAGAAATCCGTTTTTAGGTTTACTACTGAAGGAGAATTCTCAGCTAAATATATCAAGGTGATAGCTATGCAAAAAGGAGTAATACCTTCTTGGCACTTAGGTGCAGGGTTTGATCGGTGGACATTTGTAGATGAGTTAGAAATCTCTTTGAAAGATGAATAATCAAAGCCATTACGGGCCCATGCTCGATATAGGGTTAGCTGCAACTACCCCATTCCCTTTAGACATAAAGATTGAGAGTGCTAACGGAGTGTGGCTTAACTGTGAGGGCGGTGGCAGACTATTCGACGCAATTAGCGGAATTGGAGTGAATAATTTTGGTCACGCAAATGAGACCATCAAATCGGCGTTACACAAGCAAATAGATAAGAACCTTCACACCATGGTGTATGGTGAGTTTAGACATGATTCTACTATCGAAGCGGCAGAGCTTTTAAGTGCTATACTACCTAATTCTCTTGATACCACTTACTTTGTCAATTCAGGAGCTGAGGCTATAGAAGGTGCTTTAAAGCTTGCAAAAAGAGTTACCAGCAGAACACGCATTATTGCATTTGAAGGAGGGTATCACGGAAATACTTCCGGAGCACTTTCTGTCTCTTCTAACAAGGAAAGAAAAGCGCCCTTTTTACCATTATTGCCAGAAATCAGTTTCATTAATTTTAATAACCAAATAGATTTAGATTGTATTGATGATACAGTTGCGTGTGTAATCTTAGAAACGGTACAAGGTGATGCTGGGCTAGTAATTCCGTCCAAGGTGTGGTTAACTGAATTGCGTGAAAAATGCAATGAGACTGGAGCATTACTGATTATGGATGAAGTGCAATGTGGGATGGGGAGATGTGGGAGTGCATTCGCCTTTGAGAAATATAACGTTGTTCCAGATATCCTATGCCTTGGAAAAGCATTAGGTGGTGGCATGCCTATAGGTGCATTTGTATCATCAAAGGAGCATATGTCCTTGCTTTCTCATTCTCCCACCCTAGGCCATATTACAACCTTTGGAGGACATCCCGTTGCCTGTGCTGGTGCTGTGGCTGCATTAAAGCTTCTTTCTGAAATTGATTGGGTGGAGATTGAACAGCGAGGAATGAAATGGGAATTAAGATTGAGGGCAAATCCTATAATAAAATCAGTTAGAAGAATAGGTTACTTTTTCGCCATAGAACTGGAAGATGAGGAGACCGTTACAAAAGCTATATTAAAAGGAATAGAAGTAGGTGTTTTGATGTTTTGGTTTTTAAGTGTACCTAACGCTTTCCGTTTATCTCCTCCGCTTACGATGACAGAAGAAGAGTCTGAACAAGGCTTAACAATGATAGAGCAGAGTCTGATTAATCTCTAAGAAAATCTACAACGGCCGTCAAGGATCTTTTTGCTTCAGGAAGAAAGTCAGGTAAAAGCTGCCACCCATGCATAGCCTTTGACTCCCAATACGTATCTAGTTTTACGTTAGCTTGAGTTAACTTTTTAATGAGCTCTTTAGAGTCTGTGCTAAGGAATTCCGCTTTTGAGGCTTGTACATGAGTAGCGGGAAAGTCTATAAAACTTCCATAGACAGGAGACACAAGAGGATTTTTGTCACTCATATCACCGATATAATCCCGACTGAATGCAACAGTATCTAGTTGGTCAAAAGGACTGAAGTCGCATTGATTTCTATTGTTTGATTTTGAATCCTTTGACAAATCGACCCAAGGAGACATTAAAGCTAGTTTTGAAGGAGTCGCAATTCCTTCTTTAATACATCTTTGAACGAGACATGTAGCAATGTTTGCGCCGGCTGAGTCAGCAATAACGGGGATGTACCCTTCAGAATCAATCAGATCTAAATAAACTGATAAGACATCATCTAAAGCGGCCGGATAAACATGTTCAGGTGATAATCTATATTCTGGAATCACTATTTCACAATCTAAAGTTTTAGCTAAAAATATCGCAGCTGCTTTATAAACCTTTGCGCTACCAAATGCAAAAGCACCTCCGTGAATCCATAATATTTTCTCTCCCGTTTTTCCAACCTTATTGTAATTAACAATTCCACATTTTACCCCAGCTATGGTTTCATATCTAAGGCTTCCACCGAAACTGCCTGGATTAATTCTTGACACACTCTCAATAGCGAGTCTTATTTGTTGTGGCGTTACACCCAGAAACTCTCTTCTTATCCGTGTAGCAACAGCGTTTCCAGACACGACAACCCCATCAAATCTTGATGCAATTAATTTTGTGAGGTCTGATTTATTCATTTCTATTACAAATGACGGAACTTTACCCTAATGATACGCTTTACCCCTACTGATAATTTTCAACCTAAAGTTGGGGACATTCTTTTGAGTGAACCCTTTCTTAATGATCCGTATTTCGGCAGGAAGGGCGTGCTTATTTGTGAATACAACGATGATGGGGCTTTTGGGCTTGTGTTAAACAACTTTGTAGAAATTAATGCTGGAGAATTACACCTGGGACTTTCTGAGGCGTCCAAACGTATCAGTATTGGAGGGCCTGTAAACAGCTCTTGTTTATATTTTATTCATTTATGCAAAGATCTAAAAGGTGCAGTAGAGATTGTCGATGGAGTCTTTCTTGGAGGAGATTTTGAATCCCTCAAAGAAAAGATTAACCAAGGGTTATCACCCGAAAGCTACAGACTATTTATAGGATATAGTGGTTGGGACAAAGACCAACTTACTGATGAAATAAAGACAAGGTCATGGTTCGTTACGCGAATTTCAGCAAGTAAAATAATGTCTTCTAGTACCGATAATGAAAAATACTGGAAGGAACTAATAAAGGGAATGGGCAAAGGCTATGAGCATATAGCTAATGCTCCTATTGACCCATCCTTAAATTAATCTATTTCTAGAGTCACCCTACACCCTTCGTGAGCTCTCACATTCATTACTCTTCCATCTTCAAATACTAGGTATTGCCCTTTCACTCCGACAAGCTTAGCTTCACCTATGGGGGATTTCTGGAGTTTAATGGTTTTAATCTTTGAAGAAGAAAACTCTCCCGGGTAATGTATCTCTCTTACATCGTCATCATCTGAGAAGAATGCCTCATAATCAGAACCTAGAATTTCGAAACATTCGTCTTTTAAGTATAACAATTCATCGGAATTTCTACCCACATCCTTTAACATCCCTAGCCAATAGGTTTTATCGTTGAAATACTCTTTTAACACAACCTCAATCTCCCCTGCCATTTGTCTATAAGGCACTTCGCAAACTATTAGTCCTTCAACAGCTCCCTGATCATTCCACCTAAACGATTCTCTCCCGAAGCCCGTCACACCGATTTTCAATTTATCTGTTCGAGAAATGTAAACGACGTGAGGTACATTATGATACATCTCTTCGAACTCTCTGTCTCTCAGAGCGACACCCGTATGAATAGTGCTCAGTTCCGGATTTATTATTGACGGACATGAAATGGGAGAGTTGAAAAACGATTCCTTACTCATACCCATTCTGTATGCTTCTCTCATAGTTTTCCCAGACACAACACAGTTAACGACCCCATGGAAGGTCCAAGAAATATTTTTACCAATCCAGTTATTTACATCTACAGATGGCATTTCTTTCAACACATCCCGTCCTTCCCAAAAATACTTCACCGGATTCCCTTCCTCCGTGCGCATCTTCCTTAAATTTCCAGTCCATTTCATATTATAAAGGTAATTTTAACATGTCTAAATCATGTGTTATTAACTGATAATTTCATAATTTGTGCTCTTATTGAAAATAAACATCTAATTCATATCAATGAAGCAATTTTTACTCCCTTGTGCATTCCTTACTTCTGCCCTTATAGTTTTCGGGAGTGTCTCTGCACAAACTCCTCTTCTTGAAGAAGATTTTGAGGCTTATGACAACGGCTCTTACATAGGTGAATCAAGTTCTGTGTGGACCACATGGAGTGGTACTACAGGAACTGACGAAGACGGGATCGTTACTGACGAGCAAGCTAACTCTGGAACTCAATCATTAAAGATTTTCGGTTCTATGGCAGGCGGCCCTATGGACGTATACCTTCCAATAGGATTAGATCAGGCTTATGAGGTTAGCTTCCAGATCTACGTTCCAACAGGAGGATCAGCTTACTTTAATGTTCAAGAGGATCTCGCTGTACAAGTCGGATGGGCTTTCGATATGGTTTTTGGATCCAACGGACAAGCTGCTCTTAGCATCGACCAGGTAGACAATGCTTTTGCCGATTACTCTCTTGACGCTTGGAACGAAGTGCAATTCTTAATGGACCCTGTTAATGATAGAGCTGAGATTTACTTAAACGGCGAGTACATGAACAACATCCCTTTTGATGCTGTTATCGGAGGAATAAACTTCTACGGCTTCGGTGACGGTGTCGTTGCTGGACTGTATTACATTGATGACCTAGTAGTTGTTGAAACTGAAGACGTTTTAAACGGCGTTGTTGAGGCTGAGCTAGATCTAACATTTGGTCCAAATCCAGCAAATGATTACATACAAATCACTAGCAACTCAACTGAAGGGTCTGTTCGCATCATCGCTCTTAACGGCCAAGTAGTAATGGATCTGGAGCTGACTAACTTAAATGTAGGACAGAGAGTCGAATTGAATTTAGAAAACGGCATCTACCTTGTAGAGCTTGCTTCTAACGGTAATCACACTATGAGAAAACTTGTGGTTAATCACTAACTAGAATAGCTAGCTACTATCAAAACAGTATTAAGGGCTGCCGTAAAGGCGGCCCTTTTTTTCGCTATAAGTAGAAAATTCTATTATCTATCTAGAAACTCTAGCGTCTTCTCCACTAAGATTAATGCACCACTCGGTAGGTCACGTAAAGTCCACGGGTGAGAAATGTCAAAAGTGTGCCCTGTATTACTGATGCCATAGTACTCACCAAGTTCAGCCCAGTTAGCAATGTTTTTACCTTCAGAAGGTGAGACTGCTTTGTCATCTTCTCCATGAATTACTAGTAGTTGACCACTCAAAGAGCGTACAGCGGTCTCAATATCTAAGGCTGCACTGTTATTGACAAAGTCCTCATAAAAGGCGTATTGATGCGTTAATGTTAATCCTGTGCGAGTATTAAGAACTTTCAACATATTGCTTTGTTGCCATTTTATAAGTTCAGCGCCTTTAGGGAATCTTGCGCCGAAGTCACTCACCGATGCTAGCAAAACTATTTTATCAACTAAAACTTCAGAAGCAGCTAAAGCTGCAATCCCTCCTCCTCTACTATGTCCCATAACTATCAGCTTTTCGTTATCAGCGAAAGGACTCCTAGAACGAGACAACATGAAAACCAGGTCCGACTTCTCAATGGAATAATTGTTTCTAGACCAAGCAGACTCATCTGAACAGTTCATTTGATCAGAACTTAAATGTCCATTATGACTGAAGTTAAACCGCACAAACTCCCACCCCGCTTCAGCAAAATTATCACCCATTAAATGCCATGCACCCCAGTCCTTAAATCCTTTATATCCATGAGCGAAGATAATAGTTCCTTTACTTGACATTCCGGATGGAACCCTATGAATATCAGTTGCCAAATCTCCATTGGGCCCAACAAATGTGAAACTATCTATTAAAATGCTCATAGTGCAAAGGTGCGAGTTAAATTGCAGGTTCTAAAGAAGAGAATCTTAGAATATGCAATTAATTAAAGTTCGACTTATTTTATTAGTTACACTCTGTATTCAGAGCTTCGCTTTACTTGCTCAAGTAGAAAACACTTTCCCTCGAATTAATGTCGTGGTTGACGGTGTATCAAACGATACTATTTACTTAGCAAACTACTACGGCACCAAATTGTTTTACAACGACACTACATTAGCTAACGAAAACGGCGAGTTCTCCTTCGAAGGAAAGCCCTTTAATGAATGTGGCAAGTACGCTATCGTTTTACCTGGGCCTATCTTCTTCGACATCATGCTCGTAAACGAGCCCATGACCTTCCAAACTACTCTTTCTAATCCTTCAGGAGACATGGAAGTAATTGAAAGTGACGAAAACAGAGTGTTTTATGACTATCTAAAATTCCTCAATGTAAAACGCTCAGAACGATCTCCTTATGATGTCGTATTAACCGATTCTAGCTCCACTCCTTTACAGGTAGAGATCGCAAAAAACGGAATGCAATTATTAACTTCTGAAGTAGTTGAATATCAACAGAACTTAATAGATTCAGACAAGAACTTCTTGTTCGGCAAATACCTTGGAATGCTTCAAGAAATTGAAGTTCCACAGCCTCCATCTGAGATAGAAGACGCTGATTTGTGGAGATACCATTGGTACAGGAGTCATTACTGGGATAATGTAGATTTAACTGATCCCAGACTAGTTAGAGATGGCGCCCTGAACACGCTTATTAATAGGTATTGGGCACAAGTTCTGCCACCTGCACCTGACACCATGTTCGTCGAGGCTGTGAAATTACTAGACAGAGTTGAAGGGAATGAGGAAATATTTAAATTCTTTCTTCATCATATGACATTCGAAAGCGAATCATCAAAAGTCATGTGCATGGACAAAGTCTTTGTCCGGTTAGTTGATAAATACTACTCTACAGGTCTGGTTGAATGGCTTAATGATGAACAGTTAAAAAAGATTATTGACAGAGCTGGTGAGTTGAGATATTCTTTGTGTGGTGAGATCGCTCATAACATAACACTTCCCGGTATAGATCAATCTAGTTGGAACTCACTTCACGATATCGAAGCTAAATACACACTGCTTGTTATTTGGGAAAGCACATGTGGTCACTGTAAAAAGGAAATGCCCATTCTTCAGCGTATTTATGAAGAGTGGCATGAAAAAGGGCTTGAGATTTATGCAATAGGAAATGATTTCGAGATAGAACCATGGATAGAGGAACTTGGCAAAGCTGATTACTCCTCTTGGATTCATGTAAGTGATAATCCACAGATTAATGCTCAAGACAGTGCAGTAAAGCTTATTTACTCAGGAATTACTGACCTGCAAAGTTTAAACTTCAGAACTACCTTTGATGTGTTTTCTACTCCAAAGCTGTTTTTACTTGATGAGGACAAAAGAATATTAGCAAAACAAATCGGAGCACTACAACTCGCAGAGATGTTATATCGCATAGAGGGTCTAGATCCACCAGATCCAGAATTCTTTTTATCTGAGGAAGCAATCGAGAGACTTAAAAAGAAGAAGGAAGCACAAGACGAATAATGAAACAAGGACAATTCTTCAAAACCTTCATTAAGCAGCCTAAGGTTAATGCTTCAATAACTCCCAGCTCTAAAAGAGCGGCAAGAGGTATGCTTGACGGATTAGATCTACACAAGATGGAGTACGTCGTAGAATTAGGTCCCGGTACTGGTGTGTTTACAGATCTCCTATCTCAACAGCTACCTTCTACATGTAAGGTTTTATTAATAGAGCTTGAGGAGGTTTACATAGAGCCTTTGCGAGATCATTACGATGAGAGATTCGAAGTTGTGAGATGTAGCGCATGTAATCTAGAGAGATTACTAGATGAAAGAGGAATAAGCCGAGTTGACTTAGTAATCAGTGGATTACCATATAACATGCCATTGGAAGTAAAAAGTAAACTCCAAAAGACGTTGCTAAAGCTCACTGAGGACGGCACAACAATGCGATGGTTCACGTACTTCCCTTGGGCTATGAAAAAGCACTACAGTCAATTCGACATGAGACGTGCAAATTTCATTTTATGGAATTTCCCTCCTATGTGGATTTATACAGTTAACTGAGAAATCAAATAACTAAAACTTTATGTTCTGTGGGACACATGATTGACTACCTTTGCGGCGCATTTTAATTATTTTTTATTGTGAATATTTTTGTAGGAAACCTTGCTTGGGGCGTTGATGACGTTGCTTTGCAGGAAACATTTGAGGCTCACGGCACTGTTGACAGTGCAAGAGTGATCCATGATCGTGAAACTGGCCGCTCACGCGGGTTCGGTTTTGTAGAAATGCCTAACTCTGA
>Ga0114994_10000395_pt1 | contig 28976 bp, 18 predicted proteins | sample ArcticOcean_MG_C_9_FD_87043 | JGI IMG/M metagenome (GOLD analysis project Ga0114994, IMG submission 87043) | Marine microbial communities from western Arctic Ocean - ArcticOcean_MG_CB2_152 | ecosystem: Environmental > Aquatic > Marine > Oceanic | place: Arctic Ocean: Canada Basin | collected...
CGCAGGATGTGTTGGGGGGGGGGATGGGTGAGGGGGGGTGGGGGGGGGGGGGGGGGGGGGGGGGGGGGGGGGGGGGGGGGGGGGGGGGGGGGGGGGGGGGGGGGGGGGTAGGGGAGAAGGGAACGTCCCGGCGGTAGCTATGCGGAAGCCGCCAGCTGTCTACTTGGGGCCACCGGACGCCTCTTGGCACAGTTCCGCGGCGAGCTTGGCGAGCTGCTTCCGGTGGCCGCGCTTGAGGCCGTCGAGTTGGGCAATCGCATCCGCGTCCAGTTCCAAGAGGGAACCGACGGTGTCATACCCGTCGCGGACCAGCGCCGGCGCGCAGCGCGCCAGGGACGGGTATCCCTTGGCCTTGAACCACTCGGCTATGGTTGTCGCGTAGCCGAGCTCCTCTGGGCTGAGCCCCTGGAACAGTTCCGGGGTTTGCGGGCTGAGGGGCGCAGCGGGCATCCGCGTGGGGGTCTCGACATATTGCACCGGCGGCACCGGCGTGGGCGGCGCCGGCGCCAGCGCCGTCACCGGAGCGGGTGGCAATACCGCCACGGGCGGCGGCGGCGCTGGAGCCGGAGGCGGCGGCGCCACCACGGGCGCGGGCGGCGGCGGCACCGGATCGGGAGAGGACGCCATGGGATCGGCCTCCTCCTCCGTGTTCTTGGACCCGTACGCCGACGCGTGGGCCACGGCAACAGAAAGCTCCTCCTTCGCCTTCCGCAGCCCGCCGGCGCCTTTCTCCCCCGCGTGGTGCATGCCGGTCATCTTCGCGGCGGCCTTGCGGAGGCGTTTCGTCGCCGAGGCGGACTCCTGGGGGCTCGCGACCGGCTTCGGCGCGAGCGCCGCGAGCGCCGGCACGTCGCGGACCCGCGTGAACTCGTCGAGGACGCCCGGCACGCGGAAGGTCGTGTCGAGGCCGAACTCCCCATCGCATATCGCCATCTTGAACACCGGATAGACGTTCGGGCCGCGCGTGCTGCCCTCCAGGTCCTGCCAGTAGATGTCGGCGCCCGCGAGGTCCTCGATCGTCACGGCCACCGCTGCCTCGGCGTGTTTCGGGGAGAAGAGCTGGGCCTTCACCTTCGTCACCCCCTCGGCGCCCTTTGCCGTTATCTTCTTCAGGCCGGCGGCCCCCTTCTCCCCCGCGTGGTGCAGACCCGTCATTTTGGCGGCGGCCTTGCGGATGCGGGTCGCCGCTGGCGCGGCGGCCTCGACGTCGGTCTCGGCCTCGACGGCCAGCTGCTTCTAGGTTCGCACCGCCGCCGCCGGCGCGGACACATACGACGCGGCCCAGGCCGTGAAGCCCACCTCGACAGCCTTCTCGTCCCGGCGGTACCAGTAGTAGACGAGGCCGAAGCTCGCCAGGAGCACGAACAAAAGCACGCCCACGACGACGCCCGCGGTGCCAGCCGCGTCGAGCCCCTCGTCGTCGTCGCCGCCGCCGCCGCCGCCGCCGCCGCTAGGAACCACGCTTTCCACAACAGTGGCGCTGGCGTCGCCGCCGCCGCTCGACATGCACCAGGGCGCCTCGTAGAGGGGGTCCATGAGCCCCAGGCCAACTTGTCCCACGCTGTCCTTTGAAGACCACAACATGTCTGTGTCTCCTTCGGGAAACGTTAAGACGCCCACGTCAACCAACGAGTCAACTGCGAACGACGTTCCGCATTCGCCCTCGTTGAAGCCACGATCCACGGGGTAGTCGGTCCCGAGCACAAGACCGACCTTCAGCTTGCGCCCCGTGGTAGTCTCCACCGTGTCACTTCCAGTTCCATCGTACTCCACTTCCAGTGTGTGTTTAAACATAGGCTTGAATTTAATGTACAGGTGGTTGTCCGGCTTGAGTGTGAACGGCCGCGTGACCTCTAACTTGGGCCCCTTCGCTTCAAAGTTTCCGACAAGGCCGTATTTGAACTCTTCTTCTGACTTCAGGTAGCGGGCCCAGGCCCCGGCATCCGTGTCCATCATCGACGTCAGCGAGGCTTCGCCGTCCATCCCAAAGCTCCCCTTGACGGAGATCTCGAAGGACGGCTCAATTTTCCAGCCGAGAATGTCATAGGGTGTTGGGAGACGCACTGTTACCGGATCTGCCGTAATTATCTTCGGCGTGCCCCATGAGTCGGGGAGCACTACCTTTGGGTCCTTGACCCTAAAATCTATGTTGTAGTCGAAGTCGGCGTCAACGTCGGTCCACAACTCAAAATCAACGTACGGCTCCTCGTCGGGGTTGTCCGGGTCCGGATCGGTATTCATCTCGAAGAAAAACGCCAGCTCCGCTGTCACCCCCATGTTGACTTTGCAGCCTTCACACGAGATCCCGTCGACTCCATCTATCTTGATTGTTTGCTCCTTTATAACGTCATCTTTATCCACGTTGACCTTAAGGCCTTTATCGTACCTCGCGTACACTCAGCCGGCCAGGTAGGGACTTACATTGGTTCCGATTCCCAGGTTGTTTTTTGTTGGATTAGATCATCCCCAGGCGATGAAATAGTCGAAAGTCACCCCTTCCTCCTCTGTTGCGTCAGGAAACGCCGTGACATATTGGTACTTGCCGGCGCAATCACCATCGGCTTCGGTCGCGCCTCCGTCGGCTACATCGGCGCACGGTAAAGATGCATCCTCCCACATTACTCCGTCGGGCTTTTGCTGTAACGCCCACGCGTGCGAGCCGCAGAAGCCATCTGGCGTGTCATTACCGGGAATCGGCACGCGTTTGTTGGCTTCGTCCTCGAGGCGCCGCCGCGGCGGCTGCTGCGCGCCGCCTTCCTCCCGCAGGCGCCGCGTCTTCTTGTCCTGCGCCTTCATCGCGTGGCCGACGTGCTCGATGAGGAAGGCGAGATTCTCCGCGTGAGAATCTTTGTCGTGTGCACCGGCGGCCAGCTTCTCGAGCACGTTGGGCCCGCGGAAGCCTTCGGGCACCAGCTTTTCGGCGGGGAACCTCCTGGACGGCAGCGCCGCGGGGCGTCGTTTTTTGGCGGACGGCCTGCGCGCGCGGTGTTTACTGCCGAACGGTGCCAGGCGGCTGGTATCTCAAACCGCGGGGAGCCCCTGGGTACCCCCCCTCACCCGTAGCGTCATAAATCATGCGCGGGCGCGGACCCGGCCTGCCGGGCGAGTGCAGGACCGATAAAGAGGAGGCTTAGTTTTAGGGCAGCCATTGCGCTGGCCGCGTCCGCCGAGCAAACGGTTGGTCTACCTGTGCGGTCCGATGCCGCCGGCTGCGTCTAGGGAGAGGGCGGTGATCGCTGCCGCTCGCTCCCGTCGGCGTTGGATGCGTGCAACAAGCTTGGCCCCACAGCCGAGTTTCTAGTAGGAATGCACGCGCGACACTGCGGGGGGGGGCATCATGGGGCGGGTACATGATGGGGAGCCCCTGGCGAGCGGGCTGGATGCGTCTGGCGAGTTCGAGGCACCGCGGGATCCCCGAACGCGCCGCCCCGACTGTAGACCTGTACATTACACAGAAAACTATCGTGTTTCTCTGTACTACTGGCCCTGACGATCCCCGGGCGGAGTCTACTCTGGACAACATCGATTAATATACGGGTTTCTCCAACTCATTCAAATGCGCACGGGGCGGCGTACGCGTCTGTGAACAGGGAAGGAGTCACATCACTACTCCTCGTGCAGCACACGCCTTCAGTCAAGACCTCCAGTCAAGACCGCCGCACGCGTCGGCACCCGGCAAGCAGCCATGGGCAAAAAGGGCAAATCGTCCGCCAAGAAAGAGCAGCGACAAGCACGTATGCGGAGCCGCGAAGCGCTCGAGGCGCGCCTTCGAGCGCCCCGCGCCCTGGAGGCCTGCGGCGCGGGCTTCCTCCAGCCCGCGCTTCTGGCGGTGGGCGACCTGCGGGTTTCGTGGACCAACGAACTCAGTACACCGGACCGCGACCGGTGCTTCGCCATCCTGGAGGCGAACATGCGCGCGCAGTACGAAACGAACGGCTGGGGCTGGGACGCGACGGAGAAGGCGCGGGAATTGGCGCACGGCGAGGCGCGCTTCGTCCTCATCCGGGATGCGAAGAACGCAATCCAGGCCTTCGTGCACTTCCGCTTCGAGGCGGATGATGATGATGCGCCGGAGCGGGCCACCTTATATGTCCGCGAATTGCAAGTCGCGGCGGGCGGGCGGCGGCAAGGCGTGGGCCGGCGGCTCATGGCCCTCCTGCAGTTGCTCGGAGCGAAGTTGGAGCTGGACTGTGTTTTACTGACGGTCTTCACCAATAATACGGGCGCGCTCGCGTTCTACGACGGGCTGAAGTACGTGCTTGATCGGGACGACCCGTCGCTCTTCGACCGGGAGGAGTGCTACCGCATCTTGAGCCGCGCCCTGCCGAAGAAGCCGCTCCGGGAGGCGAACTAAAAGAACACTTATGTATTAACAGAACCTACGAGACGGCGCACGACTCCCGGCGCGAGTGCGTGCGCCGCAAGGAAGGCGGCGTTTCCCCCAGCACGAGCTCCTTGGAGTATAAAGCCGCGTCCGGCGACCGGTGCTCCTCGTGGATCGCGTCGACGGCGTCCAGGAGCTCTAGAGGTAGGGGTTCCAGCTTGAACGCGGCAACGGTCTCCTCGCACTGCTGCACCGTCGTCGTACCAGTCACGACGACGGCGTTGTACGGGCGGTCGCGGCACCACGCCAGGGCGAGCTCCGTGGGCGTGAGGCCCCACTGCTCGGCGAGGGCCACGTAGGCCGCCGTCGCCACCTGGCCCGCCGGCGACAAATAGCGCGTCTGGAAGGCCGGTTTCGCGTTGTGGCGCGCTAAAGGGAGCGGCCGGTCGCCCGCGTACTTTTTGTCGAGGTACTTGCCGGTTAACGCGCCGCCGCCGAGGGCCCCGTACGGCATGCCGACGACGCCTAAAGCATGACACGCCTCGGCGCCGTTGCTCTCAAAGGTCCGATTATTAAAGTTGAAGTCGTTCTGGACCGAGACGGGCCGCGGCACGTTTAAGCGGTCGCAAGTTAAACTGAACATCGTGACGCCGTACGCGGTTTCGTTGGACAAGCCCCAATTCCTAATGAGCTGGGCGTCGAACAATGATTTGACCGCTAAGACCTGGGCCTCGAACTCTTTTTCATCACCAGGAGACGTCCTGGAAACGTCGTACCGGCCCAGCTTCCAGTTCGCCCAGCCAAACGCCTGGCCGCCCATCCGCGACGGGTAGTGCAACATGTACAGGTCGAGCACACCACACTTCAGCCGTGCAAGGGACGCCTCGCACGACGCCTTTAACCGTTCAGGATCAAAAGCGTGCCCCGTCCAGTTCTCCTGCTCACCCACGGTTCCGCCGACGCCGGACGGGTTGCACTTTGTGGCGAAATACAAGTCCTCCCGCTTCACAGCGCCGGCTTTTACACGCTGCTCGAGCCAGTTGCCGATCCACGTTTCCGTGGTCTTGCCGTAGTTGAAGGCCACGGGGTACATCTCCGCGGTGTCGATGAAATTGACTCCATTCTTCACGAAGCAATCTAATTGAGCGTGCGCTTCTGACTCTTCGGTGTTGAAGCTGCCCCAGGTCATGGATCCACAACACAGCTCGGTGACGACCATGTCTGACGTGCCGTACTTGACCTTGCGCAATTTATCGAGGCGCTTGAGCGGCCGCGGCATCGCGGTGGCGTGGCTGAGCAATGCTCGTCCGCAGCGCTGCAGGAGGCGGGCGCCGCGCGTCTTGCTTGTGTGCAGGCGAAGCGCTCCTGCTTCGACTGCTCAGCTGTAAGTGGTAGACGGCGTCGACTGCTCGCGGTAACGAGAGTCCGCTGCGAGCTTTAAGTGCTATATGCTCGTGAATGGCAGCAATGCGGCACTGTGAGGTGTTTTTGCTCGAGCGCTCCTGCGCTCAGCTGATCAGCTGGCCAGAGAGTGCGGGTTTTTCACCAAAAGAGAATGACCCTTGGGTTGCTCAGGAGTCGCCCCCATGGCGCCCGAAGCGCCTCGCAGGGCCGGGCTGCGAAGTGCGCCCGGCCAATTGAGCAAAATTGGCGGCCTCATAATTTCTTGTGGGCGTCGTGTGTGCGATTCATCGATCGCCTCCGACGGCAGCTTCGTAGTCGTCGAGATGCGCGGACACGGGACGGTCCGGCGGCAGCCATAAATACCATCTAGTGGAACACAAGAGGGCAGCCATGCTCGGCCAGCCGGGAACAATAGGCCGCCACCGGCGCAACAACTCGGGCGACGGCCTCTGGCGCCGGCCGAGCAGCGACGACGAGATGGTGCGGAGCATGCGCAGCCGCCGTAGCCGCTCGGAGCTCGTGTCCATAGAAGCGGACGTGGCCGCGCTCGACCGGCGGCCGCGCAAGGTGCGGTTACGGCAGAGGCGGCTCCGGACCTGCGCCGCGTTATTGGTGGGTGGCGTCGTGGCGGCGTGCGCGGTCCTGGCCGTGACGCAGGCCCACCGTGCACATTTCATTCCTATTCCTCTCAAGGACGTGGCCTCGTCCTCGGCTTTTGATAATTGCGCCTGGCGGGACCCCAAGGCCGTGGCCGTGTTAACACCAGCGAGAGCTGGAGGGAGATCTTTGGTCGCGGCCCTCGGCGAGCTGAAATTACGAACGGAGCGCTACGCCCTCCGCGAGTTACCCGTGTGGCGGCCCGGCCAGTCCTCCACGGTCATGAAGCGCCAGCGGAAGTCCATTAAGAGACTGGTGGAGAAGGCCGTGAAAAGCACTGGGAGGGGTGTACTCAAAGGCGCCGGCCCGCGGCCGCAGGACGACGCCGACGTCGCCGTCATCGCCCTCACGCGAGCGCCCCGAGAAGCCTTGGCGTCGGCCTACGCGGACCTCAACCAGGACGAGGGCCCGGCCGGCCCGGACACGGTGGGCGAATGTGCCTTAGATCCTAGATGCGCCCGGGCCTTTGGGCTGGCGCGCCTGTGCTCGGCCCAGACGCTGGCGCTGTGCGGTGGGGACGAGGCGTGTCTGCCCGATTTGGACGGTCGGGCTTCGCAGGAAGCGGTGGACCTGGCTTTGCTCGCGATCAACAACTCCGTATTGGTCACGATTCCCTCAGAAAGATTAGACGTGGACGGCTACGCAACCCTGGAAACATTGCTACCGACGTACTTCCGCGGGCTCCGATCCGCGGCGCCGCGCCGGCCGCCTCTACAGAAAAGGGAGCGGTCTTCGGGCGTCGCCGCGCGGGCGCTGCGGCAGCTCTGCGACCCGGACCAGCAGATTTTTGACGCCGCCGCCCTCATCTACACGAAGCGCGCGCTGCAGTGCGAGGGCGCTGCGCGGGAATACGCGCACGCGGTGGAGCTGCGGAACGCCCGGCTCGCGTTCAACCGGCGCCGCGAACGCCAGGGGGTTGAAGCGGCGACGTTACAACCGCTCGCGGAGCGACGACGGCCGACGAAACCGACGTTGATGCTGACGGTCGGGGCCGTCCAGAAGCTCGCGCGGCGGGCGCCCTTCGCCGAGGGCCTGTTGAGCGGGGCGGACGACGAGCCGCCGCCGCCGCAAGGCACCTAACCTTAGTAGTATGTCAAATCTTAGTGGCGGCAGTCGTGCGCCGCGCAGTCGCCTTCGCACGGCGTGTCCCGGAGCTCCGGCGCGCCGTCGTAGCCAAGCGCGGCCATCTCGCCGGCGAGCGCCGCGCCGACGAACCGCGCGCCGCAGCACCCAAAGAGCTTCCGCGCCGCGGCCGCGCGGGCCGCCGGCATCGGCGCGGGCGGGCAGCCCCGCTCGCGCGAGGAGCCCTGGTGCCCCTTGTTTGCTTGCTCGCGGGCGTCAACCACGTCCACGGGGGGCGCGCCCGGGCGCTCGCGCGCCAGGACGTCCGCGAGGGCCCCGACCGGGTCGGCGCAAAAGTCCTCGTAGCGCGCCAGGACGCTTCGAGGGCCCGCGTCGAGGTGCTGGCGCGCCCTATCCTTCCACTGTGCCACGGCGACGCCGAGCGCGCCGAAGCGCTCGGTACGAATTGGAGAACGCGGCGCGTACCAGTTGTCGCCGCGCAGGACCGCGCTCCGGGCTCCCTTTTTGCCGAGCCGCCCGCAGCCGGCGTACGTGACTCCCGCCCAGCGCCCGAGGGACCGGAAGTTGCTCACCGGGTGCCGGACCAGGAAAATAATCACAGCATTGGTGTCGAGCGCGAGGAGGAGCGGCGCGATCGCGTCGTAGCGGTCCTTGTAGACGTATGGCCCTTCTCCCACGTATTTTTCGCCGTTATATCGAAGCCCCCACGGGCGCCGCCCGACGGGCGGTGCCGCGCAGCTCGCCATGCACTCGCGAATCGCCCCGTCGCGGAGCGCGTCCGCACCGCGCGCAGGAGGGTTCCCGTCCCGTAGATGCCCGACGCGTTCGCCTTGCACGACGGGCATCCGAAGAACATCGCGTCGTTCGCGTAGGGGAGGCCGGCGGCGGAGGCGAGCGAGGCGCCGAATGCGGTGCCGCCGATCTTCTGTAACGCGCTGACGTAGATGTTGCCCGCCGGCCCCCCGCTCTCGTGCCCCGTCCGCGAGTCCGCGACGCGACGCGTCTGCGCGTCGGCCGACGCTGTCGATGCGTACAGGTAGAAGAGTAGCGCCAGGTTGCTCATGATGCTACACCGTGCGATTTACTTGAGGTAGAAAGAAAGAAAAAACCCGTCACGACCCGCCGCCGGCATTGGTCGCTTGGAGTCGTTGACCCGGTGCACCCTGGGGCTGGCAGTGGCCAGAAAGCTCTTGTCGCGCTCGCCCGGGGGCGAGGTCGGTGACGGGTTTTCACAAGACTTAACCCGACGCCACTGCCTCAAGTAAATCGCACGGTGTAGTATCATGAGCTTCCTGACGCTATTCATAACTCTCTACGCGTCGTCGGCGTCGGCCGCCGGGAGTCCCGGCTTCGGGGGGCTCCCGGACTTCGGGGCCGGGGCTCCACACGCTATCGCGCTGCCTGCGCCGACTGGAACTTGACGCTCCCGTGGGACGCGTCGGCCGCGTTCTCGCCGGCCGAGCTGGACCGTGTTGCCCGCCACGGCCTCAGTCGCTTCGGGTGCGACTGACGCCTAAGCGCTTCTTTCATGAACAACATCAAGGCCCCACCGCCCCCGCGTCGCCGCACGGCTCGATCGCCGGCAGGCCCAGCTGCGCGAGCCGGTCGAACTCGGCGCGGAAGCGCCGGTCCCCCGGGCAGTGCAGGAACAGGGGCAGCGTGTCCGTGACCGTGTTGTGGAGGCGGCCCCCCGCGACGTCGAAGTCGCGGAGGAAGGCGCGGCCGCCCGTGTTCCCGAAGAGCTCCTGGCGGTGGTCGACCGCCAGCGTCCGCGCTGCGCAGGGGATTCGGGCGCCACACACGGTCCGCGCGCCACCGATACAATTTTGCGCCTCCGCCACGAACTGTTTATGCAACAGCGTCTGATCGGAGACGCCGTCCCAGCCCCCCGCGGCACTCAAAGCCCGGTCGGCCACGGCCGCGAGGTCTGCGGCGGCGCCCGCCAGGCCGCCCGAGTTCAGGAAGCGGTAGGGCTGCGCCGGGTCCGGGTAGTGCCTTCCGAAGCACTGCTCCCCCTCTCCGCGGAAGTAGAACGTCTGGTCGGCCGACGCGACGACGGCCCCGGGGTGCCGCTCCAGCAGCTGCTCCAGGCGGGCGCGGACCTTATGCAAAGACCCGGCCACAATGACGTCGTAGCCGTCGACGGCCACGACCAACGTCCTCTTGGCCAGCCCGCGGCAAAAGTCCCGCAAGAGCGTCAACTTCAACCCGTTGGACCAGCTCCGGTTCGTGCCGAGCACGTCGACACTCACGCCGTGCCCCACGCCCGACGCCAACAAGCGGCGCAGCCCGCACACCTGGACGTCGGACGCGAAGGTCATGACGCGCAGGTCCGCCGGGGGCCTCGCCGCGTGCTCCGCCCTTTTTAAACCATGAAGGGCGCCCAGGTCCGCGGGGTCCGCGGCCACGGCTTGCCGGAGCGCCTCGACGGCATCGCTGGCGTCATTGCCTTGCCCGCGCTCTACCAGCGCAAGGCCGTACTGTCTAAATGCGTCTGATGAGGGCGAGGCTTGTACCCGCCGGCGCGCGTCGTCGACGCTCCCGTCGGTGTCGCCAACCGCCGCTCTGTCGAGGCTCCGCTGCCGCAGCGTCGCGCCCGCGTCACTTAGGACGGCGTCGGCGCAGGCGACGCCCTCCGGCGTCGGGCCCAATTTGTTTTGGCGGCAGTAATTATGTGCATTTGTTTTGAGGTCTCCGTCAAAGAGCGCTTCCGGTATTTCGACGGTCACGACGGCGGCGCGCGCGAGGGCTGCACCGAGGAGAAGCAGCCGCACCGATGGAGGACTCATGGGGCAGCCAGTGGACCGATGGCCGCTGCATCCACAGTGTCTCGCAGTGAAACCGCGTCCATGGCCCAGGGCTCGCTGTCGTAGCGGTGCACCGGTGCATGTGGTGCGCTGTTGCGAAAACCCGATTTGTCTGGACTCCTTTCGCATGTCGGCACGACCCAAGGACCAGCCCCGGAACGCCACGAATAGCTTGCAATTCAAATTTTATTCCCCTCGTCCACCAAGGTCTACGACGCCGCGCTCCCGAGCGACGACGAAGACACGTCCTCGTCGTCGTCGGGGCCCGACGACGACGCGTCGCCCTCAGTCGACTCGTCCGACAGCAGCCCCAGCGCCAGCGCCCGCAGCTCGGCCAGCCGCGGCGCTGCCTTCAATTGCCGCCGCGAGGGCTGCGGCCGGTCCCGCGACCGCGCCAGGGACAGCAGCGCCGCGCGCTCGCGCCGGAGCTTGGCCACCTCGCGCTTGCGCCGTTTCTCGTCCCGTTTCCGTTCTTGCGTCGTGGCCGCGCTCTGGGCCTCGACGGCTCTTTGTTGGGCCTCGGCGTCGCGCTCCCGTCGCCGGAGAGCTTCCAAAGCCCGGTCCTTTTCAAACACCGCCTTGGAGAGGGCGTCGTCGGCGTCGCGCGCCTGACGCCGCGCCGCGTCGACGTCGCGCGTCATCGCCTGGCGCGCGTCCTGGAGGTCCGTGGCGAGCTCGGAGCATTTCGCGGCGCACCGCTCCTCGGCCGATTGGGCACTTTTGCGCGCGTCCTGGACCGCCATTGTACTCCGGTGTTGTTGTTGCACTCCTTCCGTGACCGCGGCGTCGCGTTCTGCCTGGGCCTGGGCGGCTTCGCGCTCCGCCGCGTCCGCCCGCAGAGACCTCAGGCGCAGCTCGTGGCGCCACAGCAGCGCCGCGTCGTCGCGGTGGCGCGCGGCGTCCCGCTCCGACAGCGCGAGGGCCCGCAATAACGCGCCGCGGTCGCCCGAGAGGCGCGCCACCTCCGCGCGTAATTGGGGCGGCGTCAGTGCGCCGAGGTCGCCGTCCTCCTTGGAAGCAGAGGGCCCGTCTAAGAGCAGGCGGGGCCGGAAGACGTCCCGCGACGAGAGGAGGGACCCTCTTGACGCTAAGGTCACAGCCGAACAATCGGGGGCGTCTCCGGGTACGAAGAAGAGGAGCACTTCGCCCCACGTCACTTCCTCTTGATCGGCGAAGGGTCGGTCCGCCGCGACGGTGCAGTCCGCGACGCCCCAGGGCTTGCTACTTAGAGTAGTGAGGCGCCGGTCTAGGGAATCAAGCACGTCGGCCCATAGATCTGGACCGCAGTAGTTGCGCATCAACCGATCCAAGCGGTCGTCACCTCGTAACGCTTTCCGTAAGAGGGATGCGGGTACGCTTCCCGTGGAAGTCGTGTCCAGCGACCGAAAGATACCTCGCATCAGCGCCTCGGCCTCCGGCCTTAGACCGAGCAGAGCGCTCGAGTCCTGCACCGGCACCAGGACGCCGACCTCCTTTAGCGCTTTGCTCTCGGCGTCCTTGCGCTCGCGCCGCCACAGACGCTTCTCCGCGGCCAGCGCGGCTTGGGCGTTTCGTACCCTAATGTCCTTTTGCCGCACGAGTTCCGCGGCACAGGCGATTCTATCGGAGGCTCTTCGTAGACGCGAGGCGTGCTCGTCCACCTGGGCCGCGGTCCGCGCGAGCGTCGTCTCGCGCTGGTCCGCTTTGCGCTGCAGCTGCTGGGCCGCGGTGCGGCAGACGTGCGTCACGCCCGCCCGCTCCCGGCGAAAGAGTTCCTCGCAGGCGTGCCGGCGCGCCTCGCTCTCGGTCGCGCGCTGCACCGCGTCCCGGCACGCCGCCTCGAGCACCGCCGCGCGGCCGTCCGCGGCCCGGGCCCGTCGGTGCGCCAGCGCCGCCGTCCGGATCGCGTCGGCGGCCGCTGCCACGGCCGCCTGGTCGGGCACGCTCGCCGTCACCCGGGCCCGCACAGCACACCGAAAGACCTCTTGGCGCCACCGTTCCAGCGTCGCGGCGTACGCGACGGCGTCGCCGCCGTGGCCCCGGGCCGCGGCCGCGGCCATGGCCGCCTCCTGGACCTCGACCATGCGCCTGAGTTCGCTCGTCTCGCTGCGCGCGCGCGCGAGGGCCGCCTCCATGCTTGCGGGGAGCTCGTCGTCCATGCGACCCAGCAGCAACACGGCCTCCAGTTTAAACTCTTTGTGTGTTTCAGACCGCACGGGTTTTTGCCATTTTTGGAGTCCTCGAACCGCGAGGAGAACACGCCCGCCGACGCGAACCACACGCACTTGTTACACGAGACGCCACCGCGCCACGACCCCCGGCACGTCCGCCAGACTGCCGACGCGCGCGAACCGGTCGGGGCCGTAGGCCTCCAACCGCTTTTCGACGTCGGCCGCCGCCGCCGCGCGGCTCGGGTCCGGCAGCTGCTTGAACGCGGCCCCGGCCGCGACGCGGGTCGCGTCATCATCATATTTTCGGACGTGGATCGCCCGCGCGCCGAAGTCGAGGGCCCCCAGCACGTCGTCCGTTACACTGTCGCCCACATGGACCAACTCGGCCGGGGCGCACTTTGCTTGGACACATGCCGCCACGAAGGGCGGTGTGCGCGGCTTCGCCGCTCCCACGTCTCCGGCCGTGAGCCAGAAGTCCAGCACGTCTCCCAAGCGGCCGGTCGCGTGGGCGTTGCCGTTCGTGAGGGCGCCGACGGTCTCGATGCCCGCCGCCCGGAGTGTGGCGACGCATGCTAAAGCGTCTTTGTCAAGATGGGCGTCCGTGGCTTGGGAGCGGACCTCCGCGTACGCGACGGCTAAGGCATCGCCCTTTTCAACTGATGCCCCGTACGTCTCCGCCAGCTGGCGGTAGACGACCCGCCGCCGCGCCGTGATGTCGTGCCGCACGTCCGCCTCCAGACCACTGAGCCACCCGTGCTTGTCCCTGTTCTTCTCGAAGGCCGCGAGGCCCTCCAATATAGCGGCATCACCCTCGCCGAACGTTTCTAAAACTTCCGGAAGGTGCTCCCGGATCAAGGAAGGTAGGGCGTCCTTTGCTTCGGCAATAGGTGGCCACGTGGGCCAGAGCGTGTTGTCCAAGTCGAAGGAGACGGCGCGGCACGGCGCCGTCTCCGTTGGTGATGTGCCCCACAGTTGCTCTACGACAGCCGCCGTCTGCCCTCTGGCCCGTGCTTTATCATAACACGCCGTGTCCACAGTAAAGTCGGCCCGCGCCACGCGCGCAGCGTCTTCGAGTTGCCTCTCTAAAATCACATCTAATTTCTCAGGCGTCATGCCTTCTCTTTTCAAAGCGCGCCTTTTCTGCTCCTCGGACCCGCAGGTCACCACGAGCGTGTGGTCGATGCCCAATGACTCCTTGTCGCCCGTCTCGAAGAGCAACGGAATGTCCACACCCACCAACCAGCAGTGCTGGTCCTTCACGAACCGCTCCCGGTCGTCCCGGACCAAAGGGTGCACGATGCCTTCCAGCGTTTGAAAGGCGGCCTTCCTTTCAACGTCCGGCAGCCCGGTGAGCGTGGCGCCGAGCTTGGCGCGGTCGATGGCGCCGTCCGTAATGACGTCACCAAAAACAGCCGCCACGGGCGCGACGCAGGCCCCGCCCTTCGCGTAGAGCCGGCGCACGCACTGGTCGGCGTCGTGGAAGGGGATGCGGTACACGTCACTTAGTAATTTGACGGTCGTGCTCTTGCCCATGGCGATGCCGCCCGTGACGCCGAGCACGCGCGGCTTTGATAAGCTGGCGGCCGCGGTCAGGGTCGCCATGATGACTGTGGGCCGCATGTACCGCTGCGGCGCGTGTTGGCTGGCCTGCACACGTGCACGCAGTCGCGAGCTCTCCGAACGCTGCGTCGGTGGCTTCTCCGGCAGCAACGAGTACTCTCAGCACACCTCTGCTGCACACTTAACTTTTTGTTGCTGCTCAGCTTTTTGGCTGAGACAAGGATGATGTACTTACGCGGGTTTTGGGGGCACTAGCACCTAGGGGATGAGACAAGTGGGCCGAGAAAACCCGTATATCGTCAATGAAAACGAATAGACGCCGCCGACGCCGCCCGAAGGCTGGAGACTAGGCCCTTGAGTGTACAGGATGCGCCTTGCTCGTCTCCGACATCTTTAACAACTATTTTCTTACGTTCGCACCCGCGCGCTCGCGCCCTGTAAGACACTGTTGAGGTTCAAGGGATCCGTGGCACTCCCCGTCCCCAGGTCCGGATTGCATGCCTTCGAGAACAAGCACGGGACGTTGTCCGGCGCCGCCAAGGCGTCGATCTCCCGCATCTCCGCCGCCGTCAGGGCGAAGCCCATAACGGCGAAGGCGCGGTCCCGCAGGCCGCTCGCGCAGGAGCCGTCGCTCCGGCACGCGGACGTGCCCAGCCCAAACTCGGCCGTCGGCCGGGCGCTCACGGCGTTCCCGTTCTGCAGGAGCCAACGCACCGCCACCTGCGCCGGACTGACGTTATGGGCTTTGGCGATCCGCGTCAACACCTCGCCCTCCAGGAGCGCGCGACTCGGCCCGGGCTCGCCGATGGCCCCGTACGCGAAGGTCTTGATGCCCCGCTTCGCCGCGTAGGACCGGAGGCCGTGGGCGTCGCTGCCCATCCCGGGATGTAAGCAGTAGTAGTCCAGACACGGCTTAACCCGCGCCGTCTTGAGCAGACAATCCAATTGCTTCTCGCAGTAATTCACGACGCCTAAAGCGTCCATGACGCCAGCGCTCTGCGCGTCCTCGAGGACCCGCCACTGGGCCTGGATCACCTCGCAGTTTGGCGTTTCTCTTAGCATCCACAAGTCGACTTTATCGACACCTAGAATCTTGCGGTCCTCGTCGAGTTGCCGCTTGACGAGGTCCGCCGCCTGCACGGGCGTCAGTGTTTGACCTTGGGGCGACCGCACCTTCGTCGTCAAAAACAGCGCGTCGCGCGGCAGGCTTCGGAGCGCGTTCGCCACGCCGTCCCTTTCTATCCCGGGGTGGAAGTCGACGTGGGCGATGCCCGCCTCGACCGCTAATTTGACGGCCCGCTCCGACGCCTCGGCGCTTAGCCCGACGGTGTTCAGCGCGAGCGTGGGCATTTTGATGCCGTTGCCGACGTCCCAGGTCGGGATCGAGGACGCATACGCCGGCAGCAGGGGCGCCGCGAGGGCGGCGCCGCTGCCGCGGAGCAGGGCGCGGCGTTCCAGTTTTAAGCTGCATGTGCTCCTGGTCAGCGCAAGAAGGATGCTGAGTCGCATTGCTGCCATCTCAGTTGTGCAGCTGCAGCACCGCACTAGAGTCGAGCTTATGCACTACGTACTGCTGGTCCAATATATGCTCTCACTGTCAATTTGGCCCTGCACTCTGGTCCACCGCGAGAGATCTGTATGAGTGGTTCCTACGGCGTCGACTGCGTGCCTGAAGCTGTACACTGGCCGACGGATGTCGCAGGCCAAAAACCCGTCAAGCTACCGCCAAAACGGGTTTAAAAAAAGCCCCGGGCTTATATGGCGCGCGGGTTGACCTCGCCAGCCGCATGATTCAAACCCACGTCCTTTACACACGCTAGCGCCGCCGCCCGCGCGTCCGGTCGCGCGACCGGGACCGGTCCCGCCGGTCCCGCCGGCTCCGGTGCCGGTCCTTGGACCGCGACCGGTCCCGCCGCCGCCGCCCCCTATCCCGCGACCGCGACCGCTCCGCCTCCACAATAGGGGGAGGCGCCGCCGCGGCCAAGGCCGCCGCCTCGGCCTTCGCCGCTTCCAGCGCCTCGGCCTTCGCTTTATGCTCGGCCTCCCGCGCCTCTTGTTTTTTCAGGACGCTGGCGGCGAACTCCGGGGCCGTTAAACGCGGCCCCGGGGCCAAGGAGGGCAGCCACGCTATTGGCGCTTCCGCGTCGTACAAGGCCAGGATCTCCGCCGCCGCGGCCTCCAATTCCTTACCATCAACGCCGAAGGCGTTGAACCAGTCGACGCCGTCCCGACTTTGCGTGGGTAGGTGCTTGCCCAGCTTCATCGCCGCTAGACTAATGGCGGCGCACGCTATCACTTCGGACTTGACGCGTAGTTGCGCATCGGTTCTTAAAGAATCATTACAATACGCCCAGGCCTCCTGGGCCATGTCGCCGTCGCCGTCCAATAGTTTCACGTAGAACAGAATAAACCGATGCGCGTGCTCAATGATATAGAACGAGAAACCGAGCTCCTTCAGGATAATTCTCTCAATATCGACCAACGAGTGCTTCCACCCTGCGTACATGGGACCGCCCAGTTCCATTTTTCCTTCACTTTTTGTTCTTAACTTATACACGTAGTGGAACGCGAAGAGGACCTCCCGTAAACGCTTGGGCTTCTCCTCCACCTTGGACGCGAGGAACAAACAGCCCATGGCCACTAGTAAAGTATCGTAGGCTTTTAAGGACTTGCAGTAGTAGAACCGATGAATTAAATTTTGGGCCGTGCACATGACCTGCTGCGGCAGCTTCAACAAAATCCCGGCCTCCTGGGCGAGCTCGCAGCCCCACCGTCTATGTTTAAATTCTTCGTCTCGCTCGACGCCGTCTCTAGAACTCGGCGTCTCGTTCAGTAAATGCGCTGGCAAAAGTGTCACGTGGTGCTCCGTGAGGAGGCGGTCGTCGTCCTGGTCGAGCTCCGCGGCCTCGGCCATGGTGCTGTCGTGGGCGGCGCGGCGGTGCGACGCACAGACGGTGCAAATCGGCGGCGGCTGTGATGAGGCGGTGGTGCGCGTACCGATGACTTGTGCCAGTAAAAGGGCGCAGGCGTCAGAGTGGTGCAATGAGAGAGCGATGCCGCGTACCGACGGCTGTAGGCGGTCCTGGTTTGCCGCCGCGCCCAAACAAAACCCGTGCGATATACCTGTACGCATAAAAATAAAATTTTATTTTTGACCGCATTCGCACGATCTCGCTTGCTGCCTGGCGCTGATCATCAGAGCCAGAGGCGCGTTTTTAGCAGCAGGGTGGGCTGCCCAACCATTGATCCTGCCCTGCCATCATGCCTACGAAGCTGGACTAGAGAGCACGGGTCACTAGTCGCATATGGACCTGCACGCGGTGATACCCATCGTCAGCGACGGCGCCGCCCTGGATGGCCACCCGGCGTTGCTCGCACTGCCCCCGGGCGTCGAGTATATAAAAGCGCCGAAGGTAGACCCGTTCTCGGGCAGCCTCGACCTCGCGACGGCGCCACTGGCGCCGACGGACGCGGTCGTCGACGTGTTTGCTCTGGATCGATCGTTATTCGACGCCGCGAACGCCGCCAAGCGGCGCGTGCACCTCTGCGTCGGCGCCCCGGGCACGCTCACCCACGCGGAGTCCCCGTGCACGGACCCGACGCCGACGGTGTGTCCGTGGACGGCGTTCTCCCCCGCGTTCTGCCCGTGCGTCCTCTGCAACGCGGTCTGTGCGCCCCATGCGGACATGGACTTCCCGACCTGGGCTTCCTATGCGCTCGTCGTGACGGAGAAGGGGGTCGTCGGCCGCCGGAAGATGCGGCCCGACGGCCATTTGATCCGCCTCGGGGAATTGCGGCCCTTCGAACGCGACGTCAACGCCATCGCCTGGGACGGCTTCGACGTCGAGAAAATTGAAGTGCGACGCTACGCTGGGGGCGAGGGCTTCTACTGCGACGCGACGCCGGCGCACCCCGACCCCCTCTCCTACGCGCTCGGCTTCGGGCTCTTCGTCCCCTGCTGCTGGTATATTTTTCGGCAACCGTCGACGCCCGGCCTCTACCGCGCGCGCATCTCGAGCGACCACTTGACGAAAGCGAGTCAGGGCCAGAACCGGCTCCCGTCGGGACAGATCGATCTCATCGCCCTGGTTCGGTCCCCGGAGGATTTGCTGGAGTCGCTTCGCGCGGCAAAAGCCAGGTACGGCGCGCCGGCGGCGGCCGCGATCGAGCGCAGCTAACAAAGTGTAGATTATCACCGGCGCCGGCGGATTCACGACGGCACCTAGTAATTGTGGCGGTGTCCGAGTCACAATCGGTGTGGGCTTTCGGGTAAAGGGGACTTACGCAGGGAGTTGGATGGCGCGTTGAGCAGACCGACGGCCGCTCAGGGGCCTCGCGGGCGGGTGGGACTTGAGGGGGAACTCGTGAGGCGGCGCGCTTGCGCGCGTGATTACGCCTCGACGGTCTTGGACACGGAGCCGCCGCTGACGGTGCCGATGTTGCACTCCTCCTCGCACTGCGCGAGCACGAGCGGGTAGAAGAGCACCGAGACGCACACGTCGGTCAGCGCGTCGCCGAACTGGATGCCGAGGCCCGTGCGCGTCATGTAGCGCGTGTAGGCGACGATCGTGGCGAACGCGAGGTAGAGCGCCCCGGCGACCATGCGGAGGTTGGCCTCCCACATCGAGAAGATGAGGAGGATCGAGCCAAAGTAGATGAAGACCGCACTTAAGCCCGTGTAGAAGAGGACCATCTTGTCCTTGGACAGCACGTCGCTGGCCTTGCCGGTCGAGCCCTCGACCTGCGACAGCACGTTCCGAATGGGCACGAACGGCGCAACCGCAGCAATAGCAACGGATTTCACCCACTCGCCGACCTTGTCCGCCTGCGGCAGAGCCAGGAGGGTCGTGCGGAAGGCCGGCCGGTTCTCATCCAAATCACCGGCCTCCTCGAGGCACGCGAGGTAGAGCGCGTGGCACATGTACATCAATACGACCGTAAACGGTAAACCGCAGACGACGCTCACGGCCGACACGCCATCAAGCGCGCGGTCGGGGTCCCCCCCTGAGCCCTTGAGCAGTGCGATGGCCGCGGCGCCCTCGGTGCACGCCCAGAAGATGCGCTGCGCGAGCGGCGGGTCCTGGTCGCCGTTGGCGCTGATCATGTCGATCACGAGCGAGCCCGAGTCCGACGAGGTGATGAAGTACACAAGGAGGCAGAGCCACGCGAAGCCCGTGATGCCGTAGGCGAGGCCCTTGCCGCCGTAGGAGCCGAGCAGGTCGAAGAACTTGTCCTCTTTGGTGCCGGAGCTGAGGTCGACCACGTAGGCGCGGTTGTGCTCCGCGTCGGCGAAGCCGGCCATGCGTGTGTCCAAGGGTCTCGCCGCGTCCTTGCCCCAGTACTTGGTCCCGGAGTCGATGTGGTCCGAGCGCATCTGCATGCCGATGGCCGCGCCGCCGAAAGTGCCGAACCAGAGGACGCAGTAGAGCGTCGGGAGAATCAGCGCCCAGATAATGAACTCGCGGAGCGTGCGGCCCTTGGAGATCTTGGCGAGGAAGGTGCCCACGAAGGGGCCCCACGAGATCCACCAGCCCCAGTAGAACACCGTCCAGCCGGAGTGCCACTCCGCGCCCGCGCCCAGGCCGTCGACCGGGCCGACCGCGGAGCTGTCCTTGGCCATGCCGCCTGACATGGCATTGCCCGTCCATGAGCGGTCCCCGTTGAGCCGGGCCCATGCGTCGCACTCCCAGGCGATCTTGGGGAGGTACCAGAGGTAGTAGCCGAAGGACGTCGTGATGGCATCGAGGATGTACATCGTGTCGTCCATGAAGAGCACGGAGGTGACAAGGAGCATGCCCATGGCGAAGGCGACATACGACAAAATGGCGATGCCGCGCTTGAGGCCCAACGCCACGGAGCACGTCGCCAGTAACGTGACGAAGAAGACGATCCAGCACTGGGTCTTGACGTTGAACTCGATGCCGATCTTGCCCTTGCGACACTCGCCGTCGGCGCGCTCACCGCACACCGCGCTTCTTCCGGCAGTCGACGCATAATTGGAACCGTAGTAGTCCTTGCCCATGTAGGTGCCGCGATCTAAGCGGATTAAGCCCGTGTTGAGCTGGCGCACGCCCATACCCAAAGAGGTGCACACCCCAAAGAGCGTGCACATGATCGAGAGCACGTCGACGATGTCGCCGCGCCAGCCCTCGATGCCTTTGCCCCAGAGGGGGTAGAAGCACGTGCGCATCGTCATCGGGAGCCCGCGGCGGTACGACAGGAGCGCCATGAGCGCCCCAATCAACACGTACGGGATCCAGCCGTGGATGCCCCAGTGGAAGAACACCTGCATGAGCGCGTAGTTGGCGCGCTCGTTGTCGTTCATGTTGGCCGAGCGGATCGACCAGTCATCGGTGGCGCCATCGGCCACACCCGGATGAGCTTCGAGGCGTCGGTCAACTGGTACATTGCGACCGGAGTTGTAGTGAGAGAGCGGCTCGGCGACGCCCCAGTAGAAGAGGCCTACGGCGACGCCGCACGTGTACATCATGCCGAACCACTGGAGCTTGGAGAACTCGGGCTCCGTGTCCGGGCCGCCAAACTTGAGGTTGCCGTACTTGGTGAGCATGAGGTAGAAGATGACGCCGAGCCAGATGTTCTGAGAGGACATGTAGAACCAGGTCCACTCGTCGCCGACCCAGTCGAACCACACGGCCCACTCCTTGGAAGCTTGTGCTGGGCTCACCAACGTGTAGATGATGAAGGTCCTGCGTGTGGGTGTGGGGGTGAGCGGCGGCGGCGCGGGGCGCGTCAGGGGTGCCGGCGCGCGGCCGGGTCGGCGGTGCGGGGGGCGTAGAAAGGGACGCGGCGCGGTGCCAGATGGCCGCGACGGAGGCCCCAGTGACATAAGGGTTAAACTTGACATGCCAGGGCTTGCCCTCGCCGAACTCGACGAAGGGCAGCGTGATGCCCCGCCCGGGCTGCGCCATGGCGGTGTTTTGGCAGCCTTGGGTTGCCGGGAGCCTGCGCGGAAAGCAGACGTCAATGGCCGCGGCGGCGTGTACGCTAGAGCTCGTGGCCTGGCGCTCGGCGGTGTGTGGCCCGGCGCTCGGCCGCGGCGCGGCGGCGCCGCGGCGGGGGGGGGGCGGCGTTGGGCGGCCCGGCGGATATATGCGCCGCGGGGCTGCCCCGGCGCGCGCAAAGGCGCGGCGCGCCCTCTCAAGGGGCTGTCCGGCAGCCCCGGGTGGGCGGGGCGGGGATGCGCGCGGTGCGGACCCGGCCACGCGCGCGTACGAGCTCCTTTTCTCAGGCAATCTGAGCGGAGCCAGGAACAGTAACGTCGAGCTCGAGGAAACGTGGTGGCGGGGGGTCGGCGGCGGGGCGCGCGAGGCCTCGGCGCCGGCCCCGGAGGCGTGCGGCCCGCCGAGGGCCTCCGGCGCTCGTGTGGCGCCCATGGGACGCGGCGCTGGGGGCGCGCGAGGACCCGTCGCGCTGCCCGAGCGGTGGCGGGGGCCCTGCCGACATGTATTAGGCGGCGCGGCTCGCCTCGATTTGGCTTTGTCGTTTGCTCGACGGCTTTTTGCCGGACGCGCCATTCACCCGGTACGCGTATCACTCGCGCCCTCCTGCACGCGCCCGCGTCCGGCATCGCTGCGGCGCCGCCCCGCCGCCCGCGTCGCGCGGCGGGCGCCCTCGAGCGTGCAGGAAAGCCAACAACCGGAAGACCCACCCACAACCGCTGCACGCCATGGCGGCCACCGGCTCCAGACCCACCCAACCGCTGCACGCCCGCACGCCACGCCACACACGTCCCGCCCGCGTCACACGTGTAACGAACCGCCGCGCAGGTCCATCATGAGCGCCCACACGCGCAAGCTCGACGAGCGCCGCGCGCGCGCCGCCGCGCGCCGCGCCGAGATGGGCGCCGAGAACACGGCGCCCCAGGTCAGCGCCCCCTGGGCCATGGGCTCCGACGCGGCCCCCAAGCCCGGCCGGCGCTGCATGCAGCCCCAGGAGAGCGGGCGGCCCTTCGCCACCGATGAACCGCAGCAGCCGCCGACGCCGCGCGACCTGGCCAAAATGAACGCCGCGCGCTCCAACAGCAATTCGGGCGGCGACTTCTTCACCGGCGGCGGCCAGCACGCGCCCCAGTCGACGGGCAAGCGACAGCACGCGTCCCGCTACGATTCTTCCGCCGATTTGATCGGCGGGCCTTCTCCCGAACGGCGACCCGCTCGGTCCCTCGGTGCGACCGTCGACGCTAGAGCGCAGTACGCCGTGCGCGCCAACGCGGCGCGCGGCAACAAGCGCGGCCCGCAGTCGGGCGGCGCCAGTTACGGCGGCATGAACGGCAACGGCGGCCAGAACGTCGGCAACAGCCTCGGCGACCGCAACTCGACGCGCGTCATGGCGCCGCCGGGCGGCTTCTCGTCGATCACCTTCGGCTAACTGTGCGGAAGCGCGTCGCCCCTCGCCTCGCCCCGCCGACGCCGCTGAGTGCCTAAGTCCCCTCGTCTCCTCGACGCCTGCTCGGCCTTTGCGAGGATCTCCGGACGCCTCGCGTCGTGCGGACTCGCCGTCTGCGGTCTCCACTTACAAGTGTGCGGTGCGCCGCGGCGCGCGGGACTTGCAAGAGCTGGTTTTTGTGCGGGTTCTCAAAAACCCGACTATTTTTGCTCATCGCCGGCATATCGATTTTTGACCACGCGCAGCTTGCAAGCCGCGCCATACAAACCAAAAGTCAACAGTCCTCCCTAGCAGCCACCACGATGCCGGTCGAGAAGACGGGCGCGCTCAAGACGCTGGGCACGGTCGTCCACACGGCCTACGATGGCTACGTGACGGAGAGCACCTACGCCGTCGACGCGGGCAAGCCCACCCTCTGCTGGCGGACCCAGACCGCGGGCAAGGGTCTCTCCGGCGAGTGCAAGGGCGAGTCCTGCGTGAGCCTCGCGACCGCAAAAGGTCAGCTCGCCGCGACGTACGCCCCCGGGCAATTCACGGGGGACGCCGCCGGCATCCTCAAGACGCTGAACGCCGCGGGCCTCGGCGACCCCGACGCGATCCTCGAGGCGGAGCGCAAAGCCGTGCAAGCGGCGTACGCCGCGGACGCGGACTACTAGAGTGTAAAGTGGACAAAAACAAGCTCGTTGCTTTCGTTCTCGCATCGGACGTAGACGTGCGCCAGATCGCGCCGCGCACTTCCACACACAGTAGTATTCCCATAGTGAGTTAGGGCACCCCACGATGGGCCCGGTCCCGCGCGAGCAGCGCGTCGAGCGCGAGGCGCTCCGCGTCGTCGAGCGGGCCGACCGCGTCGAGCGCGACGACGACCGCCGCCGGGGCGGGCGGGCGGGCCTCGGGCAAGGGCGTCCGCGCGGCGGCGGGCGCCGGCGCGGCGGCGGGCGCCCGCGCGGCGAGCGGTGGCGCGCATGCGGTAGGCGATGGCGCAGGGGCATCGAGCGGCGCATACGCGACAAGTGAGAGCGCAGGCGCCGGCACTGCTTTTGGTGCGGGTGCGGTAGGCGCCGGCGTGTCGGGCGGCGCGACAACCGCGCGCGGCGGCGCCGGCGCGTCGTCCGCGTCGCCGGACGGCACCCGGGGCCGCGGCGCCGCGACGACGCGCGCGCGCCACGGCGTGTCCGCGACAGGCTCGCCGGTGACGGTCACGGTCAGCGCGACCTCAGGCGCGCCGGCGAGGACGCGGATCACGTAGACGCCGTCACCCCGATCCACGACCTCCGTTTGTGCTTGATACGAACACTCGACGCGCCAGCCGCCCCGCGCCACCGAGCGGCCGCGCCGGTCGCGCAGCGCGATCGTCGCCTCGTGCCACCCGGCGGGCAGGGCCTCGCCGGCGTGGCAGGCGTCCCACAACGGCCCGGAGACGCCGCATCGCGCCGCGTCCGGCGCGTCGACCGCTACGACGGGCGCCGGCTTCGGCGGCGGCGCCCAGGGCGGCGGCGCCGCATAGGGCGGCGCATCGTTCGATTCGGCGACGGGCGCGGGCCGCGCCGCGACGGCGACGAGGACGCCGCCGTTCACCAGTGGCCAGCTCTCTTCCACACAGAGGCCGGCGTCCGCGAAGACCCGGAGCAAATGCAGCGGCGCGCCGTGGCGCGAGCGGTAGCAGTTCCCCGCCGCGGACGTCGCGACCACGGCGCCGTCGAAGACGCGCGCGGCGACGATGCGCACGTTTTCGCGGGCGAGGGTCGCGCTGAGAATTTTATGGTCATCGGACCCGAGCGCCCACTGCACCACCGTGCCGTCGCGGCAGCACGCGACGGCGTCGAAGTTGTGGCACGCGAGCGCGACCGGTGCGGCATGCGGCCACGGGAGGCGGCGTATGCTCCGGTTCGGGGCGAGCCCCGAGACCTCGACGATGGAACCGTCCAGGCCCAGGAAGAGGGCGAAGCCCTGGCCGCAGGCGCAGGCGCGGAAGACCGTGTCCCCTGCAACGAGGTCGCGGTCAACGCGCGCGCGCCCCTGGCCGTCGACGCTCGCCGTGACCACGTCGGCGTCCAGCGCGCAGCACTGGGGCACGTCGAGGTGTTTTTTCATGATTCGACGCTCTCCGATCGCCAGATAAACCCCGTCCTTAGCGCCGACGGCCAGGTAGTCCCGGCTCCGAATAGCGAGCGTCGTCGGGTTTAAGGCTTGGACCTCGGGCTCGCGTGTTAACGATAAGTTGTCGAGCGAGCACACGGCGCCGTCGTCGAACAAAACCAGCGTCGCCGTTTCGCACGTCGAGACCGCCACGATTGGGGTATCGGGCGCGCCTGTCACAGGTGCCGGGCGCGTCCGCCGGGCGGGGGACCGGGGCGTCGGGTCCGCTCCGTCCCGCCAGACGAAGAGCGTCGGGCGCGCGGCGGCGTCCTCGGCTTCATCCGTCGGCGGCGCGTCGAAGCGCAGCGGATCCCCGGGGCCGCGGCTCGCGGCCGCACGCCGCAATAAATTGTCAAGCGTCGCGTCTTCACTTAACCGCCGCCGGCCCGCACCTTGCCACGAGCGCCGGCTGCCGAAGCCGCCGGCGCGCGCGGGCTCGCGCGCCGACCGCGACCCCTGCAGCGCGTCGCGCAGCATTCCTGTGCTGCGTGTATCTGTGAGACGAGCTCTGACCGCTGCTGCGGATGCTGCGAGATGTGACTGCTGCCTACCAGTGAATGCTCCACCACTAGTGATGCTGCCCAACTGCGCTTATGCGTGGCAAATTTTCAGAGAGGCTGCCTAATTGCGAATTCGCACGGTCGCGGCCCAAATCAGGCTGCCCAATGCCCTTTTGCCGCTGCGACGGCGCTGTCGTGCACAAGTGCGGCAGGTCCCGGACGCGTCCGCGGTCTCGGATATCTCGGACCCTCCGAAAGATAGGACGTCGAGCTCGGGTAGGTCCTGACGCGGGCGTGGGCGTGGGACTAGGGTATTGTAGGCTAAACTAACCCCGCCTGCGAAGCGCCGCTGTGCCCGGCGTAGCGAGGTTTACCTAAGCAAGAGCATTGGCTTCGACGCCTTCGCTGGTCGTAAAGGCAGCCTCTTGCAGGCGCACACGTCGGTACCAGCGCTTGAGGAGCCTCTGGTGACCAAGGCAGCCTCTTGCAGGCACACCATGGCGGACGATGCCGCTCCACCGGAGCTCGACGAAAAGCAACAGGCCAAATTGGCCGCCAAGCAGTTCAAGGCCGAGAGCCGGAAGCTCGCCAAGGCGCTGAAGGGCAAGAAGCCCGAGCCCAAGCTCGAAGCGATCCAGCGCTGCGGCGAAGAGCACGCGTTCGTCGCCGGCGAATGCTTGGTACCGCTCCTCCAGAGCTGCGTGTTCAAGCGCACGAAGAAGGGCGACAACGGCGACGTCGTGGCCGCGGCGCTCTCCTGCGCGCGCGCCTTCCTCGAGACGGTTGTCGAGGTGGAGGAGGGCGCGCCACCACAGCCGCCGCGCTGCACCCTCGTCTTCGACGCGTGCGAGAAGAAGAAGAACAAGCTGAGCGGCGGGAAGCTGTTCAGCGATTTGCTGGCCCACGAGACCTCTGGCATCGTGGTGGACGCGGCCGCGAGTCTACGGACGCTCCTAGCGGTCGCGTTCGCGGCAGAGGCGCCCAAGGCCTACGCGAAGATCTCGGCGAGCGGCGACCCCGTCGGAGCTTTAGTGAACCTGGTCCGCAACGTCACGCCGGGCGGCGCGCCTGCGGGCGACGCCGCCACTGCTGAGGAGCCGACAGAGGAGCCGGCGGCGGAGCCCGCGGCCTGGTCCGAGGAGGACACCGGTCTGGGTGCGGCGCTCGAGGCCCTCTCATCACTACTTAGTAACGACGAGGACGCCGCGGATCGCTTCATGGAGGCGGGCGGCTGCGACGCACTCGTCGGCGTCGCATGCAGCGACGGCGCACCCGCGGAGCTCGCGTCGGCCGCACTGGCGCTCCTCGACGCGGCGACATCCAAACCGGGCGGCGCGGATGCGCTGCTCGACGCGCCGGGCGCCGCAGAGCGCGTCTTAGCGCATCTCCAAGATGCGGAGCTCGGGCGACGCTTGTTGGTCGTGGAGCGGTTGCTGGAGGCGCAGGGGCGTAGAGGCGACAGTGCTTCGCAAGCAGCTGGCGTGGAGCCGGACGAGGACGCTGACGCCGCCGCGGCGCCCGCGGCGGAGGACGACGCCGACGCCGCGCCGGCCGACGTGCCGTGCGCCTTCGACGGCCCGGGCGTCGCGGCGGCCCTCGCGGCCGCCTTTGCGGCGGCCGAGGGCGATGCGGTCGCCGTCGCCGCGCGGTGTTTAGGGAGAGCGGTGGCGGCCTTTGGGGCCACCGCGCGGACTCCGTTGCTGCAGACGTCGGCGGCGGCCGTGCTTGCCGCAATCGCGGCGGCGGCGCCCGGCAGTGCGGCGCGCCGGTGTTGTGAGAAGGCGCTGCACGTGTTATTGCGGAGCGGCCCCTTCGCGCTGGAGATGTGCGACGTCGACGCCGCGGCGCTCGCGGCCGCACTAAGCACGGACGTCGACGCGCAGGCCCGGGCCATCCGCGTGATAGATGCCGTCGTCCACGCCTCGCCCGACGACGTCGCCCCCCTCGCGGACGCGTGCCTCGCGCCGCTCATAAGCGCGGTCCAGCAGTGGGCCGACGCGCCGGCGAAGGACCCGCAGCTGTCGCCCCGCGGCGTCGAGGAGCCCGACGCGCCGCCCGTCGAGCGGGGCGCGATCTTCGCCGAGGCCGACGCGGCGCACGCGGCCCTGACGGCGCTGCGGGCGCTCGGGGCGGCGTCCCCGGACGCGCTGCGGACCATTTCAAATGACGCCCGCGGCGCGCTGGACGCGGCCCTGGCGCGCGGGCCGCGGACGCCGGACGAGTTTCGGCCGGCGACCCCTGTCAGTGACGCGGCCGCGCCGGCGCCGGCTGAGGAAGCTCCAGCGGAGGGCGCCCCGCGCGAGGCCGTGGTATGCGTCCTGGATCCGCTCGAGCGCGCCTGGGACGACGCCTCGTACGCTGGCGTCGACGTCGCAGTGCGCGCGTCCGTGATGGCCCTGCTGACGCAGCTCGCGCGGTCGGCCGCGCCGCTGCCGCCGCCCCAGGCGGACGACGAGGAGGCCGCCGAGCCGGCCGAGATTGAACCGGCCGAGCCGGCCGGCGAAGTCAGCACGCCCGCGGCCTGCGGCCTGCTCCTGGACATCCTGTGCGTGGACCTCGTGCGAGACGGCGACACGCCCTACTGGGGCCAGGCCGCCGCGGACGAGGACGAACTGGTGCGGGAGGACATGCGCGCCGAAGCGCTGGATTTGCTGGCGGCGGTCGGGGCCGACGAGGCCGGGCGGCACCTGCTGCTCGCGGCCGCCCAGGCGTGGACGCCCGCCGGCGTGGCGGTGCCCGTCCAGGAAACGGTAGAGGAGGCCGAGGACGCGGTCGAGCAGTTCGCGGCTCCGGAAGACTTAGAAGACGCCAAGTGGTGGCCCTACGTGCGACCTCTGGCGCCCGCCGTATGTGTCATCGCCGACCCGACGGCCACCGCATTTCAACACAAGGCGGCGGTGGAGATGGTGCGAGCGCTCTGTTCTGACCCCTCGCAACCGAAGGACGACCAATCCCTGACCTGCGACCGCTTCGCGGCGGTCGCGTGCGCCATGGGCGTCCTCGTGCCGCTCTGCGCCCTGGCGTCGGAGCAGACCGCGATTAGTGTCGCGCGGTTCTGCGTCGCCGAAGACGATTTCGATCCGACGGCCGACTTCGCGTCGACGGCGGCGAGCGCGGCCTTGGCGGTGGAGGACCTGGCCGGGCGCGCGTACCAGCGCGAGGGGCGGATTGCGACCTACGCCGACGACGCATTTGACGCGCAGTTTGCGGTCGCGATGGCCGAGAAATCGGTCGAGTTCGAGGCGCAGATGCAGGCGTTCGAGGAGGCGCAGGCGACGCTGCGAGAAGAGTACGACGCGCGCGTCGCCGAGGCCGGGGCCTGGCCCGCGGAGGACGACGAGGCCGAGGCCGAGGCCCCGGCTCCCGGAGTGGAGCCGCTGGCGTGCGCGCCCGCCCCGGCCTTCGACGACCGCGCGGCGCGGCGGGCGGCCACGGAAGCCGCCGACGCGGCTCGACACCGGGTGGTGGACGCGCGCGGCGGGCCCACCAATAGCCAGTGGGCCCGGCATTGCTTAGATGCGAAGGCGCCCGACCTGAGGAGGCAAACGGCGGCGTCGACCGCTTTATTAGCGGCGTGCTCCGGCAGTGGCGCCGCAAGGACGTGCTCGGCCCTCGTCGCGAAATGTGGCGGCGACGCGTCCGTGCCGGATGCTAATGGTAGGACGCCGTCCATGGCCGCGTTATTGCGGGGGAGCACGGCGACGGTGCATTCTTTGCTCGAGGCGGGCTGCGACGCCGACGTGCGGAGCGAGGAAGGGACCAATGTGCTCATGTGCGCTTTTGTCGCGCCGGATGGTGACGAGCTCGACGCCGCTCTTGAACATGCTAAAAAAGAGTGGGAAGTGACGGGCACCTGCCCTGCCACCGTATTAACCGGGAGCGGCTCCTACGTGGAGGCCGTTCTGCAGTTCGGTGGGGACCCGGACGTGGCCGACGGGCGGGGCAA
>Ga0114994_10000399_pt1 | contig 28871 bp, 19 predicted proteins | sample ArcticOcean_MG_C_9_FD_87043 | JGI IMG/M metagenome (GOLD analysis project Ga0114994, IMG submission 87043) | Marine microbial communities from western Arctic Ocean - ArcticOcean_MG_CB2_152 | ecosystem: Environmental > Aquatic > Marine > Oceanic | place: Arctic Ocean: Canada Basin | collected...
AACCCCCCCCCTCCGAGCTCTTACCCTAGCTTCTCAGCCCCCCCTAAAAACGCGCGAGGAAACGCGCGCAGGAAGCTTGAGCCCGGCAGCAAAAACCCGTCAAAAGAAAAATGGCGCGCCAGACTCTACGCCAATTTCCCCGGCGCCAGCCGTGCATCGCCCTAACCAAACAAAGCGAGCCTCCCAACCTCCTTGAAGCCGTCCGGCGGTTGCGGGTGCCTGGCAGCGAAGCTAAGGCCAGAGCCTGCATGAGTCTGCCATGACCTTCGAGGCCCCCCTGCATGACCAGTATGTAAAAAAATATAAAAACACATCTGGGGGTCATTTCTCATTTTCATCGCCTTACGTGCGCGACTTGAGAACACATGGCCTCGAATATTACATGGACGTCTCGCCTACTGCGCCCCTGTTGAACGCCCTCTTCGACGACTTCCTCACGCACTACTGGACACTCCGCGTGCAGCTCCGACTCTTCGGCCGGCGCGCGAACCACCCTGTGGGTCCGCAGCGCCTCGTGCTCGGCGACGCCTACCTACCGAACAAAACCGGTGCATTCATCGTTGGCGACAGTATCATTGTGAGAGGAAATAAATTATGTTAAACTTACAGGTCCCGCCGCGCCACTTGGGGCATGGGCCGCTCCTTGACCCGGCACGACTCGAAGCGCGCCAAGAGCGGGAACTCGCGGTGCAGGTAGTCGTAGCCGTCCTTCTTATAGATTTTCTGCGGGTCCGGCCCCTTGCCCCACGGACCCATGTCGCCGTACGGGTTCTCGACCATGGGTAAAACATGAGACACGGCATCATCATCCGCCACGGCGAACGGCGTTTCCCAGGCGTTCGTCCCGAACGCACTTAGTTGGTGTTGGGACGTCCCCGGCATGGCCACGAACATTTCCGTGGAGCGCGAATTGGGCCCGCTCCCGGCGAAGGCCACGTAGCCGGGCTTGAAGGGGATGCTTTGCGAGGGGTCGTCCGGGATGGTCTTCGCGCGCCACCAGCTCCGTGCGTCGTAGTCTTCGGCGATGCCGAACTGGGCGAGGAACTGCGGCACCACGCGGTTGATGGCGCACCCATCAAAAAAGTGCTTCCGCACCAATTCGAGGAACCGCCCAGCACCTCTGGGCGACCAGTCCGGGTAGACCGTGAAGCCGATCTTCCCCCGCCCGTGCTTGCCGTACTTGCCGCCCATCACGACGCACTCGACGCGGCATCGCCCGTTCTTCGTTAAGGAATACGCGGTGCGATCCTCCCGGATGACAATGTCCTCGGCCCCCGCCTTGTACGCGCCGTGCTCGCCCGTGGCGTGGAACCGGTGGCCGACGCGCGTGTTCTGGCGGAGCTCGCCGCCGTAGGCCTTGGCCATGCCGACTTTAGTCTTCGCCTTGGTGTCGGGATCGATCCAATATACGTTAGCGTCCTCGTCCATTTCATTCCTGAAAGTGACGCTGTGGGCGCCGGCCAGCGCCGCGAGGGCGAGCGCGCGCCACATGTTCGGTGCGGCGGCGGGAGTGCGGAGACGCGTGCGATGCCGTGTAACCGAGGGCTGGTGCAGCCTCAGGGTTTGGGTGCGCGTCGCAGGCGCGCGGGTGGCCTTTCTGCGTAAGCTGGGTCGAGTACCAACCGAAACGAATGTAAGTCCGTGTCTGCGGGCGTTGCCGTGCCGTCGAGTTTACCCGACTCTGATGGAGGAGACCAACTCTTGCATACGTGCGGGTATTTTCCGGCCCCCCAGTTGCTGATCGAGCAGTTGCGACATCGACGGACGCAGTTTGAACGCGTGGGTCGCAGAACTGCTCGATACATCGCAGTGCAGCTTGCCCTCGCTGCACGCCACCGACGCGCAGCACAAGCAAGCTCTGCGAGCATTGCTCTCCGTATCGCTGCCGAGACGCCCTGCGCCCGGTAGCTACACGGGTTTCGAGACGCCGGCGAGCACAGGTGCAGCGACCACCAATGGCCTTCCTCACGAGAACCAACCTGATGACGGCCCTCCCCATCGAGCGCAACGCCACCGAGTGCAGCTGGACGCAGCGCTCCTCGTACTCGCAGGGCGACCTCCACGAGGACCTCGTGGCCGAGGCCAACGACCTGCCCATCCACACCCAGCCGGACGTGGAGGTGCGCACGATCGCCATTGTGGGAGACCGGAACGCCGGCAAGACGACCCTCTTGCACGCTTTGATCAACGAGCACGACAAGGACTGGTTGAGGGTCTCGTCCCTGCTCCCCTTCGTGGCGGGCGTCTTCGAAAACCGGCGGTACGGCGGCGGGCCCTGCTCGCCTGATAGACCACCGGTCTCTGAGCTCCCCTATCTGGACACGGACGTGGCCTCGTGCACCTGTTTACTGGCCTCGGAGGACTTTAGATTTTTGTGCAGCGAGTTCGATGGGATCAAACCCTGCTCCCCCGAGTGCGCGTACGTCGCATTACGCTTGGTCGAGGTGGGCGGCGACCACCTTGAAGCGCTCGTGGGCCAGGCCACGCCGACGCAGCTCCCTTTGTTACAGGCCGCCTTGGAGCGGTCCAAGTCCGTTTTATCAAAGGCGGACGCCCACGCCTACTTCCTCAACGCCAAGAGTTTGTTGGAAGATGAGGAGGCCCCCCGCAAGCTCGCGCAGCGCATCGAGTGGCTGCGGAGGTTAGGCGGCCGGGACGCCAAAGTTTCTCTGTATGTGTCGCGCGAGCCGGAGGACGTAGACGTAGCGCAAGTGATAGCAAAGCTGCCTTCCTGTGATGCTATCGAGGACGAGGACGAGGCCTTGGCCGATACGGAAGACGACGACGACGTCGAACGAAACGCGGTCCTCGCGGCCCTACGAAGGGACGCGGCCGCGACGCCGCTGTGCCGGGCCCTGAAGGCGCGGCTGCCCGTCGTCGCGGCGCGGTCCGTGCACCACGTGCGAAAGGGCCACGGCGAGGAGTCGCGCGTCGACGCGCCGGGGCTCGTGGCGCTGGTCGTGTCTCTTTTAAGGAGGCGGCGCCAGGTGGCCGAGGACGATGCGGGCGCGGCGCGCGTGCTCGCGCGCCACGTCGCGGAGTGCTGTTCCCTCGCGGCCACGGTCGTGGAAGACGGCGTCAACGACCCCTGGGTCGACGCGCGGCGCTTCGCGGACTTCATCGGAGCTCGGGACGGGAGCTCGGGGTGCTGCGGCCACGCGCGCGTCGCCGTGGCCGCGGCGCCGGCGTCGCGGCGCTTCGGGCGCGTGGCCGAAGGACTTTGTTGTAGGGGCGTCCTCGTGCGCCATGCCACGAACGGGCACGCCGCCGTGCTGGTGCAAATCGACGTGCACGGCACGACCTACACGCTCGCGCCGCCGAGTCAAGGGTGCAAGCGCTCATTAGCGATGGACATCGAGCGGCCAATGGAGGTGCCCGGCGCGGCCCTGCCCGACGCGAGCGACGCCCTCTTCTGCCGCGCGCCCTTCTCGCCGTCGCTGCGGCGCGTCATCACCAAGGCCACGCAGCACGGCCTCGTCGCGGGGCCGGCGGACGAGCTGCCGGCGGCGTTGCAGCCGGCGCTCGCCGCCGCCATCGACGCGCTCGACCGCGAACTGGCGGGTGCGCTGGGCAGCCTCGACGCATCGAAGCCGGCGTCATTGAACCGGGTCTTGTGGTACGCGGAGGAGCGCCTCGCGGCCGCGCGGCTCGCGGGGAGTGGCGACGTGGAGCTCGTCGTTGGGATCTTGCCGGTGGGGGCGCTCTCGCACTTCTCCTCTGCCTCCGGGGTGGATTCGTCTTGGGGGGGGGTGCGGGTTAAGAGTTGTTAGATTGTTACTCAGGTCCAATTGCCCCACGGGCGGATGGTCGACTAGGTGTCCTCTTATTGGTCTCTTTGGACCAGTATCGAACCGAACGATACTCCCTGAAAGTATAGCGCGTCCCACAAAAATGTAAAACCCGGGACCGCTCCGGCAGCGGACCATTTTTGCACAGCAATAACGCAGCGCGTGGCGCACTTGAGGCTACAGTGCTATCGGAATGTGTACTCCATAGCCACCACTCGCTGCTCAAGCAAAAAAATTGCACCGCTCGCCGCTGCAGCGCGTGAAACTGCCTGCAGCGCCTGAGAGCTCTGTGCACTGCTCGCAACCTTGCACGCCATCGCAGAGAACACCATGGCCACCTCGCACACCGTCGAGGAGCTCATGAGCGGCAGCGGTACCAAGAGCGCCTGGTGCGGCCACGAGCTCGCGCCGGACTTCTACGTGCCGCGCGTGGAGCCGGACAGGCCGAAGGCGACGACAATTGCGCGCCGCAGCGACGCTACCGTCTGCCAGGAGTGCGCCGAGGCGTGTGCGGAAGCCGTCGCGTGCGCGTGGTGCAAGAAGAAGCTCTGCGCAAATTGTCGGAGCTTCTCATTTGTCGGCTACGCATATTCAACCCCGGGCGACTTCATCTGCTACCGCTGCCACCCGGACGACTGCTCGCCGCCGTGCCGGCCGAAGCGCAACCGCTCGACGTTTCACGGGCCCATACCGAAGGCGCTGCGTGATTTCAACGGCCAGGGCACGAAGGATAGCAACGCCGCGGACAAGATCGCGCTCACGAAGAAGCGCGAGCGCGCGCCGACGCGGCGCTTCGTTGACACTTCCAGAGACGCGGCGCTGGCGCGGCGCCTGCAGCGCGAGGAAGCGCTCCCATTTGCGGTCGGCGACCGCGTCGAGGCGCGCTTCATGAAGGGGTCGACGTGGTACCCCGGAGAAGTCACGCGGATCCGCCCGCCGAAGACCCGGGGCCGCTCGTCGACTTTTGACGTGCTGTACGACGACGGCGAGCCCGAGGAGGGCGTCTTGGAAGAGTACATCTGCGCGTCGTCCGCGAGACGGCGCTCGACCACGCCTCCACCGAAGCGCGTGAAGACGCGCGCCGCGAGCCCGCAGCGGCCGCCGCTCGCCCAACTCCCCACGAGAACGACGGTCCGCCGCCGCACGCCCGTGATGCCGCGCAAGCGCCCGGCCGCGTGCCGGTGAGGCACCGCGGAGGCCTCGCGTCGTCGACCACAGGGGGCGACCTCGCGGCGCGCGGCGCGCCGGTCGGAGCGGAAGAAAACCCGGACTGGCCGGATTCTAGGCGTCGCGTCGTCGACCAAGACTTAAGAAGAACTATGTAGTTCTCTCGGGGCCCGAGCACACAGCGCAAAAACCCGGGCGCAGCTGCATACGCGGCCCACCGCCCACCATTTTTACAGAGACCATAAATCGCCCTCACCTCGCGCGCCCGTCCAAGGTCTCGCATTGTCAATTGCAATCCACGCATCACTGCTCCGCCACCCGCGCGCGATCACTGATACGCGCCGCTCCGTTTCCACGTGCTCTGAGAGCAAAGCTGGAAACAGCACGAGACACGAGCCCAGCTCAGCTCAAGCACTTGCACTAAAGCACTATGGCCAAGAAGCGCAAGTCCGAGACCCCTCCCGCGGCGTCGTCACTCGCGCGGTCCGGCAGCGGCCTCGCCGACACTGGCGCGTCCGCGGCCGGCATGGCCGCCATGTCCCGGTCCTACTACGAGTCCAAGTGCGCTCTGAACACGCTCCCGACGGAGATGCCCGTGGACGGCATGGCCGCGCGCCACGTCCAGGCCACGATCGTCGACCAGCACGAGCTCGATTTCCCCGAGAAGCTTAATACGTCATCCTACGTACGTGTTCGCGTCCTCGTGCGGCGGCGGCGGCGAGAGTTTTACCCGCGCAGGTCTGCGTCGTCGAGGAGCCGGAAGAGGAGAACGTCGCTTTAGTCGGGCTCAAGGTGAACCTCGCGGACCAGACCGTGTACCCCTCGTCCTTCGATTTACACGACCGGTGCGTCTCGATGATAGCTAAGCTCTGGCACGCGCCCGACGGCTTCGCCGGCGCGGGCACGGTCGGCTCCACCGAGGCCTGCCTGTTAGCCGGGCTAGCCCTCAAGTTCCGCTGGCGCGCGGCGCACGCGAAGAAGCTGGGCAAGCCGGCGCACGATCCCGCGGTCCGCGGCGCCTACCCGAACCTGGTCATCAGCACCATGTTCCAAGCGGCCTGGGAGAAGCTCTTCAAGTACATGGACATCGAGCCGCGCTTCGTGACGCCCTCGGTCCAGGGCCCCGAGTACGAGGGCTCGGGCTGGCGCATGGAGCCCGGCGCGGTCGCGGACAAGATCGACGAACACACCTCTCCCCTCTCCCCCTTCCCGAGCTTGATCCTAAGGAAGCTATTCTCTCTCATTTCCCCCCTCGAGCATGGCTGCCCTCGCACGACTGCCACGTCCCCGTGGACGCGTTGCCCTATGTGTATGACTAGCCTCACTATTGAGACAGTTAAGCTGACTGAAAAAACCCGTTTTGGCCTTGAACTTTTTACCTTTTTAGGCGGCGGCGAAGGACCTTGAGTGCTGGTTACGCAGCGTTGCTGCTAGCCTTGGTGCGTGAAACATCTCTAGTACGCCTGACTCGACTTTGTGGCCACGCTCCCCCAGCAGGAAGCGTCGCCAACAGGCGTTTGAGACCGCCGCACCTGTCGCCTTCTGCGCTGAAGCACCCCGTTCCGGGCTGGATCGGAGCCACCAGAGCATTGCCGGAGGTCTACCGAGCCCTCAGCGCCGCAACGCGTCCACGCGATGCGTACAATAACCCTGTTCACATGCGCGGCCGCGCTCGTCCCGCAGCCGTTCGCGCCGCCGACGCCGCCCAAGCCCTCGACGCCGGTGAGGTTGCCCGCCTACGAGCAACCTAATCTAGTGACGCAGACCGAGGTCTGCGCCGAGCACGGCGAGCCCGTGACCACGAAAACGGTCCTCCAAGGCGCGAACAAGGGCAAGGAGTACTTCTGCTGCAGTAATGCGATCCCCTGCGGCCACTTCCGGTGGGTGCCCAAGCCCCCGACGACCACGGGCCGGCTCGCCGGTGATGGCGCCCAGGTCAACCGGCCACCGGTGCGACACATCGCGTCGAAGCGGCCGGGCGACGTGGCGGAGGCGTGGCTGAACGGCACCCTGACGCGGATCGTCTTCCGGGGCGACACGGGCTTCACCATCGCCCGCGTCCTCCCGGACGGCGCCTCGACCCCGTTCGTGGAGGAGTTGTACTCTAAACCTGAAGGCAAGCAGCTGAAGACGTTGGGCATCAAGGCCGACGCCTGTTTAGTGTCAAGTCGCGTCGGGGACCATGTCCTTTTAAAAGGGTGGTGGGGCTCGCACCCGCGCTTCGGGCGGCAGTTCAACGCCGACGCACTGCTCGAGGAGCGGGCGTGTCAGATGCCGCGGAGCCGGGCCATGGCCTTTGGCGCCTGGCTGGCGTCGGGCGCCGTGCCCGGGGTCGGCGTGAAGACCGCGCAGAAAGTCGTGGACGCTTTAGGGGACGAGGCCGAAGCTCTCTTGTCCAGATACGGGGACTCGCAGGGCAACGACTTGAAGGCGGAGGCGGCCCTTTCATCCGCATTGGGCTGGGACGCTGCAAAGACCATTATTGGGAAAGCGGCCACGATCCGGCTCGCGACGGGCGTCGCGCGAGATGCGGCCAACCGAGGCGCCATCCTCGCGTGCTTGGAATTAGGTTTACCGGTGGACGCCGCCGCGGCTTTAGAGAGGCAGCACGGCCCCCAGGCCGCGGGCACTTTTAAGAAGGACCCCTACCGGGCCCTGACGGAGTGCAAGGGCTGGGGCTTCCTGCGCACGGACGCCGTGGCGTGCCCCGGCCATGCCGCGCCGGACGACGCGGGGCGGTTGCGTCATGGCGTCGCTCATGCTTTAGCGGAGAACGCGGCACGCGGGGGCCACTGTTGTCTACCTGTTTCTGAATTACTGGCGGCGCTGGAGAAGTCGAGTGGGCCGCTGCACGTGCCCGGGAGCTTCACGCCGTCGCGGGCCCACGCCTTGAGCGCCATCGACCAATGTTTAGCCAAGGGGTCCATCCGAGGGTTGCGGATCGGCAACGACCACCTGGAGGACCTTTTATTATTCTCGCCGTGGCTGGACGCCGCGGAGCGGTCCATAGCGACGGCCGTGGAGCAGCGCATCCCGCCCGAAGGGGCCCGGCAAGCGGAATTCGCGGCGTCGCAAGACGACCAGCTGCCGGGCGAACATCGGTTGTCCGAGGAGCAGCGGACCATTGTCGCGTTAGCGGCGAAGCAGCCCCTGTCCATCCTGGCCGGGGGCCCGGGCACGGGCAAGACCTTCGCCGCGAAATTTGTCGTGGAGCGGTGGCGGAGCGAAGGTTTGGAGAACGTAGCATTGGCAGCGCCGACGGCGCGTGGCGCGGCAGCTCTAGGCGCGGCCATCGGCGCCAAGGCCTCGACCTTGCACCGCTTACTAGAGTGGCAGCCCCAGGAGGGGGGCTTCGCCCGGAACGACCGCAATCCCCTGGACTGCGACGCCGTGATCATCGACGAGCTTAGTATGCTCGAGGCCCCGCTCGCCGCGAAGTTGTTTAGCGCGTTACCGGCGCACTGCAAGGTGTTACTCGTGGGGGACCCGGACCAGCTGCCGCCCGTGGGGCCCGGCGCGGTGCTGCGGGATTTATTGTCGTGTCGGGAGGCCGTGCCGCGCATCACCCTCAAGCGCATTTTTAGGACGGGGACGTTACTGGAGCCCAGCGAGGACGACCCGGCCCAGAATGATGCTTCTGACGTCGCGCGCGACGCCAAGGCTATTAATGCCGGTATTGTGCCCAAACTTTCTCGTTCGACGTTAAGAAGAGACGGGTCCATCCCCGACGGCGTCGTTTTATTAGAGGAGGACCCGGACAACGGAGCCAAGGTGCGGGATCGCGTGGTCGAGGTGGTCAAAGAGCTGGGCGAGTTCTACGACCCCCTGGGCGACGTCCAGGTCCTGGCGCCGATGAAAAGAGGCGCGACGGGCACGAGAGCCTTAAACGCGGCGTTGCAGGACCTCCTCAACCCCGCCAACACCAAGGACGAAGACCCGGAAACCAGGAAAGTCATCGCACGGAAGGGCGACCGCGTCATGCAGCTGTCCAACGACTACGAGACCGGGGTCTTCAACGGCGACGTCGGATTAGTGGACGCCGTCATGCGCAACGGTAGTTTCGTGTCCAAGTTCCAGACCGGGGCCAAGACGACACGGGTGATGTACTCGCTGAAGGATGTCGGTGATACTGTTTCTCTGGCCTATGCTTTAACCGTGCACAAGGCGCAGGGCGCGGAGTATCCTGTTGTGATTTTACCGTTGGTGAAGGACCACTTCCCCATGCTACGACGGGCGTTGCTGTACACGGCGGTGTCGCGCGCGAAGCGCTTATTGGTGCTGGTGGGGTCGAGCGATCTATTAGCGGACGCGGTCAAGAGGCCCCTGGAGCAGAAGCGGCGCACGGCCATCGCGCTTCGAATCTTGAACGAGCGCGCCGACGGCGAGCTGGCGCTGCCCGCGCACATCGTGCAGGAGTACACGCAGATGCTGCGCACGCTCGCGCCCGCGCCTTTCGCGGTGCCGGACTACACCGCCGCGCTCCGGCCCGCGCCGTCCGTGGCGCCGGCCCACGTCGAGCCGGCGGCGGCGCCGAGCGCGCCCGCCGCGGCGCCGGCCGCCGCGGTCGTCGTCGAGCCGCCGGCCGCGGACGACGCCGCCCCGGCGCCGCCGGGCAACGCCCAATTGGTGGACGTCTTCACGCAGCTCGCGAAGTTCGCGTTCCAGCACAAAGACAAGCAGCGGGGCTACGCGAACCAGAAGGTCGCCTTGGCCCTCGAGCACCACGGCTCGTTCATCGCGTCCGGCGCGGAGGCCATGGCGCTGCCGGGTGTCGGCAAGTCGTCCGCGGACAAGATCGACGAGTTCCTCGCCTCGGGCAAGGTCGCGCGGCTCGAGGAGTACTGGCGCGCCGAACTGTCGCCGCAGACGCTCGCCGCGACCGACGCCACCGTCGTGTCTCGCTGACGTACGGCCACTCCGTGTGGCGCTCTTAACTAACCTACTGATTGTACTTCTTGAGTCGTTTGTGGCTGCTTATTGAGAGTAGCCCCACTAGTACATACTAGTACTTCCATCCAAAAGTCCGGACCGAAAACCCGTGCATGGTCATACGCCAGAGAGGGCTGGCTATATATTTCCTTCGCCGCGCACTTTCGTGTCGGGGGGGGGTAAACCCGTCAGGTCAGGTCATACTTGAATAATTTTGGCTGCAAAGAACCGCTGCGCGCATTTCACGGGCGCAGCAGCTCCCCCGTGGCCACCCGCGTGCAGCGATAACGACCAGCGGCAGCTTGGGCCGCCGCCGCGCGCCGCCTGCACCGCTTACTGCACGAGAGCTGTTGCAGCACCTTGTGAGCCGCCGCGCGACGACAGAGCCCCGCGCGCGCTGCACACGACCGCACCACTGCGCCACCACCGCCGCGCGCCACCACTGCGAAAAAAGGGCAAACGCCATGCGCCGCGTCGCCAGCGCCCCCCCGGGCAAGCTGCGCGCCGGCTCGCTGCTCCCGCTCCAGCGGCGGGTGTCGGAGAGGAAGGAGAGGCCCGAGCGGTGGGCGCGCCTGTCGCGCGCCGCGCCGCGGCTGTGCGGGTTCCTGATCGTGCTCTTGGTGATCGGGCGGACCTTGGTGCTCCCACAAGCGGTGCGCAGTGAGCGGAGCGAGCACCCGGCGGCCTTCCGGGAGGACGCCATCAGCTGCCCGAGCTGGTACGACCGGACGGGCAACGCGAACATTAAGACGCCCCAGGGCCCGTGGACCGTGCCGAAGCACGAGACGCCCCAGGTCTTTTTGTACGCGATTATTGGCTCGAATTTGGAAGCGACGCGCTTGGCCGGCCACTTCCTTGACTTTTATGTGAGACGAGCGGGCATTAAGCGGGAGCACGTCCACATCACCTTGCATGCGTCGCACGAGGACGACGAGTACACCCAGGCCTTGCGAACTTTACTAGAGAAGAAGCAGGTGCACTACGACCTCTGGGTCGGGACCTTTACGAGCGAGACCAAGGCGTGGCACCGGGACGAGCTGACCCAGAAAACCCTGGGTCGCGACGACTGGCTGGTCGTCGCTGACGTTGATGAATTGCACCAGTTCCCCGGCGTGACGAGCGCGGCGACGAGTGAGGCGCCGGTCGACGCTTTTTTGGCTGTGGTTGCGGAAAGAGGCGCGAACTTCGTGAGCGCGGCCTGGGAAGATAGAGTAGCGGAGGGCGGGCACCTGAACCACGTGAAGCCCGACGTTCCGTTGGAGCGGCAGTTCCCGCTCCGGTGCCGCATGGCCGAGTGGACGGTCCCCGAGAAAATCAGTCTGATTTCCATGTGGCTCCCCAAGGCCGAGGACCACAAGGTCGTGGCGTCGCGGGCGTATCTCAAAGTGCACCGGTCGGCGCACAAGATCCGGTGGGCCTCGTACTTTGAGGCTTTGTTGCGTTATGTTACTTTCGGCCTCCGGGGCATCCCGTGGCCCACGACGTACGTCCCGCGAAGCCACGGCGGGCCGCTCACGGGCGTCGTGAAGTCCCAGCATTATAAATGGATCGCCGGCTTGGTACCTTATTTAGACAGACGCGTCCGGGTCTACGAGAAGTGCGGCTTGTTGTGGTCCTACGAGTCCGCGGCTATAGTTGATAGACTAGAGGCGTACGGCGGGCGCGTGTGCGTGACGTGTGGCGAACTCGCGTGCGCCCATGCTTCGCCAGTGGAGAGGAGACGAGTAGCCATCGTCACCTCGGTGTGGGACGAGCACATCGACGGCGTCTCCATCACGATGAACCGCGTAGCGACCTATTTAGAGCAGTCGCCGCTTGAGGACGTGTTAGTCCTGACGCCGCACGACCCGACGGTGCCGAGCCCGGTCATGCCCGGCTTAGACCGCATCCCCAAGTTCTCCACGGGTTCTGTGCCGGTCTTTGCGTTGATCGGCCGGAACGACTATGTCATGGGGTCTCCGTTAGGGAAGGCCGAGGGCGACGCGTTGACCGCGTATAATCCCGACGTCGTGCATTTGGTCTCGCCGGACCTCCTCGGCTTCAGCGCTCAAAAGTGGGCCCGGGCCAACAATGTGTGTAGGGTCTGCACCTACCACACGCAGATCGACCGGTACGTGCGGTTCTATACGGCCAAGCACTCGCTGCTGGATAAGCTCCGGCCGCGCATCGCCGTGCAGAAGCTCTTTTCGACCTTTTACGGGGGATGTGATGTGGTAGCGGTGCCCAACTCGGCCATCGCCGATAAATTGGTGCTGAAGATGGGCATTCCGCGCACGAAGATCGGCCTCTTCCCGCGGGGCGTGAACGCCTCGCAGTACAACCCCGGGAAGCGGTCTGTGGCTTTGCGAGCCAAGTTCGGCGCCGACAACTCGAACGTGGTGGTTTTGTGGGCCGCGCGTTTAGTCCCGGAGAAGGGCGCGGACTTGTTCGCGGACGCCTTCGTGGCCCTGTTCAACAACAAGACGCTCCTGGACCACTACCCCGGGGTCATCGATCGCATTAGAATAGTGGTGGTGGGAAGTGGCCCGTCGCGGGCCAAGATGGAGGCGGAGCTCCCGCCGGACCGGACCGTCTTCTACGGGCACCTCGTGGGCGAAGAGTTGAGAGCCGCGTATGCGTCTTCTGATATCTACTTCTTCCCCTCGCACACGGAGGCCTTCCCCAACACGCTGCTCGAGGCCCAGGCGTCGGGACTGGCCGTATTGGCGCCGGCCTACTCGGTGAACCGCGCCTTGGTGCCGGCGGGCTCGGGGCACCTGGTGAGCGAGCACGCCGGGCCCGAGGAGTTCGCCGATGGGTTGTTCACGTTGCTGCGCGACCCCATATATAGAAGGGCGATCGGCCGGCGCGCCGTGGTCGTGGCGCGCAACCGTACGTGGGCGAAGGCCTTCGCCGGGCTGACGGACTGCTACGACCGCTGCAAGGCGCCGGGGCGGCGGTAGGCACCGCGCGCCTAACTACTATGATTGTGAGGTTGGATGTCTAAGGTTGGAGTCATTGGAGACGGCCCGCGCGTCACCGTCCACCCTCCCTCTTCAACTCCCTCCAACGGAATGGCAGAGAAATAGGAAATCCCTTTCTATTCAGCTCTCATGGGTGCGGCCCGGGCGGCGAGGCTCGTGCCCCTCGCGAGCACAAACTTTCTTTACCCTTGATGCGGCGAGGGCAACACGCGAGCTGCAAGCTCAGGACGCATCTGTAACAGGGTTCCTGTTCGTTGTATATGCAACGCACGTAAAACACGCAACGTAAAGCGGTCCGTAGTACCCTAAACACCTATTGCAGCAACAACTTCACCACGGTGCCTGGCGCGACGCGTGGCCTGGCGGAACCAGCGACTGTGCAGACCGGATGTGTAGACCTACCGTCAAACTTACGCGGACCCGGTGCACAGGCGTGACGCCCGCGCGGCCGCCGGCCGGCGAAACGGGGCCGCCACGCCGCCCACGGACGAGCCCGCGGATTTGGCGCGGGGCGCCCCGCGGAGAGTAGTAGTGTGGCGCGGACCGGGCTGTCATGGGTCCATGCGTTCATGCGTGCTGCCAAAACCGTGGGCTGTGTTGCGCAGGCGAGGCCGGCGCCGTGCTAGACTGGCTCGACGGCCTGGCGCGCGACGCGGCGTTGGTGGATGACGGAGCGTATCCTAGCAAACGCCGCTTGAGTATTCTTATCATCCCGACACCTCTGTCCCTTATTACCGAGGCTCACCACCGCCTCGCGTCACTATTACTTCATCGAATAAGGTTGCTCCGGCCAGCTCCATGTCAGGAGCGGATTTGGTGCGCATGCCGCGAAGCGTCCGAACGCACCAGGGCCACGTCATCGTGGAAGGGGGTCATTCGACGCCCGCATGCCGACCTGTTCGTGTTGCGCGCACTGGTGGTTCGAGGTCGGGCGACGACGCGCGGCGACGCGGGCCTCCGCCACCACATAACGCTGCCCAACGAGCTCCTCTGGCAGGTGCTCAACTACTGGCGCGCGACGCAGTAGGGGCCTGGCACGCCGGCCGCGCCGGACCAGTTCGAACTTGGCCTCTCGCTCGCTAAATCAACCACTTCCCCGCGGGCATGTACACCCCTCCTCCGCAACTCCTTCTTCCCTCATATTAATAATAATATCGTTTAAGCCTCCCCAGCGGAGCGAGGAACCGAGGAGTAGGCGGCGACTATTGATATCGAGGACCGTTTTAGCCGGACCCCCACTAGATCCCCCCCTTCTTGGCCCGGTAGAACTGGAGGTAGGACATGTGCTCGTCGCCGCCGCCCTTGAGGCCCTGGACGAACTCCCAGGACGACTCCGACACCAGATCGTCGTCGAAGACCAGCCACGAGCCGTCCTCGCGCTTGACCCAGCCCATGTAATGCCCACCATCAGCCGATCGGCCCTTGTGCGTGACGATGGCGAACAGCTCGTAGTGGCCCTGGAAGTCCTTGTCCAGGCCGCACGACTCGAGGAGCGCCGCGTGCTTGGGAAGGGCCTCGGCCTTCATGCTCAACGCCAAAGCCGCCGCCAGGTCCTCGTCCGGCTCCTCCATCGTGGCATCGTCGTCGGCCTTGGCCTTCTTCGGCTCCGGCTCCTTGTCGGCGTCCAGGTCGAGCTTGGCCCCCAAACGGTCGCGGTTGGCCTTGATGGCCGCCTGCAGTTTCGCGTCGCAGTAGGGGAAGGCATCTAATGTATCGGTGAAGCTGACGGGCCGCATGATTTTGCACTTGACGCCGGTGTGGTCGGCCGAGTCGGGCGTCGCCTTCCAGAAGAAGCGCATGTACTGGATGCACAGATAAGGTGAGAGCTTAGAAACGGCGGACTTCTTGGTCCAGACCGCGTCCCTTCCCAGGATTTGGGAGTTCTTTTCTAAGGAACCGACCAATCCTAATTTAAGACCTTCGTACAGGTGGTTGACGTTGTCGCCGGCCGTGCCGCCCTGGATGTTGCAGATCAGTTTGCGGGCCGTGTCTTTGCGCACGACGTCGGGCTCGGCCTCGCATTCGGGACAAGATAAAGTTTCTTCCATCTCCAGCCCGAACAGCTTGTCCACGGTGTTCGACTCGCCCTCTTTCAGCGAAGAAGCTAAATTAGCGAACAAGGACGAATAGAGCTCCTCGGCGTCCTGCTGCAAGAAGCCGCCGCCGCGGCCGGTCTGGGCGAACTGCGGGAACTGACTTCTTAACGTTGCCACAAAGGTCGCCGGCTCCACCGGTTGGGTGGACGCGTCTAGTTGGGCATACGTCGTGTTCAAGGCGCCGGCTAAATCCTGCTGCTGCGTAGAGAGCGACGCGCGCAACTCGGGCACCGCCCTCAAACACTGTAGTGTAGAGTTCATGTAGCACGTGTTCCCCAGATTGGCGAAGCCCGCCGGCAGCACGAGCCCGGACCGGGCCTGCTCGGCCTCCGTGATGTCCTCTAAGAACTTCGTCTCCACCGCCGGCTTCAGCAAAACGTCGGCCGTGCCCATTAACATAATGTTCTGGCCGTCCGCGAGCTTCATCTCCATGCCCTGTTTGAGGACGCCCTTCCAGGCGCCCCGCGCCATGAGCTTCTGGCGCGCGATGGGCACGCCCGTGCGATCCTGCAAATGCGCGAAGAGCTCGTCGGGCGTCTGGCCGGCCTTGACCTCCACGGGCACGTGCTCCTTGCCCCACTTGACGTTGACCTGGATGGTGGCCATGCTTGCGTGCGCGCGTTGCGTGCCGAGCGGTGGTCTCTCTTAGAGCGTTGGGGGGTGCTTGGTGCGGTCTGGTCAGGCGGCTGCAGGGGCGACTGGCGGTGTCTTTGCGCACGGCGAGGGTGCACAGCAGCGATGCAACGTGGAACGGAGGACTACGCAGGTATCGCAGTGACGAGACGGTGCCCAGTCAGCTGCGCGCGCCCGAGGAGGACGATGGACAAACTGGCTGTCGGGTTTTGTGGCGAAAACCCGTTTAACCCGCACGTTTTCAAAAAGCACCTCACAAAACGAGCCCTAGCCGCACACAGTCCACTCCGCGGCCTGGGATCCCTGCCAGCGACCGCTGTCCCCGCCCACCGCACGTGGTCTCCACCGCTGTCACGCCTGCGCCGCCGCTGCAAGCCGCGCGCCTGACCCGGCGCCATGTCGACCCAGCCCTGGGTCGAGAAGTACCGGCCCCAGGTCTTGAAGGACGTGGTGGGCAACGAGGAGACCGTGGCGAAGTTGCAGGCCGTCGTGAACGGCGGCAACATGCCCAACATCATTTTGAGCGGCCCGCCCGGCACCGGCAAGACGACGACGATGCTGTGTCTGGCGCGGCAATTGCTCGGACCCTTAGCCAAGGACGCGGTCATGGAGTTGAATGCCTCCGACGAACGCGGCATCGCTGTGGTGCGCGACAAGATCAAGATGTTCGCCAAGAAGCGCGTCAACTTGCGCGCCGGGCAGCACAAACTCGTTATTTTAGATGAAGCCGACTCCATGACTTCTGCCGCGCAACAAGCGATGAGAAGGACCATGGAGCTCTTTTCCTCGACGACGCGCTTCGCCCTGGCCTGCAACACCTCCAATAAAATAACGGAGCCGATCCAGTCCCGGTGTGCCATCCTGCGCTTCACGCGACTCTCGGACGAGCAGTTGCTGCGGAGACTCCAGTTCGTGTGCACGGAGGAGGGCGTCAGCTACGAGCCGGAAGGTCTAGAAGCCTTGATTTTCACGGCTGAGGGCGACATGCGCAACGCCCTGAACAACCTGCAGAGCACGCACAGCGGCTTCTCCGTGGTCACACAGGACACGGTCTTCAAGGTCTGCGACCAGCCGCACCCGCACGTCGCTAGAGGTATCCTGGAAGCGTGTTTAGAGGGGAGACTAGATGATGCATTAGAAGGTTTGCGCGGCCTCTCGGACTCGGGCTACGCGCCCGTGGACATCGTGGGCACCATGTTCAAGGTCGTGAAGACGCACAAGATGCCCGAGGCGCGCCAGCTCGAGGTCATCAAAGAAGTCGGGTTCGCGCACACGCGCATCGCCGATGGTTGTGCGTCCTTGGTGCAACTCACGGGCATGATCGCGCGGCTCTGCCAGCTGGGGGATGGCGAAACGGCGGCGGCGAAGTAGCGTGTGCGTAATAGAACTAGAGCTTACATTACACAGACCATTTAGGGGTCGTCGCGCGACGTGCGCCAGAATGACAGGACCTTCCAGAAGAGTACGTCGGGGAGGCTCTCGGCGGCGCGCGGCGCGGGGAAGAGGCGCTCGAGCGGACACTCGACGAGCATGCCCCGGACAGTCGGCGGCGGCGTCGCGCGGCCGCGCTCGACGAGCTTGCGGAGGACGAGGAGCTGCTTCCTTGGCACATTGAGCCACTTCTTGAAGGACCCAGCGTCTTTCACGTCGTTGAAGAGGTTCGCAATTGCTGCCAGTTCGGGCCCCGGGAGTTAAACGGTGGGGTCACCGTCACAATCCATTTCAAACTGGCGAAGCTGGCTCCGCGCGTACCCTGCCGGGGTCCCGCCCATCGTGGTCTTGGCGTTCACGTCCGCGCCGTGCCGCAACAGCAGGCGGACCACATCGATGGACCCAGCCTCGGGCCCGACTGCCCTTAGACGCGCTGCCGTCTCGGCCTCCGACAGGGCATTCTCGATACTCACACGTTGCGCGGCGAGGTGAAGCGGTGTCACGCCCTCGGTACTATTGCTCTCCCGGTACATGTTCATTGTAGTCTTGGTGCTCTTTGCGTCGACTTTACCACCGTACGCGATGATTGAGGGAATGAAACTCACCGCCTTTTGGGGCGGGAGGCAGTTCGCCACAACGTGCAGAACGGACCACCCGTTCGCGTCGGCGTGACTCGCATCCGCACCATGCTCCAGAAACCATTCAACGTCGTGTCTCTTTATCCGATCCAGGGCCGCTCCAGGCGCAGTGCGTGTCTGTTCTTGCGCGGCTGCCCTCAGGGCTAGATGCAAATAATCGGGCGCGAACCGAGCACCGTGCTCGATGAGTAGGTCCGCGCACGGCCCGGCTCTCCCGCTGGGACTGGCTCTCCCACCAAACGCATATTGGAGTAGACATGCATGGTAGAGTAGACTATTCCCATGCTCATTCACGTCGTTCATGTCGCCGCCAGAGTTAATCCAAGCCGCGAAGACACTTGCTGGGACCACCATGATGATCGTGCTTGTGGTAGGCGTCGGTTGGACCCGTGGCCGAGTTCTAGTAAAACGTGGGACCACCAGCAGCGGCAGGCCCGTGGCAAAATTGCCGATAAAACCCGTTTTGAAATCTCCCCGTCCTCCCCCGTCCTCCCCGTCCTCCCCGGCCTCCCCGCCCTCCCCGCTTCCAGCTCAAAGATCCCAGGAGTTTAAACCAACGCCGATATGACTTACACCGCCGGCGACATATTCTGCGTAGCGAAAACGTGCGGGGCGCCCAGGGAGACGATTTTTGCCTGCTGCCAGTGGCGAAGGTAGTTACCATGAGGCAGCCCACTCTCGCGTTGCTATTAACAACATGCGCCGCCCAGATCACCATCAACCGCGTGCCCATCGGCAACGGCCAGCGCCGGCCCCAGGGTAACTCTCTAGTATTAGAAGTGCAGGGCGTCGGCAACCTCACGGTGCCCCCGAACGAGGAGCCAGCGACGGCAGTGGAACGGTTTGCAGCGCGGGCCACGGAGGCGGGGTTTCGGATGAATAATGAAACGATGTTGAACATGATGGGCTGGCTATGCGAACGCAGACAATGCACGCGGCCGCTCACGGGTCCCGTGTTACTCGAAGTCACGGGTGCCGGCAACCTCACAGTACTCATGCACGAAGAACCGGCGGCCAAGGTGGAGGAGTTCGCAGCATCCGCGGTAGCGAACGGCATCCCCTTCAACGTGGAGACCATGAAGAGCATGCTCCAAAGTTTGTGTGGCAGTCGGAGCTGCTTCCGCGATATCGCGGGACCATTAACACTCAACGTCACGGATATTGGCGAGTTCACCGTCTTGCCGTGGGAGGAGCCCGCGGACAGGGTCGAGTACTTCACGGGTTTAGTTGTAGAAAGCGGTGTGGGCATGACGCGCCAGTCCGCCCAGCAGATGTTGGAGTGGTTCTGCGGCAAACGCGTGTGCCGGCGGGGGCTCACGAGGCCGTTGACCTTGAGTATCGGGGACGTGGGCAATGTCACGTGTAGACCGTTCGATGAGCCGGCCTTTGTGATTGAGCGGTTCGCGTCCGCGGCAACTAATGCTGGTCTAGCGATCAACGTGGAGACCATGCTCACGGCTTTAGAATGGTTCTGCGCCCGGAGATCATGCCATAGGCCCATCACGGGCCCGCACTTTTTAACGGTGACGGGCGTCGGGAACATTACGGTAAGACCCTCCCAGGACCCGGCGGCCGTCGTCGAGCGTTTCGCCGCCCAGGCCAGCGAGATGGGCTACGCTATGAATACCGATAGCATGCTGGAGATGTACGGGTACTTCTGCGAACGGCGGTCGTGTCATAGAAGGCTTACAGGACCTTGGACTTTACAACTGGACGTCGCGAACGTGACGGTAAGACCCTTCGAGGAGCCGGCAGCCATCGTGGAGGTTTTTGGTGCTAAAGCCTTACAAGCTGGTTTAGAAGTGGACGAGGCCATGCTCCAGCAGATTTTGGACTTCTTCTGCGAACGGCGAAGTTGCCACCGGCCCCTCAACCCGGCGCTGGAATTGAACGTGCCCGATCTAGGTACATTGAAGGTGGCGCCGCACGAGGACCCCGCCGACGCCGTCGAGCAGTTCGCTTTATCAGCGGCGCAGAGGGGCCTGGAGATGACGGGCAAGCAGATGATCGAGATGCTCACTTTGATTTGCGAGCAGCGCGTCTGCCGTCGTCTTAATATACGGCCGCCCGACCAGCTGAACCAGACCCAGGCCGCGCTCATGCCCCCGGCAGCCGAGGCGGCGGTCGACGCCGCGCCCGTCGCCGACGCCGTCGTCGACGTGGGGACCGCCGAGTAACTAGGTTCTCTTCTGCTCGACAGCGTGGTCGGGGTGTCGCCCTAATTTTCTAACTAGCACTTAGCCCCCGCTCAGCACCATCGCGGCCTCCTCGACGTCGTCGTCGCACGCCACGAGCGCGACGGCCGCTTGACTTCGGTCGAAGCCCATGGCGACGAGCTGCGCGCAGAGGTCGTCCTCGGGGCACGGCGGCGCAGACGGCACGGGCGACGCGACGGGGAGGCCTTGTTTTGTATGGGTCGCGTCGGCGTCGCGCTTGACCCTTCCGCAGAATTCCTCGGCGTCGTCGTCCACGCCCAGCGCAAACAACCCGTCGACCCAGCGCTTCTTGGCCAGGTCCACGACCACGGCCCGCTCCGAGTCGTAGAGCACGACGCAAGGCCGCCCCGTCTCACTAGCCAGCGACAGGAGCTCGCTGTCGTTGGCGTCGAAGGCCAAGGACGGCGCCTCGTGGTCGTGCAGCGAGTAGCGCCACGTCCGGACCGTAACAGGGTCCGCCACGCGCCGCACCGGCAGCGCCGGCGGCAAAAGTTCCGTGGCCGAGGCGAAGTCCGGTAATACTGGGTCGACCACAAGCATGCGGTCCAGATCCACGACGCACTTCTCCTGGATGTTGTGGCCCGCCGGCACCTTGACCAAGCGTCGCTTCCCTTTGACCAGCGCCGCCTCCAGGACCTCGCCCTGGTGACTGCCAAATTCAGTCCAACCCTCCGCCGTCAAGAAGTACCAGCCCTTGCCGGAAGGTGATGCTGGGGTCGTGCGGTCGCGGAACCAGATGAACGCGTCGGCCGAGCCTTGCAAAGTCGGCGCGAGCGCCCTTAACTCAAGGCGCGCGCGCGCGGCCCCAGGCGCCGGCGCGCTCTTCGTTGGCTTGTCGCGCTCGGCCACCGCCGCGAGCGTGCGCCGCTTTTCGTTGCGCGCGGTGACCTCCCTACACTTCTGCCGGTGGTGCTTGCGCTGGTAGGCCAGGAACGTCATTGTCACGTCCTTCGCGTGCCCTTGGTCACGTCCAGAGCAAGCGCTTGCGCGACTGAGGATGCGTCCCTCGGGCGGCGCCTCGGGTGTAGGATACGCTTCTCTCCGCTGTTGGGGCAGCCGGGAAGGGGCGTATGCGCCGTGCTCTCTACCTCGAAACTCGTCAAACTAGGAGCTATCGGGCAGAGGCACACGAGTAGTCTGTGTGCTCTCGGAGTAAAACCCGTGCAGTTTTGGCACGGCCGACAGCTTACGGCCGACGTCGACCGCGGCACGCCACGTGCACGAGTGATGGCTGCCCAGGTCGATTCCGCAGTCCAATGACTGTTGTCGAAGCCGGCTCAGCGACGCCGGCTGGCCACATCTGCTAATAGCTCTTTGCTGCCACCACCATTTTTGGGGCAGCCCTGGGTGGGATGCCGCACGCATGGCGCGCAATGCTGCTCGTCGTCGTCGTCGACAGCGTGATGGAGCAGCCGCTTGGCCGCCGCTCCCTTCCAATCAGTATGCGTGGCGCGGGGCGGCAGCCCGATCGTCGTGATGCGGACGCGATCAGGGCCGCCGCGTACGCGCAGCGCGGGCGGCGGCGGCGCGTACCGCCGCCGGCAAGCACATTACCGCACGTGCAACGCGTCTACGCGGAGCTAGATAGATCCGTGGCCTACTTCCCGCAGACGACGAATAGCAGCGACGCGGCGCGAATCGTTTCCGACACGCTCTCGCACTCGTACGGCCTCGCGCTCCTGAACGGCCGCCTCTTTGCGCACGAGGGCGCCGACCTTAAGACCATTCGCCAATTCCGGCTCATTTTGGAGGCGGCGGACCGGCGGCGCGTTCCGAACGTCGTCGTGACGCACAACGCGGCCTCGGACGGGCGCTGCGCGACACGGTGCGCGGACTGTTCGCACGGTTCTCACGAGCGCGATCGCGGCGAGCACCGCTTACCGAGCACGCTCATCGCCAAAAAGGGCGGCTTCGACGAGCGCTGCGGCGTGCTGGTGCCGAACCCCTACTTTGGCACGTATCGCGAGCGCACGAACTCGACGGGGCGCCTCGTGAAGACGCCGTGGATGCGTCGGCAGAATATGGCGTTTTGGCGCGGGCGGCTGATCGAGCCCGGGAAACCGTGCGTACCAGGGAAACGGTGCGCGCGCGACCCGAACCTGTGCGAGGGGAACCTGGCGCGCTTCGAGGGGCTCTCGCTGACACTGCGCCATCCCGACCTCTTTGACGTCAAGGCTCTGTCTATTGACAAATCATGGACCGACAAAGCGGCTCTGCGCAACCGGAGCTGCCTCTTGGGCTCGTTCGCGACGAAGATTTCGAAGAAACTGCACCGGATCACCGAGCCCAAGCACCGGCCGCACTCCTATTACGCGCGCTTTAAGATGCTGCAGCACTTTCCTGGCAGTACGAAGGGCTCGTACTCGCGCAACCTGAACCACCTCTGGTCCACGGACGCAGTCATATTAATATGGAAGCACGCCGCGGTGGAGCACTACTACCGGGGCCTGGAGCTGGGGGCGACGCACCTCGACGTCGACCTCGCGTCAGCGCCAGCGGCGGCAAGGGCGGTCCTAGGGGACGCGGCATTGGCAGAGCGCCTGAGAGCCGGCGCCCGGGCCGTGGTGCGCGACCTCGTCTGCCCCGAATGTCTGGAAACTTATCTGGCGGCCGCGCTCGGGAAGATACGCGCGCGGCACGGCCAGGACATGGTCCTCGACGACGCAAGCTCCTTGCGCGCCGCGCTCAGTGGCGCCAACTGCTCGGGCCTCGTGCAGTACACGCAGCAGCACCCGGGTCCGGAGGACACGCAGCTCGGCCTCCACAAGCAGATCGAGCGGCGCGTCAGAATCTCTCCGCTCCCGGCCGCGACGATGATTCGAGACGGCGAGGACCCCGCGTGTGCGGCGCTCGTCGAGGCCGCGTTCCCCGAGCTTGTCGATATGCGCCGCGTCGAGGACGCGTCGTAGCAGCGCTTCAAAAGCCAGACATACGCGGCGATTCGCCGGCGAAGGCGTTCGGCCTCGCCGAGAGCGAGGTCTCGCTCCTCGTCAACAACCGAGCGATGGCGTCCGGGCCCTCGCTGCTGTTCGAGGCGCGGCGCGTCGCGGCCAGGTCCAGGATCAGGCCCGGGGGGGGCCGATACTTGTATGTGTGTGAATTGGTCAATTTTAGCACAGACGTTAAAACTTCATCTTGTTACGCCCTAGAGGTGGACGCCGCGCGCGCCGTAGTCCTGCTCGAGGTTCTGGCAGAGCTCGAGGCCGTCCTTGGACGTGTCGAGGTCGCCCTTCTCCAGGCCCAGCGCGAGGAAGTCCCTGGTGTAGAACCCGTCCTTCGCGATGTCCTCGAGGACGTTGTGCTTCGCGCCCGCCCAGCCCAGGGTCGTCATGACCTTGCGCGCGCTCACCGCGAAACCCTCGGCGTTCGGCCGGAAGGGGAAGGAGGTCTTGGTGTCCGGGGGGAGCGCCGTAACTAAAGCCTCCTGGCCGAAGGCCTTGCCGGCGGCGATGCACACGTCGTCGTAGGAGCACAGCTTGTTCGCGCCGCAGTTGAAGATCTCGCCGCCGGCCTCCGTTTCTTTGCCCACCACCGAAGAAATCAGCGACGCGACGTCCTCGCAGTGCGTCACGCTGACGGGCTGCTGCGCGTCGGCCGGCACGGCCATGGCTAAGTTCCGCGACGCCCGGTTGAGGAACCAGTCCAGGTAGTCCCGCTTGTTCGTGTAGGGCCCGTAGATGTACTGGGGCCGGAAGGCCGCCCACCGTGTCCCCAGCTCCGTCTCCAGCTGCATTTCGACTTCCCGTTGGCCCGTCGGCGGGTCCTTGACCTTCTTGGTCTCCTTGAGCATGCCCTTGGCCGTGTACATGCCCGCGGAACTGACGAAGGAGTAGAACGCGTCGGACTTCTTGGCCGCGGCAATAATGGGCGCGGCGTCCGCGGGCTTCTTGGAGTTGTTGTCGAAGACGTGGGTGGCCGCGTCGCCGCAGGCCGCCTCGACGGCGGCCGCGTCGCCCGTGTCGACCCACTCCACGGTCACGGTGGCGGGCAGGTCGCCGTATTTGCTGAAGGGTAGGGCCTCCTTCTTGGCGGCCGAGTCCTGCACGATCTTCACGGTGAGGTCCTTCTCACTTAATGCCTTGGCCAGGTGGAAGCCGATCTCGCCGTGGCCGCCGCCCTTGTTTTGCACGATGACCGCGTGGCCGGCGGCGCTGAGGGCCGTCGTGGTGCGAGCGGTAGGTGCCGGCGCAAAGGCCTCGGTGCTCAGCGCCAGCGCGAGCACGACTGCGGCGCAACGCATGATTGCTTGCGATCGAGGTTGCGGGTATTAATGCAAAGCGGTCGTTGCACCGGCTGCTGGCAGTAATGCAAGCTCGCACTGGTACTGAGAGTGGTGCGTCAACACTCGAGAGATTTTGGGCAACCCGCGAGATACGGGACCCGTCGCGAAAGCGTCTGTCTCGTCCTTGGACGCCTCTTAAGGCTGCCCTAGAGCACTCGGGCAATGAGGCGCTACGGTTATCTTTGTAAGGGGTTTGAGCTCGAAAACGCAAACGGTATTTAAAACCGACGGGCTCTCCGTTTGCCGCTTAAGCTCGGATTTTACGTGAACTGATCAACAGTCTAAGGCTCATTGCGCAACATGCATGAATAAATTGCACTGCCTCACGTGCACCACTGGCTACGTAGCCGTTAACACCGGCGTCGGGGTTACCTCGTGCCACACGGCGTGCAAAAGAGAGGGCAACGAATTCCTCAGAGGTTGCGAGTCGTGTGTGGATGGCAAACCGGACACGTGTACTAAATGCTACAGCACTGGGGGCTTTACGCTCGAAAACGGCAAGTGCTGCCCGAATCAAGAAAAGGATTGCTAGATCCCCCGTAGCACGGGCGTTCGTGGCCTCCTCTCTCTTCCCCCGGGCCTTAAAACCCCTCGCGAGCATAAGGAGCTCGTCATAAATTACACGGTGGTCGCGCGCCGCTAGGAAAGAGTGGCCGTCGCAGTTAGACGCACGTGGTCGAGGCGTCGCCGCCGCGGCTCTCGGTCACAGTCCTTTCGGTGAGGTCTTGCGATTCGACAGAGAAAGCAACTTACCCCCCTAGCCGTTCACCTTGATGCCGGGCGGCTTTGCCCACGCCGGTAGCTCGCGCGGCTTCGGCGGGTCCCATTCCCCGCGCACCGGCGCGGAGCCGTCTGCCGGGTAGAAGACGACGGCCGAGCCGTCGACGCAGTAGCGCTGGCCTGAGAGCAGCGCCGGCGTGCCCGGGAAGAGCGCGCCGTCTAGAAACCGATCCCCCAAATGGCCGCCGCAGCGGCCGCAGCGGATCTCGGCGCCGGCCAGGAACTCCAGCGCCGACTTCTCGACCGCGACCGCGGGTAATTGGGAAGCGAAGGACGGCCAGCCCGTGCCCGAGTCGAACTTGGCGGCCGAGGCGAAGAGCGACGCGCCGCACCCGGCGCAGCGGAACTCGCCGGCCCGCTTCTCCTTGACGAGCGGCGAACTGTTGGGCGGCTCCGTGCCGCCGCTTCGTAAGATGAAGTATTCGGGCGCGCTCAGCACCTGCTGCCACTCGGCCTCCGTCTTTTGCACGGCGTAGCCCTCGGTGCGGCTCTCGCCCATGCCCGGCGGCTTGGCCTGGGCGGCGGCCGGGACGGCGACCACCGCGGCGGGCAGCAGCGACCGGCGCGTGAGCCGCAGCGCGGACGCGCTCGCGACCCAGAGGAGTGCGCGCAGCATATCTGTCACGGTTAACTTAAGGGAGCTCGTGGACCTGGCCGAGGCGGGCGGGTTCCGCGGTGGCTCGTGGTCGACGCGGGTGCAAGTCAGAACCGGAGTTTTAAAACCGGTCGCGCTTCGCTGTGGACACGCGTCGCGTAGGGAACCGCAGTATCGAGTTCGAGCGCTGAGAACATCTCTGGTGCGATGGGGTACGCGTGGGACCGACGTGTGCCGCGCGTACGTGGATCGTGCGGGTTTCACCACAGCAAAACGGGTTTAGGCTCAGGCGCGGCATTTCATGTGTATATTGCGAAGGCGTAGGCGCGTCATTGCTAAACGTCTCTCAGCAAGTGATCGGACAACGTCGGCTGCGAATTTCGTCGGACGCGCGTCTTACCACCTGTCTGTGCAGCAAGCGCTTTGCCTGTTGGAGCCATAATGGTGCGACGACGAAGCATTGGCATTACATCGCTGCTCGCAGTTGCGACCGCAAACAGCGAGTGGGGCGAGTGGGGCCCGCCGCCGCCGCCGCCGCCGCAACAGCAGCCGCAGCAGCAGCCGCCGGGCGGCTACTACGGCGAGGGCTACGCGCCGCAGCAGCAGCAACCGCCGCCCTACGACCCGCAGCAGCAGCAGCAACCGCCCTACGACCCGCAGCAGCAGCAGCAGCAGCCCTACGACCCGCAGCGACCGCCGCCGCCGGGCACGCCGCCGCCGCGGCCGCCCGCGGGGCCGCTGCTCGCGCGCGTGTCGTCGGTGGCCTCCGGCGCGGGCGCCGGCTGCGGGCTGGGAAAGTGCATCACGGGCGGGGCCTCGCCGACGTGGGCCGCGGCCGGCGCGGCCGGCTGCTTCCTGAGCTGTTGTATAGGAGGGCGGTTCGGCGACGCCGCGCTGGCCCTGGGCCAGACGACGGTGGGCGCGGTCAAGAAGTCGCGGGCGCTGCGGGACGGCCGCTACCCCGTGTTCCGCCAGTTCAAGGCGGGCCTCGGTTTGGTAGCAAGGGAGCCGTGGCCGCCGGGCGCGCCGAACCCGTGGCGCTACAAGCGCCAGGCGGCCATCGACCCGCGCTTCTCCATGTACGAGGCGCTAGGTGCTGCGTTAGTAACGGGCGGCGTCGGCATCAACTTCATGCCGCTGCCGCCGCTGGTCCCGCGGTCCTTCTGCGCGCTGGGCGCGTCCCTGCTGTTCATGTCCATGATCGTCGTGCGCGACGCGCGGGGTGACGCGGCCCGCTGCCTGGCGGCGCGCGTCGTGGCGTCGCTCCGCGCCGCGCTCGCGGCCGCGGCCGAGCAGCAGCTGGTCTCGAAGACGGCCTCGGCCTGGGGTCTGGGCGCGATGCGGCTGGGCGCCGTCGACCGGAGGCTCGGGGTCTCGCGGACGCTGGGCCGCCTCTTCTCGCGGGCCGCGTCGACGGCCCAGGCGGCCGCCGCGGAGGCCGCGGCCGCTCAAGCCGGTGGCGATGAGGGACGGCCACCGCCCCCGCCCCCGCAACAGCAGCAGCAGCCGGCCTGGGCGCCGGACTCGCAGAGCGACTGGGGCCACCCCGGGGCCGCGGGGCCGGGCGCGAGCGGGTGGTGACGGCCCGCGTAAAAAAGTTTAGCTACTTATGCCGTGACCGCGCGGTCTGTGCGGCCGCGCACATGATGCGATGGAACGTCTCGTAATCTTCGATGGCCTGAATCCGCACCACGAACTCGGAGTAGTTGTCGTCCTCGAAGAGGAAGCCCTCGCCGCCGTCCAACGCGCATTTCACGTCCTTCATGAAGGCCTCGAGCGTCCCATTGTTCTTCCTTACGATGGCCTCCAAAATCTCTTCTACGATCTCCGCGTACTCGCGGTGCGCGCTTCGCCACCGCTCCGCCTGCTTGATCGGCGTGCCGGCGCCCGTGCGGTCGCCATCGAGGGCAGTCTCGAAGTCGGCCGCGTGGGCGGCCACGAACTGCGTGAGTTCGCTCTTTTCGCCGAAGAGGTGCTCGTTGGCAACCGCCGCCACGTACATGAGCAGCTCGTTCTCGTCGAAGTCGTTCTCCTCAGTCTTGGTCTCGGCGGCGCTACTCGCGGCGCTGTCCATGGACTTGGACTCGGCGCGCGGCATGATGCCGCGAATTCCCTTCCTTCTTGTCCGGGTCGTGACAACTTAGCCGAGCTGCAGCAGGGGCAGCCTCTAGGAGTGGGCTCTCCCACGGTGTGTCCCACGTGACGCAGTGAACTCTCCTGCGGCAGGCAGCTACGGGGCAATTCGCGAATGCCCACGAGTCGTGCGGCAGATCGACAGCCTGAGATGCTGAATGCAAGGTGTGCAAAGGTGGCGCTTCGCTCTCACGCACATACCCGCACCTTTTTACGAACATCGTCAAAGGGAAGTATGCGCGGGGAGGCCTCCAGGGAAAGGAGGCAAGTATCAATCGGCCGGCAGCGGTGACACGGTACCCGCACCTCCAAAACTTTCGTGTACAGACTGCAGGGCTGATCGGCTGCCCGAGCGCAGTGATACAAAGCAGCACCAGCACCACGGCGCGCCGCCGCAAAAGCGCCGTCATGGCGCAGGCCAAGTACAAGCCCCTTCCCGTCGATGAAACCGAGGCGAAACCGCATGGCATGAGCCCGGCGCGCGCCCTGGCCGCCACCGTCTTATATTGTTTGGCCGGGCCCAGTCTCATCTTCCTCAATAAGCACATATTGGTCGAGGTCGAGTTCCCCTACGGCGCCGCCCTATCGCTGATGGGCGTCTCGATGTCGACGTTATTGTCCATTGCCGCGCTGTGCCTGGGCTGGTGCCCCTGCGACCAGACGAAGCTCTTAACGCCGCACACGTACTGCACTCGAGTATTACCCATCGGCATCGCACTAGGATTGTGCTTGACGACGGGCAACGTGGCCTACCTCTACAATTCCGTGGCCTTCATCCAAATTTTAAAAGCCTTCGCGCCCGTGGTGTTGTTACTGGTATTGTTCACGGCAAAATTAGAAAAGCCGTCCTTCACGCTGGTCACTTCTATTCTCATTATATCGGGCGGCACCGCGGTGGCCGTGCGGGGCGAAGTCGAGTTATCTTTAATAGGCGTCGCCTACATGCTTGCGTCGGAGTTCTTCGAGGCCATCAAGTTGGTCATGACCCAGATCCTATTAGTCGATAGAAAGTTCGGGAGCGTGGAGGGGCTTGCGGTCGTGGGCCCCGCGGCGATGGTCGCTCTTGCTGTGTGTAGTGTGCTTGGGGAGGACTGGCGCGACGCCATGGATAAGGTATCCCAACGCCCCCTCCTCTTCCTCGCGGCGTCGTGCGGCGGCGTCCTGGTCAATTTAGCAACGAACATCATGGTGGCCGCGACGAGCGCGCTCACGCTGCGCGT
>Ga0114994_10000401_pt1 | contig 28841 bp, 22 predicted proteins | sample ArcticOcean_MG_C_9_FD_87043 | JGI IMG/M metagenome (GOLD analysis project Ga0114994, IMG submission 87043) | Marine microbial communities from western Arctic Ocean - ArcticOcean_MG_CB2_152 | ecosystem: Environmental > Aquatic > Marine > Oceanic | place: Arctic Ocean: Canada Basin | collected...
AAGGATTGACGACTTTCTGGCGGCCTATGGACACCAGGGATACACCATGGACTTTGTTGAACCAACCCAGTTGGAGAACCCCTCAGGTGTGTTTGTGTCATGACGTGGCATGGTGACCAGCAAGGACTATGACCCCAGTCAGCAGGACGAACGCGCAAAGAAGGTCCGGGACGAAAAGTATGCAGAGGTATCTGTGTTGTTGTCAGGCGCGCCTTACTGGCAGTTCCGGTTTCGCTTGTGGCTGGCAAGGAAGTACAACGACATTCGTGAAGAAGTCGCCTTCCTGTTCGGCTACCGCTGGTCGGTGTTTCGATATGTTGCCTACGAACTGGGTAAGCGAATGGTTGACGCCAGAACGTTCCAGGCACCTGGGGACACCTTCTTCCTGGTGACCGAGGAACTACGGCGCGCGATTGACGCCCGCAAGGCAGGTAAATGCCTGCCAGCACTCGGCGAGTTGGCGGCGCAACGACGCGAACTCAGGGAAGCACGAAAGCGTCATCACCCACCCAGAACCGTGCCGAACGAGGCCAGGGAAGATCCTAGCGTCGCGTTCAAAGAAACCCAGATTCTGAACGACGACTCAAGCAACCAGATGCGTGGATTTGCAGTCAGTTCCGGGCGTATCACCGCAAAGGCGAGCGTTATCCTCGGCCCGACTGATTTCGACAAGATGGAAAACGGCTCGATTCTCGTTTCGCCCATGACGACCCCAGCCTGAACCCAGCTTTTTGCCAGTGCCGTCGGGCTTGTTACCGACATGGGAAGTATTCTTGCGCATGGCTCAATCGTCGCAAGAGAGCATGGCATCCCCGCGGTACTGGGCGTTGGAAACGGCACCAAGCGGATCAGGCATGGCCAGATGCTCATAATTGATGGTGATGCGGTGATTGTGGTGATCCATGAAGAAACTGATGAATCAATCCCGGCATCTGCAGACGCCTGAACGGTGAGCCGGTTCCATCAATAGGGGCGTGGCGGATGAGCGCGCTATGCCGCGCCCTCAAGATCACATCCGAATACGAGGATGTTGCCATCGAGATCTTCAACTTCGAAATCCCTCATCCCGTAAGGCGAGTCTTCAATGGGTCGCATGATCGATGCGCCGCTTTGCTTGATCAGATGAAAATAGTCGTCGACCTTATCGCAGAAGAAGTAAACGTGGCCTGAACCCGGTGACTTCGGATTGCCGCTGGATAAGTGCAGGCTAGCGTCACCTGTTTTAACCCCTGCGTACTCTCCGAACTCAAACTCGATAGTGAATTCCAGCACATCCCGGTAAAAAGCAAGCGCGGCCTGGAAGTCAGAAACACTCAACACTGCAGAAGACCCTGTTGCGTTCATTCGCACCTCTTAGTCGGCATAACAACACAGCGTTATTCCCTGTGGCGGCCCATGGGCCGTCGGCTCGATTCAGGCAGTATCTCATTTGGTCAGTCATAAAAACATCGCATCCTGTGATCAACCGGCGCAATATTTCACCTCTGCAGGTGATCTTCACCCAATCTTAAGTCCACTCAATCGCGACCTTACCGGAACAAGACCAGATCTGCTTACGCCGACCCCGCAGGGTGGGTGAACTCCCCCGGACAAACGATTGACTGCTGTCCATACTGGGTCGAAAATCACTTCGACCTGATCACCCTCACAGTGCCAACGGTTGCACAGAAGACCTGACCCGCCATGACGGTGACAAATCAATTCGACATGCGATTTCTTATCTGCAGGCGCATCGTTGGGATGATCGAGAATAGTACGATCATTGAACGGAGTCATTTTTCTATGAAACCATGCTTTCTTTTTTCGCTGCTGTTTGCCGCCGTCGGTGTGTTCGCGCAACAACCGAACGTTATCCTGGTCATGGCTGATGACATGGGTTGGGCGCAAACTGGCTACTATGGTTATCCCATCCTAAAAACCCCAAACCTGGATGACATGGCCAGCAGTGGACTTCGAATGGACCGGTTTTATGCCGGCGCGCCGAGTTGCACACCCACCAGGGCGTCGGTGCTCACGGGCCGGACCAACGATCGCACCGGTGCGTTTCGCGTTGGACATTCCATCAACAAGCAGGAAAAGATGCTCTCGACAGCGTTCAGGGACGCAGGCTATGCAACAGCCCACTTTGGCAAGTGGCACCTCAATCAGGGTGGTGAAGGAGAACATCCCCTTCCTACCGATGACCCCCATCACCCAGGTCAACTGGGATTTGACTATTGGCTTAGCGCAACCAGTGGGTTCGATCGAGGTGAATTCGAATTGAGTCGCAACGGTAAGCGCGAGCAGTTTCACGGTGATGGCTCAGAAGTGATCGTAGCCGAGGCCGTAGAATACATCGGCAGGCAGGCTGCGCAGAAAAAGCCCGTATTTGTGGTCATCTGGTACTCAGCGCCCCATGGTCCATGGACTGCATCTGAAGAGGATATCAAGCCATACCTGGACAAGGTGGATCGAACCTCGGCACACATGCTTGGCGAAATTGTGGCAATCGACCGTTCGATCGGTCACTTGAGGCAGAGCCTTAAGGATCTCGGCATCGCAAACAATACGCTTGTCTGGTTCACCAGTGATAATGGCGGTTCGCCAAATACTGATGTCCTGATACGGGAATCTCCGACAGGGGAACGAGAATTCATCTATCCGTCAAACTGTAGCGATGACCTTGATCCGAACCTGACACATGACGAAGCCATGAGTATTCATGGCTGCCTCAGAGGCGTGGATCCAGATAGTACGGGCCATTTGCGTGGGTTCAAGAAAGATTTTTACGAGGGCGGACTTCGCGAACCAACCATTGTCGAGTGGCCCGCAGGCATAAAACCCCGGGTATCAAATTTCCCATCAGGCACGGTTGATATGTTTCCGACGCTGATCGATATCGCAGGGCTCAGTCCGGATTCCATCAACAAGGTACATGATGGCATCTCTCTTGCTGAAGCCTTCAAGGCAGAACCAGCACGACGCGATCAACCGATGGGATTTCGGGCCAGCGGTGGCTGGATGTGGTTGGATAACGATTGGAAGATCGTCCAGAACGGCGATTACTCGAAAGCAGACAACCGCCACCCTATTGAGTTGTACAACATTATCGGGGATCCGAGTGAGCAGCAGAATCTGATCGACCTCTATCCGGATATCGCCGCTCGACTGTACGAGCAATTCGCACGATGGAGTCTCTCTGTGAGTCGGAGCGCATTGGGCACTGACTATCCTGAAGGCAGAGTTCTTCCTACAGGCCGCGATCCTGATCCCGACATCGACAGGCGCAGAGCCCAGCGAATAAAGGAATGGGCGGAGGAAGTGCGCGCCGCGGAAGCGCGTGAATAGGCCATTCGGGAAGCCTTCGTGGAATAGTCTAAAAAAAGGAAAGGCTTAAGGCTAATTGGGTGAAGTATTGTGGCGTCTCTCTAGACTCAGCCGGGCAAAAAGTTATCCTTACTTACATTAAACTTAGCGAAAGGATCCACTGTGGACAGAACCGAACGACACGCCATTGAACATGAGTGCACAAAACTGATCAACCGGTTCTACTATCTGTTCAATCAGGACATGTCACTTGTGGCCGATATGTTCACAGACGATGGTGTATTGATGCTTGGTCGCTGGCAAGTGGGGCCGGGCCCAGAGTCAATGAAAGAGCCCCTGCACAGGGGCAGCAAGAACATGCTGGAAGGTGTTGAGGTGGTCCTGAATACTGTCAGTAATGTTGTCGTCGACGTCATTGATGAAAGTTCAGCGACGGGTATGTCCTGCGATACGTTCTGGGAACACGGATATTACGACGGCGACCTGCAGGGTACGCCAGCGCCCATTAACGCTCCAATCGGCATCAATACATGGCATGACGAGTTTCGTTGCGTCGCGGGAGAGTGGAAGTTTTCCAAGCGCCAGATGAAGGCGGTGTTCAACAACAAGGTCTGGAAACTGCAGAAAATCCGACGCTGACGCGGACCACGCCAGAGGTAGGGATGGTAGACGATACGATTGCTACCACCCTTATCGGCCCCTTATATGCATTAATCCAGGCATGCCCACTACCGATGCTGACATCAGGGATTTCTGCCTCGGCTATCGTCTATCGGCTATCGTCTAAAAGTTGATAGCACCACCACAGACGGAAATCGTCTCCCCTGTCACATAGTCGCCAAGGTCCGTGACGAAAAACTCCCTGACCTTGGCAATGTCGTCGGGCTCAGCAAGTCGGCCCAAAGGCACCTTTAGCTGCTTCCTGACGTCGTCGATGCCGTTAAAGGACTGCTGCATTAACCGTTCGGTCCCGACATAGGCCGGCGAGCGTGCGTTAACGGTAATGTTGTAGCGCCCCAACTCCTGTGCCAGGTATTGCGTCCAGCTAATCACCCCCGCCTTGGCGACGCCATAGGATCCATAATTGCCATTGTGCTGAGCGCGCATACCCGCCTGGGATGACGTGTTGACGATACGTCCGTAATTCTTCGGCTTCATGTGTACCGCGGCCGCCTGGCCGCAGTAGATCGTACCCATCAGGTTACGATCGATGGTGTTCCTGATGTCCTCATCAGACACCGTTGCCGCGTAGCTCTCCGTGGCCTTACCGGTCATTCTCGCATAGGCATCAGCCGCGTAACCCGCACTGCGTTCATCACGCATCAGGACGTGTTCGATGGCGCCCTGAAACTTGCTGATACCTTCATGCAGGGGCAAAGTCTGCCCTCCGGGCACACCAAATACCTTATCCACTCCGTTTTCCAGCAGCAGTGCCGCCAGACGATCACCGAATTTTATAGATTCCCCTTGGGATTTAGTTTGCTAATTTTGCGAAAAGTGTCGAGTTATACAGCAGTAACGATGAGACAGATGTTACCGCCGCTACCAAATTAGTTCATCCACCGGCGAAATGGAAAGTGTAGATTGTTCCCCCATTTTCCAACCACCTTTACCGCTTGCGGTTCCACCCGTGGTGGCCTGACACCACCGCGGTCTTCGTCGACTAGTGCCCCAGCAACTTTTTGAACCGCGCTTTCTGCTGGTCATCCATCTCGGAAAACACCGGCACACCCCAGTCTGACTCAGGGAAGCCTTCCAGTTCCCGTGAGCGGAGCAAACGCCATCGATTGTCCGGATTGCTTGCCAATGCCTCCCCGATACCCACAGGCCATATGGGACAGTCCTTTCGTTCGTGCTCTACCGAGCCACAAGCTCTGCAGGGCTTTGCGTCTTCATTCACCTTGAGCCTGGATTCCAGCGCCCATTTACCATCACCTATACCAACGTCCTTCAGCGCTCGGCGCAGGCTAACCTGCGCTTCTCCGCGCTCTTCATGGCCAATTCGGTTGAACGGCAGGTATGAGGAGTGGGCAATCAGTGCCCACTCGACCGCGACATGGAAACCCGGCAGCGCCAGGCATTCGTCAGGAATATAAGGGCCACCGCTGAGCTTACCGTCGTGGATCATCAGGTGGTATCCGGCAACCTCTCGACCGCCCATCAATCGCTCCGGCGTCTGCTTATACTCTTCGCTAAAACCCCACTCGAACTTGCTGAGATCGAGACTGGCATCGCTAATGAGTTTCACGCCAAGCTGCGATGCAAACTCACACCATTTGAGACAGCCGAATTCCCATTTTTCAAAGTCGTCAGCCATGTCAGTTCCTCGAATTGTCTCGGGTTAAGCTCATGCCGGTTTTTAGTCCTCCACCGGTGCAGCAGCCTGCAAAGCAACAAACTCACGATACTGTCCACCGGGCCGGAACAGAAGCTCCTGATGCGTACCCTGTTCTTTGATCTTGCCGTCCTCAAGAAACACTATTTTGTCAGCGTTGGCGATAGTCGACAATCGGTGAGCGATAATGACTACCAGCTTGTCCTTGGCGGCCTCGTGTAACGCCTGGACAAGATAGGCCTCGGTCTCAGGATCCAGTGCTGAGGTGGGTTCATCCAGAATCAGCACACTGGCCGGTTTCAGCAAACCCCGGGCGATAGCAATGCGCTGCTTCTGGCCTACCGAGAGCTTACTGGTCACTGTCCCCAGTAATGTCTGGTAGCCATCCGGTAACTTCGACACGAAATCGTGCGCACCGGCAATTCGAGCGACCCGTTCAACTTCCTCTGCGGAAGCGTCCGGATTACCGTAGCGAATATTGTCGATAATGGAGTCTGAGAACAATTGTGTTTCCTGAAACACATAAGACACCTGACCGCGCAGGCTACTAAGCGCAATGTCGTCAATATCAACGCCATCCACCTTGATTGTGCCCTTGGTGGGATTCTGGAAGCCGGGAATCATGTAAGCCAGGCTGGTCTTTCCGGCACCGGTTGGGCCAACCAGGGCAGTGATCTCGCCAACATTAAACGACATACTGATATCGTTGAGCGCCTGACGACCGTCCGGGTACGTTAGTTCGACATGCTCAAGGGTTATAGCCTCTGATACCTGATCCAGCGCCTGGCCGTGCCGGTCGATCTCACTGGGCAAATCCATCAGGAAAAACACGCGCCTGATACCTGGAATATCTCCCTGAATCCGAATCCACACGTAAGGAACGGCTGTTAACGCGCCAGACAACCAGGCGTAATAATACAGCAGTACGCCATAATCGCCGGGTGTCAGCACGCCCTCAATAACCCGTTGACTGATCAGGTAAAATGCAACCAGCCCAAGCAGGCCCCTTGCCATGCCGTTGGCCATGCCATAGAAAACACCAACGAGGACTTCAGCACGGAATCGTTTGAATGATTCATTGCTGTGTTTACTGAATCGCTCCCGCTCACGTTTATTGCCGCCCAGGCTCTGCACCGCCAGAACATTGCTCATACCTTCTTCGATATTGCCTGTGGTGATCGACCCAGACGCACGACTTGCCTGGCTGCGGCGACGGATCAACCGGGGAAACGGCAACATCACGATTATCTGTAATGGTAGAATACAGGCAGCCAGCCAGATCAGTTCCGGCGCCTCGCCATAGTTAAACGACATCACCGTGAGAATAACGAATGCGGTTGCGATAGCCAGAACGGGCGACATAATCGTCTGGAAAAAAACATTCTGAATGGCCGTTGTGTCATACATCACGCGATACAAACTGTCACCGATTCGCTGATCGTTCAGAAGCGATACCGGCAGGTTCTGAATACGCTCGAATAACTGGCTGCGCAGCAGGTGGTTCAACGACTGGGTTAACCTGATCTGCAGGCGAAATTCCGCAAAGCCAATGATGCCAGCAAACTTACTGAACGCCATGTTGGCTTCATTCTCGCTCTTGGTGGCCGTATCGTGCCCCTCTGCCAGCATCGCATCGGTCTGATCCATAGCACCACCGGTTGAACCAAAGGCACCAATAGTGACAACCATGAACACACCCAGGACAAGCACCCAGAACATCATCTCCGTTGGTGGCATGCCATCAAGAAAATCCACAAATGGCGAGAAGTATCCGGGAAATGCACTCGGGTCCATCGGCTGTCGCAGGACAACGTTATCGATAACAATTTTGATCGGCCAGGGCAGAATAAGCGGCGACAGCAGAGACAACCACATGAGAAAAAACTTGGTGGCAAATCGAACTGGAAAATAGCCGATAAACTTTAACGCGCGCCAGACAATCGCCACTGTCTCGCGAAAGTTCAGGTCCGTATGTGAATCCAGGCTACTGGCCTGGGCGTCCAACGCGACTTCATGGGCTTTCAGGGACAACGGCTGATCTTGATGCGATGTAGAATCACTCACGATCATCTGCTCCAACAGGCCGGACGCCAGCCTGCAACATCGCTTCCATTTCAACAAAGCGTCGATAGAGCCCATCTGGAATTTGCATCAGTTCTGAGTGGGTACCGCGCTCTACAATGCGCCCCTGGTCCAGATACAAAATCTGGTCCGCTCTCTGAATCGTTGAAATACGGTGGGTGATCAGAAAAATGGCGCGTTTGTTACTCGCTTCATTGTCTCGATCCTCGCCCCGGCTCCATGCGGAAAGACGAGAAAGCATCTGGTGTTCGGTATTAGCATCCAGGGCCGCGGTCGGTTCATCGAGAATAAGAATCGGCGCATCTTTTACCAGGGCCCTTGCGATGGACAGGCGCTGGCGCTGTCCCGTAGACAGCTTGCCGCCCCGGTCTCCCAGTACAGTGTCGAGTCCATCGGGCAGTCCCCTTATATACTCGTCTGCACAAGCGATCTCAGCCGCCCGGTAGATAGCAGCGTCATCTGCCTCAGGTACCACATAGCGGATATTGTCCCTCACGCTCATCGCGAACAGCACATTCTCCTGCAGCGCGATAGATACGTTCCAGCGCAAGCTCTCCACATCCAGCTGCCGCAGGTCGTTGCCGTCAATAGAAATACTACCGCTGTCCGGATCGTACAGCCGGGTCAGCAGTCCCACCAGGGTACTCTTACCAGACCCCGTTGGGCCCACTATCGCATTGATGGTGCCTGGGTGTACCACCAGATTAATATCATAGAGAATGGCGCGGTCCGACTCGTAGGCGAATCCAACATGGTCGAATACCACATCCCGTGAAAAAGCAGGCATCGGGATTGCATCCGGCGCATTTTTGACGTCTGGCTCGATATCGAGAATCTCGAAGACCCTGTCCAGGCCCATCGCCATGTCCTGGGCCGAGGTCCATTGCCGCATAACACCCCTCACCTGGTTACTGGACTTGAAAAACTCCGTCTGCGCCCATTGGAACGCGGCCAGGTTCCAACGCACGAAGCTCAGTCCAACGAGGCCGATGAGTATTGCGGCAAAAGTCTCGCGGTTATCGCTGGCCCAGATAGCCATAAGAAACTCACCGCCAAGCAGGATTGCAGCGGCCATGGTGAACATGATGATACCGACAACTGCGACAAGAGATCGTACGCGGAAAGCCGCGTTGAACGCATTAACAGAGTCCTGTTCGAAACGCCGTTGTTCACGCGCTTCCATACCATTGGCTTTGATCACCTGTACTGCCCCCAGAACCTCCTGAATTCGGGAAGTGAGGTCTGCGCCGGCCTGCCTCGCAACCAGAGACCGGCTTCTGACACGAGGTGAAAACCAGCTGGCATAGCCAATAGCCAGTATGGCAATGGTTACACCAAGCATACCCAGTATGGGGTCGAGGGCAGCAACAAACACGATGGTAATGGCATACTGGACGACCTGGGTGGATACGGAAATCAGCATGCTGATCACCGCCGTTACCTGCGCGCTGTCCTGGTAGATGCGATAGACCGAGTCGCCGACCCGGTGTTTACTATGGTAGCGCAGCGATAGCTGATGCCATCTTTCGACCAGTGCCAGCCGGAGGCTCTGGTTGATTTGCTGCATAATCCACACGTTGTAGTACGGCATCGCAACCGCTAGCGGGAAGGTGATGAAACCAATCGCTACAACGAAGGTGATATAGGTCCGCTGAAGGTCCTGGCGCTGTACAAGATCCAGCAACTCAATACTGCCCGCTGCCAATTCCGGCTGGCCAACGAAGTTAGCCAGAAATGGAGTCAGCGGCTGGGCCTGCAGGATGGACTGATTCAGCAGGTCGACAGTAAACAGGCCGGCAACCACGCCCATCATTGTGCTCACCCATACCAGTATGTAGTAGTACACCAGGTGACAGCCGAGACGGACTCGAACCTGCAGTCGACCGTCACTCATCTGGTACTGGAACAGCCACATGCACAGACAACCAAACGTGACCAGGCCAATATGCAGGTTGTCCCGCCAGCCCGTAACCGCGAGCATCGCAAACAGGTTAGCAACAGCAGCCACCACGACGAGCAGGATCAGCGCGGTGAGGAATGAACGACCGCGCAGGAAAATCAGGCTCCAGGACAATACCACCATCGCAGCAACTGCCCAGAACAGCATATCGTGCTGCCAGCTGAGGCTTAACGGTACCCAGCCTGCCATCAGACCCGGCAATGTCAGCGCGGTCACCAGGAAAGGGACGTAATTGTAATTCCACGGCGATGGGGTTTGCGTGCTTACGGTATCGCCGGCTACGCCTGATGACGTACGCCAGTATCCAAGCACCATGGGAATGAGGTACGGCCAGGTCCTGATGAAGATTTTCAGAACATCACCGATGCCGCGCGCATCACTTTCAGCCGCTTGCTGCCGCAATAACTCTTGCTCTGGTATCTGCGACTTACCTTCGCCCCAGATGGGGAGCGCACGGGCTCTGCTGTCCTGGATCACTGGACGACCTTTAATTAAAAACGCTTCTCGATTAAACCATGTGATGAGACAAAATAGGTCTGGCAGTGCCTTGAAGTTCACCCATTTGCATCCGGTGGCAGCAGCTGCCATTACTACATTTCAGCTTATACGCTCCTCGTTCCGGTTGAAGCAGTTTCATTCGGCAGAAGGTGTATACCAAATCGGTGAGGTATACGCTCTCTCCTGAGTGATCATCGGGACTTCCTCCGGGAGATCGCTGAGGCCAAAGTATTTCGCGTCGTAGGCTGTCCAGCGAGGCGTTGGTATTTCCAGGACACGCACATAGTAGAAGGCCAGTTCCCGCGCGTCGAAATCCGGGTCGATCCACACCACGCTCAGTACTGGATCACCGATGCTGTTCGTGTATGAGGCGTCCTTGACGTCCACCGTGGAACCCACTGCGCTGGCTTTGCCGTCACTGCCAGCAGTACGACCATCGGCCAATGCGATGTCATAGACCGTCTCGTGTAGCATTCCGTCACTCGTGCGCCAGCCCTTGATGATCTGTGCCCGGTCCAGATTAGCACCATCAGGGTCTTTCACGGCGTGAACCAGGAAACTGGGTGATCTACCGACAGCCGCATGGGTCAGGTCGCCGCCCATCGGTACGCCTTTCGCATAGCCAACCCTCGCCAGGTCAGGCCTCAATGCATCTTCAGCGCCGTAGTTCCAGCCGCCAAAAAACCGAACCGACATGCGCGGGCCGGTGGACGCAAAGACCTCCCTGCGCAACATGGCATTGAACAGCGCTTCCCGCGTGTTTTCCAGGGCCCACACGCCGGCATAACCGGAAGCTGTCATGTACCACTGCCGCGCAGGTCGAAACCGACTGGGTTCGTTGAGTGGCACCTTGCCCCAGAAGTTGTCTTCATCGACGGCCGCCAGCGAGGTGTGGGCATCGGTGCTGCCAATCATGCCGAACTTGAATGGATTGGCGCCCAGCGCTGCCTGCTGGCCCAGGCCAAGTTTCAGGGCCGAACGGGCATACTCCGCTTGCTTCTGCGCAATCGAATCACGCGGTGTGGACCCTTGCCAGGTCTCGTAATCAGCGAATTCATCACCGGGCGAGAGGATCGGGTGCGTTTCTCCGTCGCCCTTGATCTGCGTCACTTCGTAGAGTGGTTCCCACCGTGCCCGCGTCTCGGCGTATGACCGCGTGAAGGGTCCGTCATCACGTGTCGTGAGCGCGAACATCGCACCCATACTCAGGTTGCCGTTGTGCGGTATCGCAAGGACCCTGCCGCCGACCTCATCCTCGTAGCCTTTCATGAATGCCCACAAGTCTTCCGGGTCACGACTATCGGCAGAAGAGAAGGCAACCACCTGATTGGTCTGGTCAGCGCTACCATCGAAGATGACATTCCGGTGCAGGCTCCCAGGTCCTGCAGTCCACTCATAGCCAATGAAAGCCGTGAAGTTACCAGGATCGTTGTGCCGCTCCGCGCTGGCACCAACTTCTTCCCAAACGGTACGTCGAAACTCCGGCACATCAGGCTTGCCCATTGCACGCCGAATCAACCCGGAGTACCCAGCCGGTTTCGGGTTCGCCGCTGTCTTCTTTGAAGATTTGGTTGCGGGCTTGCCGGGCGCCCCTCTGCCTACGCTAAGTCCCCTGTATTTCAGGTTGTAGTAACGAAGGAGTTCTGTTTCGGTCTCGGCGCCAAGAATGTCTCGAACGGGAAAGTCATTGTTCTTCAATACCTGTGCCACGCGCTTTCCGGTCTCGGTTTCAAGCAGAGACGCGTTGCCGGCCGCGATGGCCGAAAAATACCCCATGTCAATTGCATGATCCGCCACCACTAGAAAGTCCAGTGGTCGCCGGATTCGTGTCTGCTGACCATTGTGCGCTGTGACTACTTCTCCCTTGGCAAAGCGATACGCCTCTTCGCGACCAAGCCGGGCACCGGAACTGAAGGCGTCCCACGACTCTTTCGTATGCACATGCGTGTCGCCCCAGTAAACCGCATTCGGGTAATCGCGTCCTACAAAGGGGGAATACGATTGTTGCGCTAAGGCTGGCATACTGATTGCCAACAATACGATCAAATGTTTCATTTGCTGGTCCTCTGGTTCCAGAGTTCATCTCACTATATCAAAAACTGCACACTCGTATTTCGAGTGGGAGCAACGGATTATCAAACGGTCTGCCACACATCCGGCGGTAAGTAGAGCCACCCCGTGGCAATGGCTATACTTGATTTCCTCCAACACATCCCAGGCCCAACCATGAGAATTGCTGAGCAGTGTAACAACGTCTCCGTAAGACCCTTGGCTGGCGATGGGTGTGACCGAAGATCAAACGTGCTTAGGGCGCACCCTCAAACCGGGTCTGTCGAAACGCCTCGTACTGCTGAAGACGCTTGATCTCACGGTACTGGTCATAGATGTGTTAACGCGTAATCATACCCGTCGGCCGAAAACGCAAACATTTCCGGCAACGGTTCCAAATAGGCAATGTCTGCTTCATTCAACACGCTGATGTTGTGGTCGACCCCGGCACGATCCTCCGTCGGTATGTTGTTCTCGGCAAGGCCTTCGCGATACCGTTTACTCACCCAGGCATCGTGATTACCTTGAACAGACGAGACCTCGTGCGCACGCATCCAGTCCAGAACTTCCTTAGGATAAGGATAGTAGTCAACCAGATCGCCTACGGCGTAAACCCGATCGCTGTCTTTTTCTTGCGCCCCAATGGCTTGCAGTGCATGAAGGTTAAAGGATGCCCAACCGGAAATGAATCATGACGCAAAAACCATGCGCGCGGTTCAACCCGGGCCAACCTAAAAGCGCTTCTTTCTTGTGCGTTGTTCCTTGCGCATCTTTTTTACGTCTAGGGTCTCGGCGTTTTGCGCTTTGATTGCTCGTTTTTATGAGTGCTTCGGTGCTTCGGTGCTTCGGTGCTTCGGTGCTTCGGTTTACGGCAATCCGCTGAGGCCACGACCTCTCATCCCGTCCAGCCCCTCTGCCACGATCACCAATGAAGACCCATCAACCGGCGTCTTCGCCCTGCTGATACTGGAAAATCGATTTATAACCTTTAGACCAATCGGGCGGCATCAGCACAGGCCTCGGGTCAAAACGAGCCCACCTTGAGCGCTGACCCCGAATGATCGACTCAGCATATTTACCACCGGCCGTGAGCGTCGTGATTGGCATGGCATCACTTGCTGAATAGGCGCACAGCAACAACGGCCTTGGGTTGGCACTATGATTTGGCTTCGAGCCATGCACGGCCCGGCAATTATGAACCGTGATCGTGCCGGCCGGCCCCATCAGATATTCAGCGCTGCCGGCCTCAACCATCGATAAATCTTCATCCCGGATGTGGCCCGTCCACTGGCCTCGCTTATCGTACAAATCAAACAGGTCTTGCTTATGACTACCCGGGATAATCCCCATCGGCGCCATGTCTTGGCTGACATCGCTTAAGTAAACCCCAATGGTCAACACATCGTAATTGGTGTGGGGCCAAAACTGGATATCTTGATGCCATTTGACCGACTCACCGCCACCACCCCATTTAAAATTGAGTTTTGAATGGTGGAATTTCACATTCGGACCCAAAAGATCTTCTGCGATGTCCGCAAAAGGCCCCTTCCGAGCGAACTCCCAATAGGTTTCGTGCTGGTCAACCGGCGCATTTAACCGCCTTAATCGAGGCCGCTCTGCGGTGTGATCGGGTTCAAGGTCGAACCGAGCATTGGATGCCGAAACCCCACGACTTTCATCGATAAATTCTCTTGTGACCGCGTTGAGCCGCGCGAGCCAGGCGCTATCAACCAAGCCTTCCGCTGAGCAGTAGCCCTTTTCGAGGTAACTGGCTCGGTGATCTTCAGTGAGTATTTTCACGGTTGGCTTTCCTGATTTATTTTAGGCCGCTTGCGTGCCTTCACGCCAGTTCATCCTCGAGGGGTTGCACCGCAACTAAAAACTGCGCACTGGGCCTTTGTTGGAAGTTATAGCCAGCACAACCGCATTGGTCAAGCGCCCCAGATGCGGCCAAAATTTCGGACAACCGCCTACCTTCAATTTTCAACTCGAGCTGTTATAGTCGAGCGACGTTTCCTCAAAAAGAGCAGAGCCATGATTGATTTTGAAATTCCCGAAGATGCGCGTTTGGTCCGAGATAAAGTACGAGCCTTTGTTCGAAGCGAATGTCATCCAGCAGAAGAGGTTTGTACCGCCGATAATTTCGAGACGGTCTTAAGCGAACTACGGGTCAAAGCCAGGAGCCAAGGCCTTTGGTGCCCTTTCGTACCCGTTGAGCATGGCGGCATGGGCTTGCGTCCGTTGGCCAACGCCCTCGTCCAAATGGAACTCGGTGAAAGCTTCCTGGGCGCGCTGTCGATGAACACCCAGGGGCCCGATGATGCCACCATGCTCACGTTGCTCGAACATGGGACCGACCACCAAAAAGAAAAATTTCTGAAGCCGCTTCTCAACGGCGAAAAACGTATCTGTTACTCAATGACCGAGAAAGCCGCCGGCGCTGACGCAACCGGCATGCAAACCACCGCGGTTTTAGACGGTGATGAGTGGGTTCTGAATGGCGAAAAATGGTTTTCCTCCTCTGCAAGCGTTGCCGACATTGCTGTGGTGATGGCCAAGACCGACCCTGATGCACCGCGCCATGAACAGTACAGCACCTTTATCGTGGAACTCCCGAACCCGGGCTACGAGATTCTGCGCAACATCGAAACCATGCAACCGCACACGGAACTCGGTTTAAAACTGGGCGGCAGCCACTCGGAAATCAACATTGAAAACCTGCGCCTGCCCCGGGAGAACATTCTTGGCGGTCGCGGCCAGGGCTTTAACATGGGTCAGCATCGCTTGGCCTATGGGCGACTTCGTCACGGCATGCATAATGTTGCCATGGCCCAGCGCGCGCTCGACCTTGCCGCCAAGCATGTCATTGATCGCAGCACCTTCGGCGAACGCTTAGCGGACCGGCAAGGGGTACGCTGGATGCTCGCGGACTGCGCTTCTGAGATTTATAAAGCACGGCTGATGCTATTGCACATTGCTTACAAAGCAGAAAAAGGCATGGACCTCCGGAACGAGAACGGGATCGCGAAAGTGTTTATGGCCAATATGGTGCACCAAGTTGTCGACACCGCGCTGCAACTCCACGGCGCGCTCGGTTACAGCCACGATACGCCACTCGCACGTTGGTACACCGGTATTCGGTCCCAAAGACTGGTCGACGGCCCGGATGAAGTTCATCGCTGGCGCACCGGTGCCAATGTGATCAAGGCCTATGAGAAGTATGGAACAACGGCCTCGGCTTGTGGTGGCGAACTGTTTGATTGATCAATCGCCGGGGCGCGTTCTTTCGACGCGGCCCGGCAAGGATCTAAACCAGGACGCCGTCCTCAATCAGATGTCAGGAAAGCCAATGCCAACGCCCTTTAATCGCACCGTCGCGGCATATGTCCGATGGTTTAAAGCCCTAACGCTGGTCATGGTTTGGGCGCAGGTCAGCGTTGCGCCGGTTGTTTTTTCAGCGCCTGGCAATGCGTTCGATAATGCGTTGCTGGCCGCGCTGTCTAACCCTGCATTGATCCTACAGCAGCAGACTGCTGATCAAGCCGTCTTGCTTACCCAGTTGAGAACCGCCCAGCTTCGAGCTCATCTAGAAACAATCCTCGTCAATCAAGGCTGGACCCTCATCGAGACAGACCGTGCAAAAAAGCTCCGACGCGAGGGCCGTTTAAATAACCTCCCTTTCGTCGCGGATTTCATCAAAGGCGATGCTCGCTTGCATTGCTATGTGCAAGTCCTGGCGGGCGAACGCACGTTGACCATCACTTGGTCACAAATCGAAACCCTTACCGAGCGCTGACGGTCGGTCTTTGGCCGCGGATCAGCCCGGTGTAACCCGCCTAGGAAAGTCTCGGCAGCACAGCGCCAACGTTAATAAGCATACTTTTTCGCGCCGGCCAAGAACCCGGCTAACCGTTGCCCCTGACCCGATAACCGTTTCACCCACTTTTCGTGCAACGATGCAAAGCACGTTGCCGGCTAAAACGCGGACCCAGGCTAAAGAGACCTTCGCGCAACGCCCGCAAAGCTGACTGGTGAAGCGCAGCTCTCTCCCAGAGATTGCCCGGAACGCGGCTTCGCCAATCAAAAATCCCAGCGACTTTAATCGGTCCCGGAACAACCCAAAAGGTGTCGTCAGCGCCCCGGCCCTGAACGACGCCCCTTTAAAAACAGGGCTTACTCGATACAACCGCGGGGCCGCAACCAGCGATTGCTTTCAGCATCGCAAAAGGCCGATTTAACCGACACAATTCATAACTTTACCTGACGCAAACACGCTCTATACTGCATGATCTGCTCAATATTAGGGTATCCAAAGTATGCGATTAATCTCCTTCAGCACAGTCTTAGGTATTTTCCTTGGATTTGGTTTATTCGGTTATGCCATCTGGGAAGGCACAGACAAGTACTTTATTTTTTGGAGTCTGAGCAGCTTACTCTTAGTCCTGGGTGGCACCCTCGCCGCCACCATGATTTCTTATGAAGGGCGGTACGTTTGGAAGGCGCTGGGCACCCTCACCCAAGTGATTGTACCCACCCAAGTCAGCCCTAAAATACTCTACGAAGAGGTCCAACAGATTATTAGCTGGGGCAAGGTTGGCGCGCGCGAGGGACTCCCCGGGCTTGAAAAAGAGTTCTCTAAAGTCGCCGCAAAAGAAGACTCCTTTTTACAGCATTGCATCAAACTAGTCCTCGCCGGCTATACCGATGAGAACCTGCGCGGCAAACTCGAAACGTTCATGAACACCACCTATGAGCGCAACATGGTGCGCGCCACGATCTTGAACACCATGGCGAACATCGCCCCTGGTTTTGGCATGATCGGCACCCTCGTAGGACTGATCGTGATGCTTTCTGAGCTCGATGGTGGCACCGGAGGCCTTGGCAAAGGACTCGCATTAGCGCTCATTACAACGCTCTATGGCGTCATTTTGGCCCAACTGGTCTTCAAGCCAGCCTCAAGACGCGCCGAGCAAAAGGAACAGATCCTTCGATTTAAGCACCAGTTAACGATTGATGCCTTTTTATTACTGGTCAATCGAGCCAACTCATTTGAAATCCAAGATCATCTCAACAGCCACTTGGACCCCTCGATTCAATTTAACAGTGCCAAAGATTAGTCATCGGAGATCAAAAGATGAGTAAAGCACCCGAAAAAATTTACGACTCAGACCCAACCGAAGACACCAGTTGGCTTTTGACTTATGGCGACATCATTACCTTGTTAATGATCTTTTTCGTCCTGCTCTTTTCCACCTCCAAAGTCAGCCAAGAAAAATTTGATCAGGTTGCGCAAAGTATTAACGAATCGCTCAACAGAGCCGCACCAGATCCGAAAACCGCCGACACGGTGCTCACGCCATTGGCTGAAGCGCAAAAAATACTTGAGCAACTCATTCAAAAAGAAGGCCTTCAGCAGCAAATGACGACCAAACTCACCAAGGCGGGATTGATGATTGAACTCTCCAGCAACTCGTTCTTTGATTCTGGCTCAGCGGACGTTCGACCCTCGATGTTCAAAACCCTACGCGACCTAAGCGGCGTCATCCAGAATCTCCCAACGAATGATTATCGCGTGGAAATTGAAGGCCATACCGATAACGTGCCCATCAATACAGTCCGGTTCCCGTCGAATTGGGAACTGTCGGCGTTGCGGTCCATTAACGTGTTACATATCTTCGAGCAGACCGGCCTTCCGAAAGACAGCATCATCGCCACAGCGTTCGCAGAGACCAAACCTAAAGTCGCCAATACCAATGCCCAGGGCGTCAATCTACCTGAGAACCAAGCAAAAAACCGACGCGTGGTTGTTTACATTAAAAATGACGAAGGGGCTTAAATAAAAGCCCCGCCTGAACCGATGCTTGCCGAAACAGAGCGCGCTTAAGACCCGCGCATAAGCAAAAACCGCCCTGGGCTGCGACGCAGGACTGCCCTGATCACGTGAGCGTGAACTCACAGCTTCGCACGGCTTAGAACCTGCAGATTGCGGCAGAGCGCCTTCAATTAGGCCTTGCCCACGGGGCGATCAAGCCATCTAGGCATCATCCTGGCAAGGTCAAAAGCGTCTGACGCTTATTCAAATCGATAAGGCGCTAGGGTATTTTGCGCATTCAGTCGCCATTTGTGCCATTGCCCGCCGCCATAATAGGCCAGGCTTCCCGGATCCGCTTCGCCATGGCCATTATAGTAGGTGATGCAGTCGCGAAGCGGTCGGGTCTGCTCGTCCGCCGCCGCACAGTGCGCCGCGTAGGCCGCCTCAACCTCAGCATCAACGTCCACAACGGTTGCCCCCTGCTCTTTCAGGGTATTCAACATCCAAACGATATAATCACCATGCTCTTCGATGGCATTGGTAAAATTAAAGCTACCGCCGCCACCTTGGGGGCCCGAGACAATGAATAAGTTGGGGTAGCCTTGACTGTGCAGGCCCAAAAAGGTTTTGGTACCTTCCGCTTGCCACTTTTCGTTCAACGAACGGCCGTCGCGCCCGATCACTTGGTTAAAGGTCGACGTTGCCATCCACTCAAAGCCAGTAGCATAGATGAGCACATCCAGCGGATAAGCTTGGCCATTATGAACGACCCCTTCAGCATTGATCTCAGAAACCCCTAGCGGGGCCGTATCCACTAGGTGAACTTGGGGTAGGTTAAAGCTCGGAAGGTACTGATCGTGAAACGTGGGCCGTTTACAGCCATAGGGATAATAAGGTTTTAACGCGGCAGCCGTCGCTGGATCCTCAACGATCGCATCGACCCGACCCCTTATTTGCTCCATGATTTTGTAATTGGCATCCAATTGTTTCTGAACCATTTCTTCCGGCGACAGTTCACGATCATGCTGCTTGCGTTCCTTGAAATCTGCCACCTTGCCGGCCAGGTAATCATCGTTCGCCTTCATTGCGGTTCTTCCCGCCGAGATCTTGGCAAATCGAGCCCGCCGCGCCTTCGCCCAATTCGGCTCTGTTGACCAGCTTTCGAGCTCCTCTTGAGTCGTCGCGCGCTGGTCACGAACGTCAACGGAACTTGGCGTTCGCTGAAACACATAGAGTTCCTCGACAACCTTTGCGAGTTCTGGCACGACCTGTACGGCGGTCGCACCAGTCCCAATAATACCGACGCGTTTGCCGGTCAAATCAAGATGATAGTTCCACCGAGAGGTATGAAAGGAATCACCCTGGAAGCGGGTCATGCCTTCGATTTTCGCAAGCTTCGGCGTGGTCAATAGACCATTTGCCAAAACCACATGGCGAGCCCGCATCGCATCGCCGCGGTCGGTGCTGACCACCCAGCGCTTTTGCGCTTCTTGCCAAACCGTTTCCGTCACAGTCGTATGAAAAAGACAATGCTCGTAAAACCCAAACCGCTCGGCCAGGCTTTGGCAATACTCCATGATTTCAAAACCACTGGCGAACTTCATCGATGGGATGTAACCCATCTCCTCGAGCAGTGGCAGATAACTATAGGCTTCGACATCACAGGCAATACCAGGATAACGATTCCAATACCAGGTGCCACCCACATCGCCACCCTTTTCGCAAAACCGAACATCGGTATAGCCTGCTTGCTGCAGCTTATGCCAAAGCAAAAGGCCCGCAAAGCCCGCGCCCACAACCAGAATCTCGCACTCATCGGTCAGCGCGTCGCGCGGCACCGGCTCGTCGGAATATAAATCGGTCAAGTAATGGCTGAACTCACCTTCCATGGCAATGTAATCAGCCGCGCCACGGCGCGCTTCTTTAAAGTCCCGATATCGAGCTTGTTCTTCTGCATTAAAGGCCGCCCCAGGCGGTGCGTCCGGCAGTATTTTTAAAGACTCATCAGACTCAACGCCATAGCCCTGGCCAGCAATCGCAACCCTTGCTTTGGCCGCTCGTGTGTTGAACTCTTTTAATCCCGTGGCTGGGTTAATCTGAATTGCCATATGCATTCTCTTTGGAGGCTTCTAACACCTCTTAGAATGCGGATAAGATCGGCCAAGATCAAGTCGAAAAGCTGACTTAGAACCACCTGAACCGCAAGGGTCTGAAGCTCAGCGCCAAATCCAATGATCAGTCCTATGCGCCTCTGAGGGGCCTCTTAATGGGACCTCTTAACGGGGCCTCTTACCGGGGCCTCTTAACCGGGCCTGGGCGCTCGAAGTCGCCGAACCTTGGGATGCCGACCCTTAACTTTGCCATCCGCCAGAGCTGCCAGCACATCCGGCGCAGATGCCCGCTCAATCGCCACAAACGATGCACGATCGGTGATATCAATTTTACCGACGATACGCCCAGCAAACCCTAAGGAACCCGTAATGGCGCCTAAAAGGTCACCCGGGCGCAGCTTATCCTTGCGTCCAAGCGATACTTCGAGGGTGACAAAATCTGCAGGCGCCAACACCGGTTGCCCGGCCTGATAGGGTGGCGCATCGATCGGCGTGATCATGATCGACAATCGAGACTCAATCGCGGGCAATCTAAACGTTTCTTTATCGGTGAACAGGCTCACCGCCGTTCCGGTTGCATTGCCCCGGCCCGTGCGACCGATACGGTGAACATAGATCTCAGGATCAGCTGGCAAATCAAAATTCACGACCAACGGCAGACTGTCAATATCTAAGCCTCGTGCCGCAACATCGGTTGCAACCAGCAACCTTAAACTCATTTGCTTGAACAATAACAGCACTTGGTCGCGCTCGCGCTGCTCTAAGTCCCCGTGCAACCCCGCAGCATCAACCCCTTTTTCGTTTAGGGTCACCACCAAGTCATGAACCGCGGCCTTGGTCTGGCAGAAAACCACGGCCGCCGCCGGTTGATAGGATTGAATCAACCCCATTAAGGCATCCGCCTTATCCTGACGCTGGGTCCGAATGAAAATCTGCGCGATTTGCTCCTGTGCAACTTGGGTCGAGACGGTAATTCGCTCCGGTGAACGTTGGTATTGCGCACTGATAGCGGCAATGTCATCCGGAAAAGTCGCAGAAAACAGCAACGTCTGACGATCCATGGGGGTTTGACCAATGATGTCGGCCATATCGTCACTGAAACCCATGTCCAGCATCCGATCGGCTTCATCGAGCACCAAAGTCTTCAGACGCGGCAGCGTCAGCGTTTGTTTCCGGAGATGATCTTTAATTCGGCCCGGTGTGCCCACCACGATATGCGCGCCATGCTCTAAGGAGCCAATTTGGGGACCAATGGGTTGGCCCCCACACAGCACAACCACCTTAATATTTGGCAAAGCCCGCGCTAGCCGCCGGATCTCGGTTGCGACTTGGGCGGCCAATTCACGGGTCGGACACAAAATTAAGGCCTGGGTGCCAAAGTCTCGCGGATTAATGCTCGCAAGTGCCGGCAAACCAAAGGCGACCGTTTTACCACTGCCGGTTTGCGCTTGTACCACCAAATCCTGGCCCAAAAGCCCCGGCGGCAGCGCGGCCGTTTGAACCGGCGTCATGGTGAGGTAACCCAACGCTGTTAAATTATCGAGCTGCTCTTGGGGCAGTGACAACACGCTAAAGCTTGACATGATTAGGCCTTTCAGCAACCCAGCCGGCTGCGGTTTTAGAAATGCAAAACCCCTTGGCCCGACTCCGGCGCGAGGGTTATTGCTCGATGAACCGCAGCCCGGGCAAGCGGCGACGCCTCAAACTTAACTGAGTCGAGCCGCACCCATTTCAATGGATTGGGCGTCCAGGTATTCATCAAACGTCCCTTTGAAATCAAAGATGCTTTGATCCTTAATTTCGATAATTCGGTCGGCCAGAGACGAGACAAACTCCCGGTCGTGACTGACAAAAATCAAAGTCCCTTCGTAATTATCAAGTGCGAGGTTCAGTGACTCAATGGCTTCCATGTCTAGGTGGTTGGTCGGCTCATCTAAGATCAAAACGTTGTGGTCCTGCATCATAAGCTTGCCAAAGATCAGCCGATTCTTTTCGCCGCCCGAACACACTTTTACAGATTTCGAGAAGTCTTCGTTCGAAAACAACAGTCGCCCCAGGGTTGCGCGAACAACTTGCTCATCATGATTGGGTTTGCGCCATTGGCTCATCCAATCAAACAAATTCATATCACTTTGAAATACTAGAGTTGGATCCTGCGGACAATAACCAACCGAGGCGTTCTCAGACCACTTAATACTGCCCTTCATGGGCTTCAACTCGTTCATCAAGCACTTCAAGAAGGTCGACTTTCCAACGCCATTTTCGCCGATCACAGCCAACCGCGTGCCGGCTTCGAGCATTAACTGACTGTTGTCAAACAATTGCGGATCACCCTCAAAGCCATGCGCTAAATCTTCAATCGTCAGCGCCAGGCGATGCAACTTCTTATCCTGCCCAAAGCGAATATAGGGACTAACCCGACTCGATGGTTTGATAGTCTCAAGCTCGATCTTGTCGAGTTGGCGGGCTCTGGAGGTGGCTTGCTTGGCTTTTGACGCATTGGCCGAAAACCGGCTGACAAAATGCTTGAGCTCGGCAATTTGGACTTTCTTTTTGGCATTCTGCGACTGGACACGTTCGCGAGCCTGGGTTGAGGCAATCATAAAATCGTCATAGTTACCTGGATAAACACTGAGCGCTTGGTAGTCGATATCGGCCATGTGGGTGCAGGTTGCATTCAGGAAATATCGATCATGAGAAATAATGACCATGGTGCTGTTGCGGGCATTCAAGATATCCTCAAGCCAATGAATCGTGTGGATATCCAAGTTATTGGTGGGTTCGTCCAGCAGTAAAATATCGGGGTCTGAAAACAACGCTTGCGCCAACAAGACCCGGAGTTTCCAGCCTGGAGCGACCTCACTCATGGGACCGTAATGTAGCCCAAGGTCAATGCCGGCACCCAAGAGAATCTCACCGGCTCGGCTCTCCGCCGTATAGCCATCCATCTCGGCATACTCGCCTTCAAGGTCTGCCACGCGCATGCCATCCGCTTCGGACATCTCGGGTAAGCCGTAGATCCGATCGCGTTCTTCTTTGATCTTCCATAGGGCTTTGTGCCCCATAATCACCGTGTCAATCACGCTGAAATGCTCAAAGGCAAACTGATCCTGACTGAGTTCGCCCACACGCAAGTTGCGGTCAATCGAGATATTGCCACTCGTGGGCTTCAAAGACCCATTGAGAATCTTCATAAAGGTCGACTTGCCACAACCGTTGGCACCAATCAAACCATATCGTCGACCTTCGCCAAATTTAACAGAGATGTTTTCAAAGAGCGGTTTGGAATCAAACTGCATGGTGATATTGGCACAGGTAATCAAAAGGGATCCTCGCGATGGCGAATTGAAGGGAACGTCAGCGAGCGCACTATAATGGGTCGGAGATAAAAAATGAAGGTGTTGCGCGCTCTCAAGTTAAAAAAGGTCAATATCAAGACCGATACAGTACCAAAATCGCGTTTATGCGCCCAATCCAGCCTTTAACGGCCACCGCACCCCACCCTGACGAGACCGAGACCAGAACGCGATGATGATCGCAGGCCACCAATGCCGTTCGGCAATCGGTCGCAAAATAGGACTGCCTTGCGCTGTCTGTCGAACGCCGCCCCCTAAATCGCAACGCATTAAAAGCTGGCTCCGCTGGCGGCCCCTTTTTTTTACGCCGGGAAAATCTTAGTAAAACCAAGTGTCAGCGCGCGCCATCACCCAATAACCTGAAATGATCCCAATACCATAGATCAGGGGTTGCCTGAGCGCCCCACTGATGTTCGGATACGGCTGGGTCGCGCGCTGGACGACAACCGCAATTGCCAAGAGCGCAGTCACAAACAACACCTGCCCCAGCTCCACCCCCACATTAAACGCCAACAAAGCCCAAGCCACGTCGGCGCTTGGCAAACCAATCTGAGTGAGCGCGGCGGCAAAGCCTAATCCGTGGAGCAATCCAAATAACGAGGACACCACAATGGGATGACGGTGCGTGAGGGTTTCCCTCGGACCTTTGGCAAGCTCGACCGCAAGCAGCAGGACGCTCAGCGCAATCAGTAACTCGATCAGAGCAATCGGCGCCCGCAGAATGTCCATCACCGCCAAGCCCAGGGTGATGGAATGCGCAAGCGTAAACCCGGTCACCATCACCAGAACCCGACGCAGGGACCCGGCGAGTAAGACCAAACACAGGATAAAGAGCAAATGATCATAGCCTATGAGGATATGGTCGAACCCCAACGCTAGATACTGAACGAAGGCGCCCTGGTCCGGGGCCCCAAAAGATAACGTCTGCTGATGATCGCCGGCTTTTAAGTAATACAAATCGATCTGACCCGACAGACGCTTGAATCGCAGCAACGCCGGCGGGCTCACCGCCGGAGCGCTGCGCGTCACAACCAGGTCTTCGGAGACATTCACGCATTCATAGACCGAAGTTTGACTGGGCGCAAGGCTCGGTAACCGCCGATCTTTGGAGACGAGAGCACAGGGGGGCATCAGCTGGGCCGTTTGCTGGCCCTGACCTGGCGCTGCCTGATAGTCGAGCGTGAATACATCAACACCCGTCTGCACCACTTCAATATAAAAGGGCTGTAACTCATCGGCGACGACCGGCAATGGTGCGAAAAGCCCAGCCCAGATGAACCATAAAACCCTTTTCACGGTTTAAGCCGCCAAGACTGTCGGTTCATTGTGCAACCCCAAGACTCGGGTCGATTTGAACCACGAACTCCGCCAAAAGCCCATCGACAAAAGCAAGGCTTCTTAGGCGTTGTTCTGCAAGCCGCATTTCCGTCACAATTTTCTGCCGCACCTCAGAGAAGGCCAGAACCCGTTTGGGCGTGACCGCAGAGATCAGCACTAAGTGCACGCCATGATGCGACACCACCGGGCCCTGCCAAAGATCCGGGTTCACCGGTAAACGAAGCACAGCCTCGGAAAAATCGGGTCCAAAGTGATCGGTGATCAAGACGCCAGAACGGTCGACGTAGTTAAGATGGTAAGGAAATCGCTGGCCATACTGACCCGCGTTCGAAAACGCGACCCCCTCGGCATTGAGTTGCCTTAATTGTTGCGATGCCCGATTCAGAGCCGTCGAGGGCCCACTCTTTTGCGCATCAAAGTAGACATGGGTGAAGGTGATCTGTGCAGGCATTTCAAATTCTGCTTGATGTATTGTGTAGTAGTTTTGAAGCGCGCCCTCAGAGAATTCAAACGCCGCTTCAGCCAAACCCGCGGCCGCAAAATCCATTTTCTGAACCAACCGTCGCCGAATCACATAGTCCGATTCATCCAAGCCAAAGACCTTTGCCTTGCGATACAAGGCCTCTTCTTGAATAAAATCCTGAACCAATTGAGACCGCACCGCATCTGGCAACTGCTGCCACTGCGCCAAAGCCTGATCGGGCGCGAGATTTTCGCGATGCTGAACAAATTGAACCACCGCGGCCTCATCCACAACAATCGTGTTTGCCACGTCGCCCTGTGGTCCTTCAAACAACACTTGATTGAGCGCGAAGAGGGCCAGACCGGCTATCACAAAATGAATCACCGGCTCGCGCAGCACCCTTGTCGGCACTAAGGGGTGTACCAAATCGGTGAGGTATAGGCTCGATCCTGGATCACTCTTGGTGCTTCATCCGGCAGCGCAATGCCAAAGAATGCCGCATCGACCGTCGTCCAGCGTGGCCTCGGAATCTCGAGTACCCGAACATAGTAAAAAGCCCTTTCTGCCGCATCGAAATTCGGATCCTGCCAAAAAGTTGCAAGATCGGTCGCCCCAATCGTATTCAAGTAGGTCGCCGTTTCGACATCAGCGGTTGAACCGACCAATGCGAGCTTACCGGTCTTGGGATCAATTACCCGATCTCCGGACCAGGCCACGTCATAAACCTGCTCCTGCAAGGCGCCGCTCGCATCCTGCCAACCCTTGATGACCTGAATTCGGTCGAGGTTCGCGCCATCGGGATCCTTGGCGGCCGTGATGAGAAAACGAGGCGGCGTTGCCGCCGGCCCCTGGGTTAAATCTCCCCCCATCGGCACCCCTTTTTCATAACCGAGGGCAACATAGGCCGGCTTGTCGATGTCGACCGTCTCGAACGACCAGCCGCCAAAGAAGCGAACTTGAATTCGAGACCCCGTGGTGGCGTAGACTTCTCGGCGCTTCATGGCATCAAACAAGGCGGCGCGGGTATTTTCTTTCGCCCAAACTGCCGCGTATCCGGAGGCGACAATGCGCCAGGTTTCCCACAAGGCATCGTTTGCCATGGCATTGGTCATACGCTCGGGCTTGGGTTCAGACTCTGGGAACTTCCCGAAAAAATTGTCCTCTTCCGTAGTACTGATGGTGTTGTGGCCATCGGTACTGCCAATCATGCCAAACTTAAACGGGTTCACCCCAAGCTTTGCTTCATTGGCCAACCCCAGTTTTAAGGCGCTCCGGGCATATTCATGCTGCAGCATCCAGTCTTCTTTGGCTTCGGTTCGACCAATATTGTCCTGATCCCAATTCTCGAAATCAGCAAACTCGTCATCGGGCGAGAGGGTCGGATGGGCTTCGCCATCGCCCTTAACTTGCGTCACTTCATAAATCGGTTCCCAGCGCGATCGACGCGCAGCGTAGCTGGCATCAATGGGTTGACCATCGACCGTCTCGTTGGGAAACATCATGCCATTAGAAATATTACCGTTGTGGGCAATGGCTAACACCTGCCCCCCGGTCGTTTCTTCATACGTGGCCAGCGCTTGCCAAAGATCCCTTGGGTCTCTGCTCATTTGGGCATTAAAGGGGGGCAATTGCCCGGCTTTATCCGCGTCATCGCGATACAACACAACACGATGCAAATTGTTTCCCTCGATCATCGACGTCCATTCATAACCAGAGAACGCAGTAAACCGACCGGGCTCGTTGAAGGTATCTGCTGTTTGCACGACATCCTTCCAAATGAGTTGCTGCGTCGACTCCGGAAACGGATAGTTGTTCTCCGGGTCCTGCATGCTGTTCACAAAGGACGCCATCATTTTTGCGGGATCACCCTCCGCAATATAACCAGACCACTGGCCACCCGCTGAGGTCTCTGTAACGATGGGATCGCCCACGTTGTAGCGATAATAGCCGCCCAAATATTCCGCATGATCCGAGACCACCAGAAAATCCAGGGGGCGTTTTAGCTTCACGGTCATACCATTGTGGGCGACCGTTGCTTGGCCCTTGGCGAACCGATAGGCATCGGCTGGCGTTAGATTCATATTGCCCAGCGAGTAGGCATCCGCCGAATTGCGGGTATGTAAATGGGTATCGCCCCAATAAACATTCTGCGGATAGTCTTCGCCAGCTGGTGAGGAGTAGGGTTTGTCTGTTTCCGCCACAGCTTGCTGACCCAGCAGCCCCGCTAGCAAAAAACAGCATTGCTGCACGGTCGCGTTCATCCGGTGCAGTGTTGATCGATTTGTTTTCTGGCCCATCCTGGTTATCCCCTCTTTAAAAAATTGACTCAATACCAACCCATAGACCTACCAAACCATAGAATAAGTCTCTATCCCTCGCCCCCAGCTTTTGCCCCCTACTTGGATCAAACAAGTCGACTCGAATGCCTTTTGATCGTAACCGATTTGGCAGGGATTGCGGCAGAAGATTCCGTCATGGCGGCCGCGTCATCAGGCGCCGTAACCCAACCTTATGGGAGGCGCCGCGCGATCATGATCCCGGTGAAGCCCCCTCCCACTGATCGAATCGGAGAACCTCTGACAACGGTTTTCGCGTCACGGGTCCAAACTTACCCAGTGGATAGCCGACCGGAATCAAACAAAAGGCGCCCATCGTTTCTGGCAAATTTAACACTTTGGCCACCGCTGCCTGATCCCGCAGCGCAAGGGTTGTTGGCGCCGCGCCCAGGCCCAAGGCCCTTGCAGCCAGTAATAGATTTTGGATGCCAGGCCAAATAGACCCGCCACCCTGGGCCATCATCGCCGCATCGACTTTCACGCCAAAATCCATGCAGGCAATGATCAAAGCCGGAATCTCGTGCAAATGCTCCATCTGCCAAAGCACACTCTTCATCATCCGCGTTCGTTTTTCTTGATCTTGATGGGGGAGCGAACCAGGATTCTTGATCATCGGGCCAATGTAATCGGTGACCCCCGCACGATTCAATTCAGCCAAGGCCTGTTTAACCGTTGGATCCTGCACAATCATCCAACGTCCGGATTGCATATTTGAACCCGAAGGCGCTTGGTTGGCCGCGTCCACCAGTTTGACCAGTAATTCCTGGGGCACCGGTTTGGTATCCAGCTTACGCATGGCTCGACAATGATACATCGTGTCAAATAAACCCATTTCGTCACCCAATTGACTGCTTGATTCACTGGTTGTCATGATTCACCTCCTTTGATGATGCTCAAAGACTGGCTCATCCAGTCCTTCGATTTTATTAGCACAGGGCCAAACCGTTGGTCTGGTTGTTATGCCGGCACCCCCCCTTCAGCCGCCTTCAGCCCGACCCAGTATGCGATATCCGCAGGTCCCGCCCCCCGACGGCCCGAACGCCGAGTCGCCCAGTGCATGCGGCGGCTTCCCTTTTTAGGATGCCGGCGTCGACAGCGGAGGAAGAAAGTGATCTCGGATTGGACCCTAATCCCGTCCTCACCACCAGACAAAGTTGCCCAGCGCGGCCAAACCTTAGTTGCCGGAAACCGCCTA
>Ga0114994_10000404_pt1 | contig 28792 bp, 25 predicted proteins | sample ArcticOcean_MG_C_9_FD_87043 | JGI IMG/M metagenome (GOLD analysis project Ga0114994, IMG submission 87043) | Marine microbial communities from western Arctic Ocean - ArcticOcean_MG_CB2_152 | ecosystem: Environmental > Aquatic > Marine > Oceanic | place: Arctic Ocean: Canada Basin | collected...
CGCGCCGACGCGCGGCGCGCCGGCGGCGCGAGCGATGCCGTCGTCGCGAGGCATGCTGCGGCGGCGGCGACGCGCATGGTTGCTGGTCTGAAGCTGAAGCAGCAGGGGTGCTGGTCTGTAGCTGGAGCAGCAGGGGTGCTGGTCTGCGGAGCAGCAGTGGCAGTGCAGCTGGAGCAGCAGTGGCAGCAAGGTGCAGCTTGCGAGTGGTGGTGCAAGAGCAAACGACAGCGGTCGTAAGACGACAGCGGACACCACGAACGTATCCCAGGTCACGAATATGCCAAAAGGGCCTCTGCGGGAAGTAAGACTGCCAAAAAAAAACGAGGCAGATAAAGGGATAAAACCCGTGAGTTAGTCGACGACTCGGAAAAGCGCTAAACCGAGCCAACTTGGCAAGACCAGGGGCTAAAAAAAACTAAATCTACCCAACGCAACTACCCCGCAGAAGAAAAGCATCACTCGGGCCCCGCGCCCCTCAAGAGAGACGCTCGGGGCCGTCACAGGAGCTCCTCCTAGGGCCAGTGCGCCGAGGTATTGGTCGTCGCCTCCACGACGCGGAAGTTCGTGCCCGTCGCGAGCAGCTCGGCCAGGCACGCGCCGACGACGGCGTACGGCTGCGCGCCCATGAGCGGGAACCGGTCGTCCAGCACGACCACGGGCGACGTTGTGACGCCCCTTGTCAGGCACTCGCTGATCTGCAGCGCGACCTCGGACGCGCCCTTGGGCGACACTAAAAAGCGGGCCATCACGTCATCCGTGGCCGATTGAGCCAGGCCCGCCTTGTGCGCGCACTCGTTGAGCACCTTCAGATCAGATAAAGCTTCTCCTTTGGCATGGCACGCTTCCAATAGCGCCTCCAACACCTCTACACTTTTGTTGTGCTTCCCGGCGAGCCAAATTAACCGCTGCGCCTCGATGGGGTTGCCCACGCGACCCTCCCGCGTGAGCGCTAACCCCTCCTCCGCATACACCTGCTGGAGATGGCGCCAGGCGGCCTCCGGGTCCTTGGTCTCGTGCGCCCGGGCGATCTCGTCGTACGCTTTTCGTCGGTCCTCGCTCCCGCCCCGCTTCAGGTGCATGAAAACTTGCATTGAAAAAACCCGCAACTCGAACCGGTGCGACCCGTTCATGGCCTTGATGGCGCGTTGCACGCGCCGGAGACAGGGCCACGTCCAGAGTCAGTTCGGGTCGCAGATAAATTCGATGGCGTACTGCTCCTTCAGCGGCGCCAACGGAGTCTCGAGCGGCGTCGCGGCGGGGTTGGCAACGTGCGCCCGCGGCGCCGCGGCCGCGGTCGGCGCCGCGGCCGCGGTCGTCGCCGCGGCCGCGGTCGTCGCCGCGGCGGCCTGCGGCGTGCGGTGCCTGGTGACGGTCGCCGGGCCCTTGCGTGCGCGGCGCGGTGCCTCGGGCCGCTTACGCACAATCTGCGGCAGGGCGGGGTGCCGCCGCGGCGCATCGGTCACCCGCAGGCGGGCCAGCGGGTCGTCCTCCTCAAACTTGTCCCACTTGCTGTACGCAGCTCCTAAGCCGCCGCGGCGCGCCATTGGCCTGTGGTGTGCTCAAGGGCCTCCTTGGTCTGGTACTCGCTTATGTGCTGCCCGCGCGGCGCACGCCGGCGTGCCTGGGGACGTGTGTGGGGTGCCCTACACCCACCCGCCCTGCCGGCTTGGGGGCAGCTTTGGAAACCCGTGTAAAACCCGTCATATATAATGAAAATGAAACCCGCACGCCCAAAAGCAGTCGGGTCGGCGTGCTGCGTAAGAAGGCGCCGAGACGCCGAGCAGTACGACTCTGGTTACGACCCGAAGTCCGCGCCGCCTGCTGTCCCCTACAACTTCAGAAGAGAGCCTCTCAGCCCTGGGCAGAGCAACAGCAGGGCACCAGCGGCGCTCACCCACCGTCCAGCGCCGCAACTAGTTCATTGACCGCAGCACGCAGCTGCAACGCGGGAGCCGCCGTCGACGCGACGCAACGCCGTCGACGCGCGCACGACGATGCCCCGCGACGTGCCGCCGGACCTGGTCGCCCCCACGACGACGCAGCCGACCGCGGCGCCCCCGCCGCCGAGGAAGAAGCCCTCGACCCCGTCGCTCAGCGACCTGGTGTCGAGCGTGGCCGCGAAGCTGTTGCTGTCGTCCTCGAAGCCGCCGCCGCCGCCCGCCCGGCCGCCGCGCGCGCGGCCGCCGGACTCGCCCGTGGCCCGTTTATTGGCCACGTCGCACGTACTAAATGATGAGCTCGCCGCGGCGCTCTCGCGCAAGCTGCCCGACACGCTGCGCGGCTACAACCTGAAGTTGCTGTACTCCCTGCAGCAGCACGGGGCGGACCCGGGCACCTTCTTCGCGCGGGCGCAATTTGATCATCGAACTTTAATAGCGGTGCAGACCAGTAGAGGAGAGGTCTTCGGGGGCTACATGACCCAGCCCTGGCGGCCGTCCGACGAGTACTATGGGACGGGCCAGTCGTTCCTGTGGAAGAAGCGCACGATACCTGACCTCCGGAAGCCCGGGCTCCTGCGCAGCTTCTCCTCCTCGCCGCGGCAGACGCGGCCCAAGGCCCAGGTGGACGTCTACGGCTGGACCGGCGCGAACACGTACTTCGCGCTCTGCTCCGAATCCAGTGTGGCCATGGGCGGCGGCGGGTCCTTCGGGTTTTTGGTGGAGGAGGACTTCAGTCGGGGCACTTCCGGTAGATCGGAGACGTACGCCAACCCCCCGTTGGCCTCGTCCCCGGACTTCGAGGTCGTGAACTTCGAGTGCTGGGGCTTCACGACGTGCGCCTCGATAAGCGACCTGGCCCGCGAGCAGCCGGTTCGGCACGCGCGGCCCGTGGTCAAGGCGCAGGCGCCGCTGCGGCGGTGAGGGGCCGCGCCCCCTCGACGCCGCCGACGCGCAATGTTTAACTACCTGTTGTTTTTCTCCGGTGGCCGTCTTACTCCTCGATAGCGTCTCGGGTTTCGCCCACCTCGGGCATAAAAATTCGAGATTGAAGCGTCCCGCGCTTGGTATCTGGCCTGCAGAGCGGCGCGTCAAGTTATCAATTGATTAATTGATTGATTTGCGCCTAGGTTATCGTTTTCGCGAGAGCACGTTCGACGAGCAGGCGTGCAGCAGGAGCAATACGCCCACGAGGCCCTTCGCCATCTGCACGTCCGGGCCGGCCCCGAACAGCCCCACGTACAAGGACAGGGGCAGCGTGTGCCACGCGACGTGGAACAGGACCCAGTCGTCCTTGCGCAACTTGTGGTTGCGGTAGAGGGCCGTGGCGAAGCACGCCAACGAAAAGCCCGCGCTCAGGTGGAATGCCCGCAGATGGCCGTACAAGTGCGCCGCCCAGAGCGACACGAGGGGCGCCAGAATGAGGTCCGGCCAGTAGTTGTGGCCCCGGCCCAGCAAGTGCACGTCGCCCATGTATGAGGCGTACGACTGCAGGGGGCCCATGCACGCGTGGACTAACGCTTGCGCGCCGAAGCGCTCGCAGAGCTCTTCCCGTCGATACGCGACGCACAGCGCCGTGAAGGCCATGAAGGTGCCGCAGCTGAGCTTGTAGGCGTCGGAGCGGAGCGCCGCGGCGTAGTTGCCGTCGACCGCGTAGCCGGCCACTTCCAGTTTGGTGGGGGCGCGGCACATCGTTGCCTCGCTGCGGCAGCGGTCCCCTTTTTTGTATCACGCTCGTGGGCTTGTTTTGCCGTCGTCCGTCGGGCAAATACGAGCGACAGATGTAAAGATCCACCACAGCTTAATAGGGTGAGCAATGCAGTGCGGTGCGCCGCGCAGCAGACGTCACAAAACGTCGCGTGAGCCGCGCTGTTTCCTGGAGGTTCGGGTTTATACGCGTCGAAGGCGGTCGCACAAGCAAGGCTACGTTCCTTGCAGGCTTCTCCTCGGAGGGTACTTCGTGATTTAAGCCCCCTTCCGCCGGGCTTTCGGCTTCGCGGCGCGCGGCTTCGCGGCGCGCGGCTTCTTCGCAGCCTCTGCGGCCTTTCGGGCCGGTTTCTTGGGCGCCGGCTTCCGGGGCGCCGGCTTCTTTGCCGCCGGCTTTTTTTTTGCCGGCGACTTCTTCGGCCGGCAGACGAGGTCGGCGTCGGCTTCCGCATCGAACTTGGCGACCGTGGGCTTCCGGACCGGCTTGGCCTTCTTGGCGGGTTTCGCGGTCTTCGGCGGCGTCTCCCCCTTCTTCGCCGCGACGCGCGCCTTCCGCGCCTCGCGTTGGGCCGCGCCCGCCTTCTTCTCCTCTTCCCGGAAGGCGTCCATCTCCGCGACCACGGCCTCGGGTAGCGCGGCTCGATACGCGGGGAGTTCGGCGGCAAATAAAACAGCGTGCGCCCAGCCCGCCGTCGCGCCGAAGCGGTCCCGAAACAGATCGCCGACGCGCTCGTACACGGTCGGTGTTATTGATGCACAGTCTTCCAATGTAGCATCGTAGTCTCGCCGGGCAATCCTCCACACATGAGTGTCGACCGGGACACAAGCAGCCTGGTCTAAGGAAAACAACGCCACGCAGTCGGCCACCTTGGGCCCCACGCCCGCGCACGCCATCAGGGCCACCTTGGCCTCCTGGCGCGTCTTCGTTCTCAGTGAAGAGAGGTAGGGCGCGCCGCCTTTTTCCACGATCGTCTGACACGCCTTGACGACGTACGGCGCGCGGTACCCGAAGCCCAGGTCCCGCAGCACCTGGGCGTCTATACTTGCTAGAACTTCGGGCGTCGGGAAACTATGTAAAGTCGCGAGCGGCACATCGTCGAGCGCCGGCAGCTCCACCTTCATCCCGAAGCCCTCTCTTAACCGCGTCAGCATCAATGTGATGCGCGCGATGTTGTTGTTCGAGGAGCAGATGAAGGAGATGAGGCACTCGAAGGGGTCCTGCCTTAACACGCGCGCGCCGGCGACGGCCGGCGCGACCTGGGCGAACCGTTCATCACAACTGGACCACTCGCCATACAATGCTTCGAAGCTCGTGTCCGTGCGGAAGTAGTCGTCCAGCCGGCGCTGCGTCGCGGCCTCCTTGTCGAGTGCCGAGCGCCACTCGGCGCAGCGCGTCGTCGGGTTTTCGCGAATCGCCAGCGCCGCGTCACCCAAGACGCCGTGGTACTCGTCGCCGTGTCGGCGCCACCCGAAGGCCTGGCCCGTCGGCAGCGTGTGCGCTAGGTTCAGCTCGCCCCGCGTCAGGCCCAGGGAGCGCCAGGGCGTGGATAGGGTGCGGACCATCGTGTTAAAGCGTGCCGTCGCGTCGATAGCTGCGTACGGCTTCAGATGCCGGCGCGGGCGTTTTTCGCAAGAAGCTGAGTGAACAGGCAAGGTCTTTGTGAGTTGCTGAGAGCACAAAACCCGCGACCAAGCAAAATCATCGGCAGCCACCCCGGACCTGCGCGCATCACAGCGGCTAGACACAATCGTCACTGCTCGTATCAGATAGTATCTCGACCACTACGCCATCTGCAACCGCGCCCGTCCACCGCACGGTGTGCCAGCCCTGTCAAAGGACACTCACTGCAAACGATGGCATGGATGCGCGCGGTAGCCGTGCTTCTTGCCGCCAGCGGTGCAGCAGCGTTCGTCGCGCCGCCGCCGCCCTGCGCGGGCCCGCCGCGGGCGTCGCCGTCCGACCGCTTCGCGGAGCTGCCCAAGACGGCGCAGTACGAAGCGTTGCTCCTGGCGGCGCTGAGCGGCCAGCGGCGCGACATCGACGTCGCCCTGGGTCTCTGCGAGGAGATGGCAAGGACCAACGTCGGGAACGTGCCCAATAAAGTCGTATGTGCTTTAGTAGATGCCGCCGTCGCGACGAAAGATTCGAAGCGGGTCCAGGACGTCCTCTCCGTCGCGAAACGGTCCGGCGGCGCGCGGGCGTACGGCACGTCGTCCAACGCGCCGCGCCTGCCGCCCTCGTCAGCCCAGGCGTTCCAGAGTTCGTTGCAGAGTTGCCCGGAGCTGCCACCAGACGACCGCGCCACGGAGACCGCCGTGGCGCTGGCTGCCTTGGCTTGTGTGGGGTTTCCGGCTTTGGCGGAGGTCGCCGCGTCCATCACGGGAGGGGACGCGCCAGGCCCCGCCACTCTAACCTTAGTCGCGGACGCCCTGGCGTTCGGCGCGGACGCCTACCTTCTGCAGGGCGAGATCTCCAAGAAGGTCGTGGCGGGCGTGGACCGCCTGGCGTCGCGCGATTCGAGGCGAGAGGCCGAATGCGAAGCCGCGTCCTTTGACCTCGGCTACCGGCTGGGCCTGCCGTGCTTCGCCTTCGCGCCGAGCGCCGTGGAGGCGGCGGGCGCCGCCGTCGTGGACGGGGCCGTGGACGAAAATAGAGTGCGCGCTTTGTTAGTTTGGCTGTGCGCGCCGGTCGCGTGCGAAAGGAGGAAACACCGCAAGCTCCTGGCGTCGGACCCGCGCCAGGCGGTGGCGTTCCTGACGCTGCTGCGGGGCCGGGGGCAGTTTACGGACGCCAACTCCAACGAGGACAACGTCCGGTGGGCGCTCGGCGACGCGTCGCGTCTACTGGAGGCGCGGGCGCGGCCGGTGGAGGAGCTCGCGGACTTCTTCGAGTCGGGCGTGGCCACGGCCGGCGACGTCGTTGCGCGGCTGGAGCGCTGATAGCATCGTAAGGATCGTTAAAGTATTGTTGCCTACTTCTCGATAGCGTTGTTTTTGCACTTAAAATGTTTTTGCCATCGTTGAGCGGTGCGGATGAGGACGAAATAAGCCGACCGTCGAATACCGCCCTTAAGCTCCAGGCTAGTGGCACTAGGGTTTTGGTCCGCTGGAGAGGCAACGCTGAGAAAGGAGGCCCGGCACGGCCAGGTTGGAGCCGCGATATTGCCGGTCGGACCACGGACGGCATAAAGGGAGCGGGTTGCGCTTGCTGCCCAAAAATCGTGACGAGCGGGCTGCCCTAGGCTGCGGCAGCCCTTGGTTTGATTTGAGGCCGTCGTCGCCACCTAGATAGCCGACAGGACGTCGTCGCCTCCCAGATAAGCAATCAACGATGGGCGGACCGCCGCGTGGGCCGCCCCCACGCGGGCCGCCGCCCCGCGGGCCTCCTCCTCGAGGCCCGCCGCCGAGAGGCCCGCCGCCGCGAGGGCCTCCGCCTCGAGGCCCGGGCGGGAAGGGCCGCGGTCCGCCCCCGCGGGGCCCGCCGCCGGGCGCGGGGCGCGGGGCGCCGCCCCGCGGCCCGCCACCACGCGGCGTCCCTCGAGGACCGCCGCCGCGCGGAGCCCCGCCGCGCGGGCCGCCCCCCGGTGCACCCCGCGGCGCGCCACCTCGAGGCGCCGCGCCCCGCGGACCGCCACCGCGAGGACCGCCGCCCCGAGGCCCGCCGCCCCCCCCGCAAACGGGCGGCGGCGTCCCGCAAGTCCCGGGTGCGCCCGATCTACCCAAGTTCGGCCAGCTTGAGGTGAAAGTGGTCCGGGGCTCCTCCCTGAAGGCGGGCCAGTCCATGTACGGCCGCGCGGACCCGTACGCCAAACTCACTTTAGGAAATCAAGTGTTCGCGAGCAACCCCCACGCCAACGGCGGCAAGGACCCCGTCTGGAACGCCGAGCACACCTTCGAGATCTCGACGGAGAAGGAACTGTTGCTCGAAGTCTTCGACAAGGAGCAGGTCGGGAACGACAAGTTCATGGGCCACGTCGGTGACTCAGCGTACGTTGAAGCTGCTTCAACTTGGATGGCGGGCTCCGAAGATGGCGTGGAGGGCGCCACCGGTCACTCACACAGGCGCGAGTCACGATCGTCGACTGGATCGCCGCCGGCACCTTCTCGGGCGACGTCGACGTGACGGACATGAGTGACCGACCGGTGGGCAAGGTGAACCTGAAGGCTACTTTTTTTAGACCCGGTGAGGGTGGTGCGTTAGTAGCCCAAGGCGCCACGAAAGCTTCGACGGACCTAGTGGCCCAGTCCCAGGAGGCCGGCGCCGCCAAGGACGTGGGCGGGCAGGGCGGCCCGGCGAGGGACCCCAACGGCAAGTTCACGGACGAGGAGATCTGGGAGGCCTTTACGGCGTTCGACTTGGATAAAAATAACTTCGTGGGCGCCGCGGAAATCCGGCACGTGTTGATCAATATCGGCGAGCAGGTCACGGACGAGGAGGTGGACGAGATGATCCGCATGATCGATTCCGACGGGGACGGCCAGGTCAGTTTCGCGGAGTTCTTCGAGATGGTCACGGGCGGGCGGCAGCCGCCCGCCGGATTAGGGGGCGGTGGCCGCATGGGCGCGCCCGGTGCTTCTGCATCGGCGGCGCCGCCCACGGGCCAATCTGTGGTCGCGGCTCGCAATGCGAAGAAGTCCGCGTTGGACGAGTTTGCCCGGGACAACAACCTGAAGCCCGAGTCCATCAAGAAGGCCTACAAGCGCTTCCAGGCCACGGACAAGGACAAGTCCGGCATGATCGACTATACCGAATTTTGTGAAGTCTTGCAGTGCGACCCTTCACCCCAGGGCGAGCGCCTCTTCCAGCTCTTCGATTACGAGAAGTCGGGCCAGATCGACGTGCGCGAGTTCATGATCGCGTTGTCCAACTTCACGGGCGCCGGCAAGGACGACAAGTTGAAGTTCGCGTTCATGATCTTCGACGAGGACGGCAATGGCGTGATCACCAAGGGCGAACTGACTCGGATACTGAGAGCGAACCACATGGCTTCGTGTGATGCGGAAGTGGCCCGGAAAGCGGACACCATCATGCAGCAAGCGGATAAGGACGGCGACGGCGTGGTCACGTTTGACGAGTTCGTCATCGTGTCCAAGAAGTTCCCGAACATCCTCTTCCCGGCCTACTCGTCGTCTAAGTAGGGGTTGCTTATACGCTGTGGGGGGTATGGTTCCTGATATTCACCACAATTTTATCTCTAGTACTAGAAGTAGTCTGCGTCGGAGTAAGCCTGAGGCAATTAGTAATTGTCGGAGTTGCGAGGGAGTTCTTGTGCTGCGATGTCCGCCGCGTATCGGAGTTCCGGCCCCGCTACTTCGAGTGCGGCGTCGATAAGGCCCTCGAGGCGTTCGCCCTCCGGTTCTATGTCCTCCGGTCCTGAGCGAAAGTGCGCGGTTAGAGTTCGCCTAGAGGCCTGGTACGTATAGTCGGCGGCGGTCTGGACGACGTCGCAGCCTTGCTCGATTAAAAAGCACGCCAAGGCGTAACTTGATTCGGTTGCATTACCGCAATCTATACAACAAGCCAACGGCGACAAACCTGCACCATTCGGGGCAGTACAGCGGGCGTCGATGTCGGCGCCGGCCGCGAGGAGAAGCCGCGCCAACTCAACCGGGTCGTCCGATTGGTAAGCAACATGTAGAAGGACATGTCCAATATCATGTCCCCCGTTCTCTGGCACGTTGACGTCCACGCCGTACGCAATTAAGGCCACAACTAGCCCCTCATAAAGTCTATCATCACCATCGCCGTCATAATCGTCGTCCTCAAGCGTTTGCGTTTTCATGATGAGGGCCAAGCCGGCCGCCCTTCGAGTCTCCAGGTCGCCGACTTCCAGTACGTACCGATAGCGAGTCCGAATGATTTGCTCCGCCTCGCGCACCGTGAAGCCGATGCCACCGAATCGTGCGCGCTCGGCTATATTGGTGCCTTTGCGCAGGGCCGTCCGCGCCTCGGTGTTTTTCCCGGCAGCGACGACGAGTCCTGGCGAGGTGCTGTGCGAGGCGATCTTCATTAGCATTTCGGTCGGCAGCCGCAGGAGCAAAGATGATGGAGCAGCGTGTCGAGCGCGCGATTGCACCATGGTTGCTGGCGGCGAGGATAATGCTGCTCAGATTTGAATATGCTCTCAGTAGATTTGACCGCCTAACGCTCGTCGCGTCCGGCTTTCTTCGCAGCGCTGGTTACGGTTGAGTGATATGTGATACGCGGCTACGTGCTGTGTTGTAATAGGACAGCGTACTGCGCTGATCCAGGTTGGGTCGACCGCGCAATGTGAAACCCGTCCTGTTCTTTCCCGCACGATCCACGATCCACTAGAATGATCCACATTAGCTTACACAACACCATTGGCCTACGTCTAGTGAAGCAAGCGCGGGCGCCGGCTACCGCTCGCTCGGCTTCACCCACCGCTTCTTTGTCGGCGCGGTCTCCGCGGGCGGCGCGGCGGCCGCGGCGCCGTCGCCCTCGTCGACCAGTTCGGCGCCGCCGCTCCGCGCGGTGGCGTCCAGCATGGCGACGAACGCGTCGGCCTCGTCGCCAGAGATGAGCCGCGGCTTCTCCGGGTCGTCGTCTTCGAAGGCGCCCTCGGGCACCGGCGTCGAGAAGGCAGCGCTCGGCGCCCGCCGGGTCCCCACGGGCCGAGCGACGAGCGCCGAGCAGTGCGCGAGCGCGCCGACGACGCACAGGAGCCGCAGCATCTGTGCAGTGATGATGCGGTGCAGTGCTGCCGTGCAGTGATGCGGTGTGCAGTGCGGTGCAGTGATGCTGTGTGCACTGATAATGTGCAGCGATGCTGTGCAGCGTCTTGTGTCGTATCGCGCGTAGCTCTTCGTGTTGCGATACGCGGCGTGCGCGAAACCCGTGTGCATAGAAACCCGTACGCACGTTTTTTGAACGATTCCCTCTCAAGCTCGTCAGCGGCACTACTGCTGCTACTGAGACGCTGCGAGGCTCATCCTAGACCCAGCATCGACTTATAACCAGCGCGCACTGCAGCAATCGCCGCCGCCGCGCCAGCAGCGCTCCCCTCCACGATGTCCGCCCGCACGCAGTTGTGGGTGGAGAAGTTCCGCCCTAAGGACCTCACCGAACTCTCGAGCCAGGAGGAGGTCAAGAAGACCTTGTTGGGCGCCATCGAGCAGGGCCAGCTGCCGCATTTATTGATGTACGGCCCGCCGGGCACGGGCAAGACCAGCACCATCTTAGCTCTCGCGAGAACTCTATACCACCCGTCCGTGCTCAAGGATAGAGTGCTGGAGATGAACGCTTCGGACGAGCGCGGCATTAAAATAGTACGGGACAAGATCAAGAACTTCGCCTCGCACAGCGTAAGTACGCAAAAGTTCGAGGGCTACAAGATGCCGCCCTTCAAGATCATCATCCTGGACGAGTGCGATAGCATGACCAAGGACGCGCAAGGGGCGCTGCGTCGGACCATGGAGGTCTACTCGAGCACGACGCGGTTCTGCCTGATCTGCAATTACGTGTCGCGGATCATCGAACCTTTAGTCAGTAGATGTGCCAAGCTGCGGTTCACGCCTTTGTCAAGGGACGCGATGAAGAAGCGGTTGTTAGAAATAGCGGAGATCCAGGCCTGCGACTACTCTGCAACTATTTATGAACACATTTTAGATAGAAGTTGCGGCGACATGCGCCGGGCCGTGACGTTATTGCAGTCGTGCCACACGTTCTACGGCGAGGGCCAGACGCCCAACGTCGACGAATTAAGTGGCGGCGTGCCCGTGGCGTTGATCGAGCCGCTCTGGGTCGCCGTCAAGGCGAACGACCTCACGGAGATGGGCCGCTTGATCGATAATTTGACCCTCGAGGGCTACTCGGCGGCGACGTGCTTCTCGGAGTTGCACGATATCGTGTTGCGCGATGACGCGGTGACGGACGCCCAGAAGGCCTGTTTCTTCGAGGCCCTCGCCCACGCGGACAAGTGCCTCGCGGACGGCGCGAACGACCACCTGCAGCTCCAGACCGTGTGCGCCGTGCTCTGCCACTAGTTTCGAATAACTATCTACTTAGACCATCGTGGACGCCTCGTAGAGCACGCGCATGTCGTTCTCGCGGCCCTCGCGCGTCGCCCTTCTTTCCTGCAGGATGGCCACGGCCCGGGCTTTGTCCTCCGCGATGGCATCCACCACGAGCGGAGCGAACTTCTTGCCCCCGAACTGGCGCTGCTCCCTTATCAACTGTTTGTGGGTGATTTCCAGTTCTTTGTTGCAGAAGCGCTTGCCCTTTACGAGTAGGTCGGCGCAGGCGTCTCTCACGAATGCTTCGGCTTCTTCGCTTGTCGTGAGCTCGTCCTCTAATGAGGTCGTTTCTGTCTTTTTGGCGTTCGCTCTATCCCAATTTGCAGCATGTAAGAAGAACGCGGATAAAGAATCCGGCGATCTCGCTTCGAGCCATTTTACGGTCGGTTTTAAACGAGTTTCGTACCTATTCGCGACGCCACCGCCTAGTACTCGACTCACGAGATCGTCGAGAGCTGAGAATCGATCTACCAAAACTTCATCAGCAAAGGCCAGTAACGAATTCCACACCTCCTCTTGACTATCGACCCCTTCCCAGCGCATGATCGCTTCGATGCCGAACTGCTCGATCAATCGAGCGATGCGCGCCGTCCTCCAAGCTTCTACCTTTCTCTGCTCCGCCCGTCGCATTTTGGAGTACTTTATCAAAACGTACTCCCGGGTCCCTTCGGACGTCTTCACGAAGGGCGCGCCGTCGTACGAGTAATCCAGCGTCAAAAAAGCGACGACCGTGTGCATGCCGTTCACCAAGGAAAACTTCCTCTCCGACAAGTAGTCCGCATGCTTTAAGGATTCCGGTAAAGTAGCGACCGAAGGAGAAAACGGCACGTACCGCGGATCAAACCCCGGCTCCAACACCACGATGCTCCCGGGCCAGGGCTCCGCGTCAATTTCAATGCCGTCCTCATCTATACGTCTTCCCGTGCAGACCCTGTCGACCATGCAGTCCACGACTCGCACTCTCGTTCTTAATTCCCGTTTTAAGCGTGCCACGCTCTCGTGGTCGTTCTCCGCGCAGTATAAGACAGGTCTCGGGTCTTTTCTAGGAGACAGGTCCCCGGAATACGCCCGTTCCTCAGCGGATTCGTAGGAGGGATCAAACGCTTTTCGTTTCCTCAGCTTCCGACTTCTTAACTGTTCTTCCCTTGTACCGACCGCCACGTCGCTCTCGGACACGACCTCCGGCAAAGCGATGAGAGTGGAGGCCATGACCCTTCGCATGGCCGCACCCAGCGAACAAGAAAAAGACGTCGCCCGCGACAGTAAGGAAGCCAGGTCGTCCGACGAGCTCCCAAAAACTAAAGACGTGGCGGGCACGGTCTCCGGCAAGCCGGGCGCCTCGGCACTTAGTACTTCCGCCCCTTTCATTTTTATTTCGCCATTTACGGAAACGTCGATCTCGTCCCCGCCGCTGGCGAAGACCTTTTCCCATCGAGGCTTCGGTCGTTGCACCACCGCGAACGGGACTCCCGAAGCTGCTATGGCGGGCACCACTAACCCTAAACCTAGTCGACCGGCGCCAAAATGCACATGAAACCGCGCGGCCTTCTCGCCGGGCGGGCCCGTCTCCTTTTCAGACGTCCCGCGCATCTCCTTGATCTTCTCCAAGATGTCCGGCCCGTAGGCCTTGTCCATGACCTCGTCGGAGACGTCGCACGTGTCGTCTGCGAGGCACGTCTCGTAGTCTGCCAGGCTAAATAAAGTTTCGCCGTCGGCGCCGGAGTTGGGCACCGCAAACAAGAGGTCGGAGGCGTCCAGGCCGCGCTTCGGCGGCAGGAGCCCCTTCTCCTGCAATTCGGCTTCGGATTCACACACGCACTCCACAATGTGTTCTGCGGATTCATCTAAGTAGCACACCTCGAAGATGCGCTCGTCTTCCGTGGACGTGGGGCTCCAGGGGTCGCAGGCGGCGTCGGGCGTCGCGTGTAATGCTGTCCGTCGACCCGGGGCCGCCCGCAGCACCGTGCTGTGGCGGCGCGGCGCGTGCGTGTAGGCGACCGCGCCGGCGGCGCACAGCGCGGCGCCCAGCACGCGACAGTTAAGCATGGCTGCTGAGCCGAGGTTTGGCTGGTTGCGGTGAGGGCCAGGTGATGATGATGCGATATCAATGCCTCCTTTGCATTGTCGGGAGCTCGGTCAAGCGCGCGGCGCGTTCAGCAAGGATCACTGAGGACGCAACGACGGGTAGCCAATGCTTTAGGTCAGCCTAGGCAGCAGAGAGAGCAAGATAGCAAGCTCTGAATCCATCCTGACGGCCTCAAAAACCCGCTCGATACGGCAAAGGCGGCGAAGGCGCGACGGAGCGTGCCAGATGACTCCTCCAAGAGCAGCACGAGGTCGCGCTCGATTTAATTTTGGCTGCCTCAACAGCGAGTTTGCAGCTGCTAAACTTGACCGCTGCACAACGCGCCAAAGCGCTGCTCATAACACACCGATGCGAGGAGTGTAGGCCGCATCGCTGAGGACCGGTGGTTTGTTGCGTAAACAACCGCGCTGACAAAGCAGCGGCTGCATTTGTGCAGCACTGCAGGAGTTGCAACGCGCGCGCACGCAACGCACGCTTTCCGCGCTGCAACCGAAGCACCGCGCGCAAACAACGCAGCGCTCGTCCACGCAATACACGTGCGCCGCCGCGTCCAACATCAATCCAATCGAGCCGCGCATGATGACACAACCTAAACGATGCATGTATTTACTGAACATACGCGTGTAGAGACACGTTTCAATCTCCTGACGCGGCTTTTAAACACCCACTTCTCGCAAAACGTCCCGCGACATCTCCGCGACCGCGCGCCCCCCTCGCAGTGTGGTGTTCCTCGCGGCCGAAGGACATGCCGAGGCATCACTTCATGGCCCTCCTCCTCGCCACGCTGCGCCGCTCGACCTCCTTGAGCAAGGTCTCCGCGTGGCCCTCCTTAAGTTCGCGGCACGCCGCGAATAGATTGACGCACGTCCCGGCCGGCTGGCGCGTCGCCGCGCCGTCCGCCGCGGACACCGATGTGGTGGAACAACAGCAGCTGGGCCACCCGGCCAACATGGTCGGCGTGCCGGCTTTGTCCTTGTGCCGCCACGGCTACCCCCAGGCCGTGCTACAGGACCCGGGGGCGCACAAGTTTGGGGCCGGCATGCTGCGCCTAACCTGCCCGCACCTGTGCGAGGCCGTGGACGCCTGGGAGGCCGAGGGCGGCGTGAGAGAGTTGTCCTCTGATTTACTAAAGGACGAGGCGACCCAGATGTCATTGAAGGGGGTCAACGACCGGCACGCGGCGACGCGACGGTCCATGGTGCAAGGTGAGGCGTTAATACGGGCGGAGGCGCGCCTCGGAAAAGATAACGTGCGGCTGATCCTCAAGAGCGGCATCATGGGCCTCAACGCCAAGCTCGACGACGTCAAGTGCCTGCACGCGCAGCTGGCCGACGAGTTGCTGTCAAAAGACAACACAATTGGCCATGCGGTCCTGGCGGGCCTGGAGGCCCGGGGCGTCGACGTCGCGGGCTCGGACGTGTGCGGCGAGCAGTGCTCCGGCTGCGCCGGGGGCTGGCGGTACACGCCGCGCAAGAACAAGCAGAAGCTGCGGACGGCGCGGAGCCGCCACAAGAAGATGCGGGAACTCTCCCTCGCGGGGTACGCGACGAGCCTGGGACCGGGCCGGCCGCTCCCGCGCGCGGAGGCCGCGGCGCTGGAGGACCTCGGGGCTTGCTGAGTTGATGTGATGTTGTTCGTTTGTAGTTATCGTTTGTATTTCCTGGGCGTCGAACGTCGACGCCGCTCACGAGCTGAATACTTGTGCGTGTGTGTGTGACTGCTTATTGTGACTAGCCTCACTAGTACGAACCCCGTGTGCGCTTCAAGCTGTCTACTTGGGATTGGCGATGATGCTTACGTCAAAGAAAACCCGTCACTGAAAAAAAATTCTCGCAGTCGCGACCGTGTGCTCTGCCGAGGCTGCATCATAGCCATCGCTGCTGTGTACAAGAAACACCAGTGCAATGGCGACCGAGCTCTCCTCCGTAAAAGTTAATGGCGGCACGCTGCGCCGCATCAAGCATGCCTCCGCGGCCACGAAGACCGACATGGTCTTTGCCATCTTCACGCCCGCCTCAGCGATCGAGCCCGAGGGCGGCTGGCCCGTCATTTATTGGCTGAGCGGTCTTACCTGTGATGATACGAACTTCTCGACGAAGGCCGGCGCCTTCGCCGCCGCCGCGGCCGAGCGCGTCGCCATCGTCATCCCCGACACGTCGCCGCGCGGCGACGGCGTGGCCAACGACGCGGGCTACGATCTCGGCCAGGGCGCCGGGTTTTACGTGGACGCGACGGCCGAGCCCTGGGCGGAGCACTTCAAGATGAAGTCCTACATCGCGGAAGAGCTCCCGTCGCTCGTCGAGAAGGAGTTCCACGTCTCCGCGACGCTCAAGAGCATTAGCGGCCACTCGATGGGTGGGCACGGCGCGCTGACGCTCGCTTTTACCACGGGCGCCTACACATCGGTGAGCGCCTTCGCCCCGATTTGCCACCCGACGGAGTGCCCGTGGGGCAAGAAGGCGTTTGAGGCCTACCTCGGGTCGTGGCTCAAAGGCCACGACGCCGACGCCACCGAGCTCATGCACGCGAAGGGTCCGTTTCCGAATTTGGGCGAGATCCTCGTCGATCAAGGCAGCGCGGACCAGTTCTTAGCCGAGCAGCTCTTGCCGGATCACCTGAAGGAGGCGTGCGCGGCCAAGGGCCAGCCGCTCCGACTGCGGATGCAGGAGGGCTACGACCACTCGTACCACTTCGTCGCGAGCTTTATTGGCGACCACATCAAGTTTCACGCGGACCGGCTCCGCGCCAAAGCCCTGGACCTCGCCGAAAAAGCGGCCGCCGCCGCGATCACCACGACCACGGCGAGCGCCGCGACCGGCAACCCCATAAAGTGCAAGGCCATGGTCGCCTGGAAGGCCAAGAAGCCTTTGAAGCTAGAAACAGTGGTAGTAGCCCCGCCGAAAGCGGGAGAAGTGCGAGTGAAAGTAGTAGCGAACGCCCTGTGCCACACGGACGTCTACACGTGGTCCGGCCAGGACCCGGAGGGCCTGTTCCCGGCCATCCTGGGCCACGAGGCCGGGTGTATTGTGGAGTCCGTCGGAGAAGGAGTCACGTCCGTCAAAGTCGGCGACCACGTCGTGCCCGGCTACACGCCGCAATGTAGCTCGACCAAGTGCATCTTCTGCATGTCGCCCAAAACGAACCTGTGTCCCCAGATCCGGGGCACGCAAGGGAAAGGCGTGATGCCCGATGGGACCTCGCGCTTTTCCTTAGAAGATGGGACGGAGATCTTCCACTTCATGGGCTGCTCGACGTTCAGCGAGTACACCGTGCTCGCCGAGATCTCCTGCGCCAAGATCTCGCCGGCGATGCCCCTGTACAAGGCGTCGCTCTTCGGCTGCGGCGTCTCCACGGGCTTAGGGGCCGTCCTGAACACGACGAAAGTCACGCCTGGATCTTCCGTGGCCGTGTTCGGATTGGGAGCGGTCGGACTGGCGGTGGTCCAGGCGGCGCAGAGCGTCGGGGCGGGCCGCATCATCGTCGTGGACGTGAATCCGAAAAAGTTCGAGCCCGCCCGCGCCCTAGGGGCCACGGACTGCGTCGACCCGACGTCCTCTAAAGTGCCCATCCAGCAGCGGCTCGTGGAGATGACGACGTGGGGCGTGGACTTCACGTTCGATTGCACGGGGAACGTCGAGGTCATGCGCGCGGCGCTGGAGTGCGCGCATCGGGGCTGGGGCGTGTCGTGTGTGATCGGCGTCGCGGCGTCGGGCAAAGAGATCTCGACAAGACCGTTCCAGCTCGTGACGGGCCGCAAGTGGGTCGGCACCGCCTTCGGCGGTTTCAAAACGCGGACGGACGTCCCTAGGTTGGTGGACCAGCACCTCGCGGGCAAGCTCCCCATCGACCACTTCATCAGCCACACTCTGAAAGGGGTCGAGAGGACGAACGAGGCCATCCACATCCTCGAGAGCGGCGAGTGCCTGCGGTGCGTCGTGATCTACTAGTTGGTGGGCCGGCGCTTGTTCAGATTATTATAAAAGAGGTCCCCTACTTCGCCGGCGCCTTGGGCCTCGTCGTCCGGTAGTACGGGGACCAACTGGGCACGCCGTACCCCTGGATGCGAATTTGGTCCTCGGAGAGCTTGCCGCCGCGGAAGCCGTACTGTTCGAACCAGTACGCGTCCGGCGCCAGGCCGCTCGGCGGCTGCGGCACGTAATTTCCTTTGTTTCTAAAATACGGCGACCACTGCGGCACGCCGTCGCCGTAGTCCCGAGCCTTTTCCTCGGACACCGCACCACTAAACCCAAAGCTCGAGAACCACTCCTGGTCGCCCAGGGGCGTGTTCGGCGGGAACTCCCGCTGCGTCGCCGGCTTGGGGCGCGCGGTCCGTTCGGTGGCGAGGTCCCACTTGGCCCGATTCGGGTCGCCCAGGCCGACTCGTCGCGCGGACGGCTGCCGGGACTGCTGCGAACTCGGGGCCGCGGACCGCTGCGTGCGCGGCGCCGCGGACCGCTGCGTTGATCGCTGCGTAGGTAAAGGTGACGGCATGGGCGTCGGCTGCCGCGCCCTTAACTTCGACTGCGACGCGACCTTGGCGAAGGTGGCTCCATCAGAACCAACGTAGCCGCCCGGCAGGGCCTTGCGGTGCGCCAGGAACTTCTGGCCCGGCCGGACGCCTTTTGGGACTTCAGTAGAGAAGCGCCGGCCGGCTTCGTCCTTGAACAAAAGCTGCTGCCCGGGCTTGGCGCCGGGCGGGCAGACCAGGGTGAGGGGCGGGCCCATGGCGGGGTGCGGCCTAGTCCTATGCTTTTTTGGCAGCCCTGGAGCCCGCTCTCCGGCGGCAAATTGCGCCGGCGTTGGGCTAGTAGGTTTCGTGCGCCCGAGGCGTCGTCGCAGATCCGTCGCCGGGCGGTTCGGCTGACCTCCCTCCCCACAACTGTTCGCATGAAAGCAAGGACAGTGAACATTTCCCCCCGCAGACGTTGATAATTTCACAGCGGCAGAGCCGCGCTGTGATCGGTGTCATCGCGACAGCGCGCCCACGGTCTTCTCAGCCTCCGCAGCTCCACCGGGAAAGGACAGCGGCTGACAGAGCGCATCGAGCAAAGAACGATGGCGCCCCTCAGCAAGGAGCAGATGGCCGTCCTGGCCCGGAACGCCACCCTGCGGGCGAAGACGCCCACCAATAGCCGGCAGAACACGCCGCGGCGGCCGCTGTCGGCCACCGGGAGACGAGCGCTGGAGACCGCGCGCCCCTTAAAATCCGAGCGCTACGCCGGCCTGACGGCGCGCCCGAAGGACGACGAAGTCGTGCTCGTGTGCCCCGAGAACACCGTGAGCGGCGAGGCGCTGTTTTTTAGGGACGGCGGCGTCAAATGCCAAACGACCGTCCCTCCAAATATACGGCCGGGCCAGCGCTTCAAGGTGCGGAAGGCCGAGTGCTCCATCAATGGAAATGCCCCGAAGCGGCCGCCGCGACCTATTAAGGAAGTAACACCGACGGCGTTCCCGGCTCCTCTCATGCCGGGCGAAACGAAACCGCCCGCAGATTTGAACGCCCACGTGGACAAGAAGGATCCGTTTAGGGATCCCTTTGTAAGGGATTTACCGAACGTGACCTGGGAGGACAAGGCGCTCATCGAGCAGTACAAGAAACGGCGAGACGCGGGCCTCGTCGTCGACGGGGCCTACTGGAAGGACAACGGCTTCAAAGCGGTCGGCGACCCTCTCACAATCAGCGAGAAGAAGAAGAAGGACAACGGCTACGGGGCCCCGAAGTGGTCCACCTACTACCGGCCGAAGAAGGCGCCGGAGGGGCCGCCCTCACCCCAAAAACTGGGAGACCGCGAGTGGTGGGCCTCCTACGGCTTCAAGGGCGCGGTCTCGGAGGAGAAGAGGCGGGACTACGGCAACGGCGTGCCCAACTGGAGCCCCTACTCGCATACCACTTCCGAGGGACCGCTCGTGCGGACCGGATTGCCGGCGGACGCCTTCTGGTTCAACCAGTTCGGCTTCAAGATGGGCGGCCTGTCGGAAGAGAAGAAGCGGGACTACGGCCACGGCATCCCCTTCTGGTCGCCCTACAACCGGCCCAAGGGGAAATTACAGAGGCCCCTGTCCTGCCCGGCGCCGGAATGAGGCATGTGTTCCCCCCTCCGTAACTTGACAGACAATTTAAGTGTGCAGCGTCCACGTGACCACCCGGGGGAACTTGGCTTCAAACACGCCCTCTTTTCGAAGGTAGTCCGTGACGCCCGCGCAGCCGCTCACGTCCAGGGCCCTCAGCTGCAGACACCCGGCTGCCAAAGCGTTTATACCGACATCCGTCACGGTGCGGTTCCCGTGGAGCGAGAGCCAGCTTAAATTGGGGCAGTGCGCGCCCAATGCTTTTGGAGCGTCGTCATTTATTGCAATACACCAACTCAGGTTCAGGACCTCCAGATGCGTTGAACACGTGCGGGCGAGCTTCGCGATTGAAACACCCGTCAAGTCGCGGCTCCCGGTGCAGTCGAGGCGCCGCAATAATGGGCTCCGTAGGGCGCCGTAGGCACTTAAGGCAGCGTTCGCGTAGCACACGAGGCCGGTCAGGGGCAAGGGTGCCAACTTCTCCAGCGAGGCGTTGGTGAGTTTCGAACAGCGCGTCGCGTCCAGAAAAGATAAGGACGGCGCGTGGGCGACCAGGGCCGCGATGCCCGTGTCGGTTAACAAAGAGCAGCCGGAGACGGAGAGCTCTCTTAAACTGTTTCCCGACGCTTTACCTAGAGCCACCAACGCGTCATCCTCAAGACGGACGTGGCGGAACAGGCCGACAACTTCCAACCGCACGCAGCATCCCAGCACCCGCGTCACTATTAGTGGATCCGCGTCCACAGCGTTCAGGTTGAGCCTTTTCAAGGACGCGTGCTGCGTCTCCGCAATAACGTCCAGAAGGGACGCGGCGCGGCAGAACTCGAGGTTCAATGCTACCAACCGGTGCTTCGTTAGTAACCTTGGGAGCAGCGCCGTCGCCTTCGCATTTCCAAGCTTCGCGTAGAGCGGCCTTGCGTCTAAATCGTCCACCACCACACCCTCTCCAATCGTTTTGCTCGTCGCCTGCGCCCGGCCCTTGCACTGGAGCGAGGCGAAGGGGAGTATCAGAGGCAGCGCGGCGTCGAGCGGCGTGGCGTCGTCCTCCGCCCCGAGGGCGCTGGCGTCGACGGCCTTGCGCATGTGCCACGCGAACGCCTCGTCCGGGTCTTTACCGTCGTCGTCGTCAAAATACTCGTCGTCCACGTCCGGCTGCGCGTCCAGCATCGCGTCCAGCGCCGCCTCGAGCTCGGCCTCCGCCGCCGCGAGGCGCGCGGCGGCGCCCGGCTCGCCGGCCTCCAGCGCTTGTTCCGCGCGCTCCATTTTTCCCTCGGCGCGGCGGAGGCTCTCCTGCGTCGCACCGGGCTCCGCCATCGTTTAGTGCCGCGTCCTTCGCGGTCAGTCTAGAGGCTGCAGCAGTGGAGGTGGCTCTGAGAGATGCGACCAAGCAGCGGACTTTCATTAGTCGAGATCACAGTCGTGCGGTGTCAAGAGTGAGGTATGCGCGCTGATGGAGAGGCTTTGTCACTGAAATTGCCAAAAAGCGGCGCTCAAAATTAGACGGGTTTGGCTGCACGACGGCGATCCTGAGCACCTTTTACCTCGCCACCAGGGCTGCCGCCACCACAGACAACTCAACAGACGCCGCACCAAGACCCCACAGCGTGAGAAGCGTCAGCTCGACCGCTGCTTTGAGCTTGGGTGCCATCTTGGGAGCAGCCTATCAGTGGCAGGACAAACGCATCGACATGGGTGGCCTGCGCAGCCGGTGGTCGCGCAGGGTCGCCGAGCAAAGAAACGCTGCGTTAGCGTGGTGGGAACGGGTTCGGCGGGACCAGGAGCGGTCGCGACAGGAAGACCGGCGCCGGCGGCCCCAGTACGGCACACAAAGAGCGTTTGCCGTCCGGCGCCGCGAACGTCCGTCCGACCAATCAGATGTCGCCATGAATTTGAACATGTTCATCTCTATGTGCATCCCGTGTGTTATGCTCATCATGACAGGGCCGAACCCAAGTCACTGCCCCTACCAGCGTCCTTTCGGCCCCACCGTCCTCTCGGCGCGGAATTCGTGGCAAACTGCGGGACGGACCGCGCCGCCGCGCTGGGCAGAGCACGACGAGACGACGCAGCAAGCCTTCACACGCTGCGGTCTGTATGCGAACGACACGGACATCTTCGTCGACGACTCCGGAGGCGGCGCGGGCACGGCCTACGGTTATTCTAAACGCGACATCGCGGCGCTCGCGAAGAGAGCAGCAACTGTGGTAGACGTCGCGCGACGCAAGGGCGCGGCGGCTGCGCTATATGAAACGACGCGTCGACCGCCGCGGCCGAACGACATGTATTTTCTCGAGGCGCTGGTCGGCCACGTGGAAGAAGGCGCGTCGGTCCTCGTCGTCGGCTCCGCAGAGCCGTGGCACGAAGCGATTTGCCTCGCGCTGGGTGCATCGCGAGTCACGACCGTGGACTACGGTTTGCGGACGTATGAGCACCCTTTGATGGAGCAGGTCAACGCCACGAGCTTCTGGGGCGATCTCGCGGAAGGGACCAGTTTTGCTTTTCATGTGGTCGTGTCGGCGTCCTCCTTGGACCACGACGGCCTCGGGCGCTACGGCGACCCGATAGCGCCTGACGGCGATGTGTTGACAATGAGGGCCCTGTTGGCAGCGCTCGCGCCGGGCTCGACAGTTATTATCTCCGTTCCGGTGGGGCCTGACCGCATTATTTGGAACCTGATGCGCGTCTACGGCAGAGATCGCCTGCCCCGCCTCCTCGACGGCTACGAGGTCGTGGCGCGAATAGGCTACGACGAGGAGCGCGTCGACACCGCGCCGGAGAATGTCCTTGCTACGTACGAGCCGGCGTTTGTCCTACGGGTGCCGGTTTAACCAATGTGATGTTACTGTGTCTCTCGACGCGTCGTCGTCCGACTCCCCGTCCGAGCTGGAGTCGTCCGAGTCGTAGTCCTCCGGGTGGAGGAGCCGCCCGACGCCCGACTCCGACGACTCGAGGCCGCCGCCCCGGTTCTCCAGGAGTACGATGAGGCTCCTCAGGTCCGCCTCGTCGTCCGCCGTGACGCGCCCCCAGCCGCCTCCCTCGCCCGCGAGCTCCCACGCGATCGTTCGCAACGCCGGGCAGCCCTTCGCAAGTTTCAGCACTCGGCGGAGCCGAGCGCGGGCACGCAGGAGAGGTTCGCCGCCTCGAGCGTCGCCCCACCTTCAACCATGATGTCGACGACGGCCGGCGTCAGCGCGTCCATCGATGCGATGTTCATCTCCACAAGGCTAAACCTGCCAAGGACCCGGAAGCACTCATTGCCGTCGGTGCCGCAGTGCGGCAACGAGATCTTGACGAGCGCTGGACAAATCGCGTGCAGCTCCTCGTAGAAGGCGCGGCCGAGACACATGAGCGAGGGCAAGGCGAGCTCGCGCAGCAACGGGCAGGCCCGGACGAGCTCGAGAATGAGCTCCGGCGAGATGGCCGTCCGGTCCGCGCGCAGGGCTACGAGCCTGCCGGGCAGCGGCGACGCGCAGAGCCATGTGCGAGACCAGCTCTTCAGGCAGCTCTGTGAGCGACATTTCGCTGTAATTAATGCAGATAAACTTTTAGCAGAGGGATGTGACTTGGGACGACCACTTTGGTTGTTTAGTTTTTGCTGCGCGGGCACAGGCGCGGCGCTTGCTCGGATACAGACACTTGCACCGCAAGGGACACGGAGACCAAGACCCGAACCAATCGCGATAAATGGATAGGCCGTCGCACAAACATACATTACTCCGCGTAACGGAGGAGCGACTATCAACTCATCAACACCCGCCAGATCAGAGTCGAGCTCGCCCCCGCGTCGCGCCAGTAGACGACGTCGCTCAAAGGTCACAGGTCCCTACAGCCCACGAGGACCTGCTCGGCGGGTGACAGTGACGGTAGCGTCCGCTGCGCAACGCGAGCGTCGTACCACGCCACGACGGCGGGGTCGCGGCCCACCGTCCGCCTCACGGCCTGGATGTTCAGGAACGGGTCGCACACGCTAGGCGGGACGCCGAAGAAGACGCCCCCGATCGCTCGCCCGAGCGTCACAAAGGTGAGGATGCTGGCGATGGTCATCTCGGCTCCTACCGCGTAGCCGCCGCGGCCGTGGGCTTCGACGAACGCGTCAAGCTTCGCGAGGAGAACGTACACGGCCCCGCCCTCCGACACCGCCGCGAGGCGCGCCGCTTCCAGCTCGCCCTTCGGGAGCCCCCATCCCGCGCCGGTGATGGCCACGTCGAGGTCCTCGAGCGCGTCCAGCAGCTCGTCCACCCGCTGCGCGAGATGCGGCTCGGACGGGTACAGGCCCGTGGCCGTCCCGACGAAGCGCAAAATGCTCCGCGCCTGCGCGAGCTGCGAGCCGTCGGCGAGCTCCAGCACCGGGACGGTACCCCACGGGGTCGTGGGCTTGACCTTACCCCAGGCTTGAAAGGGAACGCGCGCGTCCTCGAAGTCAACGCCGCCGATGGCGAGGGCAGGCCGGACCGCCTCGCCTCGACCAGGGATTCCGAAGTAGATGAGCTTGCTGCCGGCGAGCACCGAGGCGGAGTCGGCCGTTCCACCGGCCACGGTGGCTCCGGCTGCGGCTGCAGCTGGCCTAAATCCGTAGGTTGACCGCGGAACTAGCAGCGCCTGGCATCCTTGGCTTGCGCTGCTGGCAACTAGGGCGAGAGTTACGGTTGCCGTGTTGCGGCTCGTCATCTTTGGCGCTGGGACTACTGCTGCCGCCTTAGCGCTTAGCGCTTGTGTTTGCGGCGCTGGCACTGCTGCACTTGTGTGGCGCTAGGACACTGCACTTGTGTGGCGCTGGCACTGCCTTAGCACTTGTCTTAGCACTTGTGTGGTGCCTTAGCACTGGACGCAACTGAGCTATTTCGCTGCCACAGCTGTAACAGCTCACAGACAACGTGTTACCGGCGCTCAGCTTGCAGTGCGAATGCAGAGGCGCCAGGGAAACATGGATGAAACCCGGCAGTAAAACCCGTCACGGCGACTAAACTTTAAAGCAGCCAACCCCATCCGGCGCCTCCCGCTCGCCTCGGAGCGCGCTCACGCCTTAGTTTGGTGCACATCTCACGCGCACAGCCGTGCGTTGTGACCCGTGCGCCCATTGAGCGCCGCAGCCTCTCCGGGCCCATCGGGCGATATTGACGCCGCCGCGGCGACGCCCTCGACGCGCGGCTCACAAAACCAAGCCTAGGGAAACGACACCATGAAGGTCCGCCAGTACTCCCTCCCGGTCCTCCAGAACCTGCTGAAGCGGGACCCGAGCGCCTACAAGGAAGAATTCGAGGCCATTTGGCGCCAGTACCTCGCGGCCTTGGAGGCCTTCCGCCTGGGCGGCGCGTCCCAGAAGAAGACGCGGGGCGACGATGAACGGCGCTTAGGTGATTTAGCCACCTTCGTGGCCCACTGCGGCGTGCACTACCCCCTGGCGTCGAAAAGGTTCGCGGCGGACCTCGTGGCGCTACTCAAAGATAGATGTTCTACATTACAACCGGACTTGCGGCTGCGGCTGGCCCAGGCGGCGGCGCTCGCGCGCTCCAAGGCCATGCTCGACCCCCTAATCCTCGCAGACCTATGCTTCGAGCTCATTCGGAGAGTAAGAGACAAGCCGCTCCGGTCCTTCCTCTCCGACCACGTGGTCCGAGAGTGCAAGAAGGCCGCGTCGGGCACGCTGGGCCGGAACTTGAGGCGCGTGGTTTTTAAAGCGGCCGAGGACGCGTCCGAGGCGAATAGCGCGGCGTCGGCGAGGGTCGCCGTGGACGTGCTCGTGCGGCTGTACGCGTGCGGCAGCTGGACGGACGCCGCCACCGTGAACTGTTTGGGCCGGTGCGCCGCGGACGAGCGCGCGAGGGTGGGCCTGGGCGCGGTCTACTTCTTTCTGGGCGTCGACCGCGCCCCGATCCTCGACTCGGAGTCCGACGAGGACGCGAACGAGGGCGACGGCGCCCGCTCCCTCAAGGAAGCGTTACGGAACGTGGACGAGCACCGCCACTCCAAGAAAACGAAGGCGAAAGCCCGGAAGACCGCGAAGGCCAAGAAGGCCGTGAAAAAGGCGTCGCAGAAGAAGAACGAGCGGCACGAGGCCCAGCCCAAGTTCCCGGCCATGCAGTTGCTCGATGATCCCCACCGCTTGTGCGATGCGCTGCTAGCGCGGGCCCGGCGCCAGGTCGACGCGTTCGAGCAGCGCGTCGCGCGACTAGACCTGTGTAGCCGCGTCGCGAACATCCATAGACTGCAACTCGTCGCGTTCTACTCGTACATGCGCCGGTACCTGAAACCGTCGCAAGAGCAGGCGCCGCGGCTCTTAGCTTTGTTCGCCCAGGCGTGCCACGAGCACGTGCCGCCGGACGAGCTCGTGCCCGTGATCCGACACGTGGCGGACGCCTTTGTCAGTGATCGGAACGCGAGCGAGGCCATGGCTCTGGGCATTAACGCGTTGCGGGAGGTGGCCGGGCGGTGCCCATCCGTACTGGACGAGCCGGAGATGCTCGGTTTGGTTCGCGACCTCGCGGCGTATACCAAACACCGGGACAAGTCCGTTGTGGTAGCCGCTCGAGGGTGGATCAATGTGGTGCGGGAGCACCACCCCGAACTCCTACAGAAGAAGGATCGGGGCCGGGACAAGGCGCGCAGCAAGGCGGTGCCGACGGCCTTCGGCGCGGAGACGTCGACTTCTCAGATTCCGGGCGAGGATTTGTTACGGCTCTATGAACGAGGGCAATTGCCAGAAGAGTTCGAGGACGTGGCCCAGGCGTGCGACGACTTAGATGGGGAAGAGGGCGGGTGGGTCGACGTGAACGAGGAGGAGGACGACGACGACGGCGGCGCGGACGGCGCGGACGGAGACGACGAGGACCAGTGGGAGGACGTCGCGTCGGACTCGGATGCCGGCGACAGCAAGGAGGAGGGCTGGGTCGACATGGAGCAGGATGACGACGAGGAGGAGGGCTCCGGCGACGGCTCGGACGAGCCGATGGAGGAGGAAGAGGTGGAACCCGCGGCCGCGCAAGTGCTCAGCGGCGAGGACTTCGCGCGCATCAAACTCTTGCGGGCGCGGGCCGACGAGCTCAAGGGCGGCGCCGCGAACCGGGGGTTGTTAAGCGGCGCGGACATCGTGCCGGAGGCCACGAAACGAAGAACGACCGTCGAGGAGCGGAAAGCCAGGATCGTCCTGGACCGGGACAAGTTCCAGGTCGGGGGCCACGCCGGCGGCAAGACCAACTCGGAAAAGCGGCGCACGAAGAACTACTTGATGGTCCAAAAAAAGAAGTCCCACATCAACGGCCTCAAGAAGCGGCGCCGGGCCGGCGCGCAGCCGGGCCGGGACCAGCTCAAGCGGGACAAGCGGAAGCGGCGGCGGCTCTAGTGGCCGTCGCGTGTGTCTAAATTAATCTCTGATCTACCAGACTACTACTAGCCGTGACTACCCTCTCGTCCTCCCTGCACGGGATCCTGTGTAGTTCGGTGTGTCGCTGCCGGAGCGCCCCGCCGGCGCGCATCCTGTGGGACGAGTATCTCTAGAAAACTTAGAAGTAGCCCGCCAGCAGCGAGGCGAAGGAGTCCGTGGCCCTGGGCTTCGGCTTGAAGGTGCGGCCCGTGGCGCTCTCCATGGGGTGGTAGGTCCAGCAGTGGTTCTGATCCACGTGCACACTTTTGTCGAACTCTAAGGCACATTCCGTCACGGCGTTCCGCACGGACTCGTAGTGGCCGTAGTCGTCGCCGACAATGATCGCGTCCGGAAACGCCTTCAAACACGCCTGGATGTCCTTCTTGCAGGGCGCGTAGTGGTGGTCCGCGTCGATATAAATGATCTGTGGTACTATACCTTTTTTCTTCAACACCTCGACACCACTCACCGTCTCCATTTTTAGAGGGATGACCTGGTCCCTAAAAGAGTACAGATTGGCCAAAAACGTGTCCCACAGCGGGTGCCTATCTAAAAGCTGTTCAAGTTTCCTATCTCCTATGGTCGAATAGTGATCACGCTGCTTGTCTAATATAAATGAATCGTCCCAGAGGTCCACCGCATAGACCGCGGCGTCGGGACATCTTTCTGCCAACCACTCCGTCGAGGACCCGTACCAGCTTCCTAATTCTAAAATGACGGTGACGTCTTTGACATCACTAAGAACCCGTTCGAACACGCGCTCGTGCGTCGGCAGAAACCACCCGTGCCGATGCCTCGGTTCCCGCGGTCGTTGGTGCGGCCACCCGATGCCGTTGTCCAGGTCGCGTTCGAGGTCTATTTTCACACGCTTCTTCTTCCTCTTGTGGTCGTCCTCCTCCCGCGGTCGTTTTGCCGGGTCGATGATGTTCGCCGCAGGCGGCGGTCCGGGCGGCGGCGGCGGCACCATTGGCGGGGGCGGGCCCGGCGGGGGCTTGGGTTCAGTCTTCGCCTTCGGCGAGGTGGGGGTCGACATCTTCGCCTGAATCTGCTGCGGCGGCGTGCGAACACCTGCTGTGATTGGTGCTGCTGTTCTTGCTGCTTTGGTGCCGTGCGGCGACGGCGTGCGGCACCTGCCCTGTAATTGCAGTGCTGAGGCTCTTGCTGCTTGGTGCGTCTTGTGTTTTGGTTGCTTGTCGCAGCGATGGGCGTGTGCAGCGCGCTTCTGCTGTATTTTGTGCCACAACTCTCGTGAGCTTGCGTACCCCTGCAAAACTTGCTTTTCGTGAGAAAACCCGTCACTTTGAGCCTCTGTCCCGGATCCCTTCCCTTTTCCCTTCCCTACGGACGGGTCCTGGACGAGCGGGAGCGCCTAGGGGGCGCGCGCCGTAATTAACCCGAACCCGATTCCTGTCCCGCGCGCTTTCGTGCTTTCGGTGGTGGCGTCAAACACGTGGGAGAGGTGACAGAGAATCTCAGAGATTCTCAATACAAACTTAACGACGAACAAACAACAATACACGCCGCGCCGCGGCCGCCGCGAAGGCCCGCCGCGGCGCCAGCCATGCCGGCCGCCGCGCAACATAGGTCCCGCTCACG